>OBNQ01000011.1_pt1 | contig 41878 bp, 36 predicted proteins | sample 1494201 | NCBI WGS metagenome assembly OBNQ01 (sample SAMEA3275557, study PRJEB22092) | marine metagenome | biome: ENVO 01000043; feature: ENVO 00000569; material: ENVO 00002150 | collected 2014-06-21T11:00:00+00 | depth 2 m
CAAGGCCGCCTGCAGAAAAGCTGATGAACAGCACTTCAAAATCCGCCGGCACTTGGTCTGATAAAAGTGAGGCAAACCCCACCGCAAGGCCCAACATAAAGCACCCGATAACAAATCCCATATTCAAAGAGCGCACAAGTAATTGGCGCGAGATGCCTGAGAATTGTGCCCCTAATGATACGCCGATTGTATATTGGGTCAGGTGCTGTAACCAGCTGGGGATGTTAATCTCGACAAGGCCCACAATTGATAGACCCAATGCCAGCAATAAGGGCACCATCAAATGCGACACAGGTATCTTTAAATAACGCCCAGCAAATAGCCCGGTCAGCGCGATGGCAGAGATTACCGCAACGTCCAGCGCATCATAATTGGCCGCCGCAATGGATTCGCCCCCCATAGAGCCAACAGAACTGCCTTTGAGGGCCAAAAATAATAGCGGCACAGAGATAATCACTAAGATGATGCGGATGAAATGCTGGGCAGTGACGATACGCAAATCAGCGCCTGCTTGCTCTGCTAGCGCAATCGAATCAACAATGCCCCCTGGCAAGCCTGCAAAATAAGCATCAAGCTTATTATAGCCCCCAAAGCGGGTGAGAATTTGGTAATTGCCAAAATGCGCAACAAAGATAAAGGCAATCACTGAGAGGATCGAAATCCAGAATTGCGGTAATAGGCCCAATAGGTCAGGCGAAAAACGTGACCCTATCATCGTGCCAATGAAGGCCATGCCGAAAAGACGCACCCACCGCGTTAGCTTTGGGAGCTCGCGCCCGTCTCGCTCATAACATAGCACGAATATCGCAGCCCCTATCACCCCACCAAGCAAAAATGGCAGAGGCAATCCGGCCTGATAAGCAATAATGCCGCCTATTAGGCCAGATATAAAGAGGTATACAAACCTTATATCCATCACAGAAAAAACCGTTCTAAGAGTTTTTATCTCTTATAAAGTCTCTTTGCGGGCTCTGATAGATGAGATGGTGCGGAAAATTACAACCGCCGCACCAAGCATCAAGAAGACAGGCGCATAGGAAAACTTGCCGCCATACTCAAAGCTTGTGAACACAAAGAACCCTTTATCAGAGATAATCATCGACTGGCGGAAGGCTTCTTCCATACTTGCCGTCAAGACAAAGGCGATGATAAAGGCCGCGGCTGAGAAATTCGTTCGCCGCATCACATAGCCGACGATCCCAAAGAACAGCGCAAAGGCCACATCCCAAATAGACGCACGCGATGAATAGCTCGCCGCTAGCGCTGTCATAAAGATGAAAGGATACAAATATTGCGTTGGCAACAGGCTAATCAAGCGACCCACCAAAGGTGCCGCGAAATAGCCGATGAAACCATAGGCCGCAATACCGATAAGACCTGCCGCAAAGACCGCAAAGATAAACTCTCTTGGGCTAATCAGCTGACCACCCATGAAAAGAGGCGGTTCTGTCGCAAAGATAGTTGGCCCCGGCTGGAGGCCGTTTACCAAGAACATACCAATTAGAACAGCGGCAATCGTCGAGCCCGGAATACCCAATGATAAAAGCGGGATCATAGACGGGCCAGAGACAGCATTATTCGCTGATTCAGGTGCGGCGATGCCTTCAACAATACCTGTGCCCCATTTCTCTTTAACCTTCGAGCGGCGCTTTTCTTCGCCATAGGCCACAAAACAAGCCACTGATGAGCCTAGCCCCGGCATCATGCCAATAAGCGAGCCATAGAAAGATGAGCGGAACATGAGAGGCAAACAGCGTTTAAACTCTGCCCATGTAAAATAATGCGCTTCGGGATCATCCACTGATTTTGGGGATGTATCAATAATCGCAACCTTCGCCACTTTCTCAGCTTGGATGATGACCTCTGAGATAACAAAGACGCCGATAAGCAATGGCACCAACGCCATGCCGCTTTCAAGCTCAGAGATACCCATCGTCATCTTGAACTGACCCGTGATGATATCCTCACCAATCAGGCCAACAAGCGCACCAAATAAGGTCGATAAAACACCCTTAATAATGCTGTCACTCACAACCGAGCCAATCACGACAAAGGCCATAAGATAGATGGCAAAATTCTCAGGTGGGCCGAATTGACGCGTAAAGGCCGCGACAGTCACAGCACCGAAAATCAAAACGATCTCGCCAAAATAATCACCAAAAACAGACGCAACAGTCGCTGTTTTCAGCGCTTTACCTGCCTTGCCTTGCTTTGTCATAGGATAGCCATCTTGCATGGTCGCGGCCGAAGCCGCTGTCCCGGGCGTGTTAAATAAAATCGCCGCAATAGAGCCACCATAACGGCCAGACTTACCAATGACATACAAGAATGCCAAACCAGCAAGACCACCAATTTGATCATTATAAGCAATCAAAATCGGCAACATCATAGCAATCGCTGCCGCCGCTGTCAGGCCTGGCAAGGCACCAAATACAATACCAACCAATGCCGCCAAAGCAACAAAGATCAGAGCAAAGGGATCATTAAACAGAACCACAAAGCCACAAGAAATATCAAAGAAAATATTCAAAAAGCCAAGCGGTTCAAAAAACGCTTTTAGACCTTCACATTGGTTTTGAAACATCTTATTGGGCTCCTGTAATCCAGTTCGTATAAGGGCGCATGTCAATCAAGGCACCCTTTGGATCATTCAATAACATGACCCCCATAAATAAAGCTTGGAACGCAAATGCCAAAATAATGCCGGCCAAAATCATGACCAGCCAATTGCGTACACCAAAGGTATAAAGCATTGCGACTAATGTAAAAATAAGGGCTGTGAAATAACCAAATGCCCAAAATAGCGTGACAAAAATAAGACCGCATCCAATCACTGAGAAGATACGTTTTACGTCACTTTCTAAAAAACCATAACCATCTTTGAGATCGCCAGCACGGCCGGTAGCGGCGCGAATGGCTAGCCATAGACCACCAACAGACAAACAACAGGCCAAAATCAGCGGCATGGTCCGTGGGCCAATCGCTTCTCTTGATGTCTCAATCGTAAAAGCCTGAAAAATAAAAAACAGCCCTAAAGCAAGGACTGCGGCGCTAACGCCATATTCGACTTTAATTTTGTATTTTTGGTAATCCAACACATCCCCCTTGAATCTCATCAACAAAGAGATCCCATCTCAAAGCAAAACGGGCCTAAATAAATAGGCCCGTCTGTATCAATTTATATCGCTTTACTGGTTAGCGATAATTTCAGCCACAACTGGGCCCATGACGTCAAACATAACGTCTTGTGCGGCTGTTGCGTCTGCTGCGCTTGTATAGAAGGCAGCTAGGCTGTTGCCCTTCATGTACTTCTGGTAGCCAGCAATGTCTGCGATGGCTTCAATCGCTGCACCTACGTCAGCTTTCACTTCATCTGACACGCCCTTTGCACCGAATAGGCACATGAGACCTGTGAACTCAACGCCTGGCGCGCCTTGCTCAGCAAATGTCATAAGATCAGGTGCCATTGGGTCACGGCTTGCACCAGCTGATGCCAATGCGCGGATGTCATTTTCGAAACCAGTGATTGTGTTCACACCACCCAATACGACGTCAACTGACTGTGAAACAAGGGCTGCACGTGCTTTTGAGCCACCTTTGAAAGGTACTTTTTTGTGCTTGATGCCTTTGCTGTCAAAGAACACGTGGCCGATTGTTGCGTGCATTGTTGCCGCACCAGATGTGCCCCATGTGATTTCGTCGCCAGATGCTTTTGCATTCGCGATGAATTCTTCCAAAGTTTGTGCTGGGTTTGATGTATGCACCTGCAATGATGTCACAAGCTGTGATGCACAACCTAGGTTTTCAAAATCATCTGGAATATGGTATGGGCGATCGTCGCCTTTTGCCAATTCACCAGCGATGAATGTACCGATGTTGATCATATATAGTGTGTGACCATCGCGCTCTTCGCCAAGAACAGCTGTTGCTGCTTTCTGACCTGATGCACCTGGTAGGTTCACGATATAAGCAGGCATGCCACCCATTGACGGTGCTTCATGCATGTATGATGCGAAACCGCGCGCTGTTGTATCTGTACCACCACCAGCTGAGAAGCCAACCATGATTTTAACTGGCTTTGATGGGTAATCAGCCATTGCTGCGCCACCGACAAGTAGTGAAGAAGCTGCAAGACCTGCAGCGATAAATTTAGCAAATTTCATTTAGTCCTCCCAAAAAAATGCTAAGATGTCTTGCCGGACTTCAAGATTTCAACCCTGAAATCAAAAAGCGAATTACCCGCAAAACTTAACGAACTCTTATATAATCCAACATCAGTGTGACCAGAGGTTTTGCCTATGTCTATTTTATTTATCTTAGAGACACATGCAAAAAACTGATGAGTCTATTAGGCAGAGTATTCTTGCAAAATATCTGTCAAAATTTGGATAAAATCTGCCTTCGCCGGATGCTCACGCATGTCTTTTGAAACGCAAATAGCATAGTCGATAGCAGGAGCATTTTCCAAGGGTAGCAAACGAATATCCGACAAATAGGCAGGGTCAATTGTTGACCGTTCAGCGACCATATACCCCAACCCTTGCCGCACAAGGCTAAGGCCGACATAAGCGTTTGAGACTTCATGTTTGATAGATAATTTATCGCCTGATTTGGCCAAAATATTTTCAATGGCCTTTTTGCCGGTCAAAGCTTCTTTGACCGAAATATAATCCTGTTCTTGCAAATCTTCTAATGTGACACTCTTTAATTTTGCGAGCGGGCTATTTTTGGAGACCACAACCCGACAGGTCATCGGCGTCACAGACACCACCTCGGCAAAATCAATATGCAGAGGCAGGGCAAAAACCCCGACATCAAACCTGTCTGATATCATCCGCCGGCGCAATTCGGTTCGTTTATTTGTTGCCAAATCAATCTTCAGATCTGGCCATTTTTTGCCAAGCCGCGCTAATGCCGGCACAACCAAACCAAGCGTACAGCGTGTTTGCGCCATCACCTTAAAGGGCAATGTCTCATTATGTTGCAGGGCACCTAGAATATTTGGCACCTCTGAATAGGTTGATAAGATACGTGATAATTCTGGATAGAGAAGCTCAGCTTGCGGGCTTGGAATCAGTGTTTTTTTATCTCTGAAGAAAAGCGCTGAGCCAAATTCCTCTTCTAATTGTTGCAGCAAGCGCGAGGCGGCTGGCTGGCTCAAATTCATTTCTTGAGCGGCCAGTGTGAGCGAGCCTTGCTCCATCGTTAAAATGAAGGCACGGATTGACTTTATAGAGGGCATATAAAAAACTTATGGTATTTGGTAAAATGACTCTCTTATTATGACTGAATTGAACAGGCCTTCCAGCAAAAACTTACCCGCAAGGGCAAACTTTACCGCAAAGGATAAAACAATGAGTGTTAACGCGCCCTTATCTGACCTTGTCGTGATTGATTTCACCCACGTGCTAGCAGGGCCTGCTTGTTCTTATTATCTAGGTCTGCTTGGTGCGAGGGTCATCAAAATTGAGAGCCCGCATAAGGGAGATGCTATCCGTCATCGCGGTGGCACAGATGCACAAGGTGCGGCCAAGGGCATGAGCACATCTTATGTGACACAAGCCGCAGGAAAGAACGCCATCACCTTGGATTTATCAACAGAAGACGGCATCGCCAAACTGCACCAGCTATTGGCACAGGCAGATGTGTTTGTTGAGAATCACACACCAAAGATGATGCAAGACTTAGCGCTTGATGAGGCACGTCTTTTGGCCAAGCACCCGCATTTGATCTATTGCTCTATGACAGGCTATGGCAGAGGCGGGCCACAAGAAAATAGCGCGGCTTATGATGTGAATATCCAAGCCTCTTGCGGCATTATGGATGCCACCGGCACAAGTGAAAGCGGCCCTATTCGTACCGGCGCCCCTATTATGGATTATGCCACCGGCCTATCGGCGAGCTTTGCGATTTGCGCGGCTCTGCACCAAAGGGGGCAAACAGGACAGGGGAGTTTTGTGGATGTCTCAATGCTAGAGACAGGCCTTGCATTGATGAGTTCCACCATCACCGATTATCTTGCGACCGGCAATGCGCCGCAAAGACGTGGCAACCTTGCCAATAGCCGGTCACCAGGTGCGGGCAGTTTTCCTTGCAAAGAGGGCATTTTATCCTTGGGCGTCAATGAAGATGCGCATTTTACCTATCTTGCTAACGGCCTTAACAGAGCTGATCTTCTCACTGACCCACGTTTTAAAGACAGGCCTGCGCGCAAAGAAAACGCTGATGTGCTTGTCACAGAGATTGAACAGACCTTGCAACAAAAGACAGCCGCCGAATGGGAGCCAATTTTGCAAGGGGCAGGCGTTCCGTGCGCGCGGCTTCGCACCCTGCCAGAGGCGCTCGAATCAGAGCAAGTACAGACACGCGGCTTTATCCAAACCCTATCAGATGGCACAAAAGTACCGACCTTGCCATTTCGCATTGGAGGTGCCAAAGCCTATCCGCCAAGCACAGATGCCCCGTCCCTTGGCGCAGATAATGACGCCTTTGATGAAATATTAGCCGCCATCACCGATAAATAGGAATCAAGGCAAGATGACTAGGCATAGATGCGTTAAGCAAAACTGATTTCCACCGAACCAAAGGGGCCAAAATCAGCCTGAATATGCGCACCGGACGGGCATTCAACCGGGCGAATAAAGCTGCCTGATAAGATGATTTGCCCGGGCTCAATGCGCTGGCCATAATGCGCCATGCGCCTTGCAAGCCAAACAACACTTTCAACAGGGTCATTCAACACCCCTGCCCCAAGACCTGTCTCTTCAACCTCATCATTGCGCGCAGTAATTGCCCCCACCCAGCGCAAATCAAACGCCTCAATGCTATGGCGCTCATGCCCTAGCACGACACCGGCATTGGCAGCATTATCGCTGATTGTATCAAAGACTTTGCGCGTCATGCCTGTCGCCTTATCAAGGCGTTCAATACGTGTATCGAGAATTTCAATCGCCGGTGCCACATAGTCTGTGGCCGCAATCACATCTTCGCGCGATACATCAGCCCCGCCAAGCGATGATTTCATCACAAAGGCAATTTCTGTTTCAATACGCGGCTGAATAAAGCGCCCCTTTGGCACCGTATCACCGCACGCAAACACCATATCATCAAATAAGATACCGCTGTCGGGGATATCAATATTCAACGCATATTGCATCGCCTTAGACGTGAGGCCAATTTTCCAGCCCACAATTTGGCGACCTTGTGCCATTTTGGCGTGATAGATGGCATTTTGTATCGCATAGGCATCATCCATATCCATCTCTGGATATTGCTTAGTCAAAAGGCCAATCTGGGCCCCTTTGGCTTCTGCCTCTAGCAAATCTGCGGCGGCTTTTTGATGCTCTTCTGGCTTCATAGCACTTCATCCTCAATCTTATTGCGCAAGGTGCCGATACCGCTTACCTCAACCTCAACCACATCACCTGGCGCTAGATATTGCGGCGGCTCAAGGCGGGCGCCTGAACCTGTGGGCGTGCCTGTGACGATGATATCACCTGGCGCCAATGTCATGAAGGTTGAGATATATTCAATCTCGCGGCGGATAGGGTGCATCATACGCGCCAGCACATCATCTTGGCGCACCTCACCATTGACGCGGGTGATAATCCGCGCATCATCCAGCTGTGAGGCCTCTTTAAATGGCACCAGCCATGGGCCAATCGCGGCTGAATTATCCCAATTCTTACCTTGTGTTACGTTGAATTTTGCATGGCGCACCCAATCGCGGATGGTGCCCTCATTACAGATGGTCAGCGCGGCGATGTGGTCATAGGCATCATCTTGGTGAATGCGCCGGCCAGCTTTGCCAATCACAATCGCAACCTCGCCTTCATAATCCAATTGGTGGCTTTCAGGGGGGCGGATAAGGGCGCCATCATGGCCTGTGAAACCAGAGGCAAAACGCGGGAATAGAGACATATATTTCGGCTGCTCAGAGCCATCCTTATATTCCGCATTTCGGTCAGGAAAATTCACCCCCACACATAAGATACGGCGCGCATTTGGTAGCACCATCTCATAGGTGAAATCTGTATGGCTAACAGACCGTGCCTTGGCCGCCTCTGCCAGCGCATCAAGCCCATCTGCCTGCACCACATCTAGCAATGTTGGCCATTGTGGGAAATGGTCATCTAGCGCGATAACCCCTTCATCTGTGACCGCGCCATAGCCTGTTTGGCCCTTGGCCGTGAAAGTCGCAAACCGCATCATGGGGCAATAATCGGACTTGCTTGAATATCCGACTCCTTTGTTTCAACATCGACGAAAACAGAGCCATGCTTAAACCAGCTTTCAGGCGCCGGCGCGCCCCATAGGGTCTGTCTTTGTGGGTCTTGTAAATCCCATTTTATCGGCTCAAAATCTGGATCGACGGTCTGATAGTCGGAACAATAAATCTCAATCCGGTGCCCATCAGGGTCTAGAATATATAAAAAGAACGCGTTTGATATGCCATGACGCCCCGGACCACGTTCAATATTTGCCACATAGCCTGTGGTTGCCATCAAATCGAGCAAATCGATAATATTCAGCGGCGTCGGCACCCAAAAGGCGACGTGATGCATGCGGGGGCCTGTGCCATTTGTGAAAGCCATATCATGGACACCGCCTTTTCGATGCATCCACGCCGCCCATAATTTTTTACTCTCATCATCTTCTGTATATTCGGTGACGCGAAACCCAAAATCTGAATAGAACGCAACCGACGCATCCACATCATGGCTAAAGCAGTTAAAATGATCGATACGAAGCGGCTTTACCCCGCGATAAAGCTCATATGTCTGATGGATAGATGGCAGACGATCCATCTTATGATAAAACTCGAGCGGTATCCCCATATTATCAGACGTCAAAAGCGTCTTGCCCTGATAGGGGCGCTCTACAAAGCTCGTCGGGCGCCCTTTGGATTTGAAATAAGCCTCAGCCTTATCAACATCTGCCTCATCAAAGGTCTTAAAGCCTAGCACCTCAACTGAACCTGGCTGGTCTGATTTTTGCAGGATGATAGAATGATGCCCGCGCTCTTCCATCGCCCGCAAATAGATATGTGTATCACTCTCATCTGTGACTTGCAGGCCCAGAATTTCGGTGTAAAACCGTTTTGACACTGCTAAATCTTTGACATTCAGGCACAGATGACTAAGGCGTATCGTGTTGAAATCTGGATAAAGGTTTGGTGCTGGAATAGGCATTAAAGCGCTCCCAATTTCGTAATTTTATGCTGTCCTGTCGCAAAGCCAATATGTTTTTGTTCCATATAAAACTCAAATGACCAATCGCCGCCATCACGGCCAATGCCGCTTGCCTTGACGCCGCCAAATGGGGTTGGCAGATGGCGGACATTCTCTGAATTGACCCAAATCATCCCCGCCTCAAGCGCATCAGTCATACGCAAAGAGCGCGTTAAATCATTCGTCCATAAATAGGCCGTCAGCCCATAGGTGGTATCATTCGCTAATGCGAGCGCTTCTTCTTCAGTGGCAAAAGGAATAGAGGTCAGAACGGGGCCAAAGATTTCTTCTTGGGCGATACGCATATCATTGGTCGCATGCGTAAACAGGGTCGGGCGCACAAAATAGCCTTCATCCCCAAGGCTCTCTCCACCAGCGGCAATGAACGCGCCATCTTGTTTGGCGATATCAAAATAGCTTGTCACCTTGTCAAAATGCTCTTGTGTTACCAGCGGGCCAACCTCTGTTGCGGGGTCTAGCGGATGGCCGACCTTAATATTATTCACCCGCGCGATAAGTTTTTCTTCAAATTCATCTTTGATCGTATCTTGCACCAACAGGCGTGATGAGGATGTGCATCTCTCGCCATTAATCGAATAAATCATGAATATAACCGCATCAAGCGCGCGTTCTAAATCCGCATCATCAAAGACAATTACCGGGTTCTTGCCACCAAGCTCTAGGTGATTACGCTTCAGCGTATCTGCGCCTTGTTTGGTAATAAGACTGCCTGTGCGGCTCTCGCCCACAAAGGCAATGGCCTTGATCTTGGGATGCGCGCACAATGCCTTACCAGCATCCTCGCCAAAGCCATTAACCGTATTTAGCACACCCGGCGGCAGGCCTGCCTCTTCGGCAATCTCCACCAGCAAGCGCGCGGTCAAAGGCGAGGCCTCAGCCGGCTTATGAACCACCGTACACCCTGCGGCAAGGGCTGGTGCTATCTTCCAAGTTGACAGCATAAAGGGCGTATTCCACGGGGTAATCACCCCAACCGGCCCAATTGGCACACGCGTTGTCACATTCATCAAAGTCGGTGATTTCAGATGCTGTCCATCACGCGCTTGCACGATTTGATCGGCAAAATAGCGGAAATTCTCAGCACCACGAAGGGCCGCTTTTGACATAAATTTATACGCTTGGCCCGTGTCCCAACATTCGCATAAAGCGATTTCTTCGGCGCGCGCCTCAATACCCTCTGCGATACGTATTAAAACCTTCTTTCGCTCAAGGGCTGGCATATCACGCCATGCGGCAAAGGCATCATGCGCCGCCATCGCCGCTTTATCGATATCAGCTGCCGTACCATGCGCGACCTCACAGATAATTGTTTTATCAACAGGCGCGTGAGAGGCAAACACCCCGCCTGCCCCTGCCACATCTTGACCAGCGATACGGTTTAAAATGCCCGCATCTTTAAAGCGCGCAAGATAGCCATTTAACTTAGCTATATTGTCATTAAGAACGCTCATGACTTATCCTTCCATATGGTCGCGGATATTGCCGAATTTTGGGGCAAGATCCGCATCTATATCGCGCATTTCGGCTGATAGGGCAATTGAATAGCCGGCCATCGCAGGCGCGGTAAACTCTTTTAAGGTGGCGAAAATCTCTGCCATCGCTTCTTGCTTCACCGCATCAGGGCGCCCTGCCCGAAGGCGCACAGATAAATCGATAAAGCCATGTTTTGGGTTACCATCTGCCATCGCATAATGATCAACACGCAACGCACGCACACGCACCCCAGCGGTTGAAAATGTCTGGCTTGTCTCAGCATAGGCGCGGATAGCCTCGCACAAGGCGGCGATATCAATAATGTCTTCTAGATTGGCTGAATAGTCGATGTGAAAATGTGCCATTCGCGCTCCTTCGCATGATGGTGCTTTGGTTACAATATATAAGCGCCTTATTGTCACTCAGGTGATAAGGAAACCTTAATGGCCCGCATTATCGCCCGCAATATCGCTTATAATTCCTCGCACAATATCCCCTACCTCTTCACCTGATGTGCGCAAACCATGCTTTCGTGCTTCATTTGGATAGGCATTAAACACCGTGCCAAAAGATGGCCGTGCCTTAATCGCCTGCCACCAGTCTTTGAGATGCGGGAACCCCTCCCACAAGAACGCAAAACTCAGCTCTTCTAGGCGTGAGACAAAGGGCGTTAATGCCGCATCTGCTAGGCCATAAGTCTCGCCTGATAAAAATCGCTGCTCTGCCAGCGCATCTTCCATATCAGATAGCATTTGATAGAGCGTCTTAATCCCTTTTTGCGTTGCCGGCGCCATAATGCCTTGTTCGACCACTTGGCGTCTTGCCGCGCGGCGCGTCTCATCGGGGATATCTGCATAATAGACCGCAAGCTGTTCAGCTGTTTTGGTCAGAACTTCCTTGCGCCGGAAGACACCATAGGTCACCGCCCCTGTTGCTGGCAGATATAAATCATCTGCTTTTTTCATCCAAGCGGCAATGCGCGCCCGCAAAAGCGCATCATCAGGCAGAAGGCGCGGCCCCTCAAAAGCCTCTTCGCAATAAGTCATGATGATAGAGGATTCGATAATTACCTGCCCCTCATGCACCATCGTTGGCACCACCGCATTCGGGTTCATCGCCAAATAGGCAGGCGTCACCAAATCACCTGCGTCTCTATCCAGCACGCGATGCATGAAATCAACACCCTTTTCAGCCAGCGTCAATCGCACCTTATAAGCACAAGTCGCGGTCGGGAAATAATATAGCTCCAACAATGCACACACCTTATTTTTACCAGATAATAACAGCCAGCTTTTCATCATGACTATGATAGTCAATAGAGGGATTCAAGAGTTGCGGTTTTTTGCCACCCTGTCAAACGTAGAAGGGCGTTAATTTAGCGCATTTCAAATTTAACGATCCTCCCCCTTTAAACTATCAATCAGCCAATCAATTCTCAAAAGAGCAACATCGGCTGATTTTGACCGCCATAGATAATCATGCCATCCTGATATTCTGGACAAGAGAAAATGAGCAGTATGAGGGAGGCAGGATGATGTCCTTGAAATTGATTTACTTTAAAATGCGCGCTTTGGCAGAGGCACCACAAATGTTAATGCGCCATCATAATGTGGCCTATGATTATGTGATGTCATGGGATCATTTCGATGATGTTTGGGCCAATGTAAAGCCAACCATCGCCTTTCGCCAATTACCCATGCTAGAGGTTGATGGTACGCATCAGATTTGTCAGAGCATCGCCATTATGAGCTATATTGAGAGATATGCTGGCATTGCCTTAACAGACCCTGTCCAACAGGCACAAGCTGCCGCCATTACACAAAGCGCGCAAGAATTATTTGCGCCCCTGAACCCGGCTGTGAACTTTGCCGTCGGCGATGATTTTACAGCCAAGCGTGAGGCGATGCGTGATATGCTTGTGGGGCGTTTTGCTGATTTGGTGCGTTGTTTAGATGTCTATGAGGGGCGTTTCTTTTTCGATGACATGCCGCGTTCAGCCGAATTTGCCGCCTATCACCATCTCGATCTTTCACGCCATTTAGACCCGGGCATTCTGTCACAATTCCCGCGCCTCGAAGCCTTCGTAGCAGATATAGAAGCCCTGCCAGCAATTGCGGCCTATCTAGCAGAGCGACCAGCGTTAATAGATGTTGGCATCGCGCCTAAATTAGTGATTGAGGGCGCACCTCATCCAACAGGGGTTCATAAGACCTAACAGCCATTTATGGCCAGTCGCACTTTTACCCAAAAAGGGGCAGGGCCACCAAAAGCCACCCTGCCCCCTTAAGCGATATTACGCATCTTGTCCGACGATTTGGCGCTGATGGCCTAGCCCTTCAATATGCAATTCCATGACATCCCCTTCTTTGAGGAACACAGGCTCTGGCTTCATGCCTAACCCGACGCCTGGCGGAGTGCCTGTTGAAATCACATCACCTGGGTGAAGTGTCATCAGCTGTGATAGATGCGAGATAATTTCAGCGACGGTGAAAATCATCGTCGAGGTATTGCCTGTCTGCATGCGCTTGCCATTCACATCAAGGCTCATCGACAAATTCTGTGGATCTGCCACCTCATCAGCGGTCAAAAGAAACGGGCCAATCGGGCCAAATGTATCGCATGATTTGCCCTTGGTCCATTGCCCTGAAAGCTTGGCCTGATAGTGACGCTCTGAGACATCATTAGCGATAAAATAGCCGCCCACATAATCAAGCGCCTCTTCCACCGATACATATTTACAAGGCTGTGAGATGACAACGCCAAGCTCTACCTCCCAATCTGTTTGGGTGGAACCGCGCGGCAACATCACCATATCATTTGGGCCAACCACAGCAGAGGTCGCCTTCATAAATAAAATCGGGTTTTTGGGAATAGGCGCCCCTGTTTCGGCCGCATGGTCTGAATAATTCAGGCCAATACACATAAATTTGCCAATCCCGCCAACACAAGCGCCCAAGCGCGGATTACCTTCGACAATCGGCAAGCTGTTAAGGTCAGCCGCCTTCATCGCGTCAAGCCGGCTAAAGAGTGCCATGCCATTAATATCATCAACCACAGATGATAAATCGCGGATATTGCCCTCGCCATCAATCGCGCCCGGCTTTTCTGCGCACATATCGCCATAACGAACTAGTTTCATAACGTCCCTCTTTACTTGTTTTGCCCCAAAATGAGGCGTCTAATGCTAGATGGTCCAACCACCATCAATGATAAATTCCTTGCCCGTAACAAAGGCGCTTTCATCTGATGCCAGATACACAGCCATGGCGGCAATTTCTTCTGGCTTGCCAATACGGCCCATCGGTTGGCGATTGATAAAATCTTGCATCGCTTTATCGAAATCACCAGTCGCCCGCATCCGATCATGAAGCGACGGGCTCTCAACCGTACCGGGGCAAATGCAATTACAGCGCACACCTGTTGTCACATAATCACGCGCCACAGACTTGGTCAGGCCAATCACCGCCGCCTTTGTGACACCGTAAATAAAGCGATTTGGCACCCCTGCAACAGATGAGACCACAGATGACATATTCACAATCGAGCCTGTCTTGCGCGCAATCATCCCCGGCAGAGCGGCACGAATGGTGCGGTACATTGACCGCACATTAAGGTCCATGCCCATCTCCCATTCATCATCATTTGATTCAAGCAAAGTGCCAGCATGCACAAACCCTGCGCAATTAAACAGAATATCAGGCTCAGCGCGTGCCACCCCCTCTTTGACAGACGCATCATCGCAGGCATCAAGATGAAAGACGCTCACACCGCTAAGGCCCATCGCCTCCAATTCGGCTAGCTTTTCATCATTAATATCTGTCGCAAAGACGCGCGCGCCCTCTTTTGACATGGCGATTGTTGTGGCAAGGCCAATCCCTTGCGCCGCCGCGGTTACAAGCGCTGTTTTGCCATCGAGGCGTCCTGTTTTATCTGCCATAGGAATAATCACCCTCACCTGATTGAACGAGCTTTTTATAAGCTTGCCACTTTGCGGGCATGTTGCAAGCACTAATCAGCTTAAACCGCTTTTGAGTTTCACCTTGACAAGCAGCGGCCCTCATCTCCACAGTTTTAGTGCCATATTGGCCAATCAAATTGAAAAGGTGAGTTTGTACTATGTCTGATTTCATTCGCTTAAATGAGGCCGATAATGTGGTCACCGCCACCGCTAGTCTGGAAGCAGGCATCGCCATCGAAGACACAGTCACAAACAGCCTTATTCCGCGCAATCACAAAATCGCCACAACAGACATCAAAACAGGCGAGCCTGTGATTAAATATGCACAAATCATTGGCTATGCCTCAGAGGATATTACAGCAGGCAGTCATATTCATACCGACAATGTGGCCTTTCGGAATACCGAACAAGATTACGAATTTTCAACTAACCTATCAGCCATACCGATGGTGCCAGAGGCAGAGCGCGATCATTTCATGGGCTATCGGCGCCCGAACGGCAAAGTTGGCACGCGCAATTATATTGGCATCCTGACATCCGTGAATTGCTCAGCCACCGCCGCGCGCATGATAGCCTCTCATTTTGGGCCAGAAGAGCTTGCGCATTATCCAAATGTCGATGGGGTCGTCGCCTTTGTGCATGGCACAGGGTGCGGCATGGCAGGCCAAGGTGAAGGCTTTGAGGCATTGCAACGCGTGATGTGGGGCTATGCGCGCAATCCAAATCATGTTGGCGTCATCATGGTAGGGCTAGGCTGTGAGATGAACCAAATTGATTGGCTATTAGAAGCCTATGGCCTTCAGCAGGGCCCGCTTTTCAAAACGATGAATATTCAAGACACGCAAGGGCTTGCCAAAACGGTTGAAACAGGCATCGCGATGGTCAAAGACATGCTGCCAGAGGCGAATAAATCAGTGCGCGAGCCCTGCCCTGTCTCTGAGCTAATGGTGGCTTTGCAATGTGGCGGCTCTGACGCGCTATCAGGGGTGACAGCCAATCCGGCCCTTGGCTATGCGTGCGATTTGTTGGTCGCACAAGGCGGCACAGGTGTGCTGGCAGAAACCCCTGAAATTTATGGCGCAGAGCATCTATTAACGCGCCGTGCGCTCACAGAAGATGTTGGCCGCGATCTGATTGGGCTGATACATTGGTGGGAGGATTATACCGCGCGCAACAAAGGCTCGATGGATAACAACCCTAGCCCCGGCAATAAAAAAGGCGGGCTCACGACCATCTTGGAAAAGTCACTTGGCGCGGCGGCCAAAGGCGGCACAACGCCGCTAACCGGTGTCTATAAATATGCTGAGCCTGTGACCGCCAAAGGGTTCACCTTTATGGATTCACCCGGCTATGATCCCGCCTCGGTCACAGGGCAAATTGCCAGCGGCTGTAACCTTGTGACCTTCACCACAGGGCGCGGTTCTGCCTTTGGCTCAAAGCCAGCACCTTGCATCAAAATTGCCACCAATACCGAGATGTATAACCGCCTAGAGCCTGATATGGATATTAACGCAGGCGCGATGTTAACGCATGGCCAGACCTTAGAAGAAAAAGGGCGCGAGATTTATCAGATGCTGATTGATGTGGCATCTGGCAAGCAATCCAAATCCGAAGCCCAAGGCCTTGGCGATTATGAATTCGTGCCTTGGCAAATTGGCGCAACAATGTAGGAAGAGGCTTATCTTAACGCCTCATCCACACTCTTGCTAATCTACACGCTATGACATAAAGATTTTATCGTAGGTTTTGCGCAGTTCGTTTTTCTGAACCTTACCCATGGTGTTACGCGGCAATGCCTCAACAAAGAAAACGCTCTTTGGGCATTTGAACTTGGCCAATCTTTGTTGCAACGGTGAAAGGATTTGCTCCGCCGTTAGCGCAACGCCCGGCTGTGGCACAATAACGGCGATGACAGCTTCACCAAAATCAGGGTGGGGCACACCGATAATTGCCGATTCAGTGATACCATCCAGCTCATCAATTTCAGATTCTACCTCTTTGGGATAGACGTTATAGCCGCCCGAAATCACCAAATCCTTGGACCGACCGATAATAGTGACGTAACCATCATCATCGATTTGCGCGATATCCCCTGTGATAAAGAAGCCATCATCACGAAATTCCTCAGCTGTTTTTTCAGGCATACGCCAATAGCCTTGGAAAACATTCGGGCCATATACCTCAAGATTGCCGATCTCCCCCCTTGGAAGCAACTCACCTGTTTCAGGGTGGACCACGCGCAATTCGATGTTTGGCAAGGGAAATCCAACCGTTCCTGCGCGGCGTTCACCGTCATAGGGGTTAGATGAGCTCATCGTGGTTTCTGTCATGCCATAGCGTTCGAGGATACGTTGACCTGTTTTGGCCTCAAATTCGCGATGCGTTTCTGCCAATAGCGGCGCACTACCAGATACGAATAAGCGCATATGCCCAAGATTTTCAGGGCTACAGCGTTCATCAGCCAGCATGCGTGTATAAAAGGTGGGGACACCCATCATCGTTGTCGCCTCCCCAATTCTGTCCATCACAACATCTATGTCGAACTTAGGAAGGAAAATCATTGACGCGCCAACATTTAACGACACATTGACGGCCACGAATAAACCATGCGCATGGAAAATAGGCAGCGCGTGCAACAACCTGTCCTGTGCGGTAAAGCGCCATGCTTCTGACAGGCTTTGGGCATTGGAAAGCAGGTTTTTGTTGCTTAGCATCGCCCCTTTTGAGCGGCCCGTTGTCCCAGATGTATAAAGGATTGCCGCCAAATCATCAGGCCCGCGTTCAGCCACAGGGCACGTCGTTGACGCCGCTATGGCCGCCGCCATCAAACTGCCATTAGACGTCTCTCCAAGCGTGAATAACCGGGCCTTGTGCTTGGCACAAATCGGAGCCATTTGGTCTGCCGCCTTTATCGATGAGACAACAACGGTTGGCTCCGCATCACCAATGAAATAGTCCATTTCAGCCGGCATGTAGGCTGTATTCAAAGGCAGGAAGAGCGCGCCTATACGCAAACATGCCAAATAAAGCGCCAAAGCCTCAACCGACTTTTCGCACTGCATCGCAACACGATGGCCAGGTTCAACCCCTGCATCGCGCAAAATATTGGCAATTTGACCTGATAGCAAAAACAGCTCTTGGCCAGAAACTTCGGATTGATCGGCGCGTATCAAAACAGCGTCTGTCCGCATCTCCAGCGGGGCTACCAGCGCATCAAATAACATGTTCATAAATTTACTATTCCCTAACGGCCTTTGAATTCAGCTTTGCGTTTTTCCATAAACGCTTTGCGTCCTTCAACATAATCTTCAGAGGCAAAACAGGCGGCGACCATTTCATCACATTTTGCCAAATCACGTTTTGCCGGGTCGGCTTGCATGACCTGTGTTGCAATGAATTTCATCGTCTGAATCGTTAAGGGGGCATTGCCAGCGATTGTGTCTGACAAGGCTTCAATGCGTGCCACCAGATCGTCTTCTGCGACGACCTCTTGGACGAAACCGATGCGCAAGGCTGTATCCGCGTCAATCGATTTTGCCGTAAACATAAGTTGCTTGGCAGAGCCAGCGCCCACCGCATTTACCAAACGGCGAATAGCATCAAACGGATAGCCAAGGGCCAGTTTCGCCGCAGGCATGGCAAAACGTGATTTATCAGACGCCACGCGGATATCGGTACAGGCGGCCAAGTTTAAACCCCCACCAATACAGTGACCATTGATCATGGCCATTGTCGGCTTTGGGTAGTTTTCAATCGTATCATAAACAACCTTCAGGCGTTCATTATAGTGATCAGTCGCCTCTTTTGAGCCGCGTTCTTTTTCAAATTTTGAAATATCCGCACCTGACACAAAGGCTTTCCCCCCTTCGCCAGATAGGATGACAACACGCACATCGTCATTGTCCTTAAAGGCGTTAAGGGCAACCTCGACGGCGTCCCACATGTCTAAGGAGACAGCATTATGTCGCTCAGGGTTGTTAAAGATGATATGGCCAACGGACCCTTTTATCAGGCCTTTGATTTTTTCTGTTGGTAGCTCTAGTTCGATGTTCATGCCAGTTACTTTCGATTTATACGATGGAATTATCTTTAAGGTTGCCCGCTTCATCAGCGTCGATCCCTAATTCTTCTAAAATTTCTAGCGTGTGTTGACCGCGTGTTGGCGGCGTGCCTACCAGCTGTGATGGTGTGCGGGTCAGTTGCACAGGTTGCCCCATCGCATGCGTGTCACCAAAAGGCACAGTATGAAGCGGTTGCGCAATGCCCAAATGCTGAACCTGCGGGTCGGCAAACATTTCGTCAATTTTATAAATTGGCCCACATGGCACGCCCGCGGCAGTAAGAGCATCCACCCATTCAGCACTTGTTTTGGTAGCAATAATATCCGCAATCTCAGCGTTCAGGCGTTCACGATTTTCGCGCCTATCTGCGTTTGTTTTATAATCATCATGTTCAAACCATTCTGGCTTGCCCAAGGCATCACATAAACGACGCCAAGTCTCGTTACCCGCCACGGCAATGTTAACAGCGCCATCTTGCGTTAAAAAACGGTTTGTTGGCAGACTGGTTGGATGCTCATTCCCAACTTGCGGTGCAACTTCTTCCTTCATTAGCCAACGGGCCGCTTGGAAATCCAGCATGAACGCCTGTGATTGTAGTAATGAGGTGTGGAGCCATTGCCCCTCGCCTGACTTCTCTCGTTCAACCAAGGCGGTTAATATGCCCAAGGCACAAAATAGACCAGCGGTTAGATCAGCAATGGGAATACCAACGCGCATTGGCCCGCCCTCAGGGTCGCCCGTGATTGACATTAACCCCCCCATGCCTTGCGCGATTTGATCAAATCCGGGTCGTTTCGCATAAGGGCCTGTTTGTCCAAAACCTGAAATACTCGCCAAGATTACTTTGGAGTTCACAGCCTTAAGGCTCTCATAATCAATGCCTAGCCTATCCTTCACATCAGGGCGAAAATTTTCCACGACAACATCAGCTGTTTTCACAAGCTTCAGAAAAATATCTTTGCCTTCATCTGATTTCAGGTTCAGCGTCAGGCTCCGGCGATTACGTTGCAGGTTTTGCCAGTCAGGCGTGTTACGCCCCGCGCCAAGTGCGCCATCAGCCTCAAGCGATTCTGGCTGTTCAATTTTGATGACATCTGCGCCCCAATCACCCAATTGACGCACAGCCGTTGGACCAGAGCGAACACGCGTTAAATCAAGAACGCGGATATGGGACAGTGCGGCAGATGCGGGTTGATGTGGCATATTACTCTCCGTAGTGGCACGATAAGTATCTGGAATATCTTCAACAAAATGGGCGCTTGTTAGGTGCAGATGGCAAATTATCAAAAATATCTGGCGCTGTTTTCACGTCCATCAGTCACTTAATTTTAGCGTCTTTTGGCGAATAACCACATGATCTGTGCAGATACATGTATCACTATCGTGCATAGCACCAAATGTAGGAAGAAGCGTATCTTACTCTTTTTTCTGCATACGCTTTCGAAGCGTTCTTATGCCAATGAAAAGCCCAAGAGCCACGGCGGCAAGTATAAATGTATCGCCGTGAGATACACGCTCGCCGCTAAATAATGCTGTTATGGTGTCAAATATATTCATAATGATCTCAGCTTACACATCACCGCAAAATCGACAAGAAAAATTCCTCATTTTTTGATGACCCAGCCTGCTGGTTTTTTAATGGCTCTCGCATCTCGTAATTCATTGTTATCAAGCGCTGATAATGATAGATATAAATCTCTAAATTAGGGTTATCAAATGCGTAAGTGCGCCTAAAGACATTGAGAAGTTTAATATGTTACGTGCAAAAAGTGGATTTTCGCTGATAGAGTTGCTTGTCGTGGTGGCCATTATTGGCATCTTAGCGGCCGTTGGCTTAACAGGGTATCAAGCCTATATCAACCAATCACGAGATGCCACAGCGCAGGCAGATTTTGAACAGCTTCAGCGTATCGTTGAAACCGATATGATGGCTATTTCAAACAGCATCTCTGCGCGTTCGGATATGGCGCAATCCATGACAGAGCCGCCACGTTGCGAGACATGGCGCGACACCATCATGACAGAGATTAATAGTAGCAAACAAAACCCCTTTGGTGGCACCTTGCTTGTTGATGGCAATAATTGCGGCACCCTTGATAATCAAAGCAGTTGCACATCAGGCGGCGCGCGTGAATGGCAAAGGGGCCAGTTCCTTTTATCTTGTGCCAATGAATGCGCGCGCACGGATGAGGCCGCTTTTCGCTTGATGATCTGTTTGTGCCGCGATGAAGCAACATGCGAGACGACCGCTTCTACCAATATGAATTTATGTGTTACGCCGCCAAATGGCGCTGTTTGTTAGGGGAGCATGATGATGCTGAAATTCTGGAAAATGGCTTTGATATTCGCTTTTATGGGGCCCGCTATTATCACAAGCGCCATAATCACAAGCGCAAATGCCCAGTCGGTATTTTCGGTTGGTACAGGCGAGATGCCAAACCCATTCTTTATTAACCCTGCGACAGACCCTGATTTAAATCCGGCCGCAGGTCTGGCCGCGATGGCACCCTTCACTGATAGAGGGGCCTTTGCCGCCAACACCTCTTATCAGGCCGGTGATTACATCACCGTTGGCGGTGTCGAATATGTTGTGAGAAGCGCGATGGTATCAGGCGCTAGTTTTGCCAGCGATATCACAGCCGGGCGTTTTGTGCTAAGAGGGATCGCCTCTGATAGCTTTTATAATGGCGCACGTTTTCTGAGCGTCGGCAGCTATAGCAATTCGGGCATATGGACAACAAATACCAGCTATTCAATTGGTGATAAGGTCACCCATAATGGCATCAGCTATATCGCCTCAGAAAATCATACAAGCGGTGTATTCGCCGCTGATAGCAATGCCGGCTATTGGGTACTAGAACAGACCGCCCCTAGTTTGTCCAAATTCTTAGCACCTTCGCCTGTTGGCGGTATATGCGAGGATTTTGACGCTGTCTTCAACAAAGGCAAAGGCACCTATACAATCGCGATGCCGTTTTTCAAGGCCAATTTGAATAATACCGGCACAGATTTGGATGGTACGCTGAACCTGTCTATGACATTTGATTGGGAAAAAGAGGATATTGCGATGGCAGGTGACGTCGCCCTTACAAGCTACCCTGCCAACAAGCCCGGCGGCGGGTCTTTTACCATAAGAGATGGGTCATCTGATTGGACGGTCTTTAGCTTCCATACAGGCGGTAAATGCGGCCATTTTAAAGCGGCCCACAGCGGTAGCGGCTATGCGCTGCCTAACCAAACATGCTTTAGCAGCACCATGATCAGCCTCTATGTAGATGTCCAATTTTACCAAAAGGGTAGCAAGTTCTTACCCGTTGCACAGATCTACCCTGTCTCGCCCTCATCCTATCTGAATGATTTTGAATTCTACAATTCGATTTTCAACGATAATGGCTGTAACGCCAATACAAAAGAACATTACGGGCCTGCCATTGGTGGCAGTATGGAGGCAAAATAACATGAAAATAGCACTCTCACTTATCGCGGTTATCGCTGTCCTTGCCATTGGCGCTGGCTCTTACCTCTATTTCGTGCCCTCAGCAGATGACCCGACGGCCAATTTTTCTGATACGAAGCGGGCGGCCATAGAAGCGCGCGCCGAAAAGCAGGCACAAGATGCTGGCAAAGAGACTCAAATGGTTGATGATGTCATGAAGGCAAAGGCCGCACAACAGCAGAGCCAATAGCCAAGACTATGCGGTCTTTCTTTTGTGCCATTTGGATAATGATGATCGCGCTTACCAGCGCCTCATTATGGCACAATGACGCGCTTGCAGGTGAAGACCTTGAAGAACGCATCTCGGCCCTTTACCAAAAGGTGTATGAAGACCCCAGCAATGTCGGGTTAAATCTTGAGCTTGTCCGCACACAGATATTGATCCGCGATTATAAAGGCGCCTCAGGCACATTAGAGAGGTTGCTGATTATCGCACCTGATAATATCGCGGCACAATTACTAATGGCACAGGTCAAAATCGCTTTGAAAAACTTCTCTGAAGCCAAAGTGATATTGGTGAATGTCATAGATGATAGAACCGTTGATGCCATCAATAAACGCCGCGCCGAGACCTTGCTTCAAACGATTGACCAGCTCACAGATGGCCTATCATGGCAGGCAAGTATCGAGACCAATTTGGGCATCTCGCAGAACCCTGAAAATAAGCCCTCAAAGACGGCCTATAGCCTGTATTTGCCGACCACGCCTATCGATGTTTCTGGTGCCTCTCAGGAATTTAGAAGCATCACGGCATCAGGCACGTTAGAACAGCGGTTTAATTCCTATGATGCCACCAGCCTTCGCCTTGATCTCTCGCATCAAAGGCGTGATTATAACAGCTATAACAAGTCAGATTATGAGGTCTATAGCGCCGCCGCGGCCGTCATAAGAGGCGATAAAGCGCCGCTTGGCGGGACGGTGCGTTTAATGCGTGTGCGCGTGCGTGAACGTGATTTTATGGATCAAATTGGCTTGGAGAGCCGCAAAAACATCACGGCCCCTTTTGGCATTCAACTCGCAGGCACCGCCTATCTTGGCAGGCAAACACATCGGGCGCATGTTAATTTTTCGGGCAATGAGAAAAAGACAGGCATGATTGGCAAGCTTAGCCTTTCGGGCACTATGATGCTTGGTCAAAAGGCCATTAGAGCCTCGCTTGGCTATGATCGCAAGCAAGCGGTCGATTCGCGTTATGCCTTTCATCAGACCAAGCTCAGCTTTGATACAAACCTGCCGCTATTTGGGATGAATCTATTGGGCCAAGCAAGTATCGCACGTAAAAGATATGATGCATCTAGCATGACTTTTTCGACCAAAAGACGGCGCGATAATATCGCCAATATAGCCGTTGAAATGGTCCTGCCCGTGGCGCAATCTATCAAGAAATTTGCCCCCAATATGCGCCTTAGCATGCGCGGGGATGTAAACCGGACTTTCTCAAATATCGACCGCTATAATACGACCAAGAGTGAGGTCATGCTCAAAGCATCCTATGCATGGCAGGGGCGGTAGATTATGAGACGATTACACACACTCCTCACGCTGATAATAATGGTCTTGCTGACAACAAAGCTCAATGCGCAGGATCTTAACCAGAACCGCCCAGAAGTCGGTGTCATTGCCGCCATTCAAGGCACGGTAACGCTCTCCTTTGAGGGGCGTGAAAGAATTGTGGTAGCCGGTGATAAGCTCTATCTCGGCGACCAAGCGACCACAGGCACCAGCAGTAAATTACAAATATTGCTCAAAGATTTAACAACCCTGACAGTCGCGCCTTCAAGCCAATTGGTGATTGATGAATTTATCTATGATCCGGGACAGGTAAGAGACCTTACATCAACGCTTATCAAAGGCGTTGTGAAGATGGCGTCACCGCGCCTTAAGACAGCCCTACCCTCTGCGCGTCGCCTGCAATTGCCAAATGCAACTGTCTCAATCAGAGGCACAGAATTTTTGGCGTCTGTTGATCAGGGGGATGATATTGTCGTCTTGTTTAATGGTGTTGTCTCGGTTGAAAACCCGCAATTCACAACCGAGATCGCCAAGCCAAGTTTCGGCGTGACTATCTCAGATGAGGGGGTTATTGGGACGCCTGAATTTGTTGATGAAAACACGCTTGCCGCAATCCTTGATGTCTTTGAAACACTACCCGCCGGCGAGACAAAAGACGCAGGTGAGACGGCTGATGAGGAAGATGGCAACGAAGAGAGCAGTGAAGAAGAGGCCAGTGAGGAGAGTTCTGGTGACGAGAATTCTGGTGAAGAGAATTCTGGCAACGAAAGTTCTGGCGAAGAGAGTTCTGGCGGCGAGAATTCTGGCGGCGAGAATTCTGGCGAAGAGACGTCTGATGCACCTGCTGAGGATGCACCTGCTAGCGGACCTGAATCACAATCAGATACGCAAGCAAACACGGAAACATCTGCCGGCACCACACCAGCGGCAAGCACGCCCGTTGCACAGACAGGCGGCATCGCATCGATAGCTGTAAGCGCGCCCCTATCTGCGGCCATTGACCAGATAGCCTTTGCCCCTGTGGTAACGAGCGATACTGAAACACCGCAAATAACCCTATCGATTGAGGCCATTGATGCGCAAATTACCCAAGAGTTGAATGAGGTTCTAGATACCGTCAATTCTGCGGTAGGTGAAGCTGATCTAGAAGATGACCCGTCTGTGATTGACAGTGATGGCGATGGCGTCGTCAATGCCGATGATGCCTTTCCAAATGACCCTAGTGAGACCACCGACACAGATGGCGACGGTATAGGCAATAATGCTGATACAGATGATGATGGTGATGGGGTGACTGATAGCAATGATCCCAACCCTTTGGTGAATGATACGCTAGACACGGACGGCGATGGGGTGCTGAATATCGTTGATACAGACGATGATGGTGACGGCGTGGCCGACAGCTCTGACGCCTTCCCGCTTAATAGCACAGAGACCATTGATACAGATGCGGATGGCATTGGTAATAATGCGGATTCAGATGATGATGGTGACGGCGTCGCTGATAGCCTTGACCCCAATCCTTTGACACAAGATACGCTTGATACAGATGGTGATGGCACGCTGGATATTGTCGATACAGATGATGATGGTGACGGCGTCGCTGATAGCGCTGATGCCTTCCCGTTAGACGCAGGCGAGAGCGCTGATAGTGATGGGGATGGTACCGGCAATAACGCTGATACACTTGATAATTCACGCCTTTACACTGCCACAAGCACACTACAATCTGGCTGGACAAGCTCTAGCTGGAATGATCTAGCCGCCCAGCTTGGCACAGGCACAGCGGTCTTTACGGCGATGGGACAAACCACCACCCATGTCTCTGGTAGCCATTGTACCAACTGTTCAGCCGATGTGGATACAACTTTATCAATCGATTTTTCAGATATGGAATTTGAGTTTTCGTCTGATTATACCTTTAATAAGCCGGGTTACGGCTCTCAAGATCTCAGCGTTAGCTCTGGTGAAATACCGCTTGGACAATTAAAATATACAAGCGGCACTTTATCGTCAGTGAGTAATTACCGAGAGCTTGAATCACGTTATCATCAAGAGGTTCTAACAACCTTTACATCCACAACTGACCCGTCTGATCAAGTAACGGCCGAAATGAGCGCGTCCTTTTATTATGACGCACAGCAAAGTGATATTAATGACATCTCGACAACCCAACTAGGCGTGCGCGGCTATACAAAAATCCTCTATAACGCACCAGGCTCAGGTATCGACCAGCTTAACACGCCCCATTATGGAATGGACCCGCAATAGGATAATGGTTTAAAGCGCAAGCTTCGTGATAAATGAACGCCTCCGCTAGCCGTCTGTTTTACGCGCGCTAGGCCCCGCTTTTGGCAGCATAATCACCATTGGCGATTTCCTCTGCTTCGATGCTCTCAAACAAAGCTTTGAAATTCCCCTCACCAAAGCCATCATCACCTTTTCTTTGGATGAATTCGAAAAAGATAGGGCCAATAACGGTTTTAGAGAAAATCTGAAGCAAGATCTTGGTCTCGCCGCCATTTAGCACGCCTTCGCCATCGATTAAAATCCCATGTTTTTTCATCCGCTCGACAGGCTCCTTATGCCCCTTCACACGGTCATGAGACAAATCATAATAGGCCTCAGGCGGACCAGGCATAAAGGCCACACCCTTGTCATGAATAGCCTCTACAGAGCCATAAATATCATGCGCGCCTACGGCAATATGCTGGATACCTTCCCCCTTATATTTCCGCAAATAATTGACAATCTGCCCTTCCTCGCCCCTATCTTCATTAAGCGGGATACGGATACGGCCACAAGGCGAGGTTAGAGCGCGGCTGTAAAGCCCTGAATGCTTGCCTTGAATATCAAAAAAGCGAATTTCTTTGAAATTGAACAAATCACCATAGAATTTGAACCATTTATCCATATTGCCCTTGAAGACATTATGGGTCAGGTGATCAAGATAGAAAAACCCAACACCTTGCGGATGGGCAAAACTATGCCAGTCAAAATCCTCATTATACACACTGCGCTCAGAGTAATTATCCAGGAAATAAATCAGTGACCCGCCAATGCCCATAATCGCTGGCACATCCATCACCTTGCCCTCTCCTTCATAAGGCGTCGCGCCATTCGCAACCGCATGGTCAAAGGCATGTTGCGCATCCACAACGCGCCAACCCATAGATGAGGCGCAAGGGCCATGTTCACGCGCAAATTCAGCCGCATGTGTATCTGGTTCAGCATTAATGAGATAAGACACATCGCCTTGCTGCCATAATTCCACATTCATACGCTTATGCGTGGCGACATGGCTATAGCCCATTTTCGAGATACAATCGCGTAATTGATCAGTTTCTGGATGGGCAAATTCGACAAATTCAAAACCATCAGTGCCTGCTGGATTATCAACACTTATCTCTGCGCGCGGGGTGTAATGCGGAAATGGGCCCATTTTTTCCTCCTAAAAAACTGCTTTAAGAAGATATTATGTGCATTTTTATACAAATTATTTGTAAAATATTGTACCTTGAAAGATAAAACGCATAATTTTTGCATTAACTGAGGGCTTTATGACAATTTCTCTTGATCCGTATGATTTAACCATTTTACGCGCCTTGGAAAAAGATGGCGCCCTAACAAATGCGCAATTAAGTGAGGTGGTAAATTTATCTCCCTCTCAATGTTCGCGAAGACGCGTCAAGATGGAAGCTGAGGGGATTATCGAGGGCTATCAGGCGCGCCTCAACGCATCAGCTATGGGGCTGAATTTGCGGGCAGTGGTACGGGTAAATCTCCATTCGCACAGTGAAGAAAACGCCAAGGATTTTGGCCTTATGCTGGCTAGTCATGATGAAATTGCAGATGCGTTTTCGGTCTCGGGCGATGCCGATTATGTGCTTATCGTGCAATGTGAGAGCCTAGAGCGCTTTGCTGATTTCATCCATGAGCGTCTATTGCCGCAAAAAATCATTGGGCAAGTCCGTTCCGAAATTGTGCTACGCGATCTTAAAAGAGGGCGCCGCCTTTAAGAAAACCTTTCCAGCGGCGACAATCCCCCGTCTCGCGGCTTACCCGCCGCCTGTTGAGACTCTAAGAGGGCGCATATCATCTGGTCTTTGCGCGATATAACCCAAAAGCTCTGCACGAATTGTCGCCGCCTCTGGCGCATCAAAGATGTTCTCCATCTCATAAGGGTCAGCGACTAAATCATACATTTCGCCCACACCTGACAATTCATCGATTGTTAGCTTATGCGTCTTTGTGCTGACAGTGCGCAGATGAAGCTCCACACCTGCGCGCGTTGGCGACAAATACCATTCGTTCAGCGCATAATCGCGCGGTGCATTTTCACCCCGCATCAAGGGTGCCAAGCTTGTTCCATGTTGGGCGAGTTGCGGGCTTGTTTGCGATAGCTCCATAAAGGTCGCGGACAAATCCAATGTTGAGATAATCTCATCACATGTCTCGCCAGCTGGCACATCAGGGCCACGCACAATGAACGGCACCTTTAAAAGCCCCTCATAATGCATAGGGCCTTTCAAGATGATGCCATGATCGCCCAACCAATCACCATGATCGGAGATATAAATAACATAGGTATTATCAGAAAGCCCTGCCTCTTCCACCGCTTGCAAGATCTTGCCAACATTCTCATCAATCAGTGTGATCTGGCCATAGGTATTGGCGATGATTTCGGCTAATTGCTCATCTGTTTGCGGCTCGATGCGCGAATATTCCTTGCGCACCTTTGCCATTTCAGGGCTAGCGGTTGGCTCATTTTCCATGGCCGCCTGATGCCAGAACGGCCGTTTATCGAAATCACGCACCCGATGTTTTGGCAAATCTACCTCTGCCGGGTCATGCATCGTTGAATAAGGCTCAGGACAGTCAAAGGGGTGGTGCGGGTCAGGAAAACTAATCCATGTCACAAATGGCTTGTCATCATCACGGCCATTTTTGATCCATTCAGCGGCCCTGTCACCTGTCCAAGTTGAATTATGAAACTCAACAGGCAATTGCGAATGCCATGTTTGTGCGGCCCCTTTTGTATCGCGGCCCTTTTGCCAGTAAAGCGCCTGTAATTCATCCCCGCGACCAGTATCATGGATGAATTTTTCATAATGAAGGCCACGTGGCGGCTTTTCAAACGGAAACCAATTATGGCCTAGGATCATCATCTCAACATGTTCAAACCCCATATAAGGCCCAAACCAATCATCACCATATTGCTCAGAGCCGTGAACATTCTCTGGATGGTCTGTTGGCGGCGTCATACAACGCACCCAATGCCCCTTGCCAAAAAAGGCCGACTGATAGCCATTATTTGCCATAGTACCGGCAAAACCAGCTTCACCAATCTCACTGTCCAAATCCATACCATTATCATGCAGACCGTGGGTGCGCGGCAACTGACCTGTCAGAATAGATGAGCGCGCCGGCATACAAACAACACACGGCGTAATGGCGTTTGAAAAAACTGTTCCCTCGCTAGCCAATTTATCCAAATTGGGCGTTTTGACCTTACGGCCCTTAAAGCCAAAGCAATCGGCACGATGTTGATCTGCTGAGATTAGAATGATATTTGGCTTTGTCATGCTCTGTCTTTCGTTTTTCTAGAAGAATAGATAATCACACCAAGCGACATCGCCATAAATACCGCAGCGATAGGATGGTTAAACAAGTAGAAAGGGTCATTCCCTGTTGCTGAATAGGCTTGTCTGGCTGTTTCCTCCAAGGTTTTACCCAAAATAAAGGCCACAACAAATGGCAGGGGCGATATAGCCAACAGGCGCATGATATAACCCAATACCCCAAAACCAAGCGCGAACCATATCGCCTCAATGCGCGTTTCCTGCACATAGATAGCTGTGAGTGTCAGCAACAACACTGATGGCAGTAAAAGCTGCTTTGGAATGCGTATCATAAAGCCCATAGAGCGCATGAACACACCGCCAATCGTCCAATTAAATAAATTGGCAAGCGTCATGCAGGTAAACAGACCGAAAACCGCGACCAATTCAGTATTAACGCTTGTCTCGGTAAATTTGAAAACAGATGGGCCGGGATTGAGGCCGCCAATAGAATCTGTCGCAAGAATAAGGAACACCGCCGCCGCATTTCCCGGAATGCCCAGGCTAAGAACAGGGATAAGATTCGCACCGGACACCGAGCTATTGGCCGCTTCTGTTGCCGCGATGCCGGCTGGTACACCAGACCCAAAATCGCCTTCATTTGGTTTTTTGAATTTCTGATGCCGGCGCCTGCCCACCGTATAGCCAAGCGTGGCGGCAAGCGTTGAGCCAATACCCGGCAACGCGCCAATAGCTGTGCCAATAAGGGCTGATTTGCCAATATGCGGCAGAATGCTTTTTATCTCTGGCCAGCGCAAACGCTGATCACCTTCTGCTGTGATAGTTTGTGCTTTTGCCTTTTGCGGGCCGGTGCGCCAAATCTCGTCCAACCCTTTGAACACAGCCCCGATAATCAGAACGCCCAAAACCGCTGTGGTAATGGGAAAGCCGCGCGCAAGCTCATTACTGCCAAGCGATAATCGTGGATAAAAATCCTCACCTGTCCCGACATAAACAGCCATCAGACCCAAGCCAATAGAAATAAGCCCCTTGCCCGGCGAGCCGCCAATGACCGCCGCAATAAAACTAAGCGATAAGATAAGTAGCGCTGTTTTTTCAGGCAGGTCTAAATAGGATTCAACTACGATGGCAAGAAAGGGCGCACAGACAAATAACACAATATCTGAAAATGTATCACCAGAGGCTGATGATAGATGCGCGACGCGCAAGGCTTTCTTTGCCTGCCCCTTTTGGGCCATCGGGTAACCGTCAAGTGTCGTGAGGAACGCATCAGGCGTGCCAGGCGTATTAAACAAAATAGCCGGCACAGCCCCGCCAATGGTGGCGCCTTTCATAATACCGATTAAGAACCCCAAAACAGGCAATAAAGCATCTTGGGTGAACCCAAAAACAGATATCAAAATAGGCAGCGAAATCGCCATAGCAAATGGCCCGGCAAGCCCCGGTGTTGCCCCTACGGCGATGCCAAAAATAAAGCCGAAAAACACCATTACCAATGTGATGGAAATAGGCAGACCGAAGATAGCAAAGACCTCAGGGCCCTGAAAAACGGCCAAAACCCCCAACCAGATATAATCAATAACGGACATTAAACATCTCCATTGGGTGGCAATAGCAAATCATCAAACGGCACATCAAAAACAGCGATCATCGCTAAGACGGCAATCAAGGCTGTGATCAAAGCGCGTCTTGTTAATTTGCCTTCAACAATGGCGATGACGCCAGCGATAAGGCTGATGCCACCTAAGATATACCCGACATGCTTCCAGCCAGGCGTCGCGCGAAGCAAGCGATACTCTATCGGCTCTGCGCGGAATATATTCACCAATTCAGCCAAGATGGGGCCCGTATAACGCATGATAATAACCCCAAGGATAATCATGCAAACAATGCGGGTAATGAACGACATCTGCGAGCGGGAAATAATTTCCTGCTCTGGTTTTTTGCGCTCAAAAAGAACAAGCAGCAAGCCGCCAATGACCAGAAAAGCGCAGGCTATAGTGGGCGCAAGAGCGTCACCAATGACAAATCTGCCACGTGCCTTTTCAATAAGGCCTGTTTCAATATCCAGTGGTATCCATACAAAGATTGTAAAGAGCGCTATGACAACAAAGAACAGCCCAACAAACAAATTGGCTCGCGATTGCGCCGGCATTTTATCCCCCAGAAACAACACGGGCGTCCACCAAAGGACGCCCGCGCAATTTTACTTATTGTGAAGCTTCAGCAAGAAGCTGTTCAGATTCGTCGTAACCCTTCTTAATCAGAGCATCCAATTCTGCGCCCTGAATAATCTTAGCACCACCAAATGCGCGTTTAATCAACGCCCCGGCCTTTGTGCTTTCATCTGTTACAACACCGGCAATCGCATCTGCTAGCGCATTACGTGCCTCATCTGGCATGCCGCCTGGACCGGCAAGCATGAAGAATGCGTTACCATCATATTTGACGCCAAGATCTGACATTAGCGGCGCATCAGGTGTCTGAAGTAGCGGCTCTGACATAGCTGAAGCAAGGTTTACAAGCTCGCCCGCTGCCACGCCTTTATTTTGAATGCCAGCCATAAAGCCAATATCCATATCGCCCGCATTAACGCCGTTCATCACAGCCTTACCACCACGAACAGTGATAATGTTGAAATCAACGCCTTGCGCTTTGCCAAGCAAATAAGCAAGGTCACCTAGACGCACGCCCATTGTACCAAAGCGAATCTGCTCACCAGCCTTAGCGGCGGCGATCACGTCATTAATATCTTTCCAACCCTTTGATGACAGTGAGACAATACCCATCTGGGCGCCCGCTGTTGTTGTGATAGGTGTGAAATCAGCCGGCGTCATGCCTGCATCTGCCGTATAAAGGCTGTAGCCGAGAGATTCAGCCACAATCATACCCATGACAGTACCGTCATTAGGCTGGTCTTTCATTGCTTTCAAAAGGTTTACGCCACCCTTGCCAGTTACCTGTTCTGGGATGAACTGCCATCCTGTGCGTGATTCCAGCTCTTCTGCGATGAGGCGCGCTTGTGTATCAGCACCACCACCAGCCGCAAAGGCGATCATTAATTTAATTGGACCAGGTGGTGTCCAATCATTAGCCGTTGCCGGCAGTGTTGTGGCCATAAGCCCAATTGCGGCAACCACCGCTGTCATTAGTTTTTTCATAACATCCTCCCTATTTTACTAGTGAGCAAGCCATAATATAGTTGCCTCGTCAACTAAAAGGTTGACCTCGCAACTATTTGTCATGACTATTAGAATTAAGAGGTGTGAGATGACAAAACAGCGTGATGGTGAACTTGACGGCGGATTGCGCCAGCTCAATCAATTTCTGACCTATCGTGTCTCAAGATTGCACGCAAAGCTTAACGCACAAGCATCGCGCATTTTGAACAAGTCTGTCGGCATTACGTTAAATCAATGGCGCATGATAGCCTTTATCGGGGGTGCCGGAAAACTGACAGCCTCTGAGCTAATCGCTGCGACCGCGATGGATAAAGGGCTTGTTAGTCGCAATGTAAAGTCACTCATTGCAAGCGGGCTTGTCATATCATCCCCCAGCGAGCGCGATAACCGCGTTCAGGTCCTCAGTCTAACGCCCCGTGGCAAACACGTCTTTGAGGTTGCTCTACCACGCATGCAAAGACGCCAAGATGATCTGCAGCTAGCTTTGAGCGCAGATGAAATAGCAACATTCCGCTCAGTCGTTGACAAGTTAGAAAGAGCGGCAGAAAAAATGGATGAAATATGACCTCCAACCTTTTAGTTATTCTATCGGATGAGCATCAAGCGCGCGCTATGGGCTGTGCTGGTCATCCTTTTGTGCAAACACCGAATTTGGATGCGCTAGCGGCGCGGGGGATGCGCTTTACAGATGCTTATACGCCCTCGCCTATTTGTGTGCCTGCACGGGCGAGTTTTGCGACAGGAAAGCATGTGCACGAGACGCGGCTATGGGATAATGCGATGCCCTATCATGGCCAGATTCGTGGCTGGGGACATTGCCTGCAAGATGCGGGTGTGCCTGTCGAAAGCATTGGCAAATTGCATTATCGCCGCCAAGGCGATCCCGCCGGCTTTGACCAAGAACATATCCCGATGCATGTCGCGAATGGTGTCGGCATGGTCTGGGGTTCGGTGCGCCATGAGGACCAGCGCATCACCCCTGCCACACGTATGCTAGGCGATTATATTGGCCCCGGCGATAGCAAATATACCGACTATGACCAATCAGTCACGACCAGAACTGAACAATGGCTCGGTGATAAGGCTGAGGCTGATAGGCCTTGGTGTTTATATGTCGGTCTTGTCGCGCCGCATTTCCCGCTTGTTGTGCCAGAAGAATTTTTCAATCTTTACCCCACCGACACCATGCCCGCCTCCAAATTAAGGCCAGATGAAGGCTATGAGCGCCACCCCTGGGTTGAATTACAATGCTCACAATTTGATAGTGAGGGGTCTTTTAAATCTGAAGCAGAGCGCCGTGATGCTATCGCCGCTTATTATGGCCTTGTCAGCTGGATGGATCATAATGTCGGCCGGATTCTTGCCGCCCTGAAAGATAGCGATCAGCTTGAGAATACAACCATCATCTATTCATCGGATCATGGTGATAATGTGGGCGCACGCGGCCTATGGGGCAAGTCTAACCTATATCAAGAAAGTGTGTCTGTGCCGATGATCATGGCAGGACCAAATATCACGCCCGGCACGTGTGATACGCCGGTCGATTTGCTGGATTTATCTGCCACCATCCCCGCCCATTTTGGGCTCGATTTTGACTGTCATGGCTGCCCTTTGAGCGAGATTGCCGCACAGCCGACAGAGCCAGACAGGCCGATTATCAGCCAATATCACGCCATTGGGGCGGTCTCAGGCGCGTTCATGCTCCGCAAAGGACGCTGGAAGCTGAATTATTATGCGCGGTTTGAACCTGAATTATTCGATTTGATTGCCGACCCTGAAGAGATAACAAATCTCGCCACTGACCCCGCTCATTCTGATATTTTGGCAAAGCTGATGGCAGAATTTTCTGGCATGATTGACCTTGATGCCGCGAATGAACAGGCCTTTGCGGATCAGGCGGCGATGATTGAGGGATATGGCGGGCTAGAGGCGGCCTTGAAATTGGGGGCACCTGGCGCGACCCCCCCACCAAAGACATAAAAGAGGGACAGAGCAACATGGCTATGAAGCTCACAATTTTAGGATCTGGCTCACCTGAAGCCCATGCCCGCCGCGCCTCATCTGGCTATTTGATAGAGGTTGGCTCAGATCGTATTTTGTTGGATTGTGGCGGCGGCATTGTCGATAATTTGATCCGCTCTGGCCGGATGCCCAAAGACATCACGCATTTATTTTTTACCCATTACCATTCCGACCATATGATGGATTATCCGCGTCTGGTGCATGCGGCATGGGATGAAGGCGGCGCCCCGCTTAAGGTGTTTGGGCCAAAACCACTTGCCGCTATCACCGAAGGCATTTTTGGCAAAGACGGCTTTCTCAGTCATGATTTGCGCGCGCGCACACAGTTGCCGCAAAGCCAACAGGTTTGGGTGGCGCGTGGTGGCACATTGCCACGCGCTTGGCCCGCACCTGAGATAGTTGAAATTGAACCTGGCTTTGTCTTTGAAGGCGATAATTGGCGCCTCACCACAGCGCGCGCCACCCATGCACAGCCAATTCTAGCATGTTTGGGCTTTGCGATAGAAGCTGGCGGGCGCAAATTTGTTTATTCAGGTGATACGGGCATTAATGATGATATCACCGCCCTTTGCCAAGAGGCCGATTTCCTGTTGCATTGGTGTTATCGCGGGGCCGGAGAGACATTGCACCCCGCCTTAATGCCCTTTAGCCCAGACCCTAGCGAGGTTGCGGATATGGCCGAGGCGGCAGGCGTCAAGCGCCTGTACCTCACCCATTTCCGCGCCCATATGGATAGTGACGACAATCATATAAAGGCCAGAGCTGACCTAGCCGCGCACTTTTCTGGCGAGGCTGGCATTGTTGAAGATCTCGACACATTTGAGATTTAAAACAGCGCCAAATGCCCCACGATTATAACCGGCTCCCGTTTACATGCTAGGCGCGTTTGATTGGCTTTGCGTCCACCTTAACTCTGATGACTTTCTGGATATGACGCTCCACTGTTGGCTTGCCAGACCCGCCATCAGGCTCGCCCCAAATCAAGGTTAGCTCTTGCCCATCCTTGGCAAGCTCTGGCGCAATCGATGCAAGCGACATGCAAGATCTCATCGCCTCTGAATATACAGGATAGAACGACACGCCAACATCTTTGCCTTCATGTTGAACGCGGTCACTTGGTGAGGTTGAATAATTGCCCGTTGGCAATTCAATCTTCTTATAGCGCTCGCCATCACCAAAGGCACTGGCATAAACAGAGACCACATCCTCAGCGTTCCATAATAGGCGCACCTTCTTCAGCTTCTCTTCTGGCTGTAATTTTTCCAATGCCGCCCGGCCAACAAATTCATGGTCAAATTTCACCATAAACCCATAGCCAAGATCATAAGGGGTGCGATAAAAATCTTCGACATTGCCTGTCGCCATTGAGCCGCCAATTGAATGCTTTGCTTCAAAGCTTGTCTCAGGCAACCATTCACGATAGGCGCGCATCGCATCACTTGTATAAATCGCTGGTAGGCACGATCCGACCCAGCCAGATACACAGGCTGTTACCGGATAAATGCGGCCGCCAATTTGTGCAAGGTCATATTTTTTTCCCGCTTCCAGAATAAGCGCGCGAACGGCCTCGCCTTCTTCGGATGGCCCCCAAAACTCATAGCCCGGCTCACCAGACATACGGTGGTTCAACGCACATACCTGATAGTCCCCAACATTGAAGCGGCCCATTTTGAAGAACGGAATATCTGGAATTGGCCCATTATTTAATTCATTGAAAATCTTATCAGCATTCGGCCCTTGAACCTGAAAACGATAGAGGCGGCGATCTGTCAGATTGGCTGTTGGGCGGTCAATATATGCGACCTCAACATCATAATCACCCTGTTCGATTTGGAACCGAAGCCAGTTGGCAACCATCGGCTTGCCGACCATAAGGACCTTATTTTCTTCCTCACAGAACAGCACAGAATCGCCGATATATTGCCCATCTTCATTACAAACGACATATTGCTTGGCCTGCATGGCGCCAAAATCTTTGAATGAATTCACCCCAAAATCTGACAATAAGCGCACAACGTCTGGGCCTTCAAAGCAAACATCTGTCATATGGTGAGACATGTTCTGGAATATCGCAGAGGTGCGCCACGCGCGTTGCTCATCAAGCCAATTCGAAAATTCTGGCTGTACAGGAAACGTAAATTTCTGCGCATGCGCATTATAGAGCATCGACCACACATCATCATGGCCATCGATCTTTTCCTGAAGTGATCTCACATTTGAACTCGACATATTATTTTTTCCTACCTTATTCGCCGATTATTTATTCATTTGTGGGCTTTGCCCGCCCCTTAAAACATCACATAAATGATATCATGTTACGTACGCGACATTACAGGTCAACTTCGATGACGCCATTTTCTTGTGCCGCACGCGATTGGCATAAAATAACCTGTGTTTCGCGTTGCTTTCCAGACAGCACAAAGTCACGATGCTCAACCTCACCTGCGAGCAGGCCACATTTGCAGACCCCGCACAGACCATCATCACATTTAACATCAATCGGAATCCCGTTTTCTGTCAGCACATCTGTTGCCGATTTATCGGCTGGCACATGAAGCTCTTTACCAGATTTCACAAGCTTTAAGATGAAATCATGATTCTCGTAATCTGGCTGTTCTGGCACGCTGAAATATTCCAGATGCCGCGCCTCTTCGGGGAAGCCTTGCCTTTCGGCCGCTTCAATCACGCCATTCATATATCTATCTGGCCCACAGGTATAAACATGCCAGCCATCTGCATAATCAGATAAAATACTATCTAAATCAGCCCGCTTATTTTCATCAGATATATGAAGCGTCACACGCTCCGCCCACGGCATATCTGCCAGATCTTGCAAGAAGCCGGCATTATCTCGGCTACTAGCTGAGTAATGAAGCTCAAAATCCATCCCAAGATGGTGCATCCTATGCGCAAACGCGATCATAGGCGTAATCCCAATGCCGCCGCCCATCAAAAAGGTCTTGGTCGCTTGTTCATTTAGAGGGAAATGATTAATCGGCTCCGAGATAAATATTTTGCGACCTTCACTAAAGATACGATGAAGAAGCTTTGATCCGCCCTTGCCTTCATCTTCGCGCAACACGCCAATTTGGTATTTCGACCGGTCAGCCGGGTCACCTGACATGGAATATTGGCGCAGATATTCCGGTGCAACAACGATATCAAGATGCGCCCCTGCCGCCCATTCAGGCAGGTCGGAGCCATCAAGCGCGCGCAATTCATATTTCGTGACATCCTTGGTCATCGCCTCAACTTTGGACACCTTTACACGCAACACAGGCGACGGCCCATCATTTGTATAAATATGAAGATGGTCGCGCTCACCTTTGGAAATCTTTGCTTTATATTCCTCTGCTGTTACCAGCGCTTGATAAGCCTCAATCCCTGCCTCACGGTCCATAGGGAACGGATATAGATGCGGATGCGGCGCCAAATTCGCCGGATAGACAGCCAGCGTTTGATCTTCGAACTTTAATTTCAAATCCTTTTGTAAGCCGCGTCGATTAACAGGTTCTTGCACCGGATGGTAGGCGCCATCATCACCAAGTTTCAGATCCCACCACCATTTCTTTTGGTCATTCAAGCCGCCATTGCCGACAAAATCATCAAGCTTTGCCAAGGCAGGTGCCGCCTTTGGAATATTCATGGCAGCCCAGCGGAATGGCTTTTCAGCAAATAGCCCCTCAAGGTTCCAAGGGCAGGTTTTCATACAGCGCCCACACATCGCACCGCCCGGTGTTGTGATCCGATAGGTTGAGCATTTCTGGCTATCTGACTTCCAAGTCTCATAGCCATTAAACATCAATTTCGGACCAGCGGTAATCGCCCCAGCAGGGCATTCACGCGCGCATTTGTTACATTGCTCACAGAATTTTTGCAGACCAAAATCAATCGGCTTATCATGCGCCATCGGCATATCGGTTGTCACCACACCTGATTTCAGGCGCGGGCCAAGAAACGGGTTTAAGATCACCTCACCAATACGCGATACCTCGCCTAGACCCGATAATAGCAACAATGGCGGCTGAATCACTTTGCCTTCCATATTTGTATGGGCCGCCGCCTTGAAACCAAGATTTCGGATATGTTTTGCAATAATCCCGCCAAGCAATGAAAAGCGCAGATAAGCGCGCATAGAGAGCGATACAGATATCCAATCATCGCCGCTCGCACCATCCATCGTCTCAAAGCCTTGGTCAATAATCATGCTGATCGCTTGGTCATGCGGCGGGTCAATTTTTGCCCCCGTCGCATCATGCGAATACCACACCCATTCAGGGCACCGGCTAAGGCCCGCAGCATCAGCCCCCAGAAAATAAGACGCCGCCTTGATATTGGCTGCATTACGCTCAGCATCTGTGGGGCGCGGCCCATCCGCAGATGGCCCATCTTGGAACAGCACAAAGGCCCCCATCAGCCTGCGCTGTGCCCCTGCTGTGGCGGCCTTATTACTAAAATAGCCACCGGTGGCATTTTCCTGAACGGCCTTGCCCAATTCCCCAAATTTCGCGCGCGCAAACATATCCGTTCGCTTTGGCACACGCGGGATATTCGCCTCGTCAATATATGTTGTCGGGCTATCTACCCGCTTGAGCGTCTCAAACGGATGCGGGCCATCAACATAATCACGCTTTGCATAAGGATCGCGGGTAAGCCCCCCCTTGACCGACCCTTTGCCCATCCACCATGACGGGCCGCTTGTTGCCATCCATGGCTGAGATTTGGCAAGTGGCTTGTCTGTTAGCAGTGGCAGATTTGTCGTCACAGCCGCAAGGCCAAAGCGTGCGCCAAGCCACGGCGCCTCTAAGGCACCATCTTTGACAGATGCCAGCCCTGCCGCAACAGCCAGCTTGTTTAAATCCACGCCTGAAGTTGTCGCCGTATGGGCCAGCGCATCATAGCCAAGCGTGCGAATATAATTGCCCATAATCACAGCCGCTTCGGACGAACGAAGACATGCCCTGTGATCTTGCGCATCCAATATCCAATCACTTCCCGGCTCTTCTGGAGATGGGTCACGCAAATGTTCAAACAAGATAATGATCGCATGCGTGTGGTGGCTAAATTGTGCCGGCGGCGCATTCATGGCATCTTTCAGACCTGCCATAATCATATCAATGCCCGAAGCAATAGAAGTTGTCTGTCTTGTTTTCAGATCTTCTGCCAGCCGGTCAATATCAGGGTTGCGCAAAGGCGTGTCTAGAAAGGCCGTTTTTGGCAACTCACAAATGCCAACCATCGAGGCATCACCAAAATAACCAAACGCCTTTAGGTGATTGGCGCGTTCTTGCAAATCTGCGGGTATAGTTGACTTGACCTTATTCACCTTGCCATGCGTTGTCGCATCCATGGCCGCCTGATATTCGCCCATTGCATTGACGATAGATGTTACTTGCTCTGGGCGTGAGAAATCTAAGGCACGCATTGCCGGCGTATGCGTCAAATCGGCTTCATCACATCGCGCTAATCGCTCTAGCGGGTAAGGGCCAAAATGAAAGGGCCTATCGCGATTTGAAAATAACTTAGAATACAAACTTTAACTCCGCTTTACTTACTTTTTATTTCCATAAAAATGATGAGATTAATGCATTTGACACGGTGTCTAATAGCGCCCAAGATCTTCGCCAATCGCTATTTTGCCTGTGAATTCTGAGGCTATCATAGCGGTTATTTTATCGTGGTCTTCTTGGCTAAGCTGGTCAAAAGGCAGATGCACCGCCACCAATTCTGTCACACCCGCGCTTGTGGCCATTTTGCCAAGTTGCTCTGGGCGCAGATGATGTTGTTCCATATGATGCGCCATCATATCCAAGCGTTCTTCGGGCATAGACAGGTTCTTCGCCCTGATCCGCGCCATCGTTGCTTCAACATCAATCAGCTCTCCGACAAGCAATTGCGCCCCATTTGCAAATTGCTCCAACCCCTTGCAAGGCCCGGTATCACCGGTAAATACAATCGATCTGTCTGGCGCATCAAAGCGCATAGCAAGCGATAATGGCCCCTCTTGGCCAAACTGCTCTTCGGCGCGGTAATGCGTATTCTCGCAAAAAGTGACGGTGATATCATCGATAATAACCTCATCACCTGGCACAATTTCGTTGACCGAAACAAACGCCCTTGGGTGCGTTAATGTTTGGCCAGGCACGCCGAAACCTGTCGAATGGGGCACATCGCATGCGGCCAATAGCCCGTCGATAATGGCCTTGGTACCAGGGGGCCCATAGATGGTTAGCTTTGTCTTGCGATGAAGCATCATATTCAAACCAAGACAGGCAAACAGACTACCAATATGGTCGAAATGATGATGGCTGATAAACACATCATGCACCAAGCGCAAATCGATATTAGCCCCGCGTAATTGCCGAAATGCGCCGTCGCCGCAATCCACAAGAAGCACACGCTCCCCGCGCTTAATCGCATGGGCAGGCTGGGCACGTTCAAGCTTTGGCGTCGGCCCACCAGCGGTACCCAATGCTATAAATTCTGTTTTCACTGATTTGTCCATTATTCACGACACTTAATAATTCAACTGGCAACTAAACTGGCAAATAAACTGGCAACTAAACTGGCATTATGGCCGTACATCACCTTTACGAAAGGGCGATTAGTTAAGCACTATTTAATCAGATAGCCTAACAATAAATTATCACGCCCTCCTTCGAGGCTCTTAACGCACGTCATGGCCCCTCGCTAGCCATTATCGGGGTGCGCATCAACAAAGGCTGGCAGGACAGCACATGCGGCCTCTGCTGTGCAAATATGTGGGCAATCTGAATAATCAACGCCCCATCTTTTAGCGTTATAAAGCTGTGGTATCAGGCAAATATCTGCCAAAGACGGGCCAGAACCGGCACAGAAATCACCTGAATCAATTTTGAAATTTGGGGCTGCTATCATCGCTTCAAAAGCTAGCAGACCAGGCCGGATGAAATGTTGCATCCATTGTGTCTTTGCCGGCTCCTTGCCGCCTGTTGCGTGAAGCATCACAGATAGGTTGCAAACCGGGTGAAGGTCGACCGCAATCGCCATTGCTGCTGCTGAGATGCGCGCACGTGCCATCGCATCATCTGGCAAAAGTGACAGCTCTGTGGTGTTAGATAGATAATCCAAAATTGCCAAAGATTGCGTCAGCATCACACCATCAATCCATAAAGCTGGCACCAGCCCTTGCGGGTTACGCGCTAAATGCTCTGGGGCACGGTGACTGCCATCCAGCAAATTGACCGTCTCTATTTGATAGTCTAGCCCAAGCAAATTAAGGGCAATGCGCACCCGATAGCTGGCAGATGATTTTGGGTAATCATATAAAATAATTTCACGCGTCATTTGACTTGTCCTCAT
>OBNQ01000012.1_pt1 | contig 38834 bp, 34 predicted proteins | sample 1494201 | NCBI WGS metagenome assembly OBNQ01 (sample SAMEA3275557, study PRJEB22092) | marine metagenome | biome: ENVO 01000043; feature: ENVO 00000569; material: ENVO 00002150 | collected 2014-06-21T11:00:00+00 | depth 2 m
ACTACCAGGGTATCTAATCCTGTTTGCTCCCCACGCTTTCGAGCCTCAGCGTCAATAACAGACCAGATAGCCGCTTTCGCCACCGGTGTTCTTCCCAATATCTACGAATTTCACCTCTACACTGGGAATTCCACTATCCTCTTCTGTATTCTAGTTCAACAGTATTAAGCGCAGTTCCCAGGTTGAGCCCGGGGCTTTCACGCCTAACTAATTGAACCGCCTGCGCTCCCTTTACGCCCAGTAATTCCGAACAACGCTCGCCCCCTTCGTATTACCGCGGCTGCTGGCACGAAGTTAGCCGGGGCTTCTTCTCTGGTTACCGTCATCATCTTCACCAGTGAAAGTGCTTTACAACCCTAAGGCCTTCATCACACACGCGGCATTGCTGGATCAGGGTTGCCCCCATTGTCCAATATTCCCCACTGCTGCCTCCCGTAGGAGTCTGGGCCGTGTCTCAGTCCCAGTGTGGCTGATCATCCTCTCAGACCAGCTACTGATCGTTGCCTTGGTAGGCCATTACCCCACCAACAAGCTAATCAGACGCGGGCTCCTCCTTCTCCGGCGGACCTTTCCCCCGAAGGGCGTATGCGGTATTAGCAGTCGTTTCCAACTGTTGTCCCGCAGAGAAGGGCAGATTCCCACGTGTTACTCACCCGTGCGCCACTCTGTATAAATACAGCGTTCGACTTGCATGTGTTAAGCATGCCGCCAGCGTTCGTTCTGAGCCAGGATCAAACTCTTAGGTTAGACGAACATAATGCCTAAGCATCATTTCGACCTGCCCAAATGTTTATCCATGAGCTACATTAAATTACTATTTAATATATGATTCATTTATCGGATTCGTCTTTGGACGTTGTATTGTATATTACGAAGAACGATGCCTCATAATGATACGCTGCCCACGAATCCCTTCCAAAATATTTAATTGTCAATTAGCGCTGCAGGCCACCAAATCCCTCTGATTTTCTGCGTCCCTCCAAAGCGTGCGCTCCTGAGGTGAGGCGTGTTATATGCCCCTCTTCTCACATAGTCAAACACTAAAATGCGTTTATTTGCTTTTTTTCTAAATTATTTTCAATAGCCTGATTTTTCAGTGTTTTTTAGCCTCATCACGCAACATTACTGCGCGAGAGCCTGTGGATACATTAATAAACTTAGCCCTGCCCCCCAATGGGTCAAGATAGGTGCCCATGAATCAAATGTGAATCAGATATGAGTAAGATGTGAATCACGCTGATTAACGGTGAATCAGGGGGCTTACATGCCTATTACCCATCTAGGGGAGTGTTTTGGCAACCTCTCTTAGGGCAAATTTCTGTATTTTACCTGTGGATGTGCGCGGGATTGCCTGAAAACAGAATCGCGCCGGAATTTTATAGCGTGCTAGATTCGCGCCACACCATTGGCGCAAAGCATCCTCATCACAGCTTGCCCCTTCCGCCAATTCAATAAAGGCACAAGGTGTCTCGCCCCATTTATCATGCGGCATCGCAACCACAGCGACCACCGCCACGGCCTCATGCTTATATAAGGCTTCCTCAATCTCAATAGATGAGATGTTCTCGCCCCCTGATATAATGATATCTTTGGATCTGTCTTTGAGCTGGATATAGCCATCTGGATAGACGACGCCCAAATCGCCTGAATGGAACCAGCCGCCTTTGAAGGCATCTTCTGTCGCTTGCTTATTTTTGAAATAGCCTTTCATGACGACATTGCCGCGGAACATCACCTCACCGATGGTTTTGCCATCATGAGGCACAGGTGCCATTGTCTCAGAATCCATGATTTGCAAATCTTCTAGCGGCAAATAACGCACACCTTGCCGCGCTTTGAGCGACGCTTGCTTTTCGGCTGGCAAATCAGACCAATCCTGATGCCATTCATTGACCACCGCAGGGCCATAGGTTTCAGTTAGGCCATAAAGATGCGTGACGTGAAAGCCTGCCTCACTCATCTCTTTTAAGAGTGTTTCAGGCGGCGGGGCGGCGGCGGTGAAGAATTGCACCTTTCGCGACAAAGTCCGCTTTTCAGCCTCTGGTGCTGCCATCATTAGTGACATCACAATCGGCGCACCGCATAGATGCGTCACTTGTTCTTGTGCCAAAGCCTGCCAGATAGGCTCTGCCCGCACCTGACGCAGGCAAACATGCGTGCCGATAATCGCCGACATCGTCCAAGGAAAGCACCAGCCATTACAATGAAACATGGGCAAGGTCCATAAATAGACCGCATGCTTTTTCATATCGCCAATCAGCGCATTGCCTTGTGCCAGTAAATAAGCGCCGCGATGATGCGAGACCACGCCCTTTGGCTTGCCTGTCGTGCCGGACGTATAGCCGATAGAAATCGCATCCCACTCATCCTCTGGCATGAGCCATTGATAAGTCGCATCTCCCTCACCTACCAGCGTCTCATAATCTAGCGCGTCTGTTTCAATGGGCGCACTTTGATAGAGGCTGTCATGATAATGGATAAGAACAGGCGTGACCTCTGCTAGTGCGAGCGCCTCTTGCATCAAAGGCATAAATTCATCATCGACAATAACAATTTCTGCGCCGGCATGGTCAAGCTGATAGGCGATAATGGCGGCATCTAGCCTTGTGTTAATACAATGAATCACACCGCCACACATCGGCACCGCATAATGACATTCAAGCATGGCAGGCGTATTGGCCAACATCACAGAGACCGTCGCTCCTCTGCCGATGGCGAATCTTGTCGCAAGGATTGAGGCAAATTGCCGGGTGCGCGCGTAAAAGCTGCGATAATCACGGCGCAGATCGCCATGGATAACCGCTATATGGTCGGGATAGGTCTCCGCCGCCCTTTGCAAAAACCCCAAGGGTGTTAGCGGCTGATGATTAGCCGGGTTACGGTCCAAATCCTGATTATAAGGATTCATGTCGCCATTATGAACCTTTGTCACGGGCATCTCTTATTTATCTTGCCATGCGGCGGGGCGCTTTTCGATAAAGGCGTTTATGCCTTCTTCGGCATCACGTGCCAGCATATTTTCCACCATCACCTGTGAGGCATGATCATAGGCGGCAGATAGGCTCATCTCTGCTTGCTCATAAAAAGCGCGCTTGCCAACCGCAACTGTTAGCGATGATTTGCTCGCAATCTTAAGCGCGAGCGCTTCTGCCTCATCCGACAAAGCCTCTTGTGAGACGACTTTATTCACTAGCCCCATCTCTGCGGCACGCTCGGCCGGCACCATATCGCCTGCCAACAGCATCTCCATCGCATGTTTGCGAGACAGATTGCGCGATAGGGCGACCATCGGCGTTGAACAGAATAAGCCAATATGAACACCAGGCGTGCTAAAGCGTGCTTTGTCTGAGGCAATCGCAAGATCACAACTCGCCACAAGCTGGCAACCAGCGGCGGTCGCGACACCATCCACCTCTGCGATAACAGGCTTTGGGCAGGTGACAATTAATTGCATCATATTGGAACATTGCCCCAAAATGCGGGTGAAATAGGCGCGGCCCCTATCATCATTATCTCTTGCGGCTGTCATTTCTTTCAGATTATGACCCGCACTAAAGGCTGGGCCCTTGGCGGCAAGGATAACCACGCGAACATCTGCGTCGCTCGCAACGGCCTTAAAACAATCGGTCAGCGCATCAAGCATCGCTTCAGACAGCGCATTGCGACGCGCCTCGTCATTTAAGGTCACACGCAAAACACCTGCCGCGCTAAGCTCTTTATGTAATATGGCTGTATCACTCATCTCGCACCTCACCTGATAGCTATTAAATCAACGCTATCGAGTGGCAGGCGCAATTGCAAATGAAAGAATGTCCCTATCACATGGCCAGCCCTATGACAGCATTTGGCTCAGCGCATTATGGGAAGGCCTCATTTGCGCAAAAGTCAGAGATTGCTGGATATGATCTAGATGCTCTTCCATCAGCTTTTGTGCCTTTTCCACCTGCCCTGCGGCCATCGCCTCTAGCAATTGGCGGTGTTCTTCTTCCTTGCAAGATTTATGATGAGGCCCTGCATCATAACAACCTTAGAACCAGTAAATATCGCACCTATATCACCGGCTAGCGCAGGCGTGATATCAAGGCGCAAAAAGCATTGCACTTGGATAAAAGCGGTGTGAAGATAGGCGCTCATCTTCTGCCTTGAGAGCCCCAACCCTATGCTTGCTTTTACTCTTGCTGTCTTTTTCCTCATTATCACGCCCGGCCCCGGCGTTTTATCAACGGCCGGCATTGGCGCGGCCTTTGGCAGACGGGCCGGCTTTTCCTATGTCGCAGGGCTGTTTTTCGGCAATTTGCTTGTCGGACTTATCATTGTCACAGGCCTTGCGGCGATTATACTCTCAGGCGATATATTGCGCTTTGCCCTTGGCGTGCTATCGTCTGGCTATTTGCTCTACCTTGCATTTCGTATTGCTTTTGCGGGCAGTAAAATTGCCTTTATCGAAGCAGCGAATCGCCCCGGTTTTTGGTCTGGCATCTTTTTGCAATTTGTGAACCCCAAAGCCTATGCGGTTAACACAGCCCTATTCTCTAGCTTTGCCTTCATGCCTGATAATTTCTTGCTCGAATTGGTTTGGAAATTCATTCTTCTAAACCTTGTCTGGATCCCGCTTCATCTTTTATGGCTTGAGGCAGGTGTGACGATGCAAAAACTCTCTCTCTCAGCGCCTGTGACAAGAGGCATAAATATCGCCATGGCCATCAGCCTGACGATTGTCGTCACCCTGTCATTCCTCTCATTAATGGGGGCCAGCCAATGACTAACCCTTCTATCTTGGATGTGAATGCTAGCCTTTATAATGGGGATATATTGCTATTTTCTGGCACCAGTCTTTTTTCCTATTCCATCCGCGCCTTTACCAACAGCCGTTGGTCGCATTGCGGCATGGTCGTCTATCGCGAAGAACAGGGGCCAAATGCCCAAATTTGGGATGTCAGCAAAAAGCATTTTGGCGGTGAGGTAGCCCTCTATGATTTGCAAGAGCGCATCGCCGCCTATAATGGCACCATTGCGTATCGCCCTCTAATGCGTGCCAGCAATAAGCGCGGCCTTCACCATGCAGAGATGACAAATTTTGACAGCGTCTTTCAGTCCCTCATCGGTCGCCCCTATGAGACAAGCAAGCTAGAATTATTCAAAGCCGCCTTTGACCCAAAAATATTAAGCTATGAGCTTTCCCTCAATGCGCCTGATCTTTCCTCTATTTTTTGCGGTGAGCTCATCGCTGAAACCTATCAGCAATTGGGCTTGCTTGACCGAGATATAAGTGCCAATGAATATGTACCAGCGGATTTTGGTGACCATAAAATCACCCAACTTCAAAAGGGTTATCACCTCTTGGATGAAATCATCATCAAAGAAGAGCTAACCTAGTTTATTAACGACCAACAATTTACAAGACATAATAAGGAAGACACATGATGGATAAAAAGGTTTGTTTAATCATCGGCGGCGGGCGCGGCATGGGCGCGGCAACGGCGCGCGAAATGCACCAGCGCGGCTATGCGTTGGCCCTGATGTCACCGTCTGAGACATGTGAGCAACTAGCCGCAGAATTGGGCGGCATTGCCCATCGCGGCGCCGCAGAAAACGGGGGTGACCTTGCCGCTATCACAGAGAAGACGATGGCCCATTATGGCCGCATAGATGCCGCGCTTATTCATGTGGGTGGCCCGCCAAAAGGTGATTTGCTGGATATCGCTGATGAGGATTGGGACAAAGCCAATCAGATGATTATCAAGCCTGTTGTGCGAATGGCAAAACATCTGACCCCTATCATGGAAGCCCAAGGCGGCGGCTCTATTGTGAATATCACGACCTTCTCATCTTTTGAGCCAAGCCTGACCTTCCCAACATCGTCTGTTTATCGCGTTGGCGTCTCATCCTTCACAAAGCTTTATTCAGATCGTTATGCGGACAAGAATATTCGGATGAATTGCCTGTTACCGGGCTTCACAGACAGCCTTGATTTGCCGCAAAAATTTGCTGATATGGCGCCGATGAAGCGTCTTGCCACAGCCGAAGAGCAAGCCAAAGCGGCGGCATTTTTGCTAACTGATGATAGCAGTTTTATCACCGGCCAGAGCCTGCGCTCAGATGGCGGTCTTACACGCCATATGTAGCCTAAATATCTTTGACGGCCTGATAGAGCCTCTGCCATGTCTGATAGCGCGCCTGATACGCGTCATGATACGCGCTATCAGCTTTAAAAACCCTCTCAATCGCAGGTTTGGTTAAAATCGCCTCTTGCGATTGACCTGTTGCCAGCGCGCCTAGACGTGCCGCACCCAATGCCGCGCCATAATCACCTTGGATAGGCAAATCAATCTCACAGCCTGTTACATCAGCTATCATCTGAAGCCATTGGTGATTTCTGGCACCGCCGCCTGTGGCGATAAAGCGCGTCGGATGACTGCCAGCATCTTGCAATACCCGCACGCAATCGGCGAGCGCAAAGGCGACCCCCTCCATCACAGCAAACGCCATTTCAGCGATTGAATGAGACCGGCTAAGCCCAATAAAGCCACCTCTCGCATTGGCATCATTATGCGGTGTGCGCTCACCTGAGAGATAGGGGTGGAAATAAGGACGGGCTTTTGTCATATCAATGGACGCCGCCGCCTCTGCCAATGCGCTGACGCTATGATTGGTTATCTCTGACAGCCAATTAAGGGAATCTGTTGCGGATAATATGACCCCCATCTGATGCCATTTATCGGGCAAGGCATGACAGAAGGCATGCGCGCCACTATCGGCGGCGGGGGCAAAATCATCTGTGACCACAAACACAACCCCTGATGTGCCAAGCGAGATAAAGCCGTCACCTGCCTCTACTACACCAAGGCCACAAGCGGCGGCGGCATTATCGCCTGCGCCTGCGATAATCGGGCGCCCTTTTATGCCCCATCTCTGCGCGATATCGCCCTTTAGCCGCCCGGCAGGCTGACTGCCTTCAACAAGCTGTGGCATCTGCGCGCGCGTCAAACCGCAATGGCCCAGAAGCTGATCGCTATAATCACGCTTGCCAACATCAAGCCATAGGGTGCCGCTTGCATCTGACATATCAGAGAGCCTTTCACCGCTAAGAACAAAGCGCACATAATCTTTGGGCAGGAGGGCATGCGCCATTTTGGCAAACATCTCTGGCTCATGATGCGCGAGCCATGACACCTTTGGCGCCGTAAAGCCCGGCATGACAGCATTGCCGCCTATCACTCTAAAATCATCTGTTGCGCTATCAAGCGCGCTAGCCTCCTCACCATTTCGGACATCATTCCATAAAATGGCTGGCCGCAATATATCGCCCCTAGCATCCAGCGCCACAAGCCCATGCATCTGACCTGACAGGCCAATTGATTGCACCGCGCGCAAAGCATTCGGGGCACTTGCCGCCAATGATGCCATCACATCTTCAATCGCAGCAAGCCAATCAGCCGGCGCCTGTTCTGACCAGCCCTCATGGGGGCGCGACACGCATAGGGGCGCAGAGGCCGTTGCCACAAACCCCATCGCCTCATCAAGCAACAACCCCTTAATGCCAGAGGTGCCAATATCAAGACCGACATACATCCAATGCGCCCCTTATGAATGAACCATTTGCGAGAGAATAGCGGTAACATGCGCTGATTGCGACAGGTCCGCTTGGCGGCCTTCTGCGACAGCATGCACGAAATCTTCTATCATGAGCTGATACTGATCACAGGCCGCAAATACCACTTCTTGCCCCTGACCTAGCATTTCACCTTTGTCACTATTCGCAAAAAAGCCTCTTGTGATAGCAGGCGGATTAAACGGCACCTCAAGCCTTGCCCATCCATCTGTGCCGATTAATTGCACAGATTGCGCGAGGGCTGAGCCACTTGAGCAGGTCAAGCTTAACAGCTGATCTTCCCCCCGCCCCTCTTTCACAAAGGCGATAATGGCATTGGCTGATTTTTCGACATCAATATGGGGTTCTTCTTGCTTTTGGATATGGCGCAATTCAGGCACCCCGTCAAACAGCATCAACCCTGACAGCAAACAATAGCAACCAATATCCCAAATAGGCCCGCCGCCCCATGCTGATTTGTTACGCACATTCCCCTCTGGGCGCGGCGGATAGGAGAAATGCGCATGAATAAATTGACGCGCCCCGACCGGCACATCGCGCATCCATGCCCATTGCGGATGATAACGCACCATATAGCCATCATAGAGATAGGTCTTTGTGCGCTTAACACAGGCCACCAATTCGTCAAATTCTGCCATAGAGAGCGCGACAGGCTTCTCACAAAGCACAGGCTTTCCAGCTTCTAGCGCCTTAATGGCATAGGGCACATGCAAATGATTTGGCAGCGCATTATAAATCGCATCCACACCCTCATCTGCGATAAGGCCTTCATAATCAGTCACCTTGATATCACCCCAAATAGGGTCAAGCCCTTGCGCGGGGTCACGCCTGCCAATGGCGACAATTTCATGACCCGCCGCCAGAATGGCTGGCCGCAAATTACGTCTAGCTATATTCGCATCACCCAAAATACCAAATCGCATGAGAGGCCCCTTTTCCTGCAATGACTATCCCTGATTTAACATGATAATAGCGCGAAATCGCTTGTGCTGTCGATGACATCAATCACAAAGAATAAGATGATTATCGCCTGACAGATGAACTAACCAGCCGCCGGGCATCGTACTAGATTATAGAGCAGTTAGTGATTTAGGAGTGAGTGATGAAAGCCATTTTAATCGGGTCTATTGGCGCATTATGCGAGACATCTGAAATTCAGAGGCAATCTTTCAACCAAGCCTTAGCAGAATATGATACAGGACTTTATTGGAATGTCGCACAATATTGCGCCTTAATTCGCGCACCTGGCGGCCTTCTACGCTTACAAAATCTGGGCATAAAGGACGAAGTGGCAAAAGCCATCCATAGCCGCAAGCAAGCCCTATTTGCAGAGCGCATCAAAGGTACGATTGCCCCGCGTGATGGCATCATCGAGCTGATAAATGAATGCCATAAGCAGGATATAAAGCTCGGCTTTGTGACCAGCACGACCCTTGTTACATTACAAGCGGTGATGGAAGCGCTTGCGCCAATGATTGACTTTGACCGATTTGATATCATCACAGATGCCAGCCATGTGGCAAAGCCAAAGCCGCATCCAGATATCTATCATCACGCCCTTCATGAATTGGCGATAAACGCAGATGACGCGCTTGTCATCGAAGATAGTGAAGCCAATGCCAATGCCGCACAAAAAGCTGGTCTGCGGTGCTTGTTTACGCCGGGCGAATATCAGATGGCAGATATTCAGACCCTCGTCACAGCCTCGTATGATGAATGTGCGTCCCTATGGCAAAAAGCGGCGTAACATACAGCTGATATTAGGCCACTTTTTTAGCTTTTCTCTCTTTGCGCAGAATATGAATAATGCAGGCCAATGAAATACACGCCATCGCAAGGATGCCAACAAAGCCTATCTGCACATTATCTGCCGCGCCAAGGGCGATGACAACAGCCCCGCCAACACCGCCCACAACCATTGTCACAGCCCCAATGAGGCCAGAGGCTGTGCCGGCATTTGCGCGCGCCGCACTAATGCCGCCGATTGTGGCATTCGCCACGGTTAGCCCATTACCAAACCCAAAAGCAGCACAAGGCAGCGCAAAGGCAAGCGGCTCTGTCGCGCCTGATAGCTGGACAAACACCAAGGCGGTCAGTGATGTAACGGCCAAAATACAACCGGTAAAGGTCGCAATGGCAACACCCTTTTTCACCATATAAAGTCGGTTGAATAAATTACCTGCCACATAGCCTACGGGCGTCATCGCAAAATAAAACCCAAAGGCAAGACTGTTGACGCCAATGGCCTCATAAGCATAGGGGATGAAGGCGTTCATCGTGAAAAAGGCCCCAACCTGCAAAGAAGACACAATCATAAATGACACGAAAACAGGATTAGTCAGCACCTGCTGATAGCCATTTATAACGGTTGCCAATTGCAGTGATTGCCCCGTGCTTGGGTTTGTTTCTGGCAAGAATACAAAACTACCCAACAGCAAGATGAACCCTGCTATAAAAATCAGCCCCATCACACCCTGCCAGCCAAACAGGAACACAATCGTGCCACCAAAGATAAGCGCCAGCATTGGCACAATCGCTTGAATTGTTTGCACCGTTGCCATCGCCTTTGCGGCATCTTCTTTGGCAAAGTAATCATTCACCATCGTGCGGCCCATCGAAATACACGCCCCCGCGCCAAGCCCTTGCAGGACACGGCACAAGGTCAGCAACGTGATATCTGTGACCATCAGCGCAAACAGACCGCCAAGTGTGATAAATAACGCACCCATCCGAAAGAAAATACGGCGCCCAAACACATCAGATAAAGGCCCGTAAAATAACTGGCCACCAGCAAGCATCGCAAGATAGGCGGTTAGCAAATACTGAACCCGGTTAGGGTCTATCTGCAAATCTCGCGATATAACAGGCAATGCAGGCGTGATAAGCGTAATGCCCATCACCGCACTGCCCGTGCCAAGAGCGAGCAGCCATAGAGGCAGAGTTTTTTGAGATGCCAAAAGAGCTATCCTTTATTTTGAGTTTTGAGCTGCACGCATAAGCGGTGCCAATTGCGCCCTATCTTGCGGTATACCATCTTCGAAGTGATCACCGATAGCCATGTCGGCCAGCCTGTCTTGCATGCGGGCAATGGCCTCTGACATGTCCGATGAGAGGCCAAGCTCATCAAGTGTCTTTGCCACCTCGCGCATTTCAGCGGCGCGCCTGCGGCCATGGGTGGCCGCTCGTTCCATCACATAATCAGCCAGAGCCGGCATATCAGCAATACCAAGCGTCTTACCAGCCGATGACAAAATACGCTCATCAAGGCCAAGCCCTTGTGAGGCTATAACTGATTCAGAGATGATGCATTCCATGCCCTTGATAAGGATAGAGCGCAGCATTTTTACCACCGATGCTTGGCCAATATCTGTGCCTTCCCACCCATAGGAAAAAGCAAGCGCATCAAAGATAGGCATAATTTCTGCCTCATTTGCCCCTGCCAATAGGACAGGTGTTTTATGACCGCGCGGATTGATAGGCGCCATAATCGCCATGTCACAATAGCACGCGCCCGCCTCTTGGATAATATCGGCCGCCTGCCTCTTTGTGCCAGGCGAGACGCTGTTACCATCAAGGAAGTGATGCGCTTTGCCCAGATAAGATGCGATAGATTGTGCGGCATTCACCGCCTCATCTGCGGTCACAACGCTGATGATGATGTCACAGGTCGCGGCCAAATCAGACGGGCTGTCGCATAATCGCCCCTCTGTTGAGGCCATAATAGAGGCTATGACAGAGGTCGGCGCTTTATCATAGGCCGCGATAATCAGGGATGGATCTTGCGCCTTTAGTGAGGCCGCCATTGCCTGACCTGCTTCACCAAACCCTAGAAAGCCAAAACTTGTCATGCGACTATCACTACCTTTTTATGAAGAAAAATCATACGCCGCAAGACGCGAGAACACATTTTGCGTATTGCCAGAGAAAATCATCTCTTTCTGCTTTTGATCAAGCGCGCGATTACCATCAATATAACGCTTTGTATCATCATAATAATGGCCCGAACGCGGATCAATACCACGCACCGCGCCAATCATCTCAGAGGCAAAGAGGATGTTCTTTGTTGGGATAACATCAAGCAACATATCAATGCCATCTTGGTGATAAACGCAGGTATCAAAATAGATATTATTCAGCACACGTTCATCTAAATCACCTAGACCCTTATCTTGGGCAATGCCGCGGAAACGACCCCAATGATAAGGCACAGCACCGCCGCCATGCGGGATGATAATCTTCAATTCTGGAAAATCCTTGAACACATCAGAGAACATCAAATGCACAAAGGCTGTGGTATCCGCCCCAAGATAATAGCTTGAGGTTGTATCAAGGCTTGAATGACAGGCGCCTGAGACATGGATCATGGCTGGCACATCAAGCTCAACCATCTTTTCATATAATGGGTACCAATAACGGTCGCCAAGGCGCGCATCGCGCCAAAACCCACCAGATGGGTCAGGGTTCAGGTTACAACCGATAAAGCCCATCTGATTAGCACAGCGCTCTAGCTCAGCAACAGAGGTATCAATGGCTGTCTCTGGTGATTGCGGCAATTGGCATACAGGCACGAAATTTGTCGGGAATAAATCACAGACACGCTTAATCAAATCATTCTGCTGTTCAGTCCATGCTTGCGAGGTTGACGCATTACCAACATGGTGCCCCATCCAGCTGGCACGTGGTGAGAAAATCGTCACATCTGTGCCGCGTTCTTGCTGTAATTTCAACTGGTTAGAGGCAATGCTCTCTCTAATCTCATCATCAGAGACAGTGATCTCACCCTTTTCAAAAATATGATTAGGTTCTTTTTTAAGCGCCTCTTTTTGCGCATTGCGATAGGCCTCAACCGCAGGCGGTGTTGTTGTGTAATGGCCGTGACAATCAATGATCATTTCTTGCCTCCTGTGCAATCAACGCCGTTATAGACGCCTAAATCTGAGATATCTTCAAGGTAGCTAAAGCCAGCCTCTTCAAGGCGCGGGCGCATATTATAAATATCAAGCCCCAACTCACCATTGGCAAGACGCACCCGCTTTGCTTCTTCATTATCTGTGCGTGCGGTCGATTTTTCTAGCACATCACCCGCATCAGCGCGCGCGACCACACAAACCCCATCATCATCAGCGACAATCACATCACCTGGCATCACCAAAACACCTGCGCAAACCACAGGCACATTCACCGCACCAAGCGTGTTTTTCACCGTGCCTTTTGATGAGATAGCTCTTGACCATACAGGGAAATCCATCTCTTCCAAATCAGCGATATCACGCACACCAGCGTCAATCACAAGCCCCTTAACGCCGCGTGCTTGGCATGAGGTCGCAAGCAAATCACCGAAAAAGCCATCTGTGTTATCTGTTGTCAGGCCGACCACCAGAATATCCCCTGGCTGGCAAAGCTCAATCGCCACATGCAGCATCCAATTATCACCTGGTTGAGCCAAAATTGTCACAGCCGTGCCACCAATGCGCGCGCCCTTATAAACAGGGCGCATATTCGGTTTCATCAGCCCTGTGCGACCTTGCGCTTCATGGACGGTTGAGGCGCCTTGCACACCAAGCGCATCTGCGGTTTGGCTATCTGCGCGGTGAATATTTTTGACAGCAACATGTCTCATAGCTTTTCACTCTCCTGATTTTTTATCAAAAGCCATAAAGGCGGGCTGGATTATCAACTAGAATCTTTTTCTGCAAGCTTTCATCACGCGCCAAAAGTGGCACAAGGTCAAGCAAATCGCCATCATTTGGCATGTGTTTTTTGATATTTGGATGCGGCCAATCTGTGCCCCATAAAATACGGTCAGGGCAAATCTCAACCAATTCCTGCGCATAAGGCACGGCATCATAAAAAGGCGGGCCAGCGGCTGAGATACGCTCAGAGCCACAGATTTTCACCCACCAATTATCGCGTTGCACAAAATTCTTCAAAATCTGAAACGCCTTTTGATGCACCCCGCCAGAGGTTGGCACACGCCCCATATGGTCAACAATGATATCCATATCGAACTTCAAAAAGAAATCTTCAAAGGCAATGATATCTTCAGCATTCACATGAATGACCAAATGCCAGCCAAGCGGCTTTACGCGTGTTAGCACGCGCTCCATCATCTCAAGATCAGGCGTGCCACCTAGATGGGTCACAAAATTAAAGCGCACACCGCGCACACCGCCTGCATCTAGATCGGCAAAATCTTCATCTGAAAAACTATCATTCGCGATACAAACGCCGCGATATTTATCAGGCGCAGAGGCAATCGCATCCATCATTGCGCGGTTATCAGGACCATGACAGCTTGCCTGCACAATAACCGCACGCTCAATGCCAAGCTTTGCATGCAAGCGCGCTAAATCATCCTTAGAGCCATCAGGCGGATGATAGGTTGAGCTTGGATGATAGGGAAATTCTTCATGCGGGCCAAAGACATGGCAATGCGCATCACACGCGCCTGCAGGTGGTACAAAAGATGGCTGTTTGGTATCTGGATCTGGTGGCATACAGCTTTTCTTGCCTGTCACAGGATGTGTATAGTCAGTCATCTCTTTATCCCCATCTGTCATCTAATTTATGCTTTAGTCTGTATTATTGATTGGGGCACAAAGGCATCACCTCTGGCCAGCAAGCGTGTTGTACGAAGCAAGCCTGATTGGACAATCGCCCCATCTTCAAATGTTAATTGCACATCAAACACACCAGAGGGATGCTCAATGCAAAGCTGTTTGACATCGCCGTCTGGCACATCGGCCAAATCAGCGACCGCGCTATCAGCAAGGCACGCCGCGCTTGCCGCTGTGACCGCGCCCAATACGCCGATTGCCTTGTGACAGGCTTTGGGAATGAAGGTGCGCGTGCTAAAGGCACCATCGCCTGTTGCCCGCGATACAAGGCACATTTTTGGCACAGCTCTCGCGCTGACATCGCCTAGATTCATCATCGGCCCGACTTGCAGGCGAATTGATTCAAGGCGTGCTTTTAAATCCTCATTCTGATTAAGCTCATCAGGCGTCTCAGTGCCTATCAGGCCAAAATCTTCTGCACGCAACATGACAACAGGCATCCCATTATCAATACAGGTTACCCGCACCCCATCAATCACATCACAGGCATTGCCCGTCGGCAGCATATCCCCGCATAGCGAGCCCGCAAGCCCCTCATAACGGCAAATCACAGGCGCAGAGGTGCCACTAACACCATCAATCGCCGCCTCACCTTCATAAATCGGCAGACCGTTCTCAATCGGGAAATCCAGATGGCAGAGCTTGCCACTATTTTCCATATATACGGTGATAGAACAGCTATCGCCCTCACGCTTAACACGGCCTGTTTCAAGCGCAAACGCACCAACACCCGCGAGGATATTGCCGCAATTTGGCGTATCATCCAGCCTATCTTCGCCAATAATCGCCTGAATAAAGCGATAATCAATATCAACGCCCTCTCTCTCAGAGGCTTTGATAACCGCAATTTTCGATGACAGAGGATCACCGCCGCCAAGACCATCAATCTGGCGTGCATCACCATACGCGCCCATGATCCATTTCAGCACCGCATCACGCACAGCCCCCTCTTCAGGCAGATCAGCATCATGCAGATAAATGCCTTTAGAGCTGCCGCCTCTTATTTGAAGAAAGGGAATTGCGTGCTGGTTGCTCATGAGGTCATCATCTGCTCAATTTCATTCATCACGGCCATAGCTGGCAGACATTGGCGCAAAGATGAATTTGGCTCTCGGCCGTCTTTGATTGCGGCAATAAATTCACGGTCAATCAATTCGATACCATTCATTGAGACATCAACTTGTGAGACATCAATCGGCTCATCCTTGCCATTAAACAAATCATCATAACGCGCCAAATAGGTGCCATTATCACAAATATAACGGAAGAAGGTGCCAAGCGGCCCGTCATTATTAAAAGATAAGGACAGGGTGCATAATTTCCCTGAAGGCGTCTTCATAATAATAGACATATCCATCGCGATCCCAAGGTCTGGATGCTTTGGCCCTTGCACGCCATGAACCTCAGAGACTTGCTCACCTGTTTGATACATGAACAAATCAATCGTATGGCACGCATGATGCCATAAGAGATGATCTGTCCACGAACGAGGCTCGCCCTTGGCATTCATATTGGTACGGCGGAAGAAGTAAGTTTGCACATCCATCTGCTGGATAGATGTCTCACCTGCCGTGATAAGATTATGCATATATTGATGCGAGGGATTAAACCTGCGCACATGCCCTGCCATACCAACAAGACCTGTCTCAGCTTGCTTGGCGACCAAGGCTTGTGAATCGGCAAGCGTATCTGCCATCGGAATCTCAACAAGCACATGCTTGCCAGCTGCCATCGCCTTAATCCCTTGTTCAGCATGAAGCTGTGTCGGGGTTGACAGGATAACCGCATCTAGATCATCGCACGCAAGAAAGGCATCAAAATCATCAAACCGATGAGGCGCCCCAAAGGCATCACCACTGCGATTGGCTTTTTCCATAGTGGTGGCCATCACGGCGGTAATCTGCGCATCATCAATCGCGGCAAGTGCCTCTAAATGCTTTGTGCCAAAAGCGCCATTGGCACCTGCGACACCGATACGAATTTTTGTCATGACGTTAAGCCCTTTGCCAAATTAGTCAGTATTCTCAAGAATAATCGCACCATAGGCCGTAGCCGATACAGGAATATGATAGAAGCGATAAATCTCATTCACCTTATCATTTAGCGCGCCGCGCATGACATTCCACATAATCATCTCAATACCTTCACAACCAGCATCTCTGATAAAATCAGTGTGCGGGATCTTGGCATTAGCCAGCGGGTCTGCTGTCAGATTATCAAGGAACGTTTTATCAAATTCAGGGTTCACAACACCTGCACGCTCACCGCCTAGCTGGTGCGATAGACCGCCTGTGCCCCAAATACCAACCGTGATATCATCAGGGAAACTTGCCACCGCTCTGCCAATCGCTTGGCCAAGCTTGTAACAACGCATGGCTGTTGGCAATGGGTGCTGAATCACATTCACGCATAAAGGAATAACAGATGTCGGCCATTCATCTGGCTGATCATACGCAATAGATAGCGGCACAGTACAGCCATGATCAACCTCAAGGCTGCCAGCGACTGCCATATCAAACTCATCTGCCATCAAGCTTTCAACAAGGTGCCAAGCCAACTCTGGATGACCTTTAAGGTTCGGCACTTTGCGCGGGCCCCACCCTTCATCAGCGGGGATAAATTCTTCGCCCACACCGATGGTGAAAGTTGAATAATTATCCAGCGAGTAAGAGGTCGCATGGTCATTAAAGACGATGATATTCACATCTGGCACATTATCCTTATGCCAGTCACGCAATGGCTGAAAGCCTGCGAATAATGGCTGCCAATAGGCTTCATCTGTTTTGCCATTATCCATAGCGGCGCCAACACCTGGCACGTGCGACGTACCCATACCTGCAATGATTTTAGCCATTTGACTCATCCTTATATCTATTGCCCTCAATCGGGCGACCACCTGATAGCATCATTTTCTGAAACTCTTCAAAGCTCAGCTCAGGGCGTGACATTTGACCATACATCACCTGTGGCGGCTTTCTGTCATGGCTCACAAGCTTAAACGCATAGTAAACATTCGCGCCAAGATGCAATAAGCTTAGATATTCTCTATCCAAGACAGCTTGCTTTTGCTCATCGCTCAGCTTGAACTTTGCGAGATAGCCAGCTTCATCTTGTGAAAACTCTTCTCTGCATTCCGCCTTATTAAGCGTCATCAAAAACATATTCAAATGATAGCCCCTGCGATAGGTGCGGCTGTCCAGCACATAAGTGCCAGGCACATCATCATAGTCACGTGTGGTCATTTTCTTGCTCCCTTTCAATAATTTCCAATTTTTCATGGATATTATGATTGCAATCTTAAAGTAGCCTGTTTTAGAATGTAAGACAATAACCTCTATTTGGAATGTTTGTTCATGAAATGGAACATTGATGATCTACCTGTTTTTATCGCTGTTGCAGAGATGCATGGGGTGACAGGTGCGGCCAAAAGGCTGAACATGCCAAAATCAACGGTTAGCCGCACATTATCACGGCTTGAGACAGATCTTGAGGTGCGTTTATTCAATCGCAACACGCGCGAATTTAACCTGACCGCTGAGGGTGTTGTGCTATTTCAGCATGCCCAGGTGGTGATTGACCATGTCAAAGCCACAGATGAGGCGGTCGCAGGCTTGCGCCATAGGCCTTCAGGGGCTTTGAAGGTCTCTATGCCGATGGCTTTTTCGCGTCATATTATTGGCGGTCACCTTGTCGCCTTTGGCGAACGCTATCCTGAGGTAACGCTCCAGCTGATGGTTACGCCTCATAGTGTGAATTTAATGCGCGAAGATTTGGACCTTGCCTTTGTGGTGGGCCTGCCAGAACAATCTGAGGTGGTTGCCAAGAAAATCCTCGCCTCGCCGCTTATTTGGGTTGCCGCAAAAAGCTATGCCGAAAACCACCAGCTAGGCACAAGCCTTAATGAGCTAAAGCCGCATCTACTTTATTGTGAGCGTCGCTATCAGATCCCTGATTTGAAAGTCAAAAGCCAAGAGGGGCGACAAGAGCTTGATACATCAAAGCTGATGAGTGTGAATGACCCGCTGATCCTAAAGCAGATTATCCTCGATGGCGGGGGCATAAGCCTATTGCCACAAATCTATTGCCGCAAAGAATTACAATCAGGTGAACTGATAGAAGTATTCACAGACATCCAATCAGATGAACGTGCAGAGGTCTATGCCTTGATGCCGTCATTACGTCTACAACCACAAAAAGCACGTTTATTCATTGAATTTGTCGAAGAAATCGTCTCAGACGCCATCACAGATAGCGGATGAGGTCCATTAAGAAACAGATAAGAAACAAATCACATATAGGGGGAAAAGCGCTTGATAGTGAGCCTTTATTCCCTAAGACTAACAACATCTAAAGGGGAGTATTTATGAAATTAGCAGTAACAGGCGGTGTATCAGGCATCGGCAAAGCAACCATCGACTATTTATTAGCACAAGGTCACGAGGTCACGATTTATGATCTGAATAAACCCGACTTTGATTGCGATTATATTCCTCTGAATTTGATGGATGAGGCCTCTATCGATGCGGCGATTGCCCAGACCTCTGGCAGCTATGACGGGCTTTGTCATATTGCGGGTGTACCGCCGCGCGATGATAATACTCTGCCCTGTTTGATGATTAACGCGGTTGGCGCGTTTCGTTTCATTGATGGCTTTATGCCGCATCTGAAAAAAGGTGGGGCTGTGGTCAGTGTTGCCTCTAAAGCAGGGGCAGGCTGGGAGAATAACACAGCCATGCTTGATAGTCTCATTGCCACAAAGCCTGATGAGCTTGAAGCATGGGCCGCAAGCAATGAGGTCAATGCAACCTTTGCGTACCGTTTATCAAAGCAGGCTGTTATTTATTGGCATATATTGCAAGTCTCAAAACATATTGGCAATCATCGCTTTAACACCGTCAGCCCAGCGGCTGTGGATACAGGCATTCTTGATGATTTCGTCAAAGCATTTGGCCCGCAGGTTCAGGCCAATCTGGCACGTGTCGGGCGCCCTGGCAAACCAGAGGAAGTCGCATCAACCATTAGCTTTTTGGTCTCAGATCAGGCAAGCTGGCTCAACGGTATCGATATTATTATCGATGGCGGTATGGGCGCCCTTAACGCAAATCTGGATTAATAAAATGATTGAAACAAACTTATATATTGATGGGCAAATGCGCGCCGCCAGAACAGGCGAGCGCTATGCCATACATAACCCTGCCAACCCAGAAGAGATTGTCGGCCATGCCGCAGCGGCTGGCATTGATGATGTGGACGATGCCATTGCGGCGGCCCAAACCGCCTATCAAAGCTGGTCATCTCTCAGCATTGATGAGCGTGCCGCCCATCTCAGCCATATTGCCAGCCATTTGAACGAAGATGCCGCCGATGTGGATATGCGCACAAGGCTCTTCACAAGAGAACATGGCAAGACGCTTTTTGAGACAGGCATTGAAATTAACAGGCTAGCTGATCGCTTTGGTCAGGTTGCTGGTTTTGCCGAAGCCCTCAAGGAAGAAGACGCCATTAAGGGCAAGCAATTTGATACGATTGTGACCCGCCAATCGCGCGGTGTTGTGACGTTGATTGTGCCATGGAATTGGCCGCTGGCTATTCTAGGCTCAAAATTACCGCAAGCCTTATTGGCGGGTAATACGGTTGTGATTAAATTATCAGAACAAGCCACCCTCGCCCCTGCGCTTACCATCATGAAGATTGCTGGCATGTTGCCAAAGGGCGTTATCAACCTCATCACAGGTGATGGCACAATCATTGGCGACAGGCTCGTTGGTCATCCAAAGGTGCGCCATGTGAATTTCACAGGCTCTATTCCCATTGGCCGTCATGTGATGGCAACTGCCTCGCAAGCTTTGACGCCTGTCACATTGGAATTAGGCGGTAATGATGCCGGTATCTTGCTTGATGATGTCAGCCTTGATGAAGGCTTTTTCAAGAAGCTTTATATCAGTGCGTTTCTCTCATCAGGCCAGATTTGCATGGCCCTAAAGCGCCTTTATGTAGACCGTAAAATCTTTGATGAAGTCGTAGATGGCCTGTCTGCCGTGCTTAACAACCAAGTTATTGGTGATGGCCTCATTGAGGGCGTCACGATGGGCCCTCTTAACAACGTCAAACAGCAAAAAATCGTCTCAGACATGACGGATGAGGCAACAGCCAAAGGCGCTGATGTGCGCTTCTTTGGCAAGGTGCATGATGAGGCACAATTCGAGAAGGGCTATTTCTTGCGTCCCTCATTAGTCGTCAATGCCGCGCCAGATTTGTCTGTTGTGCGTGATGAGCAATTTGGCCCGACACTGCCTGTGGTGGCGTTTGATAGCGAAGAAGAAGCCACCCATCTTGCCAATGATAGTGACTATGGCCTCAGCTCATCTGTCTGGTCACAAGACACAGAGCGCGCCATGCAACTTGCCCGAAAGCTAGAGGCAGGCTTTACCAATATCAATGGTCACGGCCCAACAGCTATGGATGGGCTATCACCGTTTGGTGGTGTGAAAAACTCTGGCATTGGCAGAAATTTTGGCCTAGAGGGCATCAAGCAGTTCCAAGATGTCCACTCCATTTCAGCGCCTGTCGGTGCGTTGCTTGACTAGTTCCCCTTTATAAAAGGGGCCTTGTCTTGCAAGGATAATAGATAATGAGCCCGAAACAAATTAGAGCCCTTGATAGAGGCCTGATGGTTATTGAAGCCCTCTCTCATGGGGGTTCATTATCGCTTGCCCAATTGCGCGAAAAGACAGCGCTTGATAATGCGACCCTATTGCGCATTATCGCAACCCTCATCGAACGTGGTTGGGTGCGCCAATTACTGGTCGAAAAGAAATATGAATTAACGCATTCCCTCGGCAAGATATTAGGCGCCCAGTCACGCGCCCACCCGATCGCCGAATTAGCGACACCTATTTTACTGAAATTAAAAGAAAACCCACTTGGCTTGCCCTCTGATCTCTGTGCGATTATCGGCGATGGCCTGTTTGAGGTCGTGGAAAGCACAAGGTCGCGGGGCCCGATGGCACAACAGCGCACAGGTCTCGGCCTTCGGCCCTCGCTCTTCCGCTCAGCCCATGGCCGCACCATCCTCACCTCACTATCAGCAGAAAAGCGCGCGCGCCACATAGACGCCTTTTTAAACCGCGCACGAAAAGAGGATATTGCTTGGCATAAAACAGGTCTCATTACGGCAGAAATTAACAAAGCCAAAGCAGATGGGTATGCCCTGCGTGAAGCCGAATATTGGGAGCCTCCCTTTGATGAGACACCAGAGGTAGGGGCTGTGGCTGTGAGTATCAAGAATAAAACAGGCATCTATGGGTCGGTTAGCTTGATATGGCTAGAGGACCAATTCACAATAGATGATTTGAAAAAAGCAGGGCTGGTTGACCAGCTAAAAAGCGCGGCAGATACAATCGCACAAGCGCTTTTGGATAATAAGATTAAGGCGCCCGATTAAGAAATAAAATCGCCTTGAGCGGGGAATATGCGCCGACCAAACAGCCGGCGCATAAAAGATACTTAGTTCAATACACCAACTTCACGATAATAACGTGCCGCACCAGGGTGCAGTGTCAGGCCACCGATATTCTTCGGCGCATAGTCAACACTCAACTCTTTTGCCCATGGCGCATCTGATGTGATATCGCCGACATTATCCCAGAATGTCTTTGTGACATTATAGACAAGCTCTTCGCTCAAATCAGAGTTGATAAGAATACCAACCGGCACGTTCATTGACATCACAGGGCCAGTGTTCTTCTGACCGGCATAGCTGCCAGCTGGGATTTCATCAAGATAGCGGAATTTGCCCAAGAATTTAGTCACAGCTTCGCCTTCATAGCTTTCAGGGCCGATGAAACGCACATCTTCTGTTTCTGTAAACTGGATGAACTGACCACATGGATCGATACAGCCATTGACATAGACATCAATCTTGCCATCTAGGAATGCCTGATAGCCTGTCTGCCAGTTTGCCTTAATCGCTTCGTAATCTTCGCCAACTTCAAGACCTGTTGTCGCTTTGATCCAGCCACGTGCCGCGTTATAAGCGCCGCCACCTTGTGGGCCAAGGAACACTGATGCGCCTTCAATATCGTCAAGCACATTGATATCGCTATCCGCACGCACGGCAAAGTGATACTGGCCATAAGGGTAGAGCATCAATAGCTGTACCTTCTTGGCAAGCTCAGGTGCTTCTGCTTCTTTGGCATACATTGCCTTGCCTGTTGACATCAAGAAGTGAACGACCTGGTTACCCATTGACATATCAAGGTTGCCACGGCCGACTTCCATCATATGCAATGTTGCAGCACCGCCGCCAGCGACTTCAATCTCTACACCATCAAGGTTGTTAGTGACCACATTGGCAAAAGTAGACATTGTGATAGCCGCACTTAGGTTTGGTGCGATTGTTGCCATTTTCAACTTCACATCTTCTGCCATTGCCGCTGTGGACAACAACAAAGATGCTGTTAAGGCTAAAGTAAATTTACGCATTATTTCCTCCCAATAGATTGCGTTTTATCTTAACAGCGTCACCCGCTTGCTTGTTGCTTATTCAAAACAAGTCGGTGTGCCATAATCAGGACAACTCCAAAAATAAGAGCTGTGCCAGAAATTGTTAAAGAAGGGAACAGGACCAAGATGCCTGTAACACTTCTTAAAATACGTTCAACCAAGGTTAAACGATACTTTTCCATACCTGTTAGCGCAGAAGTCAAAAGCCACATAGCCATCACAAAGGCGATGACAATCCAGCCGAGATCTCCCCAGCTAACGGTTGAAATATCAATCATCGCGTTACTCTTTGGTAACTCCTCCCCAAACCATACAAACAAAGTTTGCAGCTTGTAAATCACCGCCGGGTGATAGACAAAGATGAACGGGATGATAAAGCCTGCCAATGATAGGCGCGCCGCTTGAAAGCCTGTTTGCAAGGGCGGTGCGCCTGCGATAGGGGCGGCGGCAAAGGCGGCCAAAGCCACAGGCGGCGTCACAGTCGAGATAACCGCGAAGAACACCACAAATAAATGCAATGTCAAAGGCGCTACGCCCACCGTATCAATGCCTGATGACAAAGCGATCACGATGATAAAGTAAGTCGCACCAGGTGGCAGACCCATGCCCAAAATAATTGAGCCAAGCGCCACAACGACCAATGTTAGGAATAATGGCCCTTCTGATAATTGCGCCAATAACAGTGATAAGCGACCAGAGAAGCCTGAGACTTGGATAAGCCCCACAATCAGACCGATAGCCGCCACAATCACAATAATGCTTGCCGCCATACGCCCGCCAGCTGTCAGCGCCCCAAGCACCTTCTTGCTATCCCTAAATTCGGGGAAGAGTACGAGTGATGAGATAAGTGCCGCAACGAAGCCATAAAAGCCAGCCTTCAACACCGATGGCTGGGCAAATAGGAAATAGCTGAGCACCGAAATTGGGATGATGAAGACCAAACATTGCACCAATTCATGGCGTGTAAGAGACGGTCTTTTATCCTTTGGCAGAGGGCCAATGCCTTGCTTGCGTGCTTCGAAATAGACCGTCATGAATGTGCCAAAATAATAGAACACAGCCGGGATAATGGCCGCCACAACAATATAGCGATATTCAAGGCCAATCTGCCCTGCTACGAAGAAAGCAACCACGCCCATCACAGGGGGCATAATCTGGCCACCTGTCGATGCGGCGGCTTCGACGGCGGCGGCAAAAGATGGCTTGAAACCAGACTTTTTAATCACAGGAATTGTCATCACACCCGTGGAGACCACATTCGATATGGCCGCCCCTGAGAGCGTGCCGAAAAGCGCTGATGAGGCAACCGCCGCATGCGCCGCGCCGCCTGTGAGACCGCCTGTTAGACGATTGGCTATCTTCATCAAAAGAGCGCCCGCACCAGAGGCTGTTAGGACAGAGCCGAAGATGATGAAAATCAGCACATTGCCAGAGACAACCTGCAATGGCTGGCCAAAGATACCGCCTGTTTGTGACCAGAAATTCAGCACCATAGAGCGCATTGATTGCGGCAATGTACTCTCAGAGCCAGAAAAGATCCCGACCCATTCAGGCAAATAGCCGCGGATAAAAAAATAGACAATCCAGAACAGGCAAAAGAACACGATGAAGGCACCAAATAAATGCCATGTTAGATAGAGCGTTATCGCTGTGATAATCGCAAAACAGACATAATCAAGCAATCCGGCTGAAGGCAATATCCCGCCATCTGTCGCAAATAGATTTGATATCCAGATGACCAACAATATGGTTGTGACAGCTGATATGACGCCGTTCTTTAACGAAGAGCGATGCAAATTAAGCGAGGTCGCAAGGAAGCCTAATAACAGCGGCAGGCCTAAAATCATGCCGGTGGGCAATAACACCCCTTGCTCAAAAGACCGATAGGCCGCGCCAAGCCAATGGGTTTTCAGCAACACACGCTTATCACGGCGTGACAACTCTTCCCATTCAGGGCTTGTGGTCTCGATGAACCATTTCACAAGCTCGCCAATGGGCCCTGATGAGGCATAAATCAGCACAACAAATGCCAAAAGAAACGCAGCAAAATCTGCGGCCGTTTTGTTAAATGAAACCTGATCGCTCTGGCTTGTCATGCCCTATTCCCCTGCCTCTTTCATAAGAGCCTTTGCCGCCCAAATATAGCTATTACGTGCGGTCGCATTAATCTCTATTTCAGCAAGCTGCAACATTGTCTCAGCCTTTAGTGCCTTTGCTTGCCCAGCCATTGCAGGCTGACCAAGGGCAATCAAATGATCACATAGCTCAAGGCGCCATTGGGCATTATCTGTGTTTTGTGCCGCGCTCATCAACGCCTCTACACCGCCGCATAATTCAGCCATCTTTGTGGCACGATCGGCGCTTGCTAAGGTGCCAAGGTTGGTGGGGTTACCATCATACCAGCCAAGCGTACCTGTCGCAAAAGCGCGCGCTGACCAATCAAGGCGGCCATAGAATTCTTGCAACCATGGCTTATCTTTTAGGTCGTAAGGCAGGGCAATAGTGGCGGCGATATCATCCATTGATACACCCTTATCCATCCCCTCAGCGGTGAAGCGCATGACATGCAAAATCGCCTCACGTGTTGTGTGCAATACCTCAGCGACATTCTCAGCACCAAAGACAATCTTTGTATGGCCGGGCGCTAGAATTTCAGGCTTAAGGTCGGCCATTAATGCCAAGCTATCTGCCCATTTTTGATAGTCACGATAGCTGGTGCCGCGAATAGCATACAGATTTGGAAAGGCGTGATACCAATTATCACCGCTAAATAAGATGCCCTGCTCTGGCAAATGGACAATCAGATGATCTTCTGTCTCGCCCGGCGCATGGATAAGCTGTGCAGAGACGCCATCTAACTCAATGCTACCATCGGCATGAATAATTTCATTTGGCGCGATAAAGCCAGCACCCATCCCCTCAACAGGACGATCGCCCGGCCCAACACCAAGGCTAATTCTCTCATCATCAGACAGGCCAAAGCCAAATTGCATCAAGGTACGACGCATCAAATGCTTAGCGGCGGTAATCAGATTTTCATCCACATCAACCAAATCAGACTGGAACAGATGAGAGGCGATAATCGGCACCTCATTGCCCTCAGAGAACACGCTCGCACCAGAGATATGATCACGGTGGCTATGGGTATAGATAATCCGGCCAACAGGCTTGTCAGTAATTTTGCGAAACTCAGCGAGGATATTTTCCGCCGCCTTAGTTGTCTCGCTTGTATCAATGATTGTGATGCTTGTTTTGCCTTCAATCATATGGACGTTTGATGCGGCATAACCAATCGCAGACCAGATGCCTGTGCCTAGCTCAACGATTTGTTTTTCTGTTTGTGTGCGTTGTCCAACAAGGGCGGGATTCGCTTTCATCATTTTACAAACCTTTGCTTTACTTTACCGTTATATTTTTCCAGCAATTCAGCTGGAACCTCACTGCCATCTGCCAAGAAAGGCATGATACCGCGCCGCATTGAGCGCCCTCTCATGGCCTTCACATCATCATCAGATTTGGTCACCCGCTGAGACATCCGCAAACCCCATTTGGTAAGGTAAGTGTAGAGCCTGTCAATCTCAGATTGATGAGAATTTGATTTTGCCAGATCGTGAAATTCTTCAGGATCTTCTTGCAAATCAAAAAGCATGGGACGGAAGTCGCCTTCTGCATGCATTAATTTATATCGCCCATCAAAGACCATAAATAATCTGGCATCGCGCGGCTCTAGGCCCAATTGCACGGCCATCGGCGTCGCTGAATAATCAAATTCGCTAATGACATAATCACGCCATTCAGGTGTTTTCCCATCCAGCCACGGCTGAAGAGAACGCCCCTCTAGGATATGATCGGCCACTTTGCCGTCTGCCGCTTCAACAAAGGTCACCGCCAAATCGATACTCTCAACCAGCGCATCACAGACCGTGCCTCTTGTGCTATCGGCTCTCTCGCGCGGGTCATAAATAATCATTGGGATTTTGGCTGATTGGTCGTGGAACAAATCCTTTTCCCCAAGCCAATGATCGCCCAAATAATCACCATGATCAGATGTCAGCACGATCATCGTATCATCCATCTGACCTGTTTCTTCTAGGTAATCCAGAATGCGGCCAAGCTGGTCATCACATTGCTTAATCAAGCCCATATAGGCCGGGATGACCTTATTGCGCACCTCATCTTTTTGAAACGCTTGGGCAATCTTATTATTCTGATAAGCCCCAAAGACAGGCTGGACATCTTCGCGCTCAACCGCGTGGCGCTTTGCGGGCGGCACGTGGCTTTCATTGAACATATTATGATAAGGCGCTGGCACAATAAACGGCCAGTGCGGCTTGATATAGCTGACATGCGCCAGCCATTTGCCCTCGGCCTGTTCCATAAATTCGATCGCTTTTGAGGTCAGCCACGGTGTCTCGCTATCTTCTTCTTTAATATTCGCCGGCTTATCCGCGTTACGGAAAATCCAGCCCGTTGCGATATCATCACCATCCACCCCTGCATTGGCAAAATCCGCCCACGGGTTTTCAGCCTCATAGCCCTTTGATTTGAGATATTCATTATAGGGTGAACGCTTTTCGTCATACAGACCATCAGGCCCGCTACCCCATAGACCATCATCACGCACAATCGCATCAAAGCCGCATTCCGTCTGGCGCGCCCCAATAATTGTATCAGCCGATAGACCAAGGCGTTCCATCCCCTCAGCATCAGCCTTCATATGCGTCTTACCAATCAGATAGGCATCCATGCCAGCACGGCGCAGATGATCGCCCATGGTCTGTTCGCCCACACGAAGCGGAAACCCGTTCCAATGTGCCCCATGGCTAGAGGCATAGCGGCCAGTATAGAAACACATACGGCTACCACCACAGATAGGCGATTGCACATAGGCATTGGTAAAACGCACACCTTTGGCCGCGACACGATCAAAATTAGGCGTCTTCAAATGGGGATGACCAGCACAGCTAAGATAATCAAAGCGCAACTGATCATACATGATAAACAGAATATTCATCTCTCACTCATACCCTTTAGGATTAGAACATGTAGAAGCTAGTATCTGGATGGAAGGTAATCCATGCGCGCACAAATTGCTGATAGCTTTGGATTTGCGTCAATTGCGCGCCCTTCATCTTACCTTTGGTGCATAGACCCAAATGGTTCCATTCAGAGCCTGTCTCATCATCCTTCATGCCATCACCCTCAACAGTGAAGTTCAATGTCTTGCCGTCAATCGTGCGGTCATAAACAAAGGCTGAGGTGTTTTGTGCATCACTCACCGCAAGCAAATTGGTGCCCGCGACTTCATCATTCACAAGACGGCTTTTCTGCAAACCACCTAGATCATAGGCGTGCGATACGCCGTCAACCTCAACACCAATCACTAATGGCGGTATCTTTTGCATATACCAGCGCGGGAAAGAGGCTTCAAAATTCATCAACTTACCAAGGAAATCATATTTGCCGGTAAAGATGGGATCATATTGCAAAATCTGGCTATCAGGGTGCTTTTCCAACCAATTGGCAAGCGTCATCTGTTCAAAATAGACATCTTCTAGCTGGTCACCTTTGCGCGCGCCTTTGGCACATTCACCCGTTTCTTGGCGCCACCATGATTGGCTGATGCTATCGCGCAGAACAGCGTTAAAATTCACCGCACCAACAAGCGAGAATTGAGGCGCACCGCCGGCCCAATCAATATCATAGACACGCCCGCTCTGGCACATGCCGCAATAGGTGGCCAAAATAGGCTTGCCACCAATCTCGTCTGAGACGCAGTGATGATAGAAAAGCACATTCGCAGGATAGGCTTTGGTCTCACCATTTAGCGTGACACCGATAATCGATAGAGATAAATCAACCTTATTCTCTTTTGCGCCCACAAAGACTTTTTGTGTAATGGGTAAAAATTTGTAACGGCCAACCCAAAATTTGTTAAATACCCAATAAATACCGCCCCAAAGCGCAAAGCAAACAACAAGCAAGCCAATAAAGACAGCCATATTTTCAGGCGATAGCTGGAACCCTATCACTAGCAAAGCAGCAACAAAGACAGAGCGTAGTCTCTGAATATTCGTCCACATGAAATAAGCAAGGTCTATCTGCCATGAGAAACGCTGCAAGACTGGCGGGGTGCCATTCGCGCTAAGGCCCTTGATAAGCTCTGATAAAATCAGCGCCGCAAAAATACTAAAAAATAACGTTTCCATAACATCCCCCAATGTTTCACGAATGATATCACTTGGCAGGTCTTGTGCGCGTGATATCACCAATGTTCGAATCGAATAAAATCGTGCATCAGGAAAATCATGATGCCAAAAGAACGGTTCACCTAGTGAACCGATTTGGACGCCGACCTAAGAAGGGCCATCTCTGTAATGACCATCCCTATAATGGTAAACCGACATAATTTTCAGCCAGCGATGTGCGCCCTGCCTCTGAGCTTGTGATATAGGCCAGCTCTGCTTCTTTCATACGTTGTTCAAACGCATCATCATTAAAGCGGTGTGTCAGGTTCGTCAGATACCATGAAAAACGCTCTGTCTTCCAGACACGGGCAAGCGCGGCCTTTGAATAATTCGGCAGGGCCGCCTTATCATGGTCAGCAAAAAAGCTGGTGAGCGCGCTAATCAAATAATGGATATCTGAGAAAGCTAGATTAAGGCCCTTCGCGCCTGTTGGCGGCACCACATGCGCCGCATCACCAGCGAGCAAAAGCCGCCCAAAGCACATAGGCTCTGCCACAAAAGACCGCAAAGGCGCGATAGATTTTTCCAAAGATGGGCCTGTTACCAGCGATTGTGCCAATGATTCTGGCAGTCTTTTGCGGATCTCATCCCAAAAGGCATCATCAGACCAATTCTCCACCTTATCATCTGTATCACACTGAATATAATAGCGTGAACGCGTCATCGAGCGCATTGAGCAAAGCGCAAAGCCGCGCTGATCATTGGCATAGACAACCTCATGCGCCACAGGCGGTGTATCTGATAAAAGGCCTAGCCAGCCAAAGGGATAAATCTTCTCATAAGTCTTAATTGAGCGCGTTGGTATCGAAGCACGGCTAACCCCGTGATAGCCATCACAGCCAACAATAATATCACAATCAATGCGGTGATTTTGCCCCTCATAAGTAAATGTCACATAAGGCTTATCGGTTTCAAAATCATGCGGCTTAACGTCTGAGGCGCCATAATAGGTGGGGCTATCATTCTGCAAGCGCAAATCATAGAGATCCTTGGTGACCTCCGTCTGGCCATAGGCGGTCACAACCTTACCATTTGTTGAGGCCCCAAGCGCGATTGGCACCATCTGCTTATCAAAGGCAATATTCACGCCATTATGCACAATGCCCTCTTGCGCAAGGCGCGTGGCGGCGCCCACCTGATGCATCATATCAACCGTTGTTTGCTCTAATATGCCTGCCCGAATACGCGCCAGCACATAATCAGCCCCCTGTCGCTCTAGGATGATGTTATCGATATTTTGCTGGTCCAATAAATTACCCAACAACAGCCCCGCAGGCCCAGCGCCGATTATCACAACTTGTGTACGCATATCATATCACCTATTCACACAGCCAAAACAGCGCTTTGCAGTCTGGCCGAACATCATTAAAACAGAAATCACCTAAAACGATCTTTACAGAGACATCTACATATTATGCGCATCATTCCAAATGTCATCCTCTTATCTGTCATTATTTGTTTGGCGTTCATCTTATATGTGCTGCCCTTCACCATGGCGGGCTATTTGTTGCAAGACACCCCGCTTATAAGCTATCAGGCGGTTATAGCGGCCTTTATCATAGCCGTCATACTCATCATTTATATGCGCACACATGTGACCGCGAAGGTTTTATCGAACTTCACCTATTATGGCATGGGCATTGGTTTTACCTGCCTTTGGATCTTTGGTGCGGCCTATCTTTTGGCAAGCATCGCGCCTGATTTTAAGCGGCATTTCGGCATAGTCGCCCTGATTACTAGCCTCTCTCTGGTTGCCTATAGCCTCATTAACGCAAGGCGGCTTGTCATAAGGCCCCTGCCAATAGCCTCATCAAAATTAACCAGCGAAACCAGCTTTATCTTCATCTCAGATGTACATCTAGGCTCAAACAAAGCCTCTCACCTTGAAGCTATTATCGATAAAATTACGGGCTTAAATTTTGATTTTCTTGTCATAGGCGGCGATCTTTTTGACTCAAGCGCCTTTGTGCCAAGCCAATTAGCCCCTTTGCGACAGATCAACAAGCCGGTCTATTTCATCACAGGCAATCATGAATATTATGTGAAAAACCATGCCGATAAACTTACATCATTGGCCGATTATAACATCACCAGCCTTGATAATGAGGCAATAGCGCATGAGCATATCAACATCATCGGCATTAGTGATAATCAGCCAATCGCCACACAGGCGGAATTTGCCAAAAAGCTTATCTCTGATAGCGCGTTTAACTTGTTGCTTGTGCATCAGCCGGGCCTATGGGGCACGCATCCGGCGGGCACAGATCTGATGCTATCTGGCCACACGCATAATGGGCAGATATTCCCGTTTAATTATCTGGTGAAGCTTCAATTTAAAGCAAATTATGGCCACTATCAGCAAGGCAACAGCCAGCTTTATGTCTCATCAGGTGCGGGCTGTTGGGGGCCAAAAATGCGTCTTGGTTCGCGCAATGAGATTATCCATATCACCCTATCGCAAAAATAAGGTCTCACTGCCTTAGCCTCTCACTACGCTAGCCTCTTACGGGCGCGGCTCATCAGGGCTATCTGCGGCGTCACGCATCCAGCTTTGCAAGGCCTTCACCGAATGCTCAGAATTTACACCGCTCTTGGGATCAACGACCAATGGGCCCGGCCGATAGCCTCTGCTATGCAAGCCGCGCTGAACTGATTCGACAAGGTGAATATCTTCTGCGACGGTTGTCTGTCTATCTTGAACCGCCAGTTTTGAGACCACCTCACCACCATGCCCGCCGCCGCTGTACCAGCCGCGATAGACAACCACATGATCAGCGTCAATCGCCCGCCAATGATAGGTGTTAATCACATTGCCCGGATAGACTTGAAATGAGAAAAGCGGCCATAAAAACCAGCTAGAATAATTCGTCGCATTCGGCTTTGAGGTATCAATCTCATAGGTCATATCATCGAGATTCTGACATTCGGTCGTATGGCGCAAACAATAGCCCTGCGGCTGAATATCATAGGTTTCTGGCTTTACCACACCTGTGGAGAAGGTCGGATGATTAAGCGCGCAATGATAGCATTCTGAATAATTTTCAACCGAGACTTTCCAATTGCATGTCTCTGGAATTTCCACCATTTGCACAGGGCGCAACTCTTCAAAATGTGGCACATATGATGCCAGCTCTTCACGCACATTTGGGAACCAGTCATCCATCGGTGCGGCATGCGGGTCTAAATTGACAAAGATAAACCCTAAAAAGACCTCTGTGCGCACATCGCTTAGGCAAATTTTACTGCCATCAAAGCCTTCAACTGATTTTGTGTTGGGCCCTGCCCTGAACTTGCCTTCGAGATCATAAGTCCACGCATGATAGGGGCAGGTTATGATTTTGGATGAACCTGTGCCGGTGACAAGCTGGTGCGCGCGATGCTGGCAGACATTATAAAATGTGCGAATAACCCCATCACGGCCAAGCACGCAAAACAAGCTTTCCCCTGCAATCTCAAAGGTAAAATAATCACCTGTCTTCTCAAGCAGAGACTGATGGCCGGCAAATTGCCATGTTTTCGCAAACAAGCTCTCTTGTTCGATTTTAAAAATCGCTGGATCGGTATAATAGCGCGCATCTAGCGACAAAACAGGTGACACACTCATCTCAACATCCCCCAGTTACTCATTTTTTAATCGTGACACCTAATCATGGTACCTAATCATGATAATAGCCATAATCATGGCGTCTTTGGTGAAACCGCTCGACACGGTTTACAATTTCATCACTTGCCCCTGCGACCACAAAAGACAGCAGCGTCTCCAATAGCGCAATAACCGACACAGATGAAGGGAAAAATTGAGATGTGTCAATATGCGTAATAAAGCCAAAATCTGCGCTTGTGATAACAGGCGCGCTGTGGCTATCAGATAGGGCGATGATAGGCACGCCTTGTTCTTTAGCAAATTGTGTTGCCCGCAAGACTTCCTGCCGATAGGGGGCCATCGTAATCGCAATCAAAATATCCCGCTCATTAGCGCGTGATAAATCATCAATCGCGGTCGATGAGGGCTGTGGTATGGCGACAAAATCATTCATCCCCGTAGACGCAAGATACGTAAAATTACACGCGCTTGTATAATTTACCCCGACACCCAGCACATAGACCTTGCGCGCTTGCCAAATCGCCTTTGCGGCCTCGCCCAATTTTTGCTCATCAATGCCAGCGAATGTCTGTTCTAGATTCTGTAGGGTGTCATTGACCATGCCTGCATAGAGGGCTGATAAATCGCCCTTCTTTTGAATTGATTGCAGCCAGCGCACACGGTCGGTAAAATTCACACGCCCTGCCCGCACTTGGTCACGAAACACCTCTCTGAACTCATCATAGCCATCAAAGCCAAGCTCTGTTGCCAGACGCACAAAACTATTCGGCTTCACCTTTGCCAGCTCTGCGAGGGTGCGCACAGATGAGATAGACACATCATCAGGATTATCCATCACATAACGGGCCGCCAAGCGCAATTGCGGCGAGAGCTCTGCAAAACGCGTGCCCAAAGCATCCATGATTTCACTGACCTGATTCACATCAAATCCCCTATAATACAAAGGCTCAGCTTACATTACGCGGCAAACCCCCATCCGATTCTAACGATAAGATCTATCAGAAGCAAACAAATGTTTTGTAATCATAAAATATTGGTATATTTGTTTATATGAGAATCAACCACCTTTATGAGCCATAAAATGACCGAGACTAATCAAGAAATTCCTGCCTCTGCCCGTGTTGTGATTGTCGGTGGAGGCATTATGGGCTGTGGCCTTGCCTATCATCTTGCGCATGAAGGCTGGCGCGATGTTGTTTTGCTTGAAAAGGCTGAATTAACATCCGGCTCAACATGGCACGCGGCAGGCCAGATTACCCATTCAACCTCAAGCTATTCTCTTGGCAAATGCGTTGATTATAATATTGGCCTTTATTCCGGCGCGCTTGAGGCAGAGACAGGTCAATCTGTGACATGGCATGGTTGCGGCTCTTTGCGCCTTGCCTATAGCGAAGATGAGATGGATTGGTTGCGTCATACATTGTCCGTTGGCAACAGCCTTGGCTTTGATATCTCTCTTATTGACCCTGATAAAATCGCCGAACTGCACCCTTATTATAATCTAGAGGGCGTTTTGGGCGCGCTTTACACCCCTGATGATGGTCATGTTGACCCTTCGGGCGTCACCCAAGCCCTTGCCACAGGGGCGCGTCAATTAGGCGTCAAAATCATCCGCAGGTGCCAAGCCACAAACATCACTTGCGCACCAAATGGTGAATGGGTGGTCGAGACCGCGCAAGGCACGATACGATGCGAGCATGTCGTTAATGCAGGCGGCACCTATGCGCGCCAAATGGGCGAATGGTCTGGCCTGCAATTGCCAATGACCTCTATGACGCATCATTATTTGGTGACAGACACTGTGCCAGAATTTGCGGCGCGTGACGCAGAATTGCCCGTCGTGCGCGATGATGCACAAGTTTCTGGCTATATTCGGATGGAGCAAAAATCAGGCCTTATCGGCATTTATGAGAAAGAAAATGCCAACACAGTATGGGAAGATCATTGCCCTTGGGAAGCTGAAAATGAGCTTTTTGAGGCTGATTATGACCGCATCATGCCGTGGCTTGAAAATGCGATGGAGCGCATGCCTATCCTATCAGAGCTTGGCATTAAACGAGAGGTTCACGGCGCGATTAGTCACCCGCCTGATGGCAACCCGTTAATCGGCCCGGCGCCCGGCGTTCAGAATTACTGGTGTTGTTGCGGGACGCAAATTGGCATTGGTTGGGGGCCTGGCCTGACACGCGAATTGGCGCGTTGGATGGTGCATGGTGCGGCCGATATATCGATGCGTGAATTTGACCCAAGACGCTTTGGCGCCTATGCCACCAAGGACTGGCAAATTATCAAGGCCAAAGAAGATTATTGTTTACGGCACGAAATCCCCTTCCCGCATTTCAACCGCCTTGATGGCCGCCCTGTCAAACCAAGCCCGCTTTATGAGACGCTCAAAGACAAAGGCGCCGTCTATGAAGAGGTCTATGGTCATGAACGTCCAAGATGGTTTGCCAAAGACGGCGTTGAACAGCGCGATCATTACAGCTTCAAAAAGACCCCTGTCGATGAGATGGTCGCAAAAGAAGTCGCGGCCGTGCGTCAATCTGTTGGCATTATGGATATCTCTGCCTTCACCAAAATAAGGGTGACAGGCACAGATGCGCACGCCCTGATTGACCAGCTAACAGCCAATCGCTTGCCGCAAAAAATCGGCGGCATTGGCCTTACTCACATGTTGAATAAAGCCGGTCGTATAGAGCTTGAGACGACCGTCGTAAAATTGGGGGCCGATGATTATTACCTTGTCTGCGCCGCCTTTTTTGAACAGCGCTTGCTTGATCATATTGAGGCGCATCGCGGCATGGCAGATATCACGGTCACTTGCCTGTCTGATGAATGGTGCGCCCTTGCTCTGAACGGCCCCAATAGCCGCAAGACACTTGCCAAAGTCACTGATACAGATTTGGAGAATGCCTCTTTTAGATGGCTTACAGGTCAGGAAATCATGATTGCCGGCCATCATCTTTGGGCTTTGCGTATCTCTTATGCGGGCGAGCTTGGCTATGAGTTGCACCTGCCACGCGCCGCTATGGCGGACGTCTATCATGCTTTGCAAGAGGCTGGCGCGCCTTATGATATCACAGATTATGGCTCTTTTGCGATGAATGCGATGCGGCTTGAAAAAGGCTTTAAAGGGGCCGGCGAATTAACCAATGAAGTCACACCTGTTGAGGCAGATGTGATGCGCTTTGTGTCAATGGATAAGGATTTTATCGGCAAGGAAGCCATTATAAAGGCCGGCATGGAAGCAAGCCGCTATATCTGTGCCTATATTGAAATTGCCCAAGAGGGAGATGTGTTTGGCCATGGCGGTGAGCCTGTCTATCATGATAGCAAGCTGGTTGGCTCTACCGCCTCTGTCGGCTATGGCCCCGCGGTTGATAAGATTTTGGCCTTTGCCTATATCGCCCCGTCCGCCGCAGATGAGGGCACAAAATTATCCGTGATGGTGCATGGTAAAATGCGTGATGCCCTTGTGCTTGGTGCGCCTGTCTATGATCCATCAAGCGCACTGCCACGCGCGCAAAATCACTAGTTTTCAAGAAAGGCGGCGCATGAAAATCACAAAATTACATTTATGGCAAACACCGCTTGAAAGTCATCAAGCCTATTATATGGCAGATGGCAAGACATGTGATGTGGTGACCTCTATCATCATGCGCCTTGATACTGATACAGGCCTCTCAGGCTGGGGCGAGGTTTGTTGTATTCCCCATTATTTGCCTGCCTATGCTGATGGCATTATCCCCGGCATAGCCCATCTTGCGCCAGTGATTATCGGCCAGGATGCCAGCCAGCCAGAGGTGGTGATGGCAGGCGTTAATGCCTATCTGCTTGGCCACCCTTATATCAAATCATTGCTTGATATGGCTTTGCATGATGTGGCGGCCAAAGCGGCCAATCTGCCACTTTACAAATATCTCGGCGGCAATTTTGGCAAGCCTTTGCCGCTATATCATTCGATTACCTGCATTGCGCCAGAAGAGATGGCACGCATTGCCAAGGAAGAACGCGCCAAAGGCATGACGCAATTCCAAGTCAAATTGGGTGCTGATAATAATAACGAGGCCGATATTGCGCGCCTTACTTTGGTAAGAGAGGCTGTTGGCACAGCGCCGCTTGTTTATGGTGATTGGAATTGCGGGGCCACCAGCCTTGATGCCACGCGTGTTGGCAGAGGCGTTGCGCATCTTGATATCATGCTAGAGCAACCATGTGAGACAATCGCAGAATGCGCCCATGTGCGCGCCGCGACCGGCCTTGCGATGAAGCTTGATGAGAATGCGCATGATTTAGCCAGCCTCATAGCTGGTCATCAGGCGTGCTGTATGGATGCGGCGGCTTTGAAAATCTCAAAATTTGGCGGGGTAAGCGAGATGCGTAAAGCGCGTGATCTCTGCACCGCTTTGGGCGTTAAAATGTGTATTGAAGATACTTGGGGCAGTGATATCACAACCTCTGCCGCTTTGCATATTGGGGCGTCAACAAACCCAAAATATGTGATGAATGTCTGCGATTTATCTTCTTATGTCGCGCCTAAATTAGATAAGACGCTCCCGCTTCGCGACGATGGTCACATTCTGCCTCCCTCTGGTCTTGGGCTTGGCGTCTCGCCTGACCAAGACAGGCTTGGCAACACAACATTAATCTTGGATTAAGGGCCCGTTAGATGACACAGAGTTTAAGAGACCGTGCCGCCCAAGTGCTTCCCGCTGGCGGTTTTGGCAATTTTGACCCCTCTATTTTTATCGAGCGCGGCGATGGCGGCTATGTCTATGATAGCGAGGGCAAGGCCTATGTTGATTATCTGATTGGCTCTGGCCCGATGCTTTTGGGTCATGGCCATCCTGAGGTGATTGAGGCGGTGCAAGAACAGCTTGGCAAAGGTATGACTTTTTTCGCCAATAACAGCCAAGGTCTCGCGCTTGCAGAAGAGATTTGTGCCGCCGTGCCATGCGCCGAACAATTGCGCTATGTCTCTGCTGGTGGTGAAGCTGATATGTATGCGATGCGCCTTGCACGGGCCTATCGGGGCAAATCCAAAATCCTGAAATTCGAAGGTGGTTATCACGGCATGTGCGCCGAGGCCCAAATGAGCCTTGCCCCTGCCGTTAAGGTAAACTTTCCGCAACCCGTCCCTGATTCAGCTGGCATCCCTGCTTCGGTTGAAGCTGATATGCTGGTAGCGCCTTTTAATGATTTGTCATTTGTTGAATCACTCGTCGCCGAATATGAAGATGAGCTTGCCGCCATCATTGTGGAACCGCTACAGCGCATCATTCCGCCCAAAGAAGGCTTCTTAGAAGGCTTGCGCGCGATTTGTGACAGAACCGGCATCTTGCTTATTTTTGATGAGGTGGTCACAGGCTTTCGTTTTGCCTATCAGGGCGCCCAAAGCCATTATGGCGTCACGCCGGATATTGCAACCTTTGGCAAAGTCATCGGCGGCGGCTTTCCTCTTGCGGCGATTGTTGGCCCCTCTGAGATTATGAAGCATTTCGATAAAGCCGCTGTTGGCAGTGACGGCTTCTTGATGCAATTAGGCACCTTGTCTGGCAACCCTATCGCCGCTGTTGCTGGCTTGAAAACCCTTGAGATATTGCGCCGCGAGGGCACTTATGAGCGCCTCTATGATATTGGGCACAAGCTGATGAATATGATTAGCACGACCCTAGACAAGTATGGTATCGTACATAAAATCGTTGGTCATCCGACCTTGTTTGATGTGCAATTCTGCCATCATGAGATTTATGATTACCGTGATGTGAAAGCCGCAGATGCAAAGAAAAACGCGCTATTTAACAAGATATTACGTGAACAAGGCATCTTTAAATCGGCGGGGAAAATCTATCCGCATTTAGCGATTGAAGACGAGCATTTGACCTTAACGCAAGAGGCATTGGAAATCGCAGCACAACATCTTGCCAAATAAAATTATGAATAGCATCACCGAACGAGGGAGCATCACCAAATGAGAGAGCAGCCAAATATTTTACTGATCATGGCAGACCAGCTAGCGCCGCAATTTACGGGCTGTTATGGCCATAAGGTCGTGAAGACGCCAAACCTAGATGCGCTTGCCGCACGTGGTATGCGCTTTGATTCAGCTTATTGCAACTCGCCCTTATGTGCGCCATCGCGCTTTTCGATGATGGCGGGCCAGCTGGTGAGCCGCATTGGTGCGTGGGATAATGCATCTGAATTCAAAGCTTCGACCCCGACCTTTGCCCATTATTTGACGACACTTG
>OBNQ01000013.1_pt1 | contig 38665 bp, 37 predicted proteins | sample 1494201 | NCBI WGS metagenome assembly OBNQ01 (sample SAMEA3275557, study PRJEB22092) | marine metagenome | biome: ENVO 01000043; feature: ENVO 00000569; material: ENVO 00002150 | collected 2014-06-21T11:00:00+00 | depth 2 m
CAAGGGTTAATTAAACCAAGGTTAAATTGAGGGATAGATCTGGTGAGCGATACACCGCTTTCACGCTATCAAGCGCTTTTGACAGATGGTGAATTGTCCGCCGATGAAGGGCAAGCTCTGGTTGTTGAAGCGCTCGATAGGCTCTATCAAGAGATTGGCGAGAGCGGGCAGAAAAAAGCCTCTTTTTGGCAACGCATCACCACCTCTTCAAACACAGATACATCACATAACGGCCTTTATCTTTATGGCGGGGTTGGGCGCGGTAAATCGCGTCTGATGGATATGTTCTATGATTGCCTGCCATCTGGCACCGGCCTTCGTGTGCATTTCCATGATTTTATGGTGCTTGCGCATGATGCAATGAATGATGCGCGTCAAAAAGGGGCAGATGATCCCATCGAAGACGGGGCATCGAGGCTTCTTGAAAGCCAGCTATCACGGCCAAAAGGGCAGGCGAAAGGGCAGCCAAAAGGGCGGGCGAAAAAACACCCCATCATCCTTTGTTTTGATGAGATGGAAGTGCGCGATATCGCAGATGCCATGATTGTCAAAAGACTGTTTGATGCGCTATTTGCGCGTGGGGTCCTTGTGGTCGCAACCTCTAATCGTCATCCTGATGATTTGTATAAAAATGGTCTGCATCGTGACAGGTTCCTGCCTTTTATTGCGCAAATAAAAGACAAATGCCGGGTGATGAAAATCGCTGATGGCAATGATTGGCGGGCGCGTCTGCTTGGCACCTCGCCGCGCTGGTATGTGGCACAGCAAGCATCTGAGGTAAAAGAGGTCGCGGCAAAAATGGCGGATTTGTTCGCCATAGTCACCTCGCAAGAGATGAGCGAATCAATCTGTGTCAAAGTCGCTGGCAGAGAGATTACCTTTGATAAGGTCGCACATAATATCGCCTTTGCCAGCTTTGATAGCCTGTGCGCGGTGCCACTTGCGGCGCGTGATTATGTGGCGATTGCCGACCGGCTGACAGGTCTGTTTATCACCGATATCCCAAGCCTTGGTAATGATCAGCAAAATGAAGCAAGGCGGTTTATGTGGCTGATAGATGCCTTATATGACAGGGGCCGATTTGTTGTGGCAAGCGCTAGAGACGATATGGGCAAGCTCTATCAAGGGGATGTCTGGGCGTTCGAATTTGATCGCACCCTATCACGCCTATCAGAGATGACACGCATCTCTTAAGGCGGGCCTTCACAGCGCGTTTTTGTGGCGTGATTTTCATCTCATATTTGGCAAAATTTATTGTTTTTTTGACAAAAAAAGACTATAAGCGACCCATCTTGTCTTCGGCGCCCACTTTGGCGGCGATTGGCGGCAAGTCTAATCGGGAAAAGATTACTCAAAAAAAACGGGGAATATAATGGCACGTAATAAAATTGCATTGATTGGCTCAGGCAATATTGGCGGCACATTGGCGCTTTTGGCAGGTCTGAAAGAAATGGGCGATGTCGTTCTATTCGATATTGCTGAAGGTATCCCACAAGGCAAGGCGCTTGATATCGCGCAGGCAAGCCCGATTGAAGGCTTTAACGCTGATGTCTCTGGTGCGAATGATTATGCCGCGCTTGCCGATAGTGATGTGGTGATTGTCACAGCTGGTGTCGCAAGAAAGCCTGGCATGAGCCGCGATGATTTGATCGGCATCAACACAAATGTGATGAAGCAAGTGGGCGCAGGTATTAAAGAAAACTGCCCGAACGCCTTTGTTATCTGTATCACAAATCCGCTTGATGCGATGGTTGGTGTGTTGCAACGCGCCGCTGGTCTGCCAACAAATAAGATTGTCGGCATGGCAGGCGTGCTTGATTCAGCGCGTTTCCGCTATTTCTTGGCAGAAGAATTTAACGTCTCTGTCCAAGATGTCACAGCCTTTGTGCTTGGTGGTCATGGCGATAGCATGGTGCCTTTGACACGCTATTCAACTGTCGCAGGTATCCCTGTGCCAGATTTGATTGCGATGGGCTGGTCAAGCGAAGAGAAAATCGCCGAGATCGTTCAGCGCACAAGAGATGGCGGCGCAGAGATTGTTGGCCTATTGAAGACAGGGTCTGCTTTCTATGCCCCTGCCTCATCAGCGATTGAAATGGCTGAGGCGTATATCAAAGATAAAAAGCGTGTCCTACCATGTGCCGCTTATGTTGATGGCGCCTATGGTATTGATGGCATGTATGTCGGTGTGCCTGTTGTTCTTGGTGGCAACGGGGTCGAACGCGTGGTTGAAATTGCTTTGAATGACGAAGAGCAAGCGATGTTCGACCAATCAGTTGCGGCTGTTAAAACATTAAATGAAATTACTGAACGGGCTGAATAGCCCGTTTTTTTTTGGTGAGTCCCGCTCATCATCACGAGCCGGCCTAGCTTTGCTAATGCCAAGCTGGGGCGGCAAGATTAAAGTAGATATTGAGGTATGAAATGAATATTCATGAGCATCAGGCAAAAGCGCTGTTGGCTGGGTACGGGGTAAATGTCGCGCGTGGTCAGGCCGCCTTTACCGTTGAGGAAGCTGTGCAAGCGGCTGAAAAATTAGGGGGCCCTGTTTATGTTGTGAAAGCACAGATTCATGCTGGCGGCCGTGGTAAGGCTGGCGGTGTGAGCGTCGTCAAAACAATTGACGAGGTCCGCGCTGAGGCAACAAGAATGCTTGGCACAACGCTTGTTACACATCAGACAGGCCCGCAAGGCAAAGAAGTACAGCGTCTTTATATCGAAGATGGCTGTGATATTGCGCGTGAATTATATCTCTCAATGCTGGTCGATAGAGCCTCATCACAGGTGACTGTGATTGCGTCAACCGAAGGCGGCATGGATATTGAAGAGGTGGCGGCAAGCACACCTGAGAAAATCCTGACCCTGTCAATTGACCCTGCAACAGGCATGATGCCGCACCATGTGCGCCGCATTTGTAATGACCTTGGTCTGGCGGGTGATACAGCGAAAAAAGCGACAACATTCTTGCGCGGCATCTTCCGCGCTTTCTGTGAAAAAGACGCGGCGATGATTGAGATTAACCCGCTTGTTGTCACAGGTTCTGGCGATTTGATGGCCTTGGATGCGAAAATTGGCTTTGATGATAATGCGCTTTATCGTCATCCAGATATCCTTGAATTGCGCGATTTGACCGAAGAAGATCCTGCCGAGGTGCGCGCCTCTGAATTTGAATTGAACTATATCAAATTGGATGGCGATATTGGCTGTATGGTCAATGGGGCTGGCTTGGCGATGGCGACTATGGACATCATCCAGCTTGAGGGCGGTTCGCCTGCCAACTTCCTTGATGTGGGCGGTAGCGCGACCAAAGAGCGTGTCAAAGAAGCGTTCAAAATCATCCTGTCTGACGGTAATGTCAAAGGTATTTTGGTGAATATCTTCGGCGGCATTATGCGCTGCGATATCATCGCAGATGGTGTTGTCTCTGCGGCCCGCGATTTGGGTCTGACAAAGCCACTTGTGGTGCGTCTTGAAGGCACAAATGTTGAAGAAGGTAAAAAAATCATGGCCGAATCAGGCCTAGCGATTATTCCTGCTGATAATCTAGCAGATGCGGCTGTTAAAATTGTTGCCGCTGTGAAAGGGGCATAAGACTATGTCAGTACTTGTAAATAACGATACCAAAGTCATCTGTCAGGGTTTCACAGGTGCGCAAGGCACGTTCCACTCTGAGCAAGCGATTGCTTATGGCACAAATATGGTTGGTGGTGTGACACCTGGTAAGGGTGGTCAGACGCATCTTGGTCTGCCTGTGTTTAACACAGTCGCCGAAGCGGTTGCTGAGACAGGCGCGAATGCCTCTGTCATCTATGTGCCGCCGCCCTTCGCCGCTGACTCGATCCTAGAAGCGATTACCGCTGGTATTGAGCTGATTGTCTGTATCACAGAAGGTATTCCTGTGATGGATATGGTGGCGGTTAAGCGCGCGCTAGCAGGCAGCAATAGCCGCCTTATCGGCCCGAATTGCCCTGGTATCATCACACCTGGTGAATGTAAGATTGGCATCATGCCTGGTCATATTCATAAGCCTGGTAAGATTGGTATCGTCTCACGTTCTGGTACTTTGACTTATGAAGCTGTGGCACAAACAACCGCCGCAGGTCTTGGCCAGTCAACATGTATCGGTATTGGTGGCGACCCTGTGAATGGCACGAATTTTATCGATTGCCTTGAGCTATTCTTGAATGATCCGCAAACAGAAGCGATTGTGATGATCGGTGAAATTGGCGGTTCTGCTGAAGAAGAAGCGGCTGAGTTCTATGCGAATCATCCAAATAAGAAGCCAATTGCTGGTTTCATCGCAGGTCAAACAGCGCCTCCTGGCAGACGTATGGGCCATGCTGGTGCGATTGTGGCAGGTGGTTCTGGTGCGGCATCTGATAAGATTGACGCAATGAACGCGGCTGGCTTTGTGATGGCAAAATCACCGGCTGATCTGGGTGATGCGATTCAAAAGGCGATTGCGTCTTTCGCATCATAAGCGGACGTATCATGCGCATCATGCATTTGCTTATGTCGAATTTGCGCATGATGAAACAATAAAGCATCTGATGGTTTGGTATGTTGTCTAAACTGGGATAATGTAATCATCAGATGCGATAATGGCGATGCCACTATCGGTCACTAGATATCAAATAGGTATGTTGGAACAAGCGAATGGATAGCACTCTTCTTTTCGGCACAAATGCCACCTTCATTGCTGAGATGCATGCGACATGGTCAAAAAATCCGAATGCGGTTGACCCTGAATGGGCGGCCTATTTTGCCACTCTTGGAGAGCTAACAGCTGAGGTTGAGACGCGTCCAAGCTGGGGCAAGGCACCCTCGCAAGTTGTGGGCGCGCATGATCCAGACGCCTCGATTAAGGCAGTGGCCAAAGGGATTGCCGGCAATCGTGATCTGATGGCGGGTGATGTGCGTTCTGCGACACTTGATTCTCTTCGCGCGATTATGCTTATCCGTGCCTATCGTATCAGAGGCCATCTATTGGCAAATTTGGATCCGCTTGGTCTGCAAGAAAAAGAAATTCATCCAGAGCTAGACCCTGCGACCTATGGCTTTGGGGAAGGCGATTATGATCGCCCGATTTTCATCAATTATGTGTTGGGCCAAGAGATTGCCACCCTATCTGAGATTTTGGATATTGTGCGCGAGACTTATTGTTCGACCATTGGTGTTGAATTTATGCATATCCAAGACCCGGCGCAAAAAGCCTGGGTGCAAGAGCGTATTGAGGCGATTCATAACCGCACTGAATTCACCGAGCGTGGCAAGGTTGCGATCTTCGAAAAGCTTGTTCATGCTGAGAATTTTGAGCAATTCCTGCATAAGAAATATATCGGCACAAAGCGTTTTGGTCTTGATGGCGGTGAAGCCATTGTGCCCGCGCTTGAGCAAATCTTAAAGCGCGGTGGGCAGATGGGCCTGAAAGAGGTTGTCGTCGGTATGGCGCACCGTGGCCGTTTGAATGTCTTGAATAATGTGATGGATAAGCCGTTCCGCGCCATTACATCTGAATTTTTGGGCAATCTTGCCAACCCCGAAGAAGCAGGTGGGTCTGGCGATGTGAAATATCACATGGGTGCCTCTTCAGACAGACAATTTGATGACAATGAAATCCATCTATCGCTGGCACCAAACCCATCGCATTTGGAAATTGTTGACCCTGTGGTTGTTGGGCGTGTGCGTGCCAAGCAACAACAGCAAAATGACGAAGAGCGCCGCGGTGTGCTTGGTATTTTGCTTCATGGTGATGCGGCCTTTGCTGGCCAAGGTGTTGTGGCAGAGACTTTTGCCTTCTCAGCGTTGCGTGGCTATCGTACGGGCGGTACCATCCATATCATCGTGAATAATCAGGTTGGTTTTACCACTAGCCCGCATTTCTCACGCTCATCACCCTATCCAACAGATGTTGCGAAAATGGTGATGGCACCGATTTTGCACGTCAATGGGGATGACGCAGAGGCAGTGGTTCATGCCGCGCGTATCGCGATTGAATTCCGCCAAACCTTTGGTGTGGATGTGGTGCTTGATGTGTTCTGTTACAGACGCTTTGGTCATAATGAGGGCGATGAGCCATCATTTACCCAGCCATTAATGTATAAGCAAATCGCGAATCAGCCCTCCACCAGAGAGATTTATGGTAACCGCCTTATCGAAGAAGGTGTGCTAACAGCTGATGCGGCGCAGGCGATTATTGATAATCACAATGCGCATTTGAATGAAGAGTTCGAAATTGGCGCGACCTATAAGCCGAATAAAGCTGATTGGCTTGAAGGGCAATGGTCAGGCTTTAAGACGGCATCAGGTGATGAGCGCCGTGGCCAAACAGATGTTGACCTAGCCGTCTTGCGCAAAATTGGCGAGACGATGACAGCTGTGCCAGACGATATGAAAATCCACAGCAAATTACAGCGTGTTGTTGATGGGCGTGCCAAAGCGATTACCTCTGGTGAGGGGATTGATTGGGCAACGGCGGAACATTTGGCCTTTGGGGCTTGTTTGCTAGAGGGCAATCCTGTGCGCCTATCTGGTCAGGATTCATGCCGTGGTACATTCAGCCAACGCCACGCGGTCTTTGTTGATCAAAATGATGAAAGACGCCATACGCCTTTGATGCATCTATCAGCAGATCAAGGCGCGTTTGAAGTGATAGATTCGCCGCTTTCAGAAGCATCAGTGATGGGCTTTGAATATGGGTTTGCACAAGCAGAGCCAAATGCTCTTGTGATGTGGGAAGCGCAATTTGGTGATTTCGCCAATGGCGCGCAAGTGGTGGTTGACCAATTTATCTCGTCTGGTGAGGCGAAATGGTTGCGTATGAACGGCCTTGTTCTGTTGCTACCACATGGCTATGAAGGCCAAGGCCCTGAGCATAGCTCGGCACGTCTTGAACGCTATCTGCAGCTTTGCGCCGAAGATAATATGCAGGTTGTGAATTGTTCAACACCTGCCAATTACTTCCATGTTCTGCGCCGCCAGCTTAATCGCGATTTCAGAAAGCCTTTGGTGGTGATGACGCCAAAATCATTGTTGCGTCATAAAAGCTGTATCTCACAGCTAGCTGATATGGGCCCTGGCACATCATTCCACCGTATTTTGGATGAGGCGAATAGCAGCATTAAGGATAAGGGCGTGAGCCGTGTCGTGCTGTGTTCTGGCAAGGTCTATTATGATTTGGAAGCCATGCGCACTGAGCATGAGCGCACAGATATAAAGATTGTGCGTGTTGAACAGCTCTATCCATTTGCCCGCAAGACGCTTGGCCGTATCTTGGCCAAGACGCCTTCGGCTGAGGTGGTATGGTGTCAGGAAGAGCCGCAAAATATGGGCGCTTGGCATTTTGTGCGTGATGATATCGAGGCCTCAATGGCGTTGGCCTCATCAGAGCATAGCAGACCAGCCTATGCAGGCAGAGCGGCCGCCGCATCACCTGCCACAGGGTCTGCCCAGCGTCACGCAAGAGAGCAAACAAATCTGTGCCAGCAAGCATTAGGCATTAAATAATTTAACGGTAAGATAAATAAACGCCTGTTGGAAATGCCAATTGGCGATACCAAAGAAAAGTAGGCTTAGGAAGGATTAAAATCATGGCGATTGAAATCAAAGTCCCTGTATTAGGTGAATCAGTTGTAGAAGCGACAATCGCACGTTGGATGAAAAAATCTGGCGATGCGGTGGCGGCTGATGAGCCTGTGGTAGAATTGGAAACAGATAAGGTCACTTTGGAAGTGCCCGCACCTGTTAATGGGACACTCACGGATATTATCGCCGCTGAAGGGGCGACGGTTGAAGTGGGCGCTTTGCTTGCGATGATGGAAGAGGGCGCTGCGCCTGCGAAGCCTGCCGCTGCGGCAAAAGAAGAGGCAAAGCCAGCCGCATCTGCACCAGCCGCACCCGTGGCACCTGCACCTGCCGCGCCCGTGACAGCTTCGGCCGCACATCCGCTATCACCCGCTGTGCGCCGCTTGGTTGAAGAAAATAATCTGAACCCTGCCGCTATTCCTGCAACAGGCAAAGATGGCCGCCTAACAAAGGGTGATGTGCAAGATGCGATTGCCAAAGGTATCGGCAAAGCCGCACCTGCCGCCTCTGCCTCTGCCTCTGCGTCGGCACCTGTGGCCCCGCGTAAAGATGATGTGCGCGAAGAGCGTGTGCCGATGTCACGTTTGCGCCGTATGATCGCACAACGCTTGAAAGAAGCGCAAAATAACGCGGCGATGCTGACGACTTTCAATGAGGTTGATATGACCGAATTGATGAAGTTACGGTCAGAATATAAGGATGATTTTGAAAAGAATCATGGCGCGCGTTTGGGCTTTATGGGCCTATTTGTCAAAGCCTCTATTACCGCGCTTCGTGAATATCCAGCCGTAAATGCTGAGATTCATGGCCAAGATATCGTCTATAAGAATTTCTATAATGTGGGTGTCGCTGTTGGCACGCCGCAAGGTCTTGTTGTGCCCGTGCTAAAGGATGCGCAGGATATGAGCCTTGCCGATGTGGAAAAGACAATCACAGATTTCGGCATGCGCGCGCGTGATGGCAAGCTTGGCCCAGCTGATATGATGAACGGCACCTTTACCATCTCAAATGGCGGTGTTTATGGCTCATTAATGTCAACGCCGATTATCAACCCACCACAATCAGCGATTTTGGGTATGCATAAGATTCAAAAGCGCCCTGTTGCGGTTGGTGATAAGGTCGAAATTCGCCCGATGATGTATTTGGCGCTGTCTTATGATCACCGTATCATTGATGGTCGCGAAGCTGTGTCATTCTTGGTGCGTATTAAGGAATCTATCGAAGATCCACGCCGTCTATTGCTAGGAGTATAAGCGATGTCATCATTTGATTTGATTGTCATTGGCGCAGGCCCTGGCGGCTATGTGTCTGCTATTCGTGCCGCACAATTGGGGATGAAAGTCGCTTGTGTTGATAAGCGCACAACATTGGGTGGCACTTGTTTGAATGTCGGTTGTATTCCCTCAAAAGCGTTGCTGAATAGCTCAGAGAAATATAGCGAGGCGGCCAGCGGTCATCTTGATGATATGGGCATTTCTTTTGGCAAAGTCGCGCTTGATTTGCCAGCGATGATGGCCTCAAAAGATAAGATCGTCAAAACGCTGACAGGCGGCATTGATATGCTGTTTGCCAAGAATAAGGTCACGCGCCTCACAGGTACCGCACAGGTATCTGCCAAAGGTGAGGTGACGCTAACAGATGGCCCTGATAAGGGTGTCTATAAGACTGAGCGTGTTTTGATTGCCTCTGGCTCTGTGCCGACAAGCCTGCCGAATGTTGAGATTGATGAAGAAAAAATTGTCTCATCAACAGGCGCGCTGGCGCTTAATGAGGTGCCAAAGAAATTGGTCGTCATCGGCGCTGGTTATATTGGCCTTGAGATGGGCTGTGTCTGGAAGCGTCTTGGCGCTGAGGTTGAGGTGGTTGAGTTTTTGCCGCGTATCCTGCCTGGTATGGATAGTGAAGTGGCAACGAAATTTAAGTCACTGATGGAAAAGCAAGGCCTGTCATTCCAGCTTTCAACCGCTGTGAAAGCTGCCAAAAAGACAAAGAAGGGCGTCACGCTAACCGTCACAGATGCCGATGGTAGCAATGAGCGTGAAATCGCTTGTGATGTCGCGCTTGTATCTGTGGGCCGCAAGGCGGCAACCGAGGCTTTGGGTCTTGATACGCTTGGTGTCGCCCTATCGGAACGTGGCCAGATTTTGGTGGATGAAGATTTTGAAACCAATATCGAAGGCATTTTTGCCATTGGTGATGTGATTGAAGGCCCGATGCTTGCGCATAAGGCAGAAGAAGATGGTGTCGCCGCGGTTGAGATTATGGCAGGCATGGCAGGTCATGTGGATTATGATCATGTCCCTGGCATCGTCTATACAAGCCCTGAGGTCGCAACGCTTGGGATGACGGAAGAGGCGCTAAAAGACGCTGGTATTGAGTATAATAAGGGCAGCTTCCCTTTCCTTGCCAATAGCCGTGCCAAAGCAACAGGCAACACAGATGGCTTTGTGAAGATGCTTGCTTGTGCCAAGACGGATAAGGTTTTGGGTGTCCATATCATCGGCCATGAGGCAGGGACGCTTATTCATGAATGTGCCACGGCGATGGCCTTTGGTGCCTCATCAGAAGATATCGCACGCACATGCCACGGTCATCCAACGATGAATGAAGCGGTCAAAGAAGCGGCGCTTGCGGTTGATAAGCGCGCGATTCATATCTAGCATTTTGGCTGATTAAGATTTTGAACGGGGGTGCGTGTTATCATGCACCTCTTTTAAGCGCGCTGTATCAATATGGGTATAGCGCTGGGTGGTCGACAGGCTGGCATGGCCAAGCAATTGTTGGATAGCCCGCAAATCCCCCCCACCTGATAATAATGATGTCGCAAAAGCATGGCGCAAGGCGTGCGGTGTTGTATGGGCAGGCAAATTGGCGGCATGGCGCAAGGTCTCAACACATCTTTGCACCGCGCGCGGGCCAAGCGCATTGCCTCTGCTTGATAAAAATAACGGGGCGACAGGATCGCCCGCTATCGGCATGCCAGACGGCCGCGCTTCTAGATAGGCATTGACCGCGACAGGGATGATTGGCAAGAGGGGGACTTCGCGCATTTTGCCGCCCTTGCCTGTAAAGCGGAGCCATGCGCCAAGCGGCAAGTCAGCCGTTGTTAAAGACAGCGCTTCTGATAGGCGCAAGCCTGCGCCATAAAGCAAGAGCAAGATGGCATAATCACGCTGTTTCTGCCACGGATCGCCCTTTGCCTGTGCAAGGGCTGTGAGCATATTATTTGTTTGATCAGCCGAGAGGGCCTTTGGCAGGGGCGCGGCACTTTTGGGCGCTTTCATCCAGCTGAGATCAGGGATATCAGCCGCCTTATGACGCACGCCATAATGATAATAGGAGCGCAGCGTAGAGATACGACGTGCGATGGTGGTACGGGCAAGGCCGCGGGCCTGTAATTGGGCAAGATAGCGTCTGAACAACGCGCGTGTGGGCGGCAAGGCTGGTTGGCCTTCCTGTGCAAGAAAGCTGGTATAATCTTCTAAATCGCGTTGATAGGCGAGAAGCGTATTTTCAGGATAACGACGCTCTTGGGCAAGGAAGGCGAGCCAATCTTGGTGCCAATCCATCGCGGCTAATCCTGTCATCAGCCCGCCCTCATGCTAGCGTGTTTCGGTGATGGCACCTGTGATAGATGGTGCCTCGATAAGCGATAATAAACAGACCCCGACCATCTCTGATAGATGCAAGAGGAGCGCGCGGCCTTTGCCTTGCACAAAGCTGTCACCATCGCGCCCGCCCAATACCAATAAAGAGCCAGCAATAGGGGCTGGCAATTGATCAGGTAGACGCATCATGGCCACTGATTCTGCATTTGATTCGGCCTGTGAGTCTGCCTGCGAGTCTGCCTGTGTTTCTGCCTCTGATTCGGGCGCCATGTCATTTGGGCCATTCATCAGCGATAAGAGCGTTTTCTCTGGCGGGCCCATCTTGATGACCTCATCACCCATAAGCGTATCGATGACCGCCTTATCAAGCGTCAAAAAGCCAAGTGATTCGGCATCAGGGATAGCATCGCGCCGCGCCATGATGAGATGGGCGCTGGCTAGGCCAAAGATAAGGGGCAATTCTTCTTGCACCATTTGGGCAAAGCCCGTTAGCTCATTACAAGCAAGAAAGCCCAAGGTGGCGAGGTGTAATTCTTGCCAATGCAGCATATTTTCCGCCGCGACGGTCAGTAATGTCTGATTGGTCTTGGTCGCACGCCGTGCCTCTTGGCGCGCTTTTGAGGCGATTTTAGATGTCACATCGATCACATTCGGGCGCGATGTGACATCTGGAAATTGAAGGCCGCTGGCACGTAAAGCTGCCTGATGGGTCACAAGGAAATCAGGATGATCTGCCAAATAAGCGAGTATTTTTTTATCATCCATCATGTCTATTCATCTCGTGATTCGTCCTATTACGGTATGGCCTATTATGGTATGGCCTATTATAGGATTGCCTATTACAGGATAGATTGCCCTGTCTTTTCCCAATCAGCCAAAAAGGCCTTAAGGCCGCTATCTGTTAGCGGGTGATGATACATCTTGTCCAAAATTGACGGCGGCAATGTCACAACATCCGCGCCCATCAAGGCCGCATCAACCACATGTTGCGGGCCTCTTGCTGAGGCGACAAGCACTTCTGTATCGAAATCATAATTATCATAGAGTGTGCAAATCTCTTGGATAAGGTTCATGCCATCTTGGCCCAAATCATCCAAGCGACCCACGAAAGGTGAGATGAAAGACGCGCCTGCTTTGGCGGCAAGCAATGCTTGTGCGGCTGAGAAGCACAAGGTCACATTCACCATGATGCCTTGGTCTGATAATGTCTTACAGACTTTGAGACCATCCACCGTTAGCGGCACTTTTACGGCAACATTATCTGCCAAATCAGCAAGCTTTAGGCCTTCTTTTAGCATGGTGTCATAATCAGTGGCTGTGACTTCGGCGCTTACAGGGCCTGTGACTTCGGCGCAAATCTCTTTGATGGTCGCCAGAATGTCAGAGCTTGATTTCGCGATGAGTGACGGGTTTGTTGTTACCCCATCAACCATGCCAGTTGGCGCAAGGCGCTTAATTTCGGAAATGTCAGCTGTATCGAGGAAAATTTTCATAATCTATTGCCTTTGATGCTTGCGCCCATTGATGTTTGGCGATGAGCGACCCATTATTGATGGTCTTAGCGGTTGAATTTATTATATCAGAGGCTGGTATTTTGCTGTAACCTGCCCCCCATATGCTCGCTCAAAAATACGTTTCCTTAGGCAGCAAGGCAAGCCCAATCATCATGCAAGACAATAAGTCAGCCCCGAAATCAGAAAAACCAGCCACTGGCGCGCAGAATTCACAACGCCTTGGGGCAGATATATCTGAAATTGTGCAGGTCGCTGTGCCTTTGCCCGTTCGGCAAAAGGGCGCGCTTTGTTATGATTATGGGGTGCCAAAGGGGCTAAAGGTGACGGTTGGCACGATTGTTGAGGTGCCACTTGGCAAGCGGCATGTTTGGGGGCTGGTGCTGGCAGATGCGCCGTCTGGTGAGGTGCGCCTCGACAGGCTAAAGATGATTGCCTCTATCGCGGATTTACCGCCTCTTTCAGCCACGCATTTACAGTTTTTATCGCTGGTCTCTGATTGGACGATGGCACCTTTTGGGATGGTGATGCGGATGATGCTATCGACCCCCAAAGCGCATTTACCGCCGCCAACACGCGTGATTTATACCTATCCTGAGGCGATTCCCTCAACCGCTAACATCACGCCGAAAAGAGCGCGGGTGCTGGAATTTGTCCAAGAAGGCCATGCGATGGGCGGCCAAGATTTGGCGCGTCATACAGGCGTGTCTCCTGCGGTGATAAAGACGATGGCAGAGACAGGCCTGCTGAGGCGCCAAGAGATCGCCGCAGATGAGGGGCTGGCCTATTCTGATAAGGGCCCTGATGAGCGTGGTTTTGCGCTGGTTGATCTCTCAGATGAACAGCAACAAGCCGCCGATGAGATGGGCCGCTTTTTGGATAGGGGCTATTCAGCGCATCTGTTGGATGGTGTCACAGGCTCTGGCAAGACAGAGGTCTATTTTGCGCTGGTAGCGAAAATGATGGCGGCGCGTAAACAAGTGCTGATTCTGTTGCCAGAGATTGCGCTGACAGCCGCATGGCAAGCGCGTTTCGAAGCGCGGTTTGGCCTCAAGCCGCTTATCTGGCATAGCTCTGTTTCCGCCAGCAGGCGGCGGGCGCTATGGCGTGCTTGCTTGATGGGTGAGCCTGTGATTGTGGTCGGCGCACGCTCCGCCCTGTTCCTGCCATTTAGCAACCTTGCTTTGATCATCGTTGATGAAGAGCATGAAAATTCCTTTAAGCAAGAAGATATGGTGATCTATCAAGCGCGTGATATGGCGGTGATGCGGGGCCATATTGAAAAAATACCTGTGGTGATGGCAACCGCGACCCCGTCTCTTGAAACATGGGTGAATGCTGGCCAAGGGGCGCGCCAAGATACAGGCGATGGTGCGCGCTATCATCATTGGCGTCTGACGGCGCGCGCTGGGGCGGCCACGATGCCTGCGATTAAGATGATTGATTTGAAAAAAGACAGGCCACCTGCGGGGCGCTGGTTATCGGCTGAATTGGCAGAGGCGATAAAGACTTGCCTCGCAGATGGTAAGCAAGCCTTGCTGTTCCTAAATCGCCGCGGCTATGCGCCCTTGTCGATTTGTGAGGCGTGCGGCACCAAAGCCAAATGCACATCATGCGATTCGTGGCTTGTCACACACCGCTTGAGCGGCTCGCGCCAATGTCATCATTGCGGCTTCCGCCAGCCTTTGCGCAATCAATGCGATGAATGTGGCACGCAAGATCAAATGCGCGCTTATGGGCCGGGGGTTGAGCGTGTCGCAGAAGAGGTGGGCCAGCTTTTTGAAGAGGCGCGTATTTGCATCTTATCATCTGATACCGCCGCCAATCCTGCGGTCGCACAAGAGATGATTCGCTCTATTACCGATGGCGAGGTTGATATTGTCATCGGCACACAAATGGCGGCCAAGGGGCATCATTTTCCGCAATTAACGCTGGTCGGGATTGTGGATGCTGATTTTGGTTTGGCAGGCGGTGATTTGCGCGCGGCTGAACGCACCTATCAGATGCTATCACAAGCCTCTGGCAGGGCAGGGCGCGGGGCCGATGAAGGTGTTGCTTATTTGCAAAGCTATGAGCCAGATAATGCGGTTTTCAAGGCGCTATCTTCAGGAGACCGTGATGCGTTTCTTGATCTTGAGACAGATATGCGCCAAGCGGCAATGATGCCGCCTTTTGGCAGGCTAGCGGCGGTGATTCTCTCTGGTGAAAATGAGGCAGATGTTGAGGCACAAGCAAAGCGCCTTGGCGGATTGCGGCCCAATTACCGTGATGTGTCTATCTTTGGGCCAACGCCGGCGCCGATTGCGCGTATCAGGGGGCGGTATCGCATGCGGTTTTTGGTGCGGGCACCGCGCGCGGTTCATTTGCAAGAGATTTTGTCACAATGGCTTGATGATGTACGAATCCCTAGTCAAATCTATCTGCAAATTGATATTGATCCCTATAGTTTCATGTAAATTCGCAAAAAGCGGCGCATGCGGCACTTTGGACGCGCCTTCTTACTTGCCTTTCTGGCAGGGGTGTGATACTTCCCACATGCAAAATGAGGGACTTATGATGTGCCGCTTTTCTGACCGGCCTTGCCGGTGTGATACAGCTGACAATGATAAGCGCTCCGTTTTTGAGATATAAGCTGCGGTAAAGCTTTTTTGAGAGATGGTATTTCATCTCGCATAGCGAAGCTGGACGCAACCTTGCAATGAGGGATGGTACAAGTGAGCTCTGTTACAACAGGTCTGGCAGCCAGATATGCTGGCGCCCTTTATGATTTAGCCCATGATGCCAAGGCAGTGGATGCTGTTTTGAGCGATCTTGAGGCTCTTGGCACGTTAATTTCTGAAAATGCTGATTTGGCACGCCTTATCACATCGCCTGTTATTGGCCGCTCTGAGCAAATGAGCGCGATGACAGCGATTTTGGAAAAAGCTGGTGCCAACACATTAACAGTCAAATTTATCGGTGCAGTGGCAGATAATGGGCGTCTTTTCGCTCTGTCACGCATCACACAGAATTTCGTTGAGCTGGTCGCCAAAAAGCGCGGCCAAGTCTCAGCCGAAGTGGTATCAGCTGTGGCGCTTGATAAAGAGCGTCAAAAGCTGGTCGAACAAAGCGTTGCCAAAATTGCTGGTAGCGACAAATTATCTCTTTCGATGCGCGTTGACCCGTCCTTAATTGGCGGTCTTGTAGTGCGTATCGGCTCTCGTATGATTGATACGTCGATCAAAACAAAACTAAACCGGCTTGAAGCCGCTATGAAGGGTGTTGCGTGATGGATATCCGTGCAGCTGAGATTTCTGCGATTCTCAAGGATCAAATTGCTAACTTCGGTTCAGAAGCTGAAGTAGCCGAAGTGGGTCGTGTACTATCTGTTGGGGATGGTATCGCTCGTGTCTATGGTCTGGACAATGTTCAGGCTGGTGAAATGGTCGAATTCGACGGTGGCGTCAAAGGGATGGCACTGAACCTTGAATCAGATAATGTTGGTATCGTTATCTTCGGGGATGACCGTGGCATTAGAGAAGGCGATGTTGTACGTCGTACGGCCTCTATTGTGGATACGCCAGTTGGTAAGGGCTTGCTAGGCCGCGTTGTTGACGCGCTAGGTAACCCAATTGACGGCAAAGGCCCGCTTGAAGACGTCAACCGCACACGTGTTGAAGTCAAAGCGCCTGGCATTATGCCTCGCCAATCAGTGCATGAGCCAATGCAAACAGGCCTTAAGGCGATTGATAGCCTTATCCCTGTTGGTCGTGGCCAGCGTGAATTGATTATTGGTGACCGCCAAACAGGTAAAACAGCGATTGCTATCGATGCGTTCATTAACCAAAAAGCAACAAATGATGCCGCTGGTGATGATGCGTCAAAGAAGCTTTTCTGTATCTTTGTTGCGGTTGGCCAAAAGCGTTCAACCGTTGCACAGATTGTGCGCACGCTAGAAGAAAACGGCGCGATGGAATATTCAATTGTTGTGGCCGCCACAGCATCTGATCCAGCACCGATGCAGTTCTTGGCACCATTTACAGCCGCTGCGATGGGCGAATATTTCCGTGATAACGGCATGCACGCGCTTGTGGTTTATGATGATCTCTCAAAGCAAGCTGTGGCTTATCGTCAGATGTCATTGCTTCTTCGTCGTCCTCCAGGGCGTGAAGCGTATCCTGGTGACGTATTCTTCTTGCACTCACGCCTTCTTGAGCGTGCGGCGAAATTGAATGCGGATAATGGTTCAGGGTCTCTTACCGCTTTGCCAGTGATTGAAACACAGGCAGGTGACTTGTCTGCTTATATTCCAACAAATGTGATTTCAATCACAGATGGCCAGATCTTCCTGGAAACGGAATTGTTCTATAAGGGTATTCGCCCGGCTGTGAACGTTGGTCTGTCAGTGTCTCGTGTGGGTTCAGCCGCGCAGATTAAAGCGATGAAGCAGGTTGCTGGTTCTATCAAGCTTGAATTGGCGCAATATCGTGAAATGGCTGCGTTTGCGCAGTTCGCTTCAGACATGGATGCCTCAACACGCCAGCTCCTAGAGCGCGGTGCGCGTTTGACTGAATTGTTGAAGCAACCACAATATTCACCTTTGACTGTTGAAGAGCAGGTTGTTGTTATCTTCGCCGGTGTGAAGGGCTATTTGGATGCGTATCCAGTATCTGATGTTGGTCGTTTCGAAGCTGGTCTGATGGAACATATCCATAGCGCAGGCAAGGATATCTTGAAGACAATCCGTGAAGAGCAAAAGCTCTCTGACGAAACAGAAGCGAAATTGCGTGCTGAAATCGAAACTTTTGCAAAGTCATTTGCATAAAGCTTTTGGTGAACGTAGCAATCAGATAGGGCTGGAGACAACTCGATGCCAAATTTGAAGGATCTAAAGACGCGTATTGATAGCGTCAAATCCACGCAGAAAATCACATCTGCCATGAAGCTCGTCGCGGCCGCAAAGCTGCGTCGTGCAGAAGAGGTCGCGCAAGCCTCACGTCCTTATTCAACAAGAATGAATGACGTCATAGGCTCGCTCGCCTCTAAGGCTGATGCGTCATCTGCCCCAGCCTTATTGGTTGGTCGCCCAGATGCCAAAACACATTTGCTTGTCATTATCTCATCGGATAAGGGTCTTTGTGGTGGCTTTAACGCCTTTATCACAAGAGCTGCACGCAAGATTATCGCTGAAAAAGAAGCCGCTGGCGAAAAGATTATGGTCTATGTTGTAGGCCGTAAGTCAGGGGATGCTTTGGGCGGGGAAATCGCTGATAAGACATTCGCACGTGTTGAAGGCATTCAAGGCAAAGCCGTCTTTGGCGATGCTGAAGATATTGCTAGCAAGATTATTGAAGGCTTTGAGGCTGGCACCTTTGATGGTGTCTCAATGCTGTTCAATAAATTTGTCAACGTCATCAAGCAAGATGTCACGCACACATCACTCATCCCTGCCGAGGTTGGCGCGGTTGACGAAGATGAGGCGCCAACAGGCTTGCAGGCATCATATGAATATGAGCCAGATGAAGAAGAGATTTTGAAAGCTTTATTGCCACGCAATCTAGCCACACAGCTCTTCAGTGCTTTGCTTGAATCTTCTGCCTCTGAATTGGCGGCAAGAATGACAGCGATGGATAATGCAACACGTAATGCGGGTGATATGATTGACCGCCTTACACTTGTCTATAACAGAACCCGTCAGGCGAACATCACCAAGGAATTGATTGAAATCATTTCTGGTGCTGAAGCGCTCTAACGTAACGTAATTTTTAAAAGAAGCCCGGAGTAAAAAACCCATGGCACATGCAGTTGGAAAAATTTCTCAGGTCATCGGCGCGGTTGTCGATGTGGAATTTGAAGGGACTATCCCTGATATTTTGAACGCGATTGAAGTAGACAATAATGGCAACCGCCTAGTCTTGGAAGTGGCACAGCATTTGGGCGAATCAACTGTTCGCACAATCGCAATGGACTCAACTGAAGGTTTGGTTCGTGGCACAGAAGCCAAAGACACAGGCGCGCCTATCACAGTGCCAGTTGGCCCTGAGACACTTGGTCGTATCTTGAACGTTATCGGTGAGCCTGTTGATGAAGGCGCACCTGTTAAGGCCAAGACACATTTCCCTATTCACCGTCCAGCACCTGCCTATGTAGACCAGTCTACAGAATCAGAAATTCTTGTGACAGGCATTAAGGTTATTGACCTTCTCGCGCCTTACGCAAAGGGTGGTAAAATTGGTCTGTTCGGTGGTGCCGGTGTTGGTAAGACTGTGACAATCATGGAATTGATTAACAACATCGCGAAAGCGCACGGTGGTTATTCTGTGTTCGCCGGTGTTGGTGAGCGTACACGTGAAGGTAATGATTTGTACCATGAAATGGTTGAATCAGGCGTTATCAAGACAGATGGCGAAGGCTCTAAGGCCGCGCTTGTTTACGGTCAGATGAACGAGCCTCCAGGTGCGCGTGCCCGTGTGGCGCTAACAGGTTTGACTTTGGCGGAATATTTCCGTGACGAAGAAGGCCAGGACGTTTTGTTGTTCGTTGATAACATCTTCCGCTTTACACAAGCTGGCTCAGAAGTATCAGCCTTGCTTGGCCGTATCCCATCAGCGGTGGGTTACCAGCCAACATTGGCAACTGATATGGGTGCTTTGCAGGAACGTATTACGTCAACAAACAAAGGTTCTATCACATCTGTTCAGGCGATTTATGTCCCTGCCGATGACTTGACTGACCCGGCACCTGCGGCTTCATTTGCGCACTTGGATGCGACAACTGTTCTATCACGTCAGATTGCTGAATTGGGTATTTACCCTGCGGTTGACCCGCTTGATTCAACATCACGTATGCTAGACCCACGCATCATTGGTGAAGAGCATTATAATGTTGCGCGTTCTGTTCAGGAAGTCTTGCAGCAATATAAGGCCCTTCAGGATATCATCGCGATTTTGGGTATGGATGAGCTTTCAGAAGAAGATAAGTTGGTTGTGGCACGTGCCCGTAAGATCCAGCGCTTCCTATCTCAGCCATTCCACGTTGCTGAAGTCTTTACAGGTACACCTGGTGTGCTTGTGTCTTTGGACGACACAGTGACGGCGTTTAAAGATATTGTTGCCGGTAAATATGATCATCTGCCAGAAGCGGCTTTCTATATGGTTGGTACCATTCAAGAAGCTGAAGAAAAAGGCAAGAAGATGGCTGCGGAAGCTGCCTAATAATAGGCACTCTTCAATAGGAGTATTTAGCTATGGCTGAAACAACACAATTTGAACTTGTAACACCTGCCAGAGTGATGGTCTCTCAAGCTGTTGAGATGGTCACGGCACCGGGGTCTGAAGGTCAATTTGGTGTGCTTGCACGTCACGCGCCTGTGATTGCCAATTTGCAAATGGGCCGTGTCGATGTGTATGAAAATGGCCAAATCACATCAAGCTTTATGATCGATGGTGGTCTAGCCGATGTGACAGGCGAGAAAGTGGTTATCTTGGCACAGCGTGCAGAAGATTTAAACAAGGTCTCTGCCGATGAGCTAAAAGAGCGCGCTAAGTCAGCCTCTGATGCGGATGCCGCTTTCCTTACCGCTGTTGCTGAGGCAGTTGCGTAACGATAGCCATAATCGCAAACTCAAATAATAGACCGCCCCTGACGATGTTTGGGGCGGTTTTTTTATGACGATAATACGCTTTGGAAGAGGCCTATTTCAGAAGCCTATTTTAGGTGCCTATTTTAAATGAAGGCCAAACTCTGTCATCAGGGCGCGATAGACGTCTTTTTTGAACGGCACAGCTAGCTTTACCAGCTCATCAGGTGCCATCCACTGCCATGATTCAAATTCAGGGATGTCTGTTTGGATATTAATATCCGCATCCGTGCCTGTATAGCGGAGCAGCATCCATTTCTGGCTTTGGCCCTTATAGGCGCCATTCCATAATTTATTGGCAAGTGCCTCTGGAATATCATAATCAAGCCATTCAGGGTGCTGTGCGACAAGCTCTGCCTTATCAGTGCCAATCTCTTCGGCCATTTCACGGAAACAGGCTGTGACGGCATCCTCGCCCTCATCAATCCCGCCTTGCGGCATTTGCCATGCTTCGGCGCGGTTATCTATGCGCTTGCCAGCAAAAATAAGCCCCTCATCATTAATCAGGAAGATGCCAACACAAGGGCGGTAAGGACGGTCATTATAGTTTATCATCATGCGCCCTTTCCTTAGCGAGATTGTAATTGGCCGAAAATGCTGAGGCCCTGTAGAAGGTCAATCGCACGGGCAAGCTGGAAATCAATCTTGGTGATATCGACCTCTTCTTCTTCTGCCTCATCACCTGATTTGCCCCCTGATTCGTCAGCGGATTTGGTGTCTTCCTCGGCCTTTTTATCAAGCGCGCCTTGCAAATCTTCTTCGCGGTAACGCCCGCCATCAAGCTTTTCGATACGCGCCAATTCGACCTCAATATCAGGGCTGATACCCTTGGCTTGGATAGAGATGCCCGACGGGGTGTAATAACGCGCGGTCGTCAGGCGAATGGCGCCATGACCCGGCATAGGGATAATCGATTGCACAGAGCCCTTACCAAAAGAGCGTGTTCCCATCAAAATCGCGCGCTTATGATCCTTAAGGGCGCCGGCGACAATCTCTGAGGCAGAGGCTGAGCCTGAGTTAATCAGAACGATGAGCGGCAAGCCACGCGCGATATCACCCGGGCGTGCATAGGCATGTTGTGTCTGGCTATCCTCGCGCCCTCTGGTTGAGACGATCTCGCCGCCTTCTAAGAAGGCATCTGAGACTGAGATAGCTTCGGCCAACAGCCCGCCCGGATTATTGCGCAAATCAAGGATAAGCCCCTTAAGGTCGTCACCTTGTTCTTTGATAATCGTATCAACCGCATTCATCAGACCTGGGGTTGTTTGTTCTGAGAAAGTGGTGATGCGCACATAGCCGACATTGTCATAAATCTCATGACGCACGGAACGGATTTTAATCTCATCACGCACAATCACCACGTCAAACGGCTCATCTTGGCCGCGTTGCACAGAGATTGTGACCTCTGAGCCAATCGGGCCACGCAACACATCCACAGCCTCTGAGAGGGTCTTGCCAAGCACGCTTTCACCATCGATGGCGACAATGAAATCTTCTGGCTGAATGCCGGCTTTTGAGGCAGGTGTATCATCAATCGGTGAGACGACCTTCACAAAGCCCTTATCCATCGTCACTTCGATACCAAGACCGCCGAAACGGCCTCTTGTTTGGACTTGCATTGCTTCGAAATTATCATCTGGCAAATAGCCTGAATGCGGGTCTAGCGAGGTCAGCATGCCATTAATGGCGGCTTCGATAATCTCTTTATCCGTTTTTTCTTCGACATATTCATCGCGCACACGCTCAAACACATCGCCGAAAAGCGATAGTTGGCGATAGGCTTCTGCGTTATCTTGGGCAGAGGCTTTTTGCGGCGTTGGCAGGAATAGCCCGATGGCGCTGGCGATGGCAATCACGGCCATCGAGCGGAAAACAAGTTGTGTTGTCATTGTGATGCGCGCCATGTCTACCCTTATTTATTTATCAAAAGCGATACTGTTTAAAACCCTTACTATCATGGCATGCCAAGCCCGAAGGGTGCAAGTTTTTAGCCTTGCGGCATTTTGATTAGATTTTCACCGCTCATAACCTCTGGCTGTGGGAGGCCGAGCAGGGCAAGTAAGCTTGGTGCCAAATCAGCCAAACAGCCTTTTGAGACAGACGCGCCTTCTGGCCCGCCCACCAAAATGACAGGCACTAGATTGGTGGTATGGGCGGTATGGGCGCTATCTGCCTCGAAATCCCACAGCACTTCGCAATTGCCATGATCAGCGGTAACAATCATCGCGCCGCCCTTGGCCTCCACCGCCTCTACAAGCGCGCCAACACAGGCATCGACCGTCTCAACCGCTTGGCGCGCGGCGGGCACATCGCCTGTATGGCCGACCATATCAGGGTTGGCAAAATTGATGATAAGCAACTCATGCTCTTCATTTGCGATAGATGATAATGCGCGCGCCAAGACACCGTCCGCGCTCATCATCGGGGCAAGGTCATAGGTGGCAACTTTTGGTGAGGGGATAACGGTGCGATCTTCTGAGGCGAATTGCGCTTCTTCTCCGCCATTAAAGAAATAGGTCACATGCGGATATTTTTCGGTTTCTGCCAAGCGTAATTGGCGCAAACCTGCGGCTGCGACGCTCTCGCCCAAACCGTGCGATAAATCTTGTGCGCCAAATAAATAGGGCAGGGATGGGGTGCCTGAAAAGACAGGTGTCATGCTTGCATAGACAAGTTCATCAGGGCGATCGCTGGCTTTTGCGCCAATCACCTCTGGCCTCATCAGGGCAGTGAGGATTTGACGCGCCCTATCAACGCGGAAATTCATCATGAAAATGCCATCACCTGATTGCAGACCTTGATAGCCTTCGATCACAGTGGCGGCGATAAATTCATCTCGCTCATCGCGTGCATAGGCGGCTTCTACGGCCTCTTGATAATTGGCGGCGCTATAGTCGGCCTTGGCGCTTGTGATGGCGTCAAAAGCTTGCTTTGTGCGCTCATGGCGGTTGTCTCTATCCATCGCAAAATAGCGGCCAATAACGGTGCCCCATTGGACAGGCGCTGATAGGTTGGCGGCAAAGCGGTCATATTGCGCAAGGGCAACCTTTGGCAATGTGTCTCTGCCATCTGTGAAGGCGTGGATGATGGTTTTGATATTATGGGCGGCCAAGATATTGGCAAGCGCCGCTGTATGGGCATGATGCGCATGCACCCCGCCATCTGAGAAGAGACCCATCAGATGCGCCGCGCCGCCTGTGGTCTTTAGCTTTGTGATAAAGGCCTGTAATTCTGGATTATCTTTGAGGCTATCATCGGCGATGGCTTGGTGAATGCGGGGTAAATCCTGCAACACGCATCTGCCAGCACCGATATTCATATGGCCCACTTCTGAATTGCCTGGCTGGCCTTCTGGCAGACCAACCGCGGGGCCAGAGGCTTCGAGTGTGGCATTAGGGTAGGTTGCCATAAGCGCGTCAAATACAGGCGTATTGGCAGATGATACCGCATTTGTCTCGCCAGCAGGGGCCAAGCCCCACCCATCCATAATGCATAAAATAACAGGCGAATGTTCCATAAGCGTGTGACCTATAATCTGTGACTTATAATTTGTGACTTATAATTTATGATAGGGGTGATTAGCGATAATTGTCTCAGCGCGATAAAGCTGTTCTGATAGCATAGCGCGAAATAGCATGTGAGGCCATGTTGCGGCGCCAAATTGCAACCTCTCATCGGCTTTATCTAGCAAGTGCTGGCTGTGGCCGTCCGCCCCGCCAATGGCAAAAAACGCGGCGCCTATGCCTTGGTCACGCCATTTGGAGATGAGCTGTGCCAAATCAGGAGATGAGATATTGCGCCCGTTCGGGTCAAGCGCGACTAATTTTGCTGATTTTGGCCTTTTAGCCTCATAGAGCGATAGTAATTTATCGCTCTCATCTTTGGCTCTGGCCGTACCGTAAGGCAGGCGTGATTCGGCCTCATAGAGATGTGAGCCTTTGGGCAAGCGCGTCATATAATCTTTGACTATGCTTGCCTCTGGGCTTTTTTTCGCGCGCCCAATAGCAAGAATATGAAGATTCATGATGATTGCCCCAAAATCCGCCCTAGCGAGACTAGCCCTCTGCGCCGACAGTTAGCACTTCATCTGCGGCATCTTTCGACCACATTTTTTCAAGCCCATAAAATTCGCGCACTTCAGGGCGGAATAGATGGATGACGACATCAAGCGCGTCAATGACAATCCAGTCACCTTGCGTTTTGCCTTCGCGCCCAAAAATCTGTGCGCCAGCTTTCTTCAGCTTTTCTTCTAGGTGATCACACATAGCCGCAATTTGGCGACCTGATGAGCCGCTTGCGATGATGAGATAATCTGCGATTGAGGATTTCCCTTCAAGAGGGATTTGCGTAATATCCAGGCCTTTATCGTCATCTAGTGACTGCAGCACGAGATCTCTGATCTCATTGGCGCTGGGCTGCGTGTTTTGCGTGCTAATTGTCATTCTCCTATGTTGGTATGAGGCTTAGCATTATGGCTAGAACATACCGAAATTTCGGCCATTTGGCAATCCCTGCTACTTTTGTGCGGGCCCTGCCACTTTTGTGCGGGACTTGTGAGGCGCTTAGGATTTATCCCAAAACCCGGCGGCGCGCAAAGCGGTGGCAGAGTGTCTATCATCAAAGCTTGTGATGAGGGTTAGGTGAGGCGTTTTGCCACTTATATTTGTGCGCCTAAAATAATGGCGCCCTTTGGCGTTCAGGCTGGCATAAAAGCTGTCTTGGCGGCGCATCACCATAAAGGGCATTTGGCGTGTCATTTGGCGTGCTTTATGCCAATGCGGAAATTGCACCAGATTATCACTGCCCATCAGCCATGTAAAAGAGGCACGCGGGGCGCGTTGTAATAATAGGGCCATAACATCATAGCTATATTGCGTGCCGCATTGCGCCTCAAGACCAAGGACGCGCAACCAAGGATAAGGGCCAGCGATGGCGCGCGCATAGGCAAGACGCCTGTCATAATCGGCCATATCATGGTCTGATTTCAACGGGTTTTGCGGGCTAACCAGCCACCAGATTTGATCAAACCTCCCCGCAAGGCGCGCCTTTTGGGACAGCGCGATATGCCCGCTATGCGCAGGGTTAAAAGACCCGCCTAGCAAGCCGATTTTGCGCCGCGATTGATAGCTGAAAACAGCTGGCAGATTGTGCCTATAAAGGCCGTGTTTGGCCATTGCCTGTTACCACATATTTAAAACTCGTTAATTGCGCCGCCCCGACAGGGCCTCTTGCGTGAAGCTTGCCTGTGGCGATGCCAATCTCTGCGCCCATGCCAAATTCACCGCCATCAGCAAATTGTGTTGAGGCATTAATCATCAAAATAGCCGAATCAAGCTCAGTCACAAACGCCTGAATCGCCGCAGAATCAGCGGTGATGATCGATTCGGTATGACCTGAGCTATAATGTTTGATATGCGCGATGGCCTCTTTTGTGTTTTTGACCACTTTGACTGAGAGTATCGCATCAAGATATTCGCACGACCAATCAGCCTCGCTTGCAGGGACAAGATTATCGATAATAGCGCGGCTCTTCTCACAGCCTCTGACCTCACAGCCGGCCTCTTGCAGGGCGCTTGTGATAGGGCCAAGCATGTCTGCGGCAATGGCCTCATCGATGAGCATAGTCTCGGTCGCACCGCAAATACCTGTGCGGCGCATTTTGGCATTGACCAGAATATCAATCGCCATCTGCCTATCAGCGCCTGCCGCGACATAGGAATGGCAAATGCCTTCAAGATGGGCAAAGACAGGGACACGTGCTTCGGCTTGGATGCGTTCGACCAATGATTTGCCGCCGCGTGGGACAATCACATCAATCTTGCCAACCGCTGTCAGCATATGACCGACCGCGCCTCTATCTGTGGTGCCAACCAGCTGGACGCCATCTTCTGGCAGACCGGCTTTGCTGAGGCCGTCACGCATGGCTTGGCCAAGCAGGGCGGCTGAATGGGCAGAATCAGAGCCGCCGCGCAAAATCGCCGCATTGCCTGATTTGATGCATAGGCCGCCTGCGTCCACTGTTACATTTGGCCGCGATTCATAGATGATGCCAATCACGCCCAAAGCGGTTGAAATGCGCGCAATAGACAGACCGCTCGGCACATCCCATTCGGCCAATTTGGCGCCAAGGGGGTCTGGCAGTGCGGCAATGGCCTCAAGCCCTGCCGCCATGGCTTCAATGCGCGCATCATCAAGCTTTAACCGGTCAATCATCGCCGCAGATAGGCCGTGCGCTTCTGCCGCCGCGACATCCTTGCGATTGGCTTGTTGAATCTCACCGCTTCTGGTGCGAATAAACGCCGCCGCATGGCATAGGGCGTCATTGCGTGCTTGGCCTGATGAGGTGCCAAGAGCGCTGACGGCCGCTTGGGCGTTCTCTGCGAGCGTGTCTATATAGGCTTTAAGGTCAGAGGGCGTTTCAGTCATGTCACAATATCCAAGATGTTTGGCCAAAATGTGTAGGGTCGAGAATGTGTCGGGTTAAGGGCTATAGCCTAGCCAGAATTAGCTGTTAATGACAACAAGATCATCGGCATGCACCAATTCTGGTCGTCCTTGATAGCCGATAATCGCTTCAAAATCGGTGCTTTTTTGGCCCTTTAGCGCCTCTGCCTCACTGGCTGAATAGGCAGATAGGCCGCGGGCTATCATCTTGTTATTTTGATCAAGCACATCGATCAGATCACCGCGCTCAAACGGCCCGTCAACCGCCACAACACCTGCGGGCAATAACGACCTGCCTTGTGAAAGCGCCTTTTTGGCCCCTTCATCAATGGTGATGCTGCCGGCGCTATCAAGGGCTGAGGCGATCCAGTTTTTGCGCGCGGTACTAGGGGCAAGCTGGGCGTTGAAGATGCTTGATTTCGCCCCCTCATCAAGCGCGGATAAGGGCGCGGTGGCGGTGCCGTCACAGATAATCATCGCCACACCTGAATGGGTGGCAATACGCGCGGCGGCCAGTTTGGTTGCCATGCCGCCAGAGGCAAATTCAGCGTTCGCCGATTCGCCCATCGCCATAATCTCATCTGATAAATCATCAATCACAGGGATATGGGCGGCGTTATCATGGGTGCGCGGGTTTTTATCATAAAGCCCATCAATATCTGATAACAGAATCAAAAGATCAGCTGACATCATGGTCGCAACACGCGCCGCCAGCCTGTCATTATCACCAAAGCGAATCTCATAGGTGGTGATAGTGTCATTCTCATTCACCACAGGCACACAGCCATAATTTAGCAAGGTCGCCATGGTTGAACGCGCGTTCAAATGCTTGCGGCGTGTCTCTGTATCATCAGGGGCGAGCAAGATTTGTGATGAGGTGATGCCATGCGCTTTGAGGCTATCATTCCACGCTTGCGCCAAGATAATTTGGCCGGTCGCGGCCGCGGCTTGTTTTTCATCTAGCTTAATCTGGCCCTTTGGCAGACCCATCTCGTCCCGACCAAGCGCGATCGCACCAGATGAGACGATGATCACCTGCTTGCCAGCCTTATGAAGGCGTGCGACATCACTGGCAAGACCTGCAAGCCAGCTGGTCTGCAAACCGCCTCTATCTGGGTTAAAGAGTAAGGCAGAGCCGATTTTGATCGTAATACGCGCCGCGTCTTTGATCAGCTGTGAGGCTGATTGCGCGTGATTATTATGGTGACCAAGGTTCGTCATCTTTATCCTTTGCCAATTCAGCGGCAACCTCTTGTGTGATCACAGCATAAAGCGCGCGCAACACATCTGTCACGCCTTGACCTGTGACAGATGACATAATCATCACATCATCAGCGCCCTCAGCCTTAAGGGCGGCCTTTAAATCATCCAAATAATCAGCCGGCGCCGAATCAGCTTTTGACAGGGCGATAATCTCACGCTTTTGCGCCAAGCCTGTCTCATCATAGGCAGATAGCTCATCACGAATGGTGTGATAGGCCTCGATGGGATCTGACTGTGTCGCATCAATCAGGTGCAATAAAACGCGGCATCTCTCGACATGGCCCAAAAAGCGATGACCAATGCCCGCACCCTCTGAGGCACCTCTGATAAGGCCCGGAATATCGGCAACCACAAATTCATGACCATCAACCGCCACAACACCTAGATTCGGGTGCAAGGTCGTAAAAGGATAATCAGCGATCTTTGGGCGCGCCGCAGATACAGCGGCCAAAAAGGTCGATTTGCCGGCATTTGGCATGCCCAATAGACCCACATCAGCTATCAGCTTTAGGCGTAACCAGACCCAAAATTCAACGCCCTTCACACCTGGTTGTGATTTGCGCGGTGCGCGGTTGGTGGATGATTTGAAAAAGGCATTGCCCTTACCACCCATCCCGCCTTGGGCAAGGATAATTTCTTGGCCTTCTCTTGTCAGGTCGGCAAGGATGGTCTCGCCATCTTCGGCAAGGATTTGCGTGCCAACGGGCAAGCGCATCTCGATATCTTCGCCAGATAGGCCAGCCTTGTTTTGACCCGCACCAGGGCGTCCTGAGGCGGCTTTGAAATGCTGTTGATAGCGATAATCGATCAGCGTGTTAAGGCCGCCAACACAACGTGCCACCACATTGCCACCTCTGCCGCCATCACCGCCATCAGGGCCCCCAAGAGGCACATGCGCCTCTCGTCTGAAACTCACAGAGCCGGGGCCACCATTGCCTGAACGGACAAAGATTTTTGCTTGGTCTAGGAATTTCATGACGTCACATATTACCTGTCAAAAGGGGGGCTGAAATAAAAAAAGGGAATAACTTGATAAATCAGTCATTCCCTTTTGCATTTTTAAGAACTTTGGCTCTTTGATGTTGTTATTCAGCTGCCTCAGCTGTTGGAACAACATTTACAAACATTTTGCCGCCAGACTTTTGTTTAAAAGCCACCTTGCCGGCTACCAAAGCGAAAAGGGTATGGTCTTTGCCCATGCCGATATTCTCGCCCGGGTTATATTTTGTGCCACGCTGGCGGATGATGATGTTGCCAGGAATGACAGCCTCGCCACCGAATTTTTTCACGCCAAGACGGCGACCTGCGGAGTCACGACCGTTTCTGGAACTACCACCTGCTTTTTTATGTGCCATAGGTCAGTCTCCCTTATGCTTTGGCTTTAGGCGCTGCTTTTTTAGCGGCGGCCTTCTTAGTTGCTTTTTTTGCTGTCGCTTTCTTAGCGGCCGGCTTTGCTTCAGCTTTCGCAGCAGGCGCTTTCGCAGCTGGTGCTTTGCCGTCAGCAGAAATGCCTGTGATCTTCAGCAATGTTAAATCTTGGCGATGGCCTTGTGTGCGGCGGTGGTTCTTACGACGCTTGCGGCGGAAGATGATAATCTTCGGGCCACGTGTCTGCTCAACCACTTCAGCAGCAACAGATGCACCAGCGATTTGCGGGGTACCAACAGTGACACTCTCACCATCAACAACCATCATCACATTATCAAGCTGGATTGACGCACCAGCTTCACCCTCTAGGCGTTCTACGAGGATCTTATCATCTTTAGAAACGCGGTATTGCTTTCCGCCTGTTTTCACCACTGCATACATGGCGACACCCCTAACTATCTGTCAAAGCGCTTAGCTTCATTCTTGCGTGTTTGCGAAGAAGAGCCGCGCTCTTGTGTCTTCAAAAAATTTGGTTTTAACCAGCCTGTTTTGCGTCTTATGATAAGGCCATTACAGACCGTACCAAAATGGCATACCATTCTGATTGTCGGTGGAATATACTCACCAATTAAAAACTGTCAAGTAAAACTCCCCTGTTAAAACATTGTTTTAGGCTAAAAGCCCCTGCTTTGTGGGGTTTTTTTGACTTTTGCGCCTAGCCGCCGGGAAAATAGCGGTGTTTGTGCGGGGAAAAGGGCTCTTGTGCCATCTCAAGATGGAGCTTATCGCCCTCATAGGGATGCGCCTTTGCGACCTCTTCATCTAATTCAATACCAAGACCGGGGGTTGTTGGCACAATCATCTGGCCATCTTCCACCATAAGCGGCTTTTTCAAGAGCTTTGCATGAAAGCCTTGCATCTTTTCGATTGATTCGAGGATAAGGAAATTTGGCAAGGTCGCGGCAAGTTGGATATTGGCGGCGGCGACGATGGGGCCGCAATAAAGATGGGGGGCGATTTGGCAATAATGCGCTTGGGCAATCGCGCCAATCTTCTTGCCCTCAAGCAAGCCGCCCGCACGGCCCAAATTTGGCTGCCAAATAGAGGCCGCTTTGTGGGTGGCTAGACGCTGAAATTCATAGAGTGTGCAAAGCCGCTCGCCGGCTGAGACAGGGATGCTTGCCCCGCTTGCCACAAGCGCCATCTCTTCGGGCAAATCAGGGGGGGTCGGCTCTTCGAACCAGAGCGGATCATAAGGGGTAATCGCCTCTGCCATGCGAATCGCACCCGCTGGTGAGAATTGGCCATGTGTGCCGAATAAAATATCTGCCCCATCACCCACAGCCTCTCTGATATTGCGGCAAAAAGCGGCTGACCTTGTGAGCGAGTCTCTGTCAGGCTGGCGCGGGTCATAAATTGAATATTGGCCGGCAGGGTCGCATTTCACGGCCGTGAAGCCTTGCGATAATTGATAGGCCGCCTTCTCGCCTGCTCTGATGGGGTCTGCGTAAAAAGCGCCCGCATCCTCGCCCTCATCTGGATAGAGATAGGTATAGGTGCGCAAGCTCTCATGAACGCGCCCGCCTAGCAAATTGGCGACCGGCTGATCTGTGGCTTTGCCGATAATATCCCATAGCGCCATTTCAAGCCCGCTTGCCACGCCCATCATCGTCGCATCAGGGCGGTGCAAAAATCCCGCCCCATGCATCTTGCGCATGAAGGCCTCTATCATAAAGGGCGATTGGTCTTGCAGATGGCGTTCAAACGCATCACGCGCAATATCACAGATAATATCTGGCGCGATATGGCCGGCGTAAATCTCGCCATAGCCGATAAGGCCATTATCTGTCGCCAGCTTAACAAAGATAAAGTAACGCCCGCCATGACCGGGGGGCGGGGTGCCGACAACAAAGCTGGTGAAATCTGTGACTTTCATAAAAGGCCTCTTTTGGTTGCCCGAATATTGGTTAATGGACTTAAAAGATTAAAAGCGTGTAAGCTAAACCAGATCAATTTAAAAATGACTGATTTAAAATGATCGGGCTAATAAACGCGAAAAAGGGATACTCAGCTAGGATGAAAGCATTATTTCAAAATTTATTAGGTTTTGCTAAGCGTCATATCATCTTGTTTGGTGCGGCAAAATTTTTGGCAGGTCTTGTGATTGGCTTTGGGTTGGGGGTGTATTTCTTGCCGATTCTGACAGCTGAAAAAGGCCTTGATGAGGCGGCGATCGCCCAGCTTGAACAAAGCATTGAGCGCACAGGCACCTTTACCCGCGATTTGGAAGATTCAGACGCGCTTCATTGGGGTGAGGGCAAAATTAATGTCTCTGATATCAAAATCTGGCTTGAAGGCAAGATTGCCGCTGGGCCTGATTATCGGCTTTATATGATTCCGAAATTTGTCGAGACAGAAGCTGATTTCTTGGCGATTAAGGCGCAATCGGTCGAAGTGGCACCGATTAAAGCGTTTGAGAATTTCGCCGTCGATGTGCCTATGGATGTGGATGTGGCGCAATTCCCTGCCTTGCTTATTTGGTGCGAGGCGTTTGGGCAATTTATCACCGCCGCAAAACTATCTTAAGCGCCAAACAGAATTATCTTAAGCATCAAACAGGGCGTGAGCCGCGCGCTTGCCTGATAGAAACGCGCTTTCAATGCGTGCATTGCCGAAATAATCACCCGCTAGGGCAAGGCTTTTATCGGTGCTGATAAAGGGCCTATCCTTGTCTGCGGGCCGCGCCACACGGGCATAAAGCCAGCGATGGGCAAGGCTGGCGCCAATCGATAGATGAAGGCCACTTTCTGTCTCATAGGCTTGGCGCATCGCCTCTATGACCTCATCTGCCTGCCATGACAGCATGTCTGTGCTTGCTTGCGGGGTCGCTTGGATGGTCAGCGCTGGCTGATAGGCGGTGTTATCGCGTGATGGCTCATAATTTGCCCAGCCAATCAGGCCAGCGTCTCGCAATGGCGGGCTTGTATCATCAAGCGCCTCATTCAGCGCAAGCATCACCGTCCAGCAGGGATCATAAGAGGCAGAAGCAGCGGTCTCTGACAGGGAGGCGTCGACGGCCTTCACAAGCGCGGCCGCTTGCGGGGCAGGGGCGGTCACTATCAGCGTCTGGCAGTGATAGGTGGCACCATCCTCATCATGTAGCTGATAGGCGGCACTCGCATTAGCAGTTTTCTCAATAGTGGTCACTTTAACCGATTGCCTGACCTCAAGCGCATTTAGGCGTTGAAGGAAAGCGGGGAAGTCGCGCATGGTTGGTGCGCCGCCAAAGCTGGTGGCATGATGGCCAAAATCCCAGATTTGCACCGCGCCATCTGTTTGCGCTTGGTCTGTGAGGGCGCGGAAATCGGGATCTTTGCAGGTGAAAAATTGTGCGCCATGATTAAACGTGACGCCGTCCGCGCGTTTGGTGCTACAGCGCCCCCCAATGCGGCGGCCCTTATCAAGCATTAGAACAGATTTCCCCGCGGCCTTGGCATAATGAGCCGCGCTCAGACCTGCGATGCCAGAGCCAATAATGATCAGATCATAGACGCTCGGCAATTTGTCATTTGTCATAAGAGGGCTCCTGTTCTATCTCTTAGGTATTTGGCAATACGCAAAAGAAAGCTGTTTGGTTTTATGTCTGACCTGTTTGATTCATCGCGCCCCATGGATGCGGCGCGCACTTTGGCGCTCTATAGCCGCTATTATCAAGATAATGGCCCCGCTTTGCCCGCCGGCCGCCCCGAAGATATGCGGTTTGTCGAAAGCCTGTCTGCCAGCCTTGACGGGCTAGAAGGGCTTATCCTTGATAGCTATGGCGTCATCGGTCTTGGCTCTGCGCCGATTGAGGGGATTGTCAGCTTGTTCGATGCGGCGGCTTTGCGTGATATGCCAGTGATTATCCTAACCAATGGCGCTAGCCAGCCAGCCGCACGGCGCGAGAAGGGCTATCAGAATTGGGGCCTGCCGATTACGGCCGCTGATATTATCTCTAGCCGTGATGCCTGTTATCAGACGGTGAAGACTATCCAAGCACAAGCGCCCAAGACGCGCTTTGCCTATCTTGACCGTAATGTGATGCCTTTTGATGATGTGCCAGGTGCTTTATATGAAGATGCACCTTGGGATGAGGCACCTTGGGATGAGGCAGATTATTTCATCTTTTTGGGTGCTACATTTTGGGGCGCGGCTGAGCAAGACAGGCTAGAGCGTGCGCTTGCCAATACGGGTGCCAAGCTGATTATTGGCAACCCTGATGTCTCGGCCCCTGTTGATGGCGGCTTTACCTTTGAGCCAGGGTTTTGGGCGATGAAGGCACAAGAGGCAACAGGCGCTGAGGTGATTATGACAGGCAAGCCTTTTGCCCCTGCCTATGAGATCGCGTTTGATGCCTTACAGAAAAAAGCTGGCAAGCCATTGGAAAGGGCAAAAGTGGGGATGGTGGGTGATTCGCTTCATACCGATATTCTTGGCGCGAAATCATTTGGTCTGCATGCTATCTTGTTATCAAGCTATGGTCTTTTGGCAGGGCGCGATGTGACAAGAGAGGCCATCAAGGCACAGATTTTCCCCGATACCGTAGCGCGATTATTATAGGGGCCCGATTATTGTAGGCCCAATTATTTTAGTTAAGCAAAAATGAAGGATGAAAGAGTATGAGCCAACCAACAAGACGCTTTTATGTGACCGCGATTGAGGCGCTTTGCTCTATCGGCATTTATGATCATGAGCGCGCGAATAAGCAACGTGTCATCATCGATATTGAGGTCGTCCTAGACCCTGCGAGTGAGCCGACAAGTGACGCGATTCTAGAAGGGCTTGATTATGATATGATAAGAGATGGCGTATTAGATCTTGCGCGCGCGCGGCATTATGATTTGCAGGAAACATTGGCCCGAAGCCTGTTCGATAAGATGATGTCACTGCCAACCGTGATAGAGGCCAAGGTGCGCACATCAAAGCCCGATATCTATGAAGATTGCCAAGAGGCGGCCTATCAGCTGTCGAATATTACGCAATAGGGGTATTACGCAATAGGAACAGTCGCTAGCTATTTTTCAAGCTGGCTAAAGGCGGCATTGAGGCGCAAGAGTGCCTCTTTGAATTCTGTTATCTCTTTTGAGCGATTATTCTGGCTGTCAGGCGCGCCTTTTTGTGCTTGCTCAAAACGGTCAATGGCCTCATCTAAATGGGCGCATAATAGCAGGCCTGTTTGCGGATTATCATAGGCAATAATATGCGACAAGGCGCGCGCTGATAGGGCGCTATGATGACTGTTCTGACGCTCTGCTAGAATTTGCAGGAGGGTTGAGGATGTCAAATCTTCGCCGCTTTTGGCATCAAAGATTTTGACCTCTTCGCCAGCCTGTACCATCTTCGCCAAATCAGCCAATGTGATATAGGCAGACCGCGCCGTATCATAAAGACGACGATTCGCATATTTCTTGATCTCAATCACTGATTTAGCTGTCATCGAACTTTATCCTTCCAGTAAGCGTGAAACACGCTTGTCTTCCCAGTGCGCGTGAAACACGCTAGCATAAAAGAACCTTAACCCCAAAAGGGAAGACATCGATTTTCACGAACAAGGTGATAAGTGACCAGCCATGAGCGCGCCTATTATGCCCCCGCCCTATAATGATGAGCCAGCCAAAGAAGGCCTGTCCGATAGCGCGCGGCTTGATCAATTTTATCACAGCCAAGAAGGACAAATGGTGGCAGGCTTTTTGCAAAAGGCAATGCGGCCATTTTTGGGGCTTGAGGCAGATATAGACAGGCTTGGCTTTGGCTATCCTTTCATGTGTCTGCCCTCATCGCTACTACTGCCATCACCTCTGGCAAAAAGCACACTACCTGTCCTGATCCCAAGTGAGATGGGGGCGCTTGCCTACGGGTCTGATGAGGCGGTTATGACAGCCGCGATTGCCTCATCTTCTTGGCCGATTGCCAGCGATAGTATGAATCAAATTATCATGTGTCATGGGCTGGAATATTGTCATGATGGTGAGGGCGCTCTGGCAGAGGCCAACCGCGTGCTGGTGAGTGCGGGGGAATTGGTTTTGATGGTGCCAAATAGAGCCAGCCTATGGGTGCGTAATGAGGCAACACCCTTTGGGCATGGGCGACCTTTTTCAAAGGGCCAGATAAGCAAATTATTGGCAAAAACAGGCTTTACCATCACCAGCCTGTCACGCGCCTTATTCTTGCCGCCACATTTATTGCGCGCGCCTGCGCGGCTTGCCAAAGGGATGGATCATTTAGGGCATTATGGATGGGGGCTTTTTGGTGGTGTGATTTTGGTGCGGGCGACGAAATTGCATTATGCGACGATGCCAAAAGGGCGTGGCAAGGTGATGGTCTCCTTATCAGGGGCGTTGCGTCCTGCAAGACGCCCCGCCCTACCCCTATCATCGCGGCGGCATAATCTGCACTCAAAGCTAGTCAAATTCATCTGATTCTGGCACAAATGATTCAGGCATAAAGTAAGCGAAACACTCTCACCTTATTTGGCAAATAGGACCCTTATGACAAAATCGTCATCACAAGATATATCAGAACAAACAAAAGCATCAGAGTTGGCAGATTTACGTGCCAAGATTGATGAGATTGATGATGCGCTGTTATCATTGCTTGCCAAGCGGCAAGGTCTGTCACGCCAGATTGTCACCAAAAAGGCGCTTGGCTCGAACGTGTTTCGCCCTGATAGAGAGGTAAGCTTGCTTCGGGCGTTGGTTGAAACGCACCCTGAGATTGAGGCGCGGCTGATTATGGGCCTATGGCGTCATATTATTTCGGCCAGTATTGCGGAACAAAAACCTGATTACACGATCGCCCATAGCGCGGGCGCCGCTGGTCTTGCGACGCATCATGGGGCAGGCTATATGCAGCTTGATTTGCAAGCCTCTGTTGAACAAGCCATTGCAAGCTTGCAAGCAGGTAGTGCGGATTGCGTGATTGTCACCGAAGATGAAATGCGCCTTCATGCGCATTTGCTGGTGCCTGATGAGGTGGTGATTGCCGCCTCGATAGGCTTTTTGTTTCAAGAAGGCCAAGAGCGTGGTTATGTGCTATGCCGCGAGATGCCGTTGGCGTCTGGGCCAAATCGGGGCGATGATATGATTGTCGTGCGCGGTGATGATAACAGCCTGACCCATCATCCAGCCGCGCATGACGCATTGCCTTCGGGGGTTGTTGTGGGGCATTATGCAACACCGCTCAATAGGCCGATAAAGTAAAGATTTGAGAAGATTATAACGATGAAACCATTTCCAAAAAAAGCTGTTGCCCAGCTGGTATCCTACCGTCCTGCTTTGGGTAAGGTGGCTGATACAAAGCCGATACGCCTATCGGCCAATGAAGGCGCGCTTGGCTGGTCGCCTCTTGTTGAGGACGCACTGCGCAAAGGCCCTGTTCAGTTGAATCATTATAATTTGCCGCAATCAGCTGATTTGCATGAGGCGATTGCCGAACGCTATGATCTAGACGCAAAGCGGATTTTAACGGCCAACGGGTCTGATGAATTAATCGGCCTGATTTGCCTTGCCTATCTTGAAGATGATGATGAGGCCATTCATACGCAATATGGCTTTTTGGTCTTCCCGCAAGCAACGATTATCGCAGGCGGCAAGCCCGTGGTCGCAGATGATGGCGCGAATTTAACCGTTAGTGTCGACAATATTTTGGCCGCGGTAAGCGCGCGCACCAAGATCGTCTTTCTTGCCAATCCAAACAACCCAACAGGTACATTGATTGATGAGGCAGAGGTGCGTCGTCTGCATGCTGGCCTGCCTTCATCTGTGATTTTGGTGCTTGATTGGGCCTATGCTGAATATGTGCGTGATGGCATGTCCTATGGCGCGCGGATGGTTGAAGCGCATGATAATGTGGTGATGTTCCGCACCTTCTCAAAGATGCATGGCCTTGCGGCACAGCGTTTGGGGTGGGGGTATTTCCCTGATGAAATTCGTGATGTGCTGGCCTCTATTCGCCCGCCATTTTCGATCAATAGTATCGCAAGCACGCTTGGCATTGCGGCGGTGCAAGATGTCGATTTTCAGGAACAGAGCATCAGCCATAATGAAAAATGGCAAAAGGCATTCCCTGCGCGTATGGCAGAGCTTGGCTATCGCGTTTTGCCGACATGGGCGAATTTCTTTTTGATTGATTTTTCGGCTTCTAGTAATGCGTCTCATAATGGGCCTGATGCGAAAACAGCGCTTCAGTTTATGGCAGAGCGTCACATTCTTCTTCGTGAGATGACGCCCTATAGGCTTGATGATTATCTGCGCATGTCAATTGGCACAGATGATGAGATGGAACAGGTGCTAGCCGCCTTTGCCGCTTTAAAGGGTGCGAAATAGTGGCCCTTATTTATGATAAAATTGCCGTAATTGGTATCGGCTTGGTCGGCGCGTCTGTTGCGATTGCGGCCAAGCATAAAAAACTGGCGGGCCATGTCGCAAGCTATGATATCAATGCCGATGCGCGTGATGAGGCGCGAAGCCTGTCGATTGGTGATGAGATCTGTGATGAGATTGAAAGCTGTGTAGAAGAGGCCGATCTTGTCATTTTATCTGTGCCTGTCGGGGCGATGGCAGATGTGATGATAAAGATTGCCGGCAGTTTGAAACAAGGCTGTGTGATAACAGATACAGGCTCAACAAAATCATCTGTGATAAAAGACGTAAAACCGCACGTGCCGGCAGGGGTTCATTTTATCCCGTCTCACCCAATGGCAGGCACCGAATTTTCAGGCCCATCGGCTGGTTTTGCGCGCTTGTTTGAAGGGCGGTTCTGGCTGATTATACCAGATGGGGCCGCACCAGAACAGCTGGTGCCTTTCACGCAATTCTTGCAAGGGCTTGGCGCGACCACCGAAGAGATGGATGCCAAATATCATGACCGCGTGGTGGCGATTACCTCGCATTTGCCGCACTTGATTGCCTATACCATTGTCGGCACGGCGGTTGATTTGGAATCTGATCTGAAAAATGATGTGATTCGTTTCTCTGCCTCAGGCTTTCGTGATTTCACGCGTATCGCCGCCTCTGACCCTGTTATGTGGCGCGATGTCTTCATGAATAATGATGAGGCTGTGCTTGAAATGCTTCAGCGGTTTAATGAGGATCTGAGCTATCTGCAACGCGCTATTCGCTGGAAAGAGGCGGATAAGCTGTTTGATTTATTCACCCGCACCAGAGATATCAGAAAATCCATTATCGAAGCTGGGCAAGATTAATCAGCCTGCTTAAGTGATGATGATCACT
>OBNQ01000014.1_pt1 | contig 37806 bp, 39 predicted proteins | sample 1494201 | NCBI WGS metagenome assembly OBNQ01 (sample SAMEA3275557, study PRJEB22092) | marine metagenome | biome: ENVO 01000043; feature: ENVO 00000569; material: ENVO 00002150 | collected 2014-06-21T11:00:00+00 | depth 2 m
TTTAGGTTCTGGTATCTAACGATGTGGGGGTTCAAGTCCCTCCGCCCGCACCATTAGCCCCAAGACAGATACCTCTCCAGAACCTTTATCATTGGATTGTTACCATAGATGGTGCATCGCAATGCAAGGCTAATGACAGGAATTACATTCATGAATATCACCGAAACACGCAATGAAGGCCTCGAGCGCGAATATTCTATCGTGGTTACCGCCGCTGAGATTGATGCAAAAATCGAAGCAAAGCTCGCCGAATTGGCACAAACGGTTAAAATGCCGGGCTTCCGCCCTGGTAAGGTGCCAGCCTCTGTTGTGAAAGCACGCTTTGGTGATCAAGCCAAAGGCGATGTTATCCGCACAGCCCTTGATGATGGCGCAAAAGAAGCGATCGAAGGCAATTCTCTTAAGCTTGCCAGCCAGCCAGCCGTTGATATTGAAAAATATGAAGATGGCGGCGATATGGAAGCTATCTTGAAATGCGAAATTATGCCTGAGATTGCGCTTCCTGATTTTGCGAAGATGGCTGTTGAGCGTCCAACAATGTCAGTTGATGAAGCTGAGGTTGATGAGACTTTGAACCGCATCGGTGAAGAGAATGTGCCAACTGTGCCTGCCAAAGACGGCAAGAAGGCCGAGATGGGTGATACAACCATCATCGATTTCGTCGGCAGCATTGACGGCGAAGACTTTGAAGGCGGCGCTGGTAATGACCACCCGCTAAAGCTTGGCTCAAACCGCTTTATCCCAGGCTTCGAAGAAGGTCTTGTGGGCGTTAAAAAAGGCGACAAGCGTGATGTAACTGTGACATTCCCAGCCGAATATCAAGCCGCACATTTGGCTGGTAAGGACGCTGTGTTCGCTGTCACTGTGAAAGATATCCAAGTTGATGGCGATGCCGCTCTTGATGATGAGCTAGCAAAGAAGCTTGGCTTTGAGACATTGGATGAGCTTCGCAACGCTGTTCGTGACCAAATCGGCTCACAACATGCCGGCGCTCTTCGTCAAGCGGTCAAGCGCAACGTGCTAGATGAGTTGGCAAAGGAAGTTGATTTCGCTGTGCCACCATCATTGTTCAAATCAGAATATGACCAAGTCGCAAAGGCGATGAAGTCTGAACTTGGCATTGAAGATAACAGCCATGATCATGATCACGACCACGACCACGACCACGACCACGACCACGACCACGACCACCATCATCATGCGGCCGATGAAGGCCTAGATGATAGCCAAAAGGCAGAAGCAGAATCAGTGGCTAACCGCCGCGTTCGCTTGGGTCTATTGCTGACAGAAGCTGGCACAACAAACAACATCCAAGTATCAGAAGAAGATACAAGAATGGCTGTGTTTGAGCAGGCACGTCGCTATCCTGGTCAAGAACAACAGGTTGTTGAATATTACCAAAAGAACCCGCAAGCGATGCAACAGTTAGCTGGCCCAATCTTTGAAGATAAAGTTATCGACTATATCTTGGAATTGGCAACAGTCACTGAAGTTGAAACATCAGCTGATGATTTATACGCAGCGCTAGAAGCTAGCAACGCTGTCACATCAGGCAAGCCTGCCGCTAAGAAAGCTGCGAAGAAGTCTGCTAAGAAAGCTGCGGCGAAAAAAGAAGCTGCAAAAAAGGCACCTGCGAAAAAGGCACCTGCAAAAAAGGCCGGGGCTAAGAAAGCAGCAGCGAAAAAGAAATAAGGCGTAAACTTAAGGCATTTGCCTTAATAGCCAGATAAAAAAGCATTTAGGGGTTGGCGTCTTGCACGTTAACCCCTATTTTTATACTGAAAGTTATTAACGGGGTTATAAACAAGCTGTCTTGAAACCCTTTATACCTAGTTAGAAAGAACGAAATAATGTTGCCAGATGATATGAGAGAACAAGCCGCTTTGGTGCCAATGGTTGTTGAGCAAACAAGCCGCGGCGAGAGGTCATATGATATCTATTCACGTCTGCTAAAAGAGCGCATTATTTTCTTGAATGGCCCTGTTGAAGATATGATGTCTTCATTAATCTGTGCCCAGCTTTTGTTTTTGGAATCAGAAAATCCGGATAAAGATATCTTTATGTATATCAACTCACCGGGGGGTGTTGTGACATCTGGTTTGGCGATTTATGACACGATGGAATATATCCGCCCGAACGTTGCGACTGTCTGCATGGGCCAAGCCGCGTCAATGGGCTCATTGCTGTTGATGGCAGGGGCCGCTGGTAAGCGTTACTGCCTGCCAAATGCGCGTATCATGACGCACCAGCCATCTGGCGGTTTCCAAGGTCAGGCAACTGATATTGAAATTCATGCAAAGGAAATCATCAATCTGCGCGGGCGTCTTAATGGCATTTATGAAAAGCATACAGGCCAAACCGCAAAGCAAATTGAGAAGATCATGGAAAGAGACACATTCATGTCGCCAGAAGAGGCAAAAGCGCTTGGTTTGATTGACGAAGTTGTCTCAAAGCGTCCGACTGCCGCCTAAAGCTAGGCTGTGACAGATTGACCTGCGGCAGTAATTTTTTGTTGTCGGAAAACGTTTCATAGGTCTAGTCTGTTAATTACATGAGTTAAATTTGTGCCGCATGGCATGTAAAAGCCTTAAAGTAAGGATATAATTTTATGGCAAAATCATCTGATGATGACAGCAAATCAACGCTCTTTTGTTCTTTTTGTGGGAAGAGCCAGCATGAAGTTCGCAAATTAATCGCAGGGCCAACGGTCTTTATCTGTGATGAATGTGTTGAATTATGCATGGATATTATCCGCGAAGAGCATAAAACAGCTTTGCCGAAAAATCATGAAGGTGTGCCAACACCTGCCGATATTAATGATGTGCTAAATGATTATGTGATCGGCCAAGCCAAAGCAAAGCGTGTGCTATCAGTCGCGGTTCATAACCATTATAAGCGTCTTGCCAATGCTGGTAAAACAGGTGATTTGGAAATTGCGAAATCAAATATCTTGCTCGTTGGCCCAACAGGGTGCGGTAAGACATTGCTTGCCCAATCTTTGGCACGCATGCTTGATGTGCCGTTCACAATGGCAGATGCGACAACCCTAACCGAGGCAGGTTATGTCGGTGAGGATGTTGAGAATATCATCCTAAAGCTGTTGCAAGCCGCTGATTACAACGTCGAAAAAGCACAGCGCGGCATCGTCTATATTGATGAGGTGGACAAGATTTCACGCAAATCAGATAACCCGTCTATCACGAGAGACGTCTCTGGTGAGGGTGTTCAGCAAGCCTTGTTAAAAATTATGGAAGGCACCGTTGCCTCTGTGCCGCCGCAAGGGGGCAGAAAGCATCCTCAGCAAGAATTCTTGCAAGTAGATACCACCAATATTCTGTTTATCTGTGGCGGTGCGTTTGCCGGTCTTGATAAGACGATTGCCAACCGTAATAGCGGTGCTGGCATTGGTTTTGGTGCAGAGGTGCGTGGGCCTGAAGATAAGAGCTTGAGCGATTTGCTGGCTAATCTTGAGCCTGAGGATCTGATTAAATTCGGCCTCATCCCTGAATTTGTTGGCCGTCTGCCTGTCATCGCGACCTTGGAAGATTTGGATGAAGATGCGTTGGTTCGCATCTTGACCGAGCCAAAGAATGCGCTGACAAAGCAATATGGCGCGCTGTTTGACATGGATGATGTGCGCCTTGAGTTCCGTGAAGAAGCGCTTCGTGCGATTGCGCGCAAAGCGATTGAACGCAAAACAGGCGCAAGAGGCCTGCGCTCTATCCTTGAGAGCATCTTGATGGACACGATGTTCGATATCCCAACCGCGCGTGATATCGAAGAGGTGGTCATCAATGAAGAGGTTGTGAATGACAATGCCCCGCCATTAGTGGTGCATGCGGCTAGTCCGAAAAAAGCTTAGGCTTTCTTCAGCGATTATTTTTCAAAAAGGCTGCCGAAAGGTGGCCTTTTTTTATTTTTGGCCAAGAAATTAAAGAGCAGAAACGCCGGCCATTTAACTTTTTTTCAATAGATAGGATGGTATTTAATAGATACCCCTTGAAGTTCTTTGCTTGAGACCACATTTGCTAAGGATGGGTTCTTTGTTTGAAAGAAAGTGATTTCACTATGACTGATACGACATTACACACTCTTCCTGTTCTGCCATTGCGCGATATTGTGGTGTTCCCGCATATGATCGTGCCTCTGTTTGTTGGCCGGGAAAAATCAGTCAAAGCGCTTGAAGCTGTAATGGCAAAGAACAAGCAGATTCTGCTTTTGACCCAAAAAGAAGCGGCGACAGAAGACCCATCGCAAGATGATATGCATCAGATGGGCACTTTGGGCCATATCCTACAATTGCTGAAATTGCCAGATGGTACGGTCAAAGTATTGGTCGAGGGAACTGTGCGCGCAAAGGTCGAAGGGTTTTTGGAGCATAGCGAGTTTCTCGCCGCAGAGGTGAGTGAACAGCCTGATACAGATAAGCCTGCCTCTGAGGTGGTGGCTATGGGTAAAGCGGCGGTTCAGCAGTTCGAAAATTATATCAAATTAAATAAGAAGATCGCCTCTGAAGTGATGGTGTCAGTCAATCAGATTGAAGAGACCTCAAAAATCGCGGATACATTGGCCTCTCATCTATCTGTGAAGATTGAAGATAAGCAATCATTGCTTGATGATATTGATCTGAAATCACGTCTTGAAAACATCTTTTCAATGATGGAAGGCGAGATGAGTGTCTTGCAGGTGGAAAAGCGCATCCGCAATCGTGTGAAGCGCCAGATGGAAAAAACCCAACGCGAATATTATTTGAATGAGCAAATGAAAGCGATTCAAAAAGAATTAGGCGAGGGGGAAGATGGCAAGTCTGAGCTAGATGAGATCGAGGCAAAGATTGAGTCTGTGAAGATGCCAAAAGAAGCCAAAGAAAAGGCGCAAGGTGAGCTGAAGAAATTGCGCAATATGGGCCCGATGAGTGCTGAGGCAACGGTGGTGCGTAACTATCTTGATTGGATGACCGATATTCCGTGGAAGAAAGCAAGCCGCCTAAAGTCAGACATCACAGAATCACGCGCTATCTTGGACGCTGACCATTATGGTCTTGATAAGGTCAAAGAGCGCATTGTTGAGTTTTTGGCCGTGCAAGCGCGCACTAAGAAGATGAAGGGGCCAATTTTGTGCCTTGTTGGCCCTCCAGGTGTCGGCAAAACATCTTTGGGCAAGTCGATTGCCAAAGCCACAGGTCGTAAATATGTCCGCATGGCGCTTGGCGGTGTGCGCGATGAGGCCGAGATTAGAGGCCATAGACGCACCTATATTGGCGCTATGCCCGGTAAGGTTATCCAAAGCATGAAAAAGGCAGGGACAAATAACCCCCTCTTCTTGCTTGATGAAATTGATAAGCTTGGCGCTGACTGGCGCGGCGATCCGTCCTCAGCGTTGCTAGAGGTGCTTGATCCAGCCCAGAATAATAGCTTCCAAGACCATTATGTAGAGGTCGATTTTGATCTGTCGAATGTGATGTTTATCACAACGTCAAATTCAATGAATATGCCACAGCCTTTGCTTGACCGTATGGAAATCATCCGCCTGTCTGGCTATACAGAAGATGAGAAGATTGAGATTGCGACGCGTCACATGGTTGCCAAACAGATGACTGATCATGGTCTAAAAGACGGTGAATTAGTGATTGAGAGAAGCGCTATCCAATCCATTATCCGCTATTACACAAGAGAAGCCGGCGTTCGTAATCTTGAGCGGGAAATTGCGAAAATCGCGCGCAAAGCTGTGACAAAGATTTTGGCAGGTGAGGCGAAGACCCTCAGCGTGTCTGATGAGAATATTGACGATTTCTTGGGCGTGAAGCGTTTCAAATTCGGCGAAATTGATACTGATGACCAAGTGGGCGTTGTCACAGGTCTTGCTTGGACTGAAGTTGGCGGCGAATTGCTGCAAGTCGAAGCGGTGAAGGTGCCCGGTAAGGGCAAGATGTCAGCCACGGGCAAGCTTGGTGATGTGATGAAAGAATCAATTCAGGCAGCTGAATTCTTCATCAAATCACGCGCGGCAACCTATGGCATTAATCTGGCTGAATCAGACAAGGCAGATATCCATGTGCACGTGCCGGAGGGCGCGACGCCAAAGGATGGGCCATCTGCCGGCGTGGCAATGGTCACGGCGATTGTATCAGCGCAAACAGGTATCGCTGTGCGCAAAGATGTCGGCATGACAGGCGAGATTACTTTGCGCGGGCGTGTGTTGCCAATCGGCGGCTTGAAAGAAAAGCTGCTGGCGGCACAACGTGGAGGCATTAAGACTGTTTTGATTCCAAAAGAGAATGAAAAAGACTTGGCTGACATCCCTGAGAATGTGAAATCAGATCTAACAATCTTGCCAATCACCTATGTAGATGAGGCTTTGGGCGCCGCTTTGACGGCCATGCCAACGCCGCTAGAAGGGGCAGCTGATTCATCAATTGCTTCTGAAAAAGTGACTTCAACAGGCGAAAATGAGGCCTTTACGCACTAAGATAGGTATTTTTGCACCGCATTTAGATAGTTTATGTTAAAAAACCCGAGAATACCGCAGTTTTTAGAAGGTTTTTGTTGACCAGAAAAGTGGGGTGTGTACCATCGAGGCAAGTGATGGGTTCATCCCATCTTCATAAATATAATCATTTTAAAAGGGGGCATCCCATGAATAAAAACGATCTTATCTCAGCAGTAGCTGACGGCTCTGGTTTGTCAAAAGCAGACGCAGGTCGCGCTGTTGATGCAGTGTTTGCTGCAATTTCAGACGCTCTTAAGGGCGGTGATGAAGTGCGTATCGTTGGTTTTGGTTCTTTCTCAGTTGCGCATCGTGCAGCCAGCACTGGCCGTAACCCACGCACAGGTGAAGCAATCCAGATTGCGGCATCAAAGCAGCCAAAGTTCAAGGCTGGTGCACCTTTGAAGGCAGCTGTAAACGGCTAATAAAAAAGGTAAATTTTTTACTTTCTTTTTTCGCGCTGACTGGTTATACACTGGTCAGCGCTTTTTATAAGCGGCGTTCATACGACGGTAAGGGTGGTTAGCTCAGCTGGGAGAGCAACTCGTTTACACCGAGTAGGTCGGGGGTTCGAGCCCCTCACCACCCACCATCGTTTGAAAGAATTAAGAGACTGATTTAGGACTTCCAATAGATTGTTGGCGGTCTTTTTTTTGGCTTAAATTTAGGCGGCAAATTATTTTTATAAAAAGTCACTAAATCGGGTGATAAAGTGCTTGCAAGCTTCAATGGCATTTTGTATATCATGTCCACCGCAGTCGATTACGATAGCGCATTGCGGGGGTGTAGCTCAGTTGGTTAGAGCGCCGGCCTGTCACGCCGGAGGTCGCGGGTTCGAGTCCCGTCACTCTCGCCACTTTTCCAAGACAGTTTCATAAAATCTCTTACATCGTTTGATGAATTCTGCATTGTGCAGAATAGCTTTGCGTGTTCTTTGGGCAATTTTTCACCTTGCGATATAGGCACGCATTACACTTGCAATTTTGTGCTCAAAGTTCTAGTAAAAGGCAAAGTTTGGTGGCTTGTACAAAAGGCCACTTTGCAAGCATTGCTAAGGTGCGGGGAAAAATGGAAAATTATCTAGTCGATTATCTACCAATCGCTGTCCTTTTGGGTATCGCTGCGGCGGTCTCATTGGCGCTTGTATTAGGCGCATTTATTGTTGGTAATCAAAAGCCAGACATCGAAAAGCTGACATCTTATGAATGTGGTTTTGATGCGTTTGATGATTCGCGCAAGCCGTTTGATGTGCGCTTTTATCTGGTAGCTATCTTGTTCATCATTTTCGATCTCGAAGTGGCATTCTTATTCCCATGGGCGGTTGCGCTTGATGGTATCGGGATGTTTGGTTTCTGGTCGATGATTATTTTCCTAGGCGTGCTAACAGTTGGGTTTGCCTATGAATGGAAAAAAGGCGCGCTTGAATGGGAATAGGGTGCTTGCACTTTATCCCATCAGTTAACGCGCATTAGTAAGGTCTTGCTTCTTTGTTGGGGGCAGGGCTCTCGGTATAAAACGAGAATATAAAACGGGGTGTTTCGATGACACTAGGTAAATTAGATTTAAATACACCAATTCCACAAGGTCAGGATCAAGATATGATCTTGAACGCGGTAAGTGATGAGATTGCCAATCGCGGTTTTGTCATCGCCAAAGCGGATAAGCTTTTCAACTGGGCGCGCACAGGGTCATTATGGCCAATGACTTTTGGTCTTGCATGCTGCGCTGTTGAGATGATTCACGCCGCCTCGTCTCGTTATGATATGGACCGCTATGGGATGCTTTTCCGCCCAAGCCCGCGCCAATCAGATGTGATGATTGTGGCTGGTACATTGACCAATAAAATGGCGCCAGCCTTGCGCCGTGTATATGATCAGATGCCTGAGCCTCGGTGGGTTTTATCAATGGGCTCATGCGCGAATGGTGGTGGTTATTATCACTATTCCTATGCGGTGGTCAGAGGTTGTGACCGCATTGTGCCAGTTGATGTTTATGTGCCAGGGTGCCCGCCAACCGCTGAAGCGTTGATTTACGGCCTGTTGCAATTGCAAAAGAAAATCAAGCGTACATCAACAATCGCGCGCGGCTAGTGAGAAGGATTTAAAGGATATGTCACAAACAAATCTTTCAACAGCTGAGCTAACATTTGATGCGCTACTGCCTCATCTTGGTGGTATGATTGAAGATGGTGCGCACAAAGGCGGCGAATTAGTCGTTCGGTGCCAAGCTGAAAATATTATCGAGGTTTTGACCATTTTGCGTGATGAGGCTGATTTCGCCTTTGACCAGATGACAGATTTAACCGCGGTTGATTATCCAAACCGCCCCTACCGCTTTGAGCTTGTCTATCAGCTTTTGTCGATTACGCATAACCGCAGAATGCGTGTGCTTGTTGCCCTGCCTGAGGGTGATGTGGCGCCATCTGTTCTGTCTGTGTTTAACGCGGCAAACTGGGCAGAGCGTGAAGTGTGGGATATGTTCGGCATTTTCTTTGCGGGCCATCCAGATTTACGCCGTCTGTTGACTGATTATGGTTTTGAAGGTCATCCGCTTCGCAAAGATTTCCCAACAACAGGCTATGTCGAAGTGCGCTATGATGAAACACAGCGCCGTGTCATTTATGAGCCTGTGCATCTAACACAAGAATATCGTGATTTTGATTTCCTTAGCCCATGGGAAGGTGTCCAGAACGACATCGAGGATACTATGGCTGACGAGGAAGCTGGCCAAGAAGAGCAGGGTGCTTAATTATGAGTGAAATGCAAATCAGACCAATGACTTTGAACTTCGGCCCGCAGCATCCTGCGGCGCACGGCGTGTTGCGTCTTGTGCTTGAAATGGATGGTGAGGTGATTGAACGTGCAGATGCCCATGTGGGCTTGCTGCATCGCGGCACCGAAAAGCTGATTGAACAAAAGACATATCTTCAGGCATTGCCATATTTTGACCGCCTTGATTATATCTCTCCAATGAACCAAGAGCATGCATGGGCGCTATCGATTGAAAAGGCGTTGAATATTGAAGTGCCAAAGCGCGCGCAATATATTCGTGTTCTTTATTGTGAAATTGGCCGTATTTTGAACCATGTGTTGAATTTGACGACCTTTGCGATTGATGTTGGCGCGATGACCCCGCTTCTTTGGGGCTTTGAAGAGCGTGAGACATTGATGGAATTCTATGAGCGTGCATGTGGTGCGCGCTTGCACGCCGCCTATTTCCGTCCGGGCGGTGTTCATCAGGATCTGCCCGATGGTCTTTGTGATGATATCTTGAAATGGGCCGATAAATTCCCTGAGTTCATCACGGATATTGAGACATTGCTGACTGATAACCGTATCTTTAAACAGCGTACGGTGAATATCGGTGTTGTGAGCCGTGAAGAAGCGCTTGATTTTGGTCTAACAGGCCCATGTCTTCGTGCGACAGGCACACCGTGGGATTTGCGTAAATCGCAGCCATATGATGCCTATGCCGAGATGGATTTTGATATTCCTGTTGGTAAGACGGGCGATTGTTATGCCCGCTATTTGGTTCGTATCGAAGAGATGCGCCAATCATTGCGCATCATCCGTCAAGCGATTGAGAATATGCCAGAAGGCCCTGTGCTAGCGGCGAATAATAAAGTGACACCGCCGCGTCGTGGTGACATGAAAAACTCAATGGAAGCGCTTATCCATCACTTTAAGCTTTATACAGAAGGCTTCCACGTCCCTGAGGGCGAGAGCTATACAGCTGTTGAAGCGCCAAAGGGTGAGTTTGGTGTCTATCTTGTCGCTGATGGCACAAATAAGCCGTATCGCGCACGCCTGAGAGCGCCTGGTTATTACTTTATGGCCGCCGTGGATTATCTATGCCGTGGTCATATGCTTGCCGATTCTGTCGCGATTATCGGCTCTTTAGATATTGTATTTGGTGAGATTGACCGATGAGCATTGATAAGCTGATAGCTGAGAACCAGCCTGAGTCTTTTGCTTTCACAAAAGAAAGCGAAGCACAGATTAAGAAGATACTGGCCAAATATCCAAAGGACAGAGCCGCAAGTGCGGTCATGCCATTGCTAGATTTGGCACAGCGCCAGCATGATAATTGGATCCCGATGAAGGCGATTGAAGAGATTGCTAATCGCCTTGATATGGCTGAGATTCGCGTGCTTGAGGTTGCTAGTTTCTATACAATGTACAACCTAAAGCCAGTTGGTAAGTTCTTCTTGCAAGCTTGTACGACAACCCCCTGCATGTTGCGCGGCTCGGATGATATGATGCGTTGTATCAAAGACCGCCTTGATATCGCGTCAGGTGAGACATCTGAATGCGGTAATTTCAGCTTACTTGAAGTTGAGTGTCTTGGTGCGTGTGTGAATGCGCCAATTTTGCAGGTGAATGACGATTTCTATGAAGATCTTGATTATGAAACAACCGGCGCATTGCTTGATAGCCTTGAGGCAGGTGAGCCTTTGCCTGTTGGGTCTGTGAAAGGCCGTCAGGGATCTGAGTCAGAACAAGGCGCCACATCATTGACAGCCCTTAAATCTTCAGCGCAAGAGGTGTAAGATGCTAGCAGATAAAGATCGTATTTTTACCAATATTTATGGCTGGCATGATTCGGGCCTAAAAGGCGCCCAAGCCAGAGGTGATTGGGATAAGACAGCCGCTATCCTAAAGCGTGGTCATGAAGACGTTATCGAAGAGGTCAAAGCCTCTGGTTTGCGTGGCCGTGGTGGTGCTGGTTTCCCAACAGGTCTGAAATGGTCTTTCATGCCAAAGGAAGTGGGCGCGCGTCCACATTACCTTGTGGTGAATGCCGATGAATCAGAGCCTGGCACATGTAAAGACAGAGATATTATCCGCCATGAGCCGCATAAATTGCTTGAAGGCTGTCTGGTAGCTGGCTTTGCTATGCGTGCGCATGCGGCATATATTTATATTCGCGGTGAATTTGTGAATGAAGCAAGACGTCTTGAAGCAGCGATTGAAGAAGCCTATGAGGCGGGCCTGATTGGCAAGAACGCCTCAGGGTCTGGCTGGGACTTTGATATCTATCTGCATCGTGGTGCAGGCGCTTATATTTGTGGTGAAGAGACAGCTTTGCTTGAATCTCTTGAAGGTCGCAAAGGCCAGCCACGCTTGAAGCCGCCATTCCCTGCGGGTGTCGGTCTTTATGGCTGCCCAACAACGATTAATAACGTGGAATCAATCGCGGTTGTGCCAACAATTATGCGCAGAGGCGGCGCGTGGTTTGCCGGCCTTGGTAAAGAGAATAACACAGGCACAAAGCTGTTCTGTATTTCAGGTCATGTAAACAATCCGTGTAATGTCGAAGAAGAGATGGGTATCCCGCTAAAGGAACTTATCGAAAAGCATGCTGGCGGTGTCAGAGGTGGTTGGGACAATCTTCTCGCGATTATTCCAGGTGGCTCATCTACGCCGATGATGCCGCGTGATGTTTGTGATGATATGACGATGGATTTTGATGCCTTGCGCAATGCTGGCACAGGTCTTGGGACTGCGGGCATTATCGTGATGGATAAATCAACCGATATTGTGCGCGCCATTAGCCGTATTTCTTATTTCTATAAGCATGAATCATGTGGCCAATGTACGCCTTGCCGTGAAGGCACAGGCTGGATGTATCGCATGATGGATAGGCTTGTTCGTGGTGAGGCAGAAGAGTATGAGATTGATACGCTTTTCCAAGTCACAAAACAGGTTGAAGGCCATACAATTTGTGCGCTAGGCGATGCGGCCGCATGGCCAATTCAAGGTCTTATCAAACATTTCCGTCCTGAGATTGAGCGTCGTATTGCGATGCGTAAATCTGTGATGGAAGCGGCTCAATAAGCGAAGCTGAAGGATTGAAAAAATGCCAAAACTGACCGTCAATGGTATTGAAGTAGAAGTAGAAAACGGGGCAAGTGTTCTGCAAGCTTGTGAAGAAGCTGGCTATGAAATTCCGCGTTTTTGCTATCATGAAAGACTGTCTATTGCTGGCAATTGCCGCATGTGTCTTGTCGATATGGAACGTGCGCCAAAGCCAATTGCCTCATGCGCCATGCCTGCCGCTGATGGGATGGTCATTGACACACAATCAGAGCGTGTCAAAAAAGCACGCGAAGGTGTGATGGAATTCTTGCTTGTGAACCACCCGCTAGATTGTCCGATTTGTGATCAAGGCGGTGAGTGTGACTTGCAAGACCAAGCGATGGGTTATGGCGAAGATAGCTCTCGTTATGTAGAAAATAAGCGCGCGGTTGATGAAAAGCATATGGGGCCGTTGATTAAGACGGTTATGACACGCTGTATTCATTGTACACGCTGTGTGCGTTTTGCGACTGAGGTTGCGGGTGTGCCTGAGCTTGGTGCGATTGGTCGCGGCGAGAATATGGAAATCACCACCTATCTTGAAAAGACGCTTGCGTCTGAGCTTTCAGCGAACGTGATTGACCTATGTCCTGTTGGCGCTTTGACGTCACGCCCTTATGCCTTTGTCGCGCGCCCTTGGGAGCTGAATAAGACTGAGAGCATTGATGTTATGGATGCGCAAGGCGCAAATATCCGTGTTGATGCCAGAGGCGGTCAAGTGATGCGTGTGATGCCGCGCTTGAATGAAGCGGTAAATGAAGAGTGGATTTCAGATAAAGCGCGCTATGCGATTGATGGTCTGCGTCGCCAGCGTCTTGATAAGCCATTTATTCGTGGCAAAGATGGTCGCTTGCAAGCCGCTGGCTGGGATGAAGCCCTCGCAGCGGTTGGCGCACAGCTAAAGAAGGCCAAAGCCAAAGGCACAGCGGCAATCGTTGGTGACCAGATGGATGGCGAAGCTATCTTTGCGATGAAGAGCTTGATGGATAAAATCGGCTCGCCGCATATGGATTGCCGCCAAGATGGGGCAAAGCTTAATCCAAAAGCCAGAGCCAGCTATCTGTTCAATTCAACCATTGAAGGCGCTGATGAAGCAGATGCGATTTTGATTGTGGGCTCAAACCCGCGTATCGAAGCGCCTGTGATGAATGCCCGTATTCGCCGCAATCACCTGATGAATAAGGTTGCGATTGCGCATATTGGCGCTGAAGCTGACCTGACATACCCGGTAAAATATTTGGGTGATGATATCGCTGTCTTAGACGAGATCGCAGAAGGTAAGCACCCATTTGCAAAGATAATGGCAAAGGCGAAGAAGCCGATGATCATCCTTGGTATGGGCGCTGTTGCGCGCAAAGATGGTGCCGCTATTTTGGGCCGTGCTAAGGCGATTGCTGATAACACGAAGATGGTTAGCGCTGATTGGAACGGCTTTAACGTCCTTCATACAGCTGCCTCTCGTGTTGCTGCGATGGATTTGGGCTTTGTGCCAGCAAAGGGCGGGCTTGATACAGACGGCATCCTGAAGGGCGCTGAAAAGGGCGATATTAAGCTTGTGTGGCTTCTTGGTGCTGATGAAGTTGATATGTCAGCGCTTGAAAAAGCCTTTGTGATTTATCAAGGTCATCATGGTGACAAGGGCGCGTCAATCGCAGATATCGTTCTGCCAGGCGCGGCTTATACCGAAAAAGACGGTACTTATGTGAATTTTGAAGGCCGTGTTCAGCGCGGTGCCAGAGCCGCTTTCCCGCCAGGTGAAGCAAAAGATGATTGGGCGATTATCCGCGCAGTCTCTGCGGTGATTAACAAGACATTGCCATTTGATAATGCCGCGGCATGTCATGATGCGATGGTCGAGGCTGTGCCGCACCTTGGTGATTTGGACGAGATTGCGCCTGCAAAATGGGTGAAATTTGGTACAGCAACAAAACTATCAGCTGAGCCGGTTGGTCAAGCGCTTGAGCAATTCTATATGACATGCCCAATTAGCCGCGCATCTGAGACGATGGCGGAATGTTTGGTTGCGTCTAAGTCAGATGCCTCATTGTTGGCGGCGGAGTAAAGATATGCCTGAATTTTTGACACAAGGCTGGTTGTTTGAACTAGCCATCATCATTGGCAAGATTTTGCTACTTGTTGTGCCATTGCTTATCGCTGTTGCCTATCTGACTTTGGCAGAGCGCCGTGTGATTGGCTTTATGCAATTGCGCAAGGGCCCGAATGTGGTTGGCCCGTTTGGGATGTTCCAGCCTTTTGCGGATGCGCTAAAATTGATGGCGAAAGAGACCATCTTGCCAGCAGGTGCTGATAAGATTGTCTTTATGATTGCCCCGATTTTGACCTTTGTTCTTGCGATTGTGGCTTGGGCGGTTATCCCGTTTGATGCAGGGCTTGTTTTGGCCGATATTAATGTCGGTATCCTGTATTTATTTGCGATCTCATCGCTTGGTGTTTACGGCGTTATCATGGCTGGTTGGGCGTCGAATTCAAAATATGCCTTTTTGGGCGCGCTTCGTTCAGCGGCCCAAATGGTGTCTTATGAAGTGTCTATGGGCCTTGTGATTATCACAGTCTTGCTGTGTGTCGGCTCATTGAACCTGTCTCATATCATCGAAGCTCAGCGCGGCATGTGGTTTGCGATACCGCTTTTCCCGATGTTCATCGTGTTCTTTATCTCAACCTTGGCCGAAACAAACAGAGCGCCGTTCGATTTGCCTGAAGGTGAATCAGAATTGGTCGCGGGTTATTTTGTTGAATATTCATCAATGAGCTTCGCGCTCTTCTTCCTTGGTGAATATGCCAATATGATTTTGATGTCAGCCATGACAGCCTTGCTGTTCTTGGGCGGCTGGTTGCCACCATTTGATATCGCGCCATTCACTTGGATCCCGGGGCCTATCTGGTTCATTTTGAAGATTGTCTTTATCTTGTTTGTCTTCTTGTGGGTTCGTGCAACAACACCGCGTTATCGCTATGACCAGCTGATGCGCCTTGGTTGGAAAGTCTTTTTACCATTCTCACTCATTTGGGTTGTGCTGACAGCTGGCTTCTTGATTGCCACTGATAATCTGCCACCCTTCATGAGCTAGTTGACGGAGTAACCTTAGATGCAATTAGTAATGAACGCTGTTCGCTCGTTTCTTTTGTTGGAACTAGTCAAAGGTCTTGGCCTTACTTTGAAGTATTTCTTCAAGCCAAAGGTGACTTTGAACTATCCGTATGAGAAGGGCTATCTGTCACCGCGCTTTAGAGGCGAGCATGCGCTTCGTCGCTATGCCAATGGTGAGGAAAGATGCATTGCTTGTAAGCTATGTGAGGCCGTATGCCCCGCGCAAGCGATTACCATCGAAGCTGAGCCTCGTGAAGATGGCTCTCGTCGCACAACACGCTATGACATTGATATGACAAAATGCATCTATTGCGGTTTTTGTCAGGAAGCGTGTCCTGTGGATGCGATTGTCGAAGGGCCAAATTTCGAATTCGCCACAGAAACAAGAGAAGAGCTTTACTATGATAAAGACAAGCTTTTGGCCAATGGCGACCGTTGGGAAACAGAGATTGCCCGCAATCTCGCAAGTGACGCAAAGTGGCGTTAAACAGCTTTTGGGCAAGATTAGTGGCCAATAAAATTGGTTGGGGAATAAAGGCGTAGGGTAATGATTGAAAGTCTATTTTTCTATCTGTTCGCAACAGTGACATGCTTGTCAGGTTTGATGGTGATTTCATCCAAAAACCCTGTTCATTCAGTGTTGTTTTTGATTTTAGCATTCTTTAATGCGGCCGGGCTGTTTGTGATGCTTGGCGCTGAATTTTTGGCGATGCTATTGGTGGTTGTTTATGTCGGCGCGGTTGCGGTGTTGTTCTTGTTCGTCGTGATGATGCTCGATATCAACTTCTCTGAGCTACGCGAGGGCTTCCAGAAATATATGCCTTTGGGGCTAGCTGTTGGCGGCTTGTTGCTGGCTGAACTATTCTTGACGGTCTTTGCTGGCACATCATCTATTACATCCATTCCGCAATCAGACGGCCCGCATAATACGGCCGCGATTGGGTTGGTGCTTTACACAGATTACGTCTATTTGTTCCAGCTAGCTGGCATGATTTTGCTCGTGGCGATGATCGGGGCGATTACCCTTACATTGCGCAAGCGCGAAGGTGTGCGCCGCCAAGTGGTCACAGAACAAAATAGCCGCACAAGAGAGCAATCTGTTGAGGTTGTCCAAGTTCAAACAGGTCAGGGTGTGGGGAAATAACATGCTGGAAATTTCATTAGCACATTATCTGTCAGTTGCCGCCATTCTGTTTACGTTTGGCGTATTCGGTATCTTCATTAATCGTAAAAACGTGATCACGATTTTGATGTCTATCGAATTGCTTTTATTATCGGTGAATATCAACCTTGTTGCGTTTTCGGCCTATGCAGGCGATTTGACGGGACAGATTTTTTCACTATTCATTTTGACTGTTGCGGCCGCTGAGGCGGCAATTGGTCTTGCCATTCTTGTGATTTTCTTCCGTAACCGTGGTTCTATCGCGGTTGAAGATATCAATGTGATGAAAGGCTAGGGGACGGCTATGTATCACGCCATTGTCTTTTTACCTCTGCTAGGTGCTTTGCTAGCAGGCTTCTTCTCGTTAAGCCATAAACACGCCGCATCAGCGCTTGTATCTATTGTTGGTGTTGTTGGCTCGCTTGCGCTTTCAATCATCGCCTTCTTTGATGTAGCGGTTGGTGGTAACCCTCTCACCATAGAGCTGGCGCGTTGGATTGTTTCAGGTGATTTTGATGCCTCATGGGCATTGCGCTTTGATACGCTGACAGCGGTTATGCTGATTGTTGTCACGGGCGTGTCATCATGTGTACATATCTATTCAGTTGGTTATATGTCGCATGACCCGGCAAGAGGCCGTTTCATGGCCTATCTGAGCTTGTTCACCTTTGCGATGTTGATGCTTGTGACAGCTGATAATCTTGTCCAGCTATTCTTTGGCTGGGAAGGTGTGGGCGTTGCCTCATATCTTTTGATTGGCTTTTGGTATCATAAGGAATCAGCCCATACAGCGGCGATGAAGGCCTTTGTGGTCAACCGCGTGGGTGATTTCGGCTTTGCGCTTGGTATTTTGGCCGTCTTTGCCTTGTTTGGCTCCGTTCAGTTTGATGACATCTTTGCCAATGCCGCAGAGATTGCGAAGACTGACATTTTATTCTTTGGCTTTTCTATGCCGGCATTGGAATTGGCGTCTATCTTGCTATTTATTGGTGCGATGGGTAAATCGGCACAGCTTGGCCTGCACACATGGTTGCCTGATGCGATGGAAGGGCCGACACCTGTTTCAGCCCTTATTCACGCGGCAACAATGGTGACAGCGGGCGTCTTTATGGTTTGCCGCCTATCACCTGTTATCGAATATGCGCCGCTTGCTCTTGATATCATCACAGTGGTTGGTGCGCTGACAGCGATTTTTGCGGCGACCGTGGGGATGACACAGTTTGATATTAAGCGTGTGATTGCTTATTCAACCTGCTCACAGCTTGGCTACATGTTCTTTGCCGCGGGTGTCTCTGCATACCCTGCCGCGATGTTCCACCTGACAACACATGCTTTCTTCAAGGCGCTGTTGTTCTTAGGGGCTGGCTCTGTTATCCACGCTTTGTCTGATGAGCAAGATTTGCGCAATATGGGCGGTATCCGCAAGCAGGTGCCTGTCACCTATGCGATGATGTGGATTGGCTCATTGGCGCTTGCTGGGTTCCCGTTCTTTGCTGGTTTCTATTCAAAAGATATGATTTTGGAAGCTGCCTATGCCGCCCATACAGGGGTTGGTCAAATGGCCTTCTGGCTTGGCTGTCTTGCCGCTTTGCTGACCGCATTCTATAGCTGGCGTCTGCTTATTTTGGCCTTCCATGGCACACCGCGCGCAAGTGCTGAAGTGATGTCACATGTGCATGAATCACCAAAGGTGATGCTATTGCCGCTTGTGCCTTTGGCATTGGGTGCAATTTTCGCAGGCTTCCTTGGTTATGAGTTGTTTGTTGGGTATGATTTTGCGCAATTCTGGGGTGATTCAATCTTCATCTTGCCAACGCATCAAGCGATGGAAAATGCGCATCATGTACCAACATGGGTGAAGTTACTGCCAATTGGTTTGGCAACAGCGGGTGTGGCTATGGCGTATGTTGCCTATACATTCATCCCGTCATTGCCGGGCGCGATTGCCAAACGTTTTGCGCCTATCCATAAATTCTTCTTCAATAAATGGTATTTTGATGAGCTTTATGACGCCATCTTTGTGAAGCCATCTGTGAAGATTGGTGCGCTGTTATGGCAACGTGGTGATAAGGATACGATTGATGGCTATGGGCCTGATGGGATTACCGCCTTTGTGCTTCGTATCTCACAAGCTGCCTCGCGTATTCAATCGGGGTATGTATATCACTATGCCTTTGCGATGATGATTGGCATTGTCGTTCTACTTTCATGGTATTTTAGCGGGTTCGGGGGACAATAGGCATGTTACATGATTGGCCTATTCTAACGCTTGTCACATTCATGCCATTGCTTGGCGTGGCATTCTTATTGATGATCCGCTCATCTGGCGTGGTCGCGGATAATAACGCAAAATTTGTGGCTCTATGGACATCTGGTTTCACTTTTGTGATCTCATTGGTGTTGCTATTTGGTTTTGATAACAGCGCAAGCGGCTATCAATTCGAAGAATTTGCGACTTGGATCGACGGCACTAATATCAATTATCACCTCGGTGTTGATGGTATTTCTATGCCTTTTGTCTTGCTGTCTACTTTCTTGACGCCCTTTGCGATTTTGGCGAGCTGGAAGTCTATCACGCATCGTGTGAAGGATTATATGATCGCCTTCTTGGTACTAGAGACCATGATGATCGGTATGTTCTCATCACTTGATATGTTGATGTTCTATCTGTTCTTTGAAGGTGTGCTTATTCCGATGTTCTTAATCATCGGTGTATGGGGTGGCCCGCGCCGCGTTTATGCCGCGTTTAAGTTCTTCTTATACACGCTATTTGGCTCGGTTTTGATGCTGGTCTGTATGTTGGCGATGTATAATATGGCTGGCACAACTGACATTCCAAAATTGGCAGAGTTCGATTTTGCCCCTGCTTTGCAGACATGGTTATTCCTTGGTTTCTTTGCGTCATTTGCCGTCAAAGTGCCAATGTGGCCTGTGCATACATGGTTGCCAGATGCGCACGTTGAAGCGCCAACAGCTGGTTCAATGATATTGGCTGGTGTGTTGTTGAAGATGGGCGGTTATGGCTTCATCCGCTTCTCATTGCCGATGTTCCCAGATGCGTCTGAATATTTTGCGCCATTTATCTTTGCGCTATCAGTGATTGCGGTGATTTATACATCGCTCGTTGCACTGGCACAGTCTGATATGAAAAAGCTGATTGCTTATTCATCTGTTGCGCATATGGGTTTTGTGACAATTGGTATCTTCTCATTGAACGAGCAGGGCGTTGCTGGCGCGATGTTCCAGATGATTAGCCACGGCCTTGTCTCAGCCGCATTGTTCTTTAGTGTCGGGGTTGTCTATGACCGCCTGCATACAAGAGAGATTGATGCTTATGGCGGTGTCGCTGATACGATGCCACGCTATGCGGCATGGTTTATGTTCATGATGCTTGCCTCTGTAGGCTTGCCGGGGACATCTGGGTTTGTGGGCGAGATGCTTGTGCTTGTTGGCGCATGGCAGGCGGCACCTTGGGTTGCTTTCTTCTCTGCCACTGGTTTGATCTTGGGCGCTTGTTATATGCTATGGCTTTATCGCCGCGTGGTGTTTGGCCGTGCGGTCAAGCGTGCTGTTTTGAACATGCCGCGTCTTGAAGGCAGAGAGACCTTTATCTTTGTGCCTTTGACCATCTTGGTTATTTGGTTTGGTATCTATCCATCATCATTGCTTGATGTGATGGAAGTATCGATCACAGACTTGCTAGATTCTGTTGCGATGGGGCTTGAAGCCTCAGCCGCAAATCAATAGAGGAGTAGGGCTCTTATCATGACTTTTTCTTTTGAAAGCCTCTATTTTGCCATGCCAGAAAGCATTCTTGCGCTTGCGAGTTTGCTGATTGTCCTCATCATTGCCTATGGCGGTGAGGGGCAGGCGAACCGTGTGCGTGTTAAGCGCTTCACTCTTGCGGCCTATGGTCTTGCGCTTGTCAGTGTTTATCTGATTGGCCCGCAATCAGCGGTTATTCTCAATGATTTATTTGCTGTGAACGCGGTGACACATTTCATGAAGATACTTGTGCTTTTGGGCGCGATGGCGGCGACATGGATGGTGGATGACCGGTGGGGTGAGGGCATTGAGCGTCCAGAATATAACCTGCTCGTCATGCTAGCGACCTTGGGTATGCTGTTGATGGTATCTGCCAATGATTTGATGTCGCTTTACATGGGTCTAGAGATGCAATCATTGCCGCTTTATGTGATTGCGGCGATGCGCACAAAATCTTTGAAATCATCAGAAGCTGGTTTGAAATATTTCCTACTTGGCGCGCTATCATCAGGGATGCTTCTTTATGGTGCGTCTTTTGTCTATGGCTACACAGGTTCAACAAATTTTGGCGAGATTGCCACAGCCCTATCAGGCGGTGCATCTGCTGGTTTGATTGTTGGCATGGTCTTCTTGCTAGCTGGTCTTGCGTTCAAAATCTCTGCCGCGCCGTTCCATATGTGGACACCAGATGTGTATGAAGGCGCGCCAACACCTGTGACAGCGTTGTTTGCGATTGCGCCTAAGGTGGCGGCGATGACGCTGATTTTGAATGTCACTTACGGGGCGTTTGGCGCTATCTCGTTCCAATGGGCACAAGTGATCATGGCTTTGGCCGTTGTCTCTATGCTTGTCGGTGCGCTTGGTGCGATTATGCAGACCAATATTAAGCGTATGATGGCGTATTCTTCTATCGCGCATATGGGTTACGCGCTTTGTGGCTTGGCCGCAGGCACCCAAGAAGGTGCGACAGGCGTTATGGTCTATATGACGACCTATATCGTCATGGGTGCGGCGACATTTGCGATTATCTTGCTGATGCGCCGTGATGGTGAGCCAGTTGAGAAGCTAAGCGATTTAACAGGCCTATCATCAACACATCCACTTCTTGCGGCGGGCTTGATGGTTATCATGTTCTCAATGGCAGGTATCCCGCCACTCGCCGGTTTCTTTGGTAAATGGTATGTCTTCTTGGCCGCTGTGAATGCAGGTCTTGTGCCATTGGCGGTTATCGGTGTGGTCACATCAGTGATTGGGGCGTTCTATTATCTGCGCATCATCAAATTGATGTATTTCCAAGAAGCTGAACAGGCACTTGATACAGGGCTTGCTTTCCAAAATAAGACTGTCTTGTCGATTTGCTTGGCTGTGATTGTGCTGTTTGTGTTCTTAATTGGCCCCATTCGTGAACAAGCTGATATCGCTGTGGCAACTGTTTTTGCGGCAGGTCTATAGGCTTTACGCAATAGGCGCCATAATTGCCGAAGATAGGATAAATACTCATTGTGACAGCTGAAATAATGACGCTAGAAACAGGCTGGAGGCTTGCTGTCTATGAGACAGCAACGTCCACTTCTGACGTCATTTTTGGCCATGAGGACGCCTCTGAGGGGCTGTGTGTGCTTGCGCGACAGCAAACAAAGGGCAGGGGGCGTCAAGGGCGTGTCTGGACATCCGCGCGTGATGACGGGATGTATATATCACTATCGCTGATGCCGGTGCGCGAGATGCGTGAATGGCCGACCTTGTCATTTGTCGCAGCACTTGGCCTTTATCAGGCATTGACAGAGATGTTCCCTGAACTGCCGGCTGGTTTGAAATGGCCAAATGATGTGCTTGTGGGTGGCAAGAAGATTAGCGGGATATTGCTTGAGGCAAGGCAAAATAGGCTGGTTCTTGGGTGCGGCGTGAATTTAAGAAATGCGCCATCTGTGCCAAAAGCCACTTTTCCTCCAACAGATCTATGGCAAGAAACAGGGCAGCTGGTTGCGCCAGAGACACTTGCGAAAGCCTTTTTGAAACATTTTTATAATCTCTATCAAAGCTGGCAGGTCTCTGGCTTTTCTGCCCAGTATGACCTATATAAGTCGCAATTGTTGTTTTTGTCTGAAAAGATATCTGTGACCCAAGGGCAAAACCGCCTAGAGGGTGTCATGCGGGGTATCACAAAAGGCGGTGATTTGTTGCTTGAGGATGCCTTAGGTGAAATCAAATCTGTCACAACAGGTGATGTAAATCTAATAGGGTTTTCAAATGCTACTCGCGATTGATTGCGGAAATACAAATGTTGTATTCAGCCTGTTTGAAGGCGATGAAAATCGTGGTGAATGGCGCATTGAGACAAAGCATGGCCGAACCGCGGATGAATATACCGCTTGGTTTAGCCATCTATTATCCTTGCAAGATCTGACGCTGAAAGTCATTGATGATGTGATAATTGCCTCTGTTGTGCCACCTGTCACAGAACAGCTTCGCCGGTTTTCAGAACGCCATCTAGGGCACACGGCTATGGTGGTTGGTGACAGCGATGTAAAGCTGGGCGTGAGTGTTGATATTGATATGCCCTCACAGGTGGGCGCTGATAGGCTTGTGAACGCGCATGCGGCAAGCTCAATCGCCGAATTGCCAGCGATTATCCTTGATTTTGGCACAGCGACGACCTTTGATTTAATCAAAAAAGGCAATGTCTATGCAGGCGGCGTGATTGCGCCCGGCATCCATCTATCCGCAAGCGCCCTTAGCGAGGCGGCGGCGCGGTTGCCTGAGATTGATATTGTGCCCTTTGGGGCTGATTTGCCCATTATTGGGCGCGATACTAAGGCGGCGATGCGCTCTGGTATTTTTTGGGGCTATGTGTCGATGATCGAGGGGGTAATCGCACGTATTTCCAAACAAGAAGGCGCTAATTTATCGGTGATTGCTACAGGTGGTCTTGCCCATTTATTTGCGCCACATATTCCGCAGATTAAAGCGGTTGATGATCAGTTAACAATGCGTGGTCTAGTGCAAATCCACGCTATGAATAAGGTTTAAAGCATGTCCATTTCGTCTTCTGATTTGGTTTTCGTCCCCCTTGGTGGTTCTGGTGAGATTGGTATGAACGCTAATCTTTATCATCATCATGACAGGTGGTTGATGGTTGATTTGGGTATCAGTTTCGCGGATGAAAGCATGCCGGGTGTTGATGTTGTTCTGCCTGATTTGACGTTTATTGAGGCGCGCAAAGACAAGCTTGAAGGGCTTATCTTAACCCACGCGCATGAAGATCATTTTGGGGCCATTCCCTATTTGTGGGAACGCTTGCAGGTGCCTGTATATGGTACCGCTTTTACGCTTGCGCTTTTGCGCCGAAAATTGGCGGAGTCCCGTGTTGATTTCGATATTGAAATGCATGAGCTTGATTACAATGAGCCTTATGAATTTGGGCCTTTTTCGGTTGAGCTTTTGGCCCTTAATCACTCTATCCCTGACCCTGCCGCGCTTATTTTGCGCACATCTGAGGGCACAATTTTGCATACGGGTGACTGGAAATTTGATGATGCGCCGCAAATTGGCAGTAATACTGATGCCAAAAAGCTAGCGGAGATTGGTGATGAGGGCGTGCTTGCGCTTGTCGGTGATTCGACCAATGCGATGGTTGAAGGGCGCACCCCGTCTGAGCAAACAGCCTTTGATGGGCTGACAGCTGAAATTGCCAAGGCCGAAGGGCGTGTGGCTATCACCTGTTTTGCCAGTAACGTGGCGCGTGTTGATTCAATCATTCGTGCGGCACAGGCCAATGGCCGGTCGGTTGCGATTGTCGGGCGTGCTTTGCAACGCACCATTGATGCCGCGCGCGAGGTTGGTTATTTGCGTGATGCGCCTGATTTCGTCAAAGAAAGCGATGTCGGCCTTATCCCGCGTGAGAATGTTGTGATTATCTGTACAGGCTCACAAGGCGAGACAAGAGCGGCGATGGCACGCATTGCCTCAGCATCGCATGATACGATTGAGCTTGATGCGGGCGATACGGTGATTTATTCGTCGCGCCAAATTCCGGGTAATGAGCCTGCGATTGCGAAAATCCAGGATATGCTTATACGTCGCGGTATGTTGGTTGTCACAGATGATGATGCGCCTGTGCATGTCTCTGGCCACCCTGCGCGTGATGAGATGGCTGAGATGTATGGGCTGGTGAAGCCGCGCATCTCAATTCCTGTGCATGGCACCGCGCGTCATTTGATGGCGCATGCTGAATTGGCGCGTTCTTGCCAAGTGGGCCAAACACTTATCCCAAATAATGGTATCATTATCGCCTTTAAAGATGGTCGGGCCAGTGAAATTGGCCATGTGCAAACAGGCGCTCTTACCTTTGAAGGTGGAGAGGTGATTGATATCCAGTCCGAGCAACTGCGCGCAAGGCGTCGTATGTTGTGGAACGGGGCTGTGTCTGTTTCTGTGGTTGTCTCTGCCAAAGGAGAGTTGTTAATCGCCCCGTCAATCGCCCAATCCGGCCTGATTGATGAGGAACGTGTGGATGATTTCTTGGCAACAGCTGCTTTGCGTATCGAAGATAAAATGCAAGATATGACCAAAAAGGCGTCATCTGACGATAATATTCGCCAGCTTGTCACAGCGCAGGTGCGTTCTGTCGCAAAATCGATGGTCAAACGCCGCCCAAATGTCGAAGTGCATATCATGCGAGCCAGCCAAGCGGAGCTATTATCTTAAAAGAGGGGTAAGAGATATGATCGGAACCATTAACCATATTGCGATTGCTGTCCCTGATCTAGCGCAGGCGGCCGCGCAATGGGGCGCAAGGACAGGCGCAGAAGTCTCACAAGCACAATCACTGCCAGAGCATGGTGTGACGGTGGTGTTTGTCGATGTGCCCGGCAATCGCATTGAATTGTTAGAGCCTTTGGGAGATGATTCGCCCATTGCCAAATTTCTTGAGCGCAATCCTGAGGGCGGCATGCATCATATTTGTTTTGATGTAGACGACCTTTTGGCGATGCGCGATCAGATGATATCACAAGGCGCGCGTGTGCTTGGTGATGGGACGCCTAAAATCGGTGCTCATGGCAAGCCGGTATTATTTTTTCACCCCAAAGATTTCAACGGCACATTAGTTGAATTAGAGCAGATATAGAAGGCTATTATGGATATTGTTTCAGGTATCGTTGTTTATATTCTTTTATGGTGGTGGGTGCTGTTTATGGTGCTGCCTTTTGGCGCAAAAGCCCCGGAAACCATAGAAAAAGGCCATGCAACATCAGCGCCAGAAAGACCACGCCTGTTGAAAAAGATGCTTATCACATCTGTCATCGCAGCTGTTTTATGGTTTGGTGTTGATGCAATTATCGCCAGTGGCATTTTCACGTTTAGAGACCAGGGATAGGCCTGAAAAGAGGTGATGGGGTTACGAAGGGCAAAAAAAAACAAGACCCGAAGATCTTGCTTTTTTCTGAAAATCTGAAGCGCGCACTTAAAAGGGCGCTAGGCAAATTTTCCCTCCCATTTCCTCGGTCATGACACCTCGGTTTGAGTACGCTAGAAATCTTTTGAGATAATGTCACGAAAAAAAACAAAAATAAGTAACTTTTCTTCAGATAGCGCAAAGATAATGTTTCAATCATCGTAAAACGCGCTATTTTATACTCACGATAAGCAAAATCTTTATGAAGGATCTATGTTAGATGAATTTCACAAAAATCTATCTCGCATCTGACCATGGTGGTCTGACCTTAAAGGCAGAAATTAAAGCTCATCTTGAAAAACAAGCTATTCTTGTTGAAGATTTAGGGCCGACTGAGGGGCAATCTGTTGATTATCCTGATTATGGCGCGAAATGCGCGCTTGCCTTGAAAGACGATGAGGGCGCAGGCGGTATTATCATTTGCGGGTCTGGCATTGGCATTTCAATTGCGGCAAATCGCCATAGTTGGGTTAGAGCGGCTTTGGTGCATGATGTGACCACAGCGCATCTGTGCCGTGAACATAATAACGCGAATGTGCTTGCGCTTGGTGAGCGCCTGATGGGTGTGACCACCGCGCTTGAATGTGTTGATAGTTTTCTTACAACGCCTTTTGAAGGTGGCAGACATGAAAATCGTGTCGAAAAATTAACAAACCTGCCAAAATAACAGGCATAGATTTAAGATATTAGAGGGCTGATAATCAGTCGCGCACCAAAGGAGAGACTTGTGCTTCAAAACAAATCATTTTTCAATCTAGGTCTGTCAGAGACAGATCCAGAAATCGCAGAAGCCATTCAACATGAGCTTGTTCGTCAGCAAGATCAAATTGAGATGATTGCCTCAGAGAACATCGTTTCAAACGCGGTATTAGAGGCACAAGGCTCAGTTCTGACAAATAAATACGCAGAAGGCTATTCAGGGCGTCGCTATTATGGCGGTTGTGAATTTGTTGATGTGGTTGAAACGCTGGCGATTGAGCGTGCAAAGAAGCTGTTTGATTGTAACTTTGTGAACGTCCAGCCACATTCAGGCGCACAGGCAAACCAAGCGGTCTTTTTGGCATTGCTAAAGCCGGGCGATACGATTTTGGGCATGTCATTGGCCTCTGGCGGTCATCTAACACATGGCTCTGCGCCAAACCAATCTGGTAAGTATTTTAACGCTGTCCAATATGGTGTGAGCCGTCAAACTGGTCACATTGACTATGAAGAGATTGCCAGCCTTGCGCGCGAACATCAGCCGAAATTGATTGTCGCCGGGGCATCTGCCTATCCGCGTACGATTGATTTTGCCAAGTTCCGTGAAATCGCCGATGAGGTTGGTGCTTATTTGATGGTTGATATGGCGCATATCTCAGGTCTCGTTGCGGCAGGCCTGCACCCAAGCCCATTGCCTCATGCTGATATTGTGACATCAACAACGCACAAGACATTGCGTGCGGGCAGAGGCGGCATCATCCTTTCGAATGATGAAGCTTTGGGGAAGAAGATTAACTCAGCTGTCTTCCCAGGCTTGCAAGGTGGCCCGCTTATGCACGCGATTGCGGCCAAGGCGGTTGCTTTTGGCGAAGCGCTAAAGCCTGATTTCAAAGATTATATCACAGCGGTTGTGAATAATGCCCGCGTCCTAGCCGAAGTATTGCAAGAGCGTGGTGTTGATATTGTTGGCGGTGGCACAGATATCCATATGGTTTTGGTCGATTTGCGTCCAAAGGGCCTAACAGGCGATATCACAGAGCTATCTCTTGAGAATGCCGGTGTGACTTGTAACAAGAATGGGGTGCCGTTTGACCCTGAAAAGCCAACTGTGACTTCAGGGGTGCGTCTGGGCACGCCAGCTGGCACAACCAGAGGCTTTGGGGAAGAAGAATTCCGCATGATTGGTCACTTAATCGGTGATGTGCTAGATGGTCTTGCGGCGAACCCAACAGATAATTCAGCTGTCGAAAAAGACGTGCGCGCACAGGTCAGCGCCCTTTGTGCGAAATTCCCGATTTACCAATAAGCTGATTTACGAACCTCTCGTCATGCCTCATAATAGGGGCATGACGTTTTTTTTCTCAAAAAGACGCATCATTAAAAGGCCCTCGGGCAAAAGGAGCGTTTTATGCTTTGTCCATTTTGCAAGTCAGAAGACACACAGGTAAAAGACTCGCGCCCATCTGAAGATGGTGCGGCTATTCGCAGACGCAGGCAATGCGGCTCTTGTTCCGCGCGCTTCACAACGTTCGAGCGTGTCCATCTGCGCGATATATCAGTGATAAAAACCGATGGCAGACGCACACCGTTCGACCGTGACAAGCTGGAACGGTCTTTTTCGGTGGCCTTGCGCAAGCGGTCTGTCGAAGAAGATGCGGTGCATTTGGCCATTACAGAGATTGTGCGCAAGCTTGAATCCACAGGTGAGGCAGATGTGGCATCCACCTATATCGGCTCGTTGGTAATGCAAGCGCTGTTAAAGCTCGATAAGGTTGCTTATATCCGCTACGCCTCTGTCTATCGTAATTTTGAAGAAGCCACGGATTTTGAAGATTTCGTGAATGAGCTTGCCAAATAAGATATGCGTCCGGTGAGTGACCAACAAGCTGATCAGCGCTGGCTGTCTGTTGCGCTTGCACAAGCAGATAAGATTACCGGCCATAGCGCTGAAAACCCAGCTGTGGGATGTGCGATTATCGATGCCGATGGCCGGCTGATAGCTGTGGGCCATACATCGCAAGGCGGCAGGCCTCATGCGGAGGTCAACGCGCTTGCTATGGCAGGGGAGAAGGCAAAAGGCGGCACGGCCTATGTGACGCTTGAGCCTTGTGCGCATCACGGCAAAACAGGCCCTTGTGCGGTCGCATTATTAGAGGCTGGTATCAGACGCGTTGTGATTGCGGCCCATGATCCCGATAGGCGTGTGGCGGGCAAAGGCATTGCCCTCTTAGCGCAGGGCGGTGTTGAAGTGAGCGAGATGCTATCACCGCGTGCAGAGCGTCAAATGGCCGGCTTTTTGCATCATCTTCGCCATAATCGCCCCTATGTGAGCGTTAAAATGGCGACAAGTGCTGATGGCTATATCGCGGCTGATAGGTCATCTCAGACATGGCTGACAGGGCCGACGAGCCGCCACTATGTCCATGATTTGCGCTCGCGCTGTGATGTGATGCTGACAAGCTCAGGCACAATTGCCGCAGATGATCCCTCATTAAACGTTAGAATTGCTGGCTATGGCTTTGCCCAGCCGCCCTTAGCCATTCTCGATAGTGAGGCGCGGCTATCTGCGGGCGCCAAATGCCTTGCGATAGAGCGGCCTGTTATCCTTTATCATCGGGCAGGCGCAAAGATAGGCAATCTGCCAGCACATGTTGAGAGCGTGGCCATTGGCACATCTGATACGGGGCTAGATTTGGTCGCTGTGGTGGCAGATTTACAAAAGCGCGCCTATTATCATGTGATGGTTGAGGCGGGGGCACAGCTATTCTCTAGCCTTCATCACGCCATGCTTATCGATGAGCTGGTCTGGCTTTGTGCCCCACACAAGCTAGGGGCCGGTGTTTTAGCATGGGATTTTGATGAGACTATGGATTTTTGCGCACCAAATGCTTATATCACATCGTATAAAACTGCATTAGGGGCTGACCAGATGTCCGTTCTGCATCCGATACAAAGGTAGCGATTTATGTTCACGGGAATTATCACAGCAATGGGCACAATTGATACAATCGTCAAAGATGGCGATTGGCAATTGGTTATCCGTACACCATGGGCTTGTGATGAGATTGATTTAGGCGCGTCTATCGCCTGTTCTGGTGTCTGCCTTACCGTGATTGAACGCGGCGCTGATTGGTTTAAAGTGGCGGCCTCTGCTGAGACCATAAACCTGACAAACCTATCTGATTGGCAAGTTGGCACGCGCATCAATCTTGAACGCGCGCTTGCGATGGGAGATGAGCTTGGCGGCCATATCGTCTCAGGTCATGTGGATGGCTTGGCAGAATTGGTAGAGGTGACGCCTGAAAATGATAGCCATCGCCTGACATTTCGTGCGCCAAACACGCTATCAGCCTTTATCGCTGGCAAAGGGTCTGTGACACTTGATGGCATTTCCTTGACGGTGAATGCGGTCGATGGAGACTTGTTCTTTGTCAATATTATTGAACATACATGGGCAAACACCACCCTATTTGGGCGTGTGGCCGGTGATAAGATTAACCTAGAAATTGATATGTTGGCGCGTTATGTTGCGCGCTTACTTGACCATCAGAAGGCGCATTAGACCATGAGCGATATGACAAGCCAACTTGATCCGATTGAAGATGTTATCGCAGATGCGAAAGCCGGCAAGGTCTTTATTCTTGTTGATGATGAGGATAGAGAGAATGAGGGCGATCTCTGTGTCATGGCAGAGCATTGCACGCCTGAGGCGATTAACTTCATGGCCAAATATGGGCGTGGACTTATTTGCCTTGCGTTAAGTGCTGAGCGGTCTGAAAAATTGGGATTATCGCTGATGGAGCGTCGCAATGAATCGCGCCACCAGACAGCCTTTACTGTCTCTATTGAAGCGCGTGAAGGCGTTAGCACAGGTATTTCTGCGCATGACCGCTCTCATACGGTGCTAACAGCGATTAATCCTGAATGTGATGCCAGAGATATCACGACACCTGGCCATATTTTCCCGCTGATTGCGCGTGATGGGGGCACTTTGGTGCGCGCGGGCCATACAGAGGCGGTGGTTGATATCTCACGCGCGGCAGGCGGTGATCCTTCTGGGGTGATTTGTGAGATTATGAAAGATGATGGCAGCATGGCACGTCTGCCTGATTTGCTGATTTTTGCCAAAGAGCATAATTTGAAAATTGGCTCTATCGCTGACTTAATCGCATGGCGCAGACGTAATGAGAATTTAGTGAGCCGCATGAATGAGACGGTGATGAATTCTCATATTGGCGGTGATTGGCGGATGATTGCCTATCAAAACCTTATCACAGGCATAGAGCATCTTGTACTTGTGAAGGGCGATATTGACCCTGATGAGGCGGTGCTGGTGCGCATGCATTCCTTTGATTTGATGCGTGATTTACTTGGTGAAGCCTCAGGCAGTGCCAATGATTTGCATAAATCAATGGCCGCAATTGCCGAAGAAGGGCGTGGTTTGATCGTCGTATTGCGCGAAATGGCGGGCAATAGCCTGTCAGATATGATAGCAAGACGACTGCACCCGGCTGAAAGCGTCAATGATTTGCGCGATTATGGTGTGGGCGCGCAAATATTAAAAGATCTTGATGTTGTGAAGATGATTCTGCTATCGAACTCACAACCAAATATTGTTGGCCTTGAAGGCCATGGTCTAACTGTTGAAGGATGGCGTGCCTTATCATAGGGCATGGCACCGCAGTTTATTACATAAGGGTTTATCGTGATGGCAGGACATTTTCTGATTGTTGAGGCGCGCTTCTATGAAGATTTAGGCGATGCGCTTGCTGATGGCGCTATTGCCGCGATTGAAGAGGCAGGCGGCAGCTATGACCGTATTGAGGTGCCAGGTGCGCTTGAAATACCGGCAGCGATTTCTTTTGCCGCGGCATCTGACAGAGGCTTTGACGGTTTTGTCGCGCTTGGCTGTGTCATTAGAGGCGAGACAAGCCATTATGATACTGTGTGTAATGAATCTGCGAGAGGCATTATGGATTTGACCATTCATGATCACTTGGCGATTGGCAATGGCATTATCACTGTTGAAAATGGCGACCAAGCATGGGCCAGAGCCAATAAGGCTGATAAGGATAAGGGCGGTGATGCGGCAAGAGCGGCCATTGCCATGGCAGGCCTCAAACAAGCTCTGACAGTAGGCGAAGAATAAGATGGCTCATGATGATACAATGAAGCCGGTACCTGTGCGCAAAAGAACTGCGGCGCGCCTAGGGGCTATCCAAGTAAATTACGAAGTTGGCATGACGTCAAAATCACTGACCGAAGCGATGGCACAGTTTCTATCGCATTACGCATCAGATATTGCCGCTGAAATGCAGGTGAAGAAGATTGACGAAGGTCATTTCACCGAATTATCGGCGCTTATGGCTGATAAAAAAGATGAGATTGATGCCCTTATTGAAGAGCGTTTGGACGAAGGCTGGAGCCTAGAGCGCTTAGCAAGGCATGAGCATTCAGCGCTTCGTGCGGCTGTTTGTGAGCTAAAATATATGCCGCATATCCCCGCAAAGGCGGTTATTTCAGAATATGCAAGCCTGACAGATGCCTATCAGGGGGATGTTAAATTCGTCAATGCTGTCACAGACCGCATCGCACGCACCCTCCGCAAAGTGGAAATGTCATAAGGTTATTAAGGGCCATTTAATCGCCCTTGATGGTCTATTCGTTTGCGTTGCGGCGGCGGATGTTTGAGAAGATTTGTTCAAGAATGCCAAAATCTGCGCCTGGTGTTGGCGTTTTTGACTTTAATGTTGCAATCTCAAGACCTGTGCTTTCATCTGTGACGATGATGTCTTCTAACAACTCATCTTCGGAGAATAAGAACGCAAATATCTCTCTTGTGACTGTCTCACTACGACCGCCAGCTGGTTGCACCATATTCTGTGATACATAGTATATTTTGCCAGAATTAAACGCCCCTTCAAAGCTTGGCTTGCCAAGGGTGAAAAGGATATCTGCCTTGGTTGTCTCGCCGATGACGATATCTTCTAGATCATAGGCATCAATGCTATGGCCATGTGATGAAAGTCGCTCTCCACAGCCGGCAAGTGACAGCATAAGGACTGTTAGGCCAGCCATTAGGAAGTGAGAGATATGTTTATCGTTTTTTGTCATTTTTTTACAGCGCCAAGCGAGAGTTGAGGTTATAATTGCCGTCAAAAGCAAGAAGCGTCAATCTTATTTGGCCCTAGCTTACCATGAATTAGGAATTTTACATGTCTCAAGATGGTTTTTTTGCATCCTTAAAAGGGTTTTTTGGTAATAAGCAAATTGAGCCCCTGCCAACAACCAAAGCAGAAGATCTCTATTATCAGATCTTGCAAGCCTCGCGCGCTGTGCCGCTCTATCGTGATTATGGGGTGGAAGACACAATTGACGGTCGCTTCGATGCGCTATGCTTGTTGCAATCGCTTGTGATGCGCCGCCTTGCCGGCAAGTCTGAGGCGTTAGGCCTGTTCAGCCAAGAGCTGTTCGATGCGATGTTTGCCGATATGGATTCAACATTGCGTGAGATGGGTGTGGGCGATATGGGCGTGGGTAAGCGCGTGAAATTTATGTCAGAGGCCTATATGGGGCGCCTGACCGCCTATGATAACGCCCTCAAAGCCTATGAGCAGGGCGAGGGTGCGGATAAGTTGCAAGAGGCGCTCTATCGCAATCTATTCTCTGAGAGCGGTGATGAGGCGGCCGCCAAAGCATTGGTGGCGCCTGTTGCGGCAATGGCTGATAAGCTTGCCTCTTGTGCTGATAGTGATTTCACAGAGGCTGCTTTGGCAGATGATATCCTCGCAATCGTACCAAGAGCATAGTGCCAAAAGATTAGTGCCAAAAGATAAAGGTATCATGGCTTTAGTGAGTAGGAGTGCTTGATAATGACAAAAGAATTATCCAATGAACTAGACCCGTTGACGATTATGCCAGGGCGCGGCATGCAGTTTGCTGGCCAATTAGATGCCGAAAGCTGTGCTGAGATGGCGCAACGCTTTTCATTTCAAGAGGTTATGAATGTACATTATGACCTCACTGTAAAGCTGATATCAAAGCAATGCTGGGAGTTAAAAGGCACGATAAAGGCCAAATTAATCCAAAGCTGTGTCGCAACCGCTGTGCCAGTCAAAGATATGATAGACGCGCCTATCGTCGAGAGATATGTCGCTGACATTGAAAATAATGATGAAATTGACGTGTCTGATGCCGCCGTGGAACCGCTAATTGATGGGTGTATTCCGCTAAGAGAAGCTGTTTTTCAGTTTATTGCGGTCACAGCCAATCCCTATCCGCGCAGTGATGGTGCCCCTGAGGTACAAGAGTTCGGCCCCAAGGTTGAAAAAGAGAATCCTTTTTCAAAGCTTATGCAATTGAAAAAATAGTCACTTGCCTCTATGGTGAGGCGGCGAAAGTACCGTAGGAGATTTCCAGTGAGCATAACGCGCTTGGCTCTTGATGCGATGGGGGGGGATAATGCCCCGGGTATCGTTATTAAAGGAGCAGACGTCGCGAAAGCTAAAAACCCTGATTTAGAATTTGTGTTCATCGGGGATAGTGAACGTATTAAACCATATTTAAGCCGCTCTATTCATCTTAAGAATGCGAGTGTTATTCATGCTGAAGATAAGGTGGAGTCTGATGAGAATGTCTCTCAGGCTGTTCGCAAAGGCAAGCAGACGTCAATGTGGAAAGCTGTTGCTGAGGTAAAAGCAGGGCATTGTGATGCCGTTGTATCTGCTGGCAATACAGGTGCGCTTATGGCGATCTCTAAGTTACAATTCCGCCCTATGGAGGGGGTAACACGCCCCGCTATTGCAACATTCTTGCCAACTGAAAAGCGTCAAGTTTGTATGCTTGATCTTGGTGCGAATATTGAGTGTGACGCTGAAAACCTTGTCCAATTTGCGATTATGGGCGCCGCCTTTACGCGCTCTGTCCTTGATGTGAAAGACCCGTCTATCGGTCTTTTGAATGTCGGTGAGGAAGATCAAAAAGGGCATGAATATCTGCGTGAAGCGGCGGATATCTTGAATGACGCTGATTCAGGCATGAATTATCAGGGGTTTGTCGAAGGCACAGATATCACCAAAGGTGAGGTTGATGTTGTCGTCACAGACGGTTTCACAGGCAATGTGGCCTTAAAAACCGCTGAAGGCACAGCGATGCTGATAACAAATTTGCTGAAAACAGCCTTTAAAGAATCCTTTCTTACCAAGCTTGCCTATTTATTGGCCAGAGCCGCGATGCGCCGTATGCGCTCTCGCCTTGACCCGCGCGTTCATAATGGCGCAGTCTTTTTAGGGCTAAATGGCATTGCGGTGAAATCGCATGGTGGCACAGATGAAATAGGCTATGCCAACGCGATTAAAGTGGCCGCTGACCTCGTGGAGCATGGGTTCATGCCAGATGTACAAAAGGCCTTGCAGAAATTCGGTTCAATCAGTGACCGGCAGGCGGATAAGGCAGGGGACTAGCGATGGCTGAACGTATTTTAATGACAGGTGTCGGCGCCTATCTGCCACAACGCGTTGTCACAAATGATGACCTCTCAGGGTGGGTTGAGACGTCTGATGAATGGATTAAACAGCGCACAGGCATTGAGCAACGCCACATGGTTGCCGAAGATGAGCTAACCTCAGATTTGGCCTATCAGGCAGCGGTGCAAGCGCTAGAGAATGCAGGCGTCACAGCGGCTGATATTGATGTGATCGTCATCGCGACAACAACGCCAGATGACACATTCCCCTCAACCGCAACCAAGGTCCAGAAAAAGCTGGGCGCAGATAAGGCCTTTGCGTTTGATGTGCAGGCTGTTTGTGCGGGCTTTGTCTATGCTTTGACTGTGGCTGAATCATTGCTGATGGCACAAAAGGGCAAGCGCGCGTTGGTTATTGGCGCGGAATCCTTTACCAAATTGCTTGATTGGGAAGATAGAACAACCTGTGTTCTGTTTGGTGATGGGGCAGGGGCTGTGGTGCTAGAAGCAGAAGACGCGCCTGATCATTTCGGTATTATGGCAAGCGCGCTTCATTCGGATGGTAATTTCCGTGATATCCTCTATGTCGATGGCGGCCCATCTGCCACAGGTGATGTCGGGCATGTGCGCATGGAGGGCCAAGATGTCTTTCGCCATGCTGTGGAAAAACTATCATCTGTGATGGATGAAGTGCTTGTTGCCGCCAATATACCTGGTGAAGAGGTTGACTGGCTGGTCCCGCATCAAGCCAATATTCGCATCATTAACGGTATGCAACGCAAATTAGGCCTGCCATCTGAGCGTGTTGTGCGCACAGTTCACAAGCACGCAAACACGTCTGCTGCCTCTATTCCGCTTGCTCTATCTGAGGCAGTGCATGACGGCAGAATCAAAGCAGGTGACCTATTGGCGCTAGAGGCGATTGGCGGCGGTCTTGCATGGGGTGCATCACTTGTGCGCTATGGCCGTCCGTAATTTCGCTATCTGCGGATAATTTAAATGAAGGCGCAAAGCATTGACATCTACTAACGCCTTGTTATGGTTGTGATATGAGTAAAACACTAACGCGCCAAGATATAGCCAATGCGGTCCATAACCAGCTCGGCCTGTCTCGTAATGAGTCGGCTGATTTGGTGGAATCCGTATTAGAAGAATTGTCAGTTTGTTTCGAAAAGGGCGAACAGGTGAAGATCTCTTCTTTTGGGACTTTTTCCGTTTCACAAAAAACAGAACGTGTTGGTCGTAACCCAAAAAGCGGAGAGGAAGCGGTTATCACACCGCGCCGTGTTCTATCATTTAGGCCATCAAGCCAAATGCGCGAACGTGTCAACAAGCTAGCTTAAGGCGTATCAGATGTCTGATAAAGCAGAATGGGCCTATCGCACAATCTCTGAGGTATCCGACGAGTTGGATGTCCCGCCGCATGTTTTGCGGTTTTGGGAAACAAAATTCACACAATTAAAACCGATGAAACGCTCTGGCAGTCGCCGCTATTATAAGGCGAGCGATCTTGAGCTTCTCACACGTATCAGAGATTTGCTTTATCGTGATGGCTTTACCATTAAAGGTGCCCAAAAAGCTTTGCGAGAGAAGAAGGCGAACGCTTCTGAGGTGACCGCGAGCGAGGCCCTAGAGGCGCACACAGAGCAAGCTAGCCATGCCAGGCCAGCAGGGCCGGGACATGCGTCATCAGAGGTTGGCAAGGCATTAGAGAGCTTGAAGCGTCTTGATGCCCGTATTGACGCATTGCTTGCGCAAAAATAAGCATGATGTGGCGGTAATATCGCGGGCAACAAGCTCTTGGCAATCTTTATGAATCTTTTTATAATAGGCACCAAGTCGGAGCGTAGCGCAGCCTGGTAGCGCACTACACTGGGGGTGTAGGGGCCGTGGGTTCAAATCCCGCCGCTCCGACCAAATTTTCCAACGTACCTGACTGACGCCTTTGCCGCCTCTTACTTGACGCATAAAAAAAGAGAGCCAAAGCTCTCTTTTCTTATAAATCATAGCAAGATAATGCTTATGAAAATGATATCAGTTGATACCGATTTTCATTTACTCATCAAGCGCGTCCATTTCTGCTTGGATCGCATCACATGTCGCTGCACCTGAGGCGGCCACACATGCGTTGTAGTAATCAATATCTTCTGCCAACTCGCCCAATTGAGCTTCTACCTGTGCTGTCACTGCAGCGATAGTGGCAAGATTTTCAACCAACACATCTGATGATAGGAAAGCTTGCACCTCATCTAGCGCGCCTTCAGAAATCAGGGCGTCAATTTCATCTGTGATAACAGCGGCAAGATCAGCGTCAAGTTCGCTTAGAGCTGAATCAACCTTTAGAAGATCTTCGATAGCAACACCTGTCTCGGCAGACACTTCTTGCAATTCATTGATTTGCTCAAATGATAGAGCGTCTGAGCCAGAAACTTGCTGGACGACCGCGTCACCAATTGTGTTCAACTGGCCGTCTTTTGTCTTGCCTGTCAAATCAACAACCGGCACAAAAGTGATGTCATCGCCAACAACAACGAATACGTTCGTGCCAACAAGACCGGCTGTATCGCCACCATTTTGTGCGCGATCGATGTAAACTTCCATTTGCTCTGGGCTTGCACCATCATAAACGCCGCCGTCGCCGCCGATGACTTGGCCTTTTTTAATTGTCAGAGCATGCGCGCCAGATACGGCAACAGCGCTCAATGTAGCTGCTAGAATAATATGTTTCATAAGTAGGTTCCTTTTCCAAAAAACAGCCGAAACTTATATGACACCACTGTTAAATGCAAATTAGTAATTTATTAAGAA
>OBNQ01000015.1_pt1 | contig 36912 bp, 34 predicted proteins | sample 1494201 | NCBI WGS metagenome assembly OBNQ01 (sample SAMEA3275557, study PRJEB22092) | marine metagenome | biome: ENVO 01000043; feature: ENVO 00000569; material: ENVO 00002150 | collected 2014-06-21T11:00:00+00 | depth 2 m
GTGGGCATGAAGGCGGTTGATGCGCCTGATATCACAACTGTCTAATCAGCGGATAAATACATCGTTAAAAATAAAATAGATAAGGCTTTATTGCACGCCCATGTCAGATAATAGTTTTGGTAAATTATTCTCATTCACCAGCTTTGGGGAAAGCCATGGCAAAGCCATTGGCTGTATCGTCGATAATGTGCCGCCGAATCTGCCTTTGACTGAGGCAGATATTCAGCCCTATCTTGATAGGCGCAAGCCTGGCCAGTCACGCTTTGTGACGCAAAGAAAAGAAGCTGATGAAGTTGAAATTCTATCAGGCACCTTTGAAGGCAAAACAACCGGCACCCCGATAAGCCTGCTTATCAGGAACACTGACCAGCGTTCAAAAGATTATGGCGAGATTGCCCAACAATTCCGCCCCGGCCATGCTGATTACACCTATCAGGCAAAATACGGCATCCGCGATTATCGTGGTGGCGGCCGCTCATCTGCCAGAGAGACAGCCGTGCGCGTTGCCGCAGGTGCGATTGCTGATATTGCCTTAAAGCATTTCCTTGGCGCAAATTACCGTGTCTATGGCTCTGTTGTGCAAATCGGGCCGCATAAGATTGACCCATCAGCATTTGATACCGCACAGATTGACCAGAACCCGTTCTTTTGCGGTGATGCCACTGCCGCAAAATCATGGGAAGCCTATCTTGATGAGGTGCGCAAAAGCGGCTCTTCCGCAGGGGCGATCCTTGAGGTCGTCGCAGAAGGCATACCCGCCGGTCTAGGCCAACCTCTCTATGGCAAGCTTGACGCAGAAATTGCTTCGGCGATGATGTCTATCAACGCGGTCAAAGGTGTTGAGATTGGCTCAGGCTTTGATCTTGCGGCCATTGAAGGCACCAGCGCAGGCGATGAAATGCGCAAAGGCGCAGACGGGCCAGAATTCACATCGAACCATGCAGGCGGCATTCTTGGCGGCATCTCTTCAGGCCAGCCTGTTGTCGCACGTATCGCGATTAAGCCGACCTCCTCTATCTTAACACCGCGCAAATCACTGGATAATGCGGGTAATGAGGTTGAGATCATCACCAAAGGCCGCCATGACCCTTGTGTTGGTATCAGAGGCGTGCCTGTGGCAGAGGCTATGATGCATATCGTTCTGCTTGACCAGCTGATGCGCCATCATGCGCAAACAGGCCTAGGCTCGCTTAAGGTTTAAGCGCCGCAACCAGATATTCCACATTACCATCAGGGCCCTTGATAGGGCTCTTGGATGTGCCCAGCACTTGCCAGCCTTGTGCGATGATAAAGTCGGTGATCTTCGCCACCGCAGCCACGCGCAACGCCTCATCCTTTACGATACCGCCCTTATCCAGCCCCTCACGCCCAACCTCAAATTGCGGCTTAATCAGGGCCATCAGCCACGCCCCTTTGGATGCGAGCGCCATCGCAGGTGGCAGGGCCAATGTGAGGGAAATAAAGGAGACATCACTGACAATCACAGAGAAACTCTCTGGCACCTCTTGGGCTGTCAGCGCGCGCGCATTGGTTTTTTCAAGTGACGTCACACGCAGGCTTTTGGCAATCTTTGGTGATAATTGCCCGTGGCCCACATCCACCGCATAAATATGCGTGGCACCTTGGGCTAACAGAACTTGGGTAAAGCCACCTGTGCTAGCGCCCAAATCAACGCAGACACGGCCCTTAACCGACAATTGAGGGAACGCTTCAAGACCACCCAATAATTTTAACGCACCGCGGCTAACCCAACCCTGAAGCGGGCTATCAATCGCTATATCTGCGGATAGAGGCACCGTCTGGCTGGCTTTTTTGACCACCACACCATCAGCCTTCACAGCCCCTGTTTCGATAAGTTCTTTGGCTTTTTGTCGACTTGCGGCCAAATGCTTTTCGACCAACACCATATCCGCACGCATCACTCACCGCACCCACATTTAATCCCGCCATAAAGGCGTTCTTGCTACAAATCATACGGGCACAAGAAACCCTCTTACCGGCAAGCTTACTTGCGGGCTTGCTTACTTTCGGCGGCTGGCAACATCTCATTGATATGGGCCACCAACGCCGGCGCATCTATGCCTGCCTTTGCCAGCTGGCCGGGGCGTGTATCATGGTCAATATAGGCATCTGCAATAGGCGCAACACGCACCGCACAATCAGATGAAAGCAGACCGGCATTGGCAAGATATTGCAACACATGCGCAGAAAAACCGCCTCTGCTACCTTCTTCGACAATCAGCAAGGCTTTGTGATCTCTGATTAAGCCAGCAATCATATCTGTATCAAATGGCTTGGCAAAACGCGCATCTGCCAAAGTCACAGACAGCCCGTCTTTTGCCAATATATCAGCGGCCTTTTTGGCCTCATCAAGAATTGTGCCAAGGCTCAATATAGCGACATCATGGCCGGTTTGGACAAGACGCCCCTTACCAATGGCAAGCGCCTCACCCTTTTGTGGCATCACAGCCCCCGTGCCCTCACCGCGCGGAAAACGCAAGGCAGACGGGCCTTCATCATAATGAGTGGCAGTCTCCATCATATGGACCAATTCCGCCTCATCAGACGGGCACATAATCATCATATTTGGCAGGCACGATAAAAAGGCCAAATCAAACACACCGCCATGCGTTGCGCCATCTGCGCCAACAAGCCCTGCCCTGTCGATAACAAAGCGCACAGGCAGATTTTGAATAGCCACATCATGCACCAGCTGATCATAACCGCGCTGAAGAAAGGTTGAATAAATCGCCACAAACGGCTTCATCCCCTCACTGGCAAGACCAGCGGCAAAGGTCACTGCATGCTGTTCTGCGATACCCACATCAAATGTTTTACGCGGATGCGCCTTTTGAAATTTATCTAGCCCAGTGCCAGATGGCATGGCGGCGGTAATCGCGACAATCTTATCATCACCATCTGCCTGCTTAATTAATTCTTGCGCAAAGACAGACGTATAATTTGGCACATTGCTGGCAGGTTTGACTTGTTCACCTGTCACCACGTCAAATTTAGGCACGGCATGATATTTCTCATGGCTTGGGCCAGAGAAAGGATGACCTTTGCCTTTTTCTGTGACCACATGCACCAAGATAGGCCCTGTGACCTCACCATCACGTAGGTTCTTTAACACCGGCAATAATTGCGCCATATCATGACCATCAACGGGGCCAATATGGAAAAAGCCTAATTGTGAGAATAGGGATTGTGCGCCAACAATCTCTTTGGCCAGTGAATGCGCACGCTTAGCTGTTTGTTCAATCTCAGATGGGAAGCGGCTTGCCACCTCTTTCATAATGCCTCTGATAGATTGGTACGGCTTTGAGGTGATCAGCGTCGACAGATAAGAGGATAGCGCGCCAACCGGTTGTGCGATCGACATATCATTATCGTTCAAAATCACGATCAAATTCGAATTATCGCCGCCCGCATTATTCAACGCCTCATAGGCCATGCCAGCACTCATCGCGCCATCACCAATGACAGCAATCACATGATTGTTGCGGCGTTGCAGATCACGCGCAACCGCCATACCATAACCAGCTGAAATAGAGGTGGAAGAATGGCCCGCACCAAAGGGATCAAAGTCTGATTCTGATCTCTTGGTAAAACCTGAAAGCCCATCTGTTTGGCGCAATGTGTTAATCCGGTCGCGGCGCCCTGTTAGGATCTTATGCGGATAGGCTTGGTGCCCGACATCCCATATCAGGCGGTCATCAGGCGTGTTAAACACATAATGCAAAGCCACCGTTAGCTCGACCACACCAAGGCCTGCGCCAAGGTGACCACCTGTCTGAGAGACAGCCGAAATCATTTCCTCACGCACTTCTTGCGCCAATGCCTGCATCTGACGCTCGGGCATCGCACGCATCACCTCTAACGAGGTAACCTTATCCAGAAGTGGGGTTTTATGATGTGCCAAAAATCTCGGTCCCTTAAATAGCCTATAAGTCTATACGATAAAACTAATAGGAACGGTTTATAACAAAATGTGCGATCTTTTGAAGAGGGTTTGCCGCCTCTCCATAAGGTGCCAAATGCGCACAGCTTGTGGCCACCAAATCAGCCGCATATTGCTTCGCGCCTTCCAGCCCATAAAAATCAACAAAGCTTGCCTTACCTTGCGCTTTATCGCGCCCCACAGGCTTGCCCATCTCAGCTTGGTTTGCCGTCACATCAAGCACATCATCTGCGACTTGAAAGGCCAGACCAAGCGGGGCGGCAAAGGCACGCAAATCATCGATAATTGCCTCATCAGCCGGCGCATCATCTGTACCCGTTGCCAGCGCGCCCATCACAGGTGCCGCGACAATCAACGCCCCTGTTTTCATGGCCTGCATCTGCTCTGTTTCTTGCACACCAAAGGCCTTACCAGCACTTGCCGCCTCATCTGCCTGCAAATCAAGCATCTGCCCGCCTGCCATGCCGCCTGCCGCTGAGCCAATCGCAAGCGCCCTTATAAGCTGTATGGCGACACCTGGCGCAAAACCTGCCTGCTTGCTTGATAACAGCAAAAATGCCTCTGTTTGAAGCGCATCACCTGCCAATATCGCCGTCGCCTCATCAAAGGCAATGTGACAAGCCGGCTTGCCACGACGTGTTTCTGCATCATCCATTGCGGGCAAATCATCATGGATAAGCGAATAAGCATGCACCATCTCAAGCGCAGAAGCCGCCGCAATCGCGCGCCCCATAGCGGCCTCATCTTGACCATTACCTTTTGCCCCAATAAGACGCGCGGCTGATAAGCACAAAGAGGAGCGGATACGCTTGCCGCCATTTAATGAGGCATAACGCATAGCTGAGACAAGCTGGCTCGCCGGGCTTGTCATCTCATCAAAATAATCGGCTAAATAGTCTGTCACCATCGCGCCATCATGCGCGATTTGTGTGGCAAGTTGATTGGCGTCGGACATTAGGTGCTAGCTTGCTGGATCAAAAGCTTGGGCTGATTGCGGTGCGCCATCAGAGGCAGGCACATCAATCTTTTCAACCTTCAAGCGCGCCTCTTCCAGACGCTTTTGGCAATGCGCTTTCAAGGCTGTGCCTTTTTCATAAGCGGCAATCGCCTCATCCAAAGAGATATCACCACGTTCAAGCACGCTGACAATATCCTCAAGCTGGCGCAAGGCGTCTTCAAAGCTGAGATCGGCTGGGTTAGCTGTTGTCATATCGGTCATTTGCACTCCTGCCTATTCGCCATTAATGGTTGCGGCGATTGATTTCACCATATCTGAAATACGGCGTCTGACATGCGCTTTTTCAATTGAATAATAGCTACGCACCAATTCAAGAGTCTCACGGCGTGCCATCGGGTCTTTGACTTCCTCAATGATAACATTATCGCCGCCGCCAGCCGTCATCTTACGCGGGCTCGCCTTGATGGTTGTATCAGACATATCTTCAAAGAAATAGCTGATAGGCACATCAACAATCTGCGAGATATCCCACAGGCGAGACGCGCTAACACGGTTTGCACCACGCTCATATTTCTGCACCTGTTGAAAGGTTATATTCAACGCATTGCCCAGCTGTTCTTGTGACATACCAAGAAGCGTGCGGCGCAGTCTGATACGCTTGCCCACATGAACATCAACTGCGTTATTATTCGTTACGCGAAAATTCTTATCCGTTGCTTTATCTTGCATTGCCACCACTCATTCAAAAAAATACCCACCTTAGGTTGAATAGCGCATCGCCTCGATTGTGACAAGATGCATTAAGGATAATTAGATTAGCATCACATCTAAAACGGATACACAAAAGCGCTAGGAGATCTTATCCGCCACGCACTCTAAGCCCTTTAGCAAAGCGGCGAGCATCCCTGTCTCAAAGGCAGAATGCCCCGCATCATCTATCAGCTTAAGGCTGGCTTGTGCGCCCCATTTATCGGCAAGTTTTTGCGCGGTAAAGGGCGGGCAAATAACATCATGGCGCCCATTTACAATCACTGCGGGCAAATGCGCAATATCCGCCACACCATCTAGAATCGCCCCCTCTTCTAGATAGCAATTATGGACAAAATAATGCGCCTCTATCAATGAGATAGCCAAGGCACCATTACCAGACCCACGCTTTTGATGCACCAATGTGGCACAGGAATTCTCATAAGACGCCCATGATTTTGCCGCCGCCAGCGCATCACCGCTTGAAAGACCTGTCAGGCGGTTATAATAGGCCCCCAAGACATCGCCGCGCTCTGCCTTTGGCAAGAATTCGGTAAAATCCTTATGCGCTTCTGGAAAGAATCGGCCCATATCATATAAGAACCAATCAATCTCTGCCTTACTGCCAAGAAAGATGCCGCGCAAGACAAAGCCCGCACAATGTGCCGGATACTTAATCCCATAACATAGCGCCAAAGTACTGCCCCAACTGCCGCCAAATAGGATGAGTTTCTCAAGCCCTAAATGGACACGCAAGGCCTCGATATCTTCGACCAGATCATGTGTTGTATTATTCGAGGTGCTCGCATAGGGGGTAGAGCGGCCACAGCCACGTTGGTCAAATAGGACCACCCGATATTTACGCGGGTCAAACATCCGCCGATGCGCCGGTGAGCATCCAGCCCCCGGTCCGCCATGCAGAAATAGAACAGCTATGCCATCTTCAACGCCGCATTGCTCATAGTAAATCTCATGCTCATCGCGCGATAAATAGCCCGTATCCCACGGTTGATAAGGCGCATGAAGGCGCAGCATTTCTTCATAAGGATAAGGCATTTAGGCGTCTTGCGATTCGATTATTGTTGCATTCTCACCATAGCTTAAGAGATATCAGCGATAAGTTCCAGCGGCTTGTCATGTTTCTCTTCAAGCGACTTCTTCAGCTTCTTCAACGCTCTATGCTCTAACTGTCTGACACGCTCTTTTGAGACGCCCAAAACATGACCCAACTCTTCGAGTGTGGCCCCATCTTCGGTTAGGCGTCTTTTCAGGATAATCATACGTTCGCGTGATGATAATTCCTGCAATGCGAGGTTGAGCCAATTTGACAAGACCTTCTCATCATGCATTTCAAGCACGACCTGTTCTGGCGATGGGCGCTGACAGGCAAGGAAATCTTGCATTTCATTCTCACCATCAAGGGCCACAGGCGCATTTAATGAGGCATCTGGGCCTGACATGCGCTGTTCCATCACCTCAACATCTTTGACATTCACACCAATTGTCTCAGCAATTTTCTGGCGACCTTCGAACGAAAGCGGGCCACCATCTGCCTCACCAATGCGCGCACGCACACGGCGCAACTTAAAGAAAAGCGACTTATGCGCGGCTGTTGTGCCTGTTCTGACGATTGACCAGTTACGCAAAATATAATCTTGGATAGAGGCTCTAATCCACCACGAGGCATAGGTTGAAAAACGCACGCCCTTATCAGGGTCAAAGCGCTTTGCCGCCTGCATCAGGCCGATATTACCTTCTTGGATAAGGTCACCATTTGGCAGACCATAATGACGATATTTTGACGCCGCAGACACAACCAGCCTTGCATAGGCCATCACCAGATCATGCATCGCGGACGCATCATCATTATCGCGCCATGCCACCGCAAGCTCGACCTCATGTTCGCGCTCTAACAGCGGTTGCTTCATCGCATTACGGATGTAGCGGTTATCTGATTGACGTGTTTGGGTGCTTGAAATCACAGCCATAATATCATCCTCCATGAGCGCTCTTTATCGGCGCATCTGGTAGTGTTTACGGCACAAAAAAACTGGCAGATCATAATCTGCCAGTTTCAATCAATGTAATTCCATATAGTGGGATGACGCTATGCGCTAGGCCGCATCCATGATTTCTTCAAGCTTAACTGCCGCTGAATCCTTATCAATATCTTGGATAGCGGCATATTCACGTGCCAAGCGCTCTAGGGCTGCTTGATACATTTGACGCTCTGAATAAGATTGCTCAGTCGCTGTGTCTTTCTTGCGCAGGTCTCTTACGACCTTGGCGATTTCCACAGGGTCACCTGATTTGATTTTCGCTTCATAATCTTGTGCGCGGCGTGACCACATTGTGCGGCGCACCTTCGCCTTTGTCTGGAGCGTATCAATCGCATCATCCATCTGCTTTGATGATGAAAGTGTGCGCAAACCAAGCGATATCGCCTTTTCCATTGGGACACGCAAAGTCATGCGATCTTGCTCAAATCGGATGACAAGCAAGGTCATATCTGTGCCAGCAACTGTGCGTTTCTCAGAGCCCAAAATGCGGCCCACGCCATGCGTTGGATATACGACAAAGTCGCCCTCTTCAAAAGTGAAGTCTGTTTTTTTAGCCATTCAATATCTCAAAGTGATAGATGAGCCGGGGCGCATAGATGCGCGCTCTTATCTATCATCAGCCTTATGTTGTAAGTCAAAATCCTCTACCACCATGGCTTAAAACAAGCCCATAGCGTTCCAAGGCCACATTATAGCATAAAATCAAGCATTTATCAAATGAGGGGCAATTATGCGCCTTGACCAGGTTTATCCGAGAAATATTTCTCAAATTTTCCGCTCTCATCTTGCTTGGCATCGGCATCTGTCATGGCGTCAATCTTCTGGCCGATATTGGGCCATTTTTCTGACATTTCCAGATTAAGCTTCAACCAATCCTGTGCGCCTGCCTCTGAATCTGGCAGAATCGCTTCTGGCGGACATTCAGGCTCGCAGACACCGCAATCGATGCATTCATCGGGGTGAATCACAAGCATATTCTCGCCCTCATAAAAACAATCAACAGGGCACACTTCAACACAATCAGTGTATTTACACATGATGCATTTATCATTGACGATATAAGTCATACGGGTTGAACCTTTATTTGAGCTGACGGGTCACAGCGACTATGAGCGCTGTCATAGAACAAAATAGGTTAAGGGGCAAGTGTTAGGCGTGCGCGTGCCGCCTTTGCCGCCTTGCCTGAATCAACATCATCGACATAAAGCAGACCTGCCAGACGGCGCATTAATGAGGCTTCCATATGGTCAAGATGGTCATCAGCTAGCACCACCATCCAGATTAATTCAATCATCGCAACGCGCTCATCATAATCGGTCATATCGCGTAATTTCTTGGCAAGACCATGCATTTGCACACGCTCATCTGCCGCCGCTAGGGCCTCATCAAACATCTTATCAAGCGCGGCTTCTTCAATTTCAAAATGTGTCGCCATGATATGGGCGATGATATGGCCCTCTTCTTGATCAATGCCCGCATCATCGACATTGGCGGCTTCAACAAACAGCTCAATCATCGTGCGCGCCAGCTCAGAACGCTCATCAAGCGCGACATCTTTTAGCTGTGTGTCTGATGACAAAACATCTTTTAGAAATCCAAACATAAGGTCTTTCCTCTATCATGTAGCCCGTATAAACGGCTTTTAAGTGGGATCTGTATTTTTGAGCGCATCATTCAAGCGCCTATCTCTTTTTGTTGGCCGCCCTGAGCCTGTATCTCGTCTCTCAAATTGCGGTATCGCTAGATGTTTTTTGCCATCGCCTTTTGGTTGCGGCGGGTCAAGATCCTCATAAAGAGCTTGCGCTTCGCTTGCAGGCCCGCGGCGTGTGGCCAGTGATAACACCTTAATCGTGCGAATAACCTCACCTTGCGGGAAGACAAGCACCATATCAGGAAACACCGTGCGATGCGGCTTTGAGATACTCTCGCCATTAATGCGCAAACGACCAGCGGCCACCATACGGCTTGCAATGGCGCGGCTTTTAAAAAAGCGCGCATACCATAACCATTTATCTATCCGTAGTTGCTCTTCCATTAAGAGGCTATGAGACCCTTATTTTTTCAAGGCTGCCAATACAGCAAATGGTGAGTTTGGATCAGCTTCTTTTGGCTTCGGGCTACCAGCAGGTTTGCCTTGCCCTTTTTGCCCTGCGCGATTGCCCTTATGCGGCTTGCCTTTGCCACCTTTTGGACGTGCGCCCTTGGCACCATCACCTGCCGGCTTGCCACCACGCCCGCGGCGAACACGCTCAAACACAGGCACAGCTGGCTTTTCAGGATCTTCTGACGGCTCTTCAGAGACCATCTGGCACCCAAGATCAAGGATCATGCCTTTCATCTCATCACGGCTAACACCTGCCAGCGATAGCATCTCATCACTCATCTTGAACTGGCCATTACGCGCGGCCGCTCTGACAAGGGCTGAGACACGTTCGACCATATCAACACGCATCACTTTTGTGCCTAAGCGGCGATAGCCTGAGACCAGCCAATAGGCATCATCGACACCCTCAATCGCATTCAGTGAGACACGCCCTTCTGGCGGCGGGCCAGCCTCGGGGAAATTGCCATGATGCACAGACCATAGCACCGCCCGCAATTTGATTGTCGCAGGCTTTAGCATTTCTGCCATATAAAGTGCCTCAACACCCATGCGGATACCAAGACGCGCCAATTGTGGGCGATCAGTCTCTGATAATTCTTTGAGTTGCGCGCCAAGGTTGGCAGTTGGCATGGTGCCAAACGCTTCATAAAGCTGATAGGCAATGCCCTTTGCCGCGCCTGATAGAGGCGCTTGTTCTGCTTTTGGCTCTGATGCTTCTGGTGCCTCTGGTGCCTCGCTAGCGGCTGATGCCTCTGGTGCTTTAGGCGCGCCGTCTGTTTTCGCTTCAGGCTGTTTGGCGGCTATCGTAGCTGGCGGATTGGCGAGCGTGACAAGCGGGCCAAGGATAAAGGCCACATGGTCGCGCATAAACCCTTCAAGGCGGTCTTGCATGCGTGCCATCTGATCTGTGGTCACAAGCTCTGCATCTGCCATCACAATACGCGGCGCATAAGGATTATCTGATTTCAGCAATTTTGCTAGCGGTGCTTCGCGCCAATGGATATGACCATTTGGTTGCAGCTTAAACGCTTCATCAGCGGATGCCAAAACAGCCTTCACGCGGCGTTCAATCTCATCAGGCAGGCCTTTGCGGGCGGCGGCCAAGATCATCGCCTTTTCTTCAGAGTCAGAGATATCAGGGGTGAAGGTAAAGCCATCAAGACGACCAACCTCTTCACCTTCTACGAGGACGGTACCGTCTAGTTTAACAGAAGCAGACAATGATATTTGTTCCTTTAATTTTCGGGACAAATGTGCAGCACGCTTGTCCACGAATCTTTGTGTTAGTTGGTTATGCAGCTCGTCTGATAACCGGTCTTCAATATTTCTGGCTAAATCCTGCCACTCCTCAGGGGCATCTGTCCAGCCTTGTCGTTGTGTAATATAGGTCCAAGTGCGAATATGTGCAATTCGCATCATAATTGTATCAATATCGCCGTCTATCCTGTCCAAATGGCGCAATTGCCCCGCGACCCAATCACGCTCTAGCACGCCCTTAGTGGCCAGATTCTGATAGATCCGCCCCAACATGGTGGTGTGATTATCCGTCATCATATTGCGGAAATCAGGAATAGAGGCAACATCCCACAACAGCCGCACACGCCCCGGCGAATTGGCAAGCTCGCGCACGCTTTGTGTCTCGGCAAGCGCGATAAGGCTTGTATGGTCAGTTGCCTCTGCTTGGCGTTGCAAGAAAGGCTGTGGCGGCGGCGCTTCTAGGGATGATATCAGCGCGCGAGGTGAGCTAAAATCATAGTCTCTGGCACGCCAGAAAAGACCGCGCAAAGGCGGGAATTGGTGATTTTCAATCGCGAGGATCTCTTCTGCCTCTAGCGCGTCCACCCCATCAGTCATCCCAAAGGTGCCATCGCGCATATGACGCCCGGCACGTCCAGCAATTTGCGCCATTTCTTGCGGCAATAGCCGGCGCATATAGCGGCCATCAAATTTCATATCAGAGGCAAGCGCGACATGGTGGATATCCATATTCAGCCCCATCCCAATCGCATCTGTGGCAATCAGGAAATCGACATCTCCATTTTGATACATCTCAACTTGCTTATTGCGTGTGCGCGGTGACAGGGCGCCCATCACAATCCCGCACCCACCACGCTGGCGGCGCACAGTCTCTGCCAGCGCATAGACATCGGCGGCCGAAAAAGCGACAATCGCTGAACGTCTTTGCAAGCGCGTCACCTTGCGCACACCGGCATAGCTTAGCCGCGATAGGCGCGGGCGCGTCTCGATGCTGGCATTTGGCAGCAGGCGTTTGATAAAGGGGCGAATAGTCTCAGCGCCCATAAACATCGTCTCAGATTTGCCTCTGGCATGAAAGAGACGGTCGGTAAAGACATGGCCGCGCTCTCTGTCACCTGCTAGCTGGATCTCATCCACAGCAAGAAAGGCGACTGATTTTTCAAGCGGCATCGCTTCGACCGTACAGCAGAAATAGCGCGCGCGGGGCGGGACAATCTTTTCCTCACCAGTGATAAGGGCAACCGCGCTGACCCCCACCTTTGCGACGATACGGTCATAATTCTCACGCGCCAACAGGCGGAGCGGAAAGCCTATCATGCCTGTCTCATGACCGAGCATACGTTCTATGGCCGCATAGGTTTTACCCGTATTGGTCGGGCCCAAAATAACGCGGATTAATGTCTGTTTCATGAAAGTCGGACCGAGAAAAAAGGGAGGTGTAACGTCAAATAAGGTGGTGGCAAAAAGCCGGTGTCTCTATGTACGAGCCTGCCCTGTCTTTGCGCCACCTTGCAAGCAGAAAAGGTGGGTAAGGGTGCCAATCTGCCTAAAAAATAAGCGGGGATCCTTTCGGGTAAGCTTCGCCCAATTCCTTAACGCCATTAGGCTAACCATCGGGCGAGATCTTACAAGGAGATAGGAAGATGGCTAGGAAGGCGAGGAATGCTTGGCATAACGTGTTGGAGGCGTTGTGTGATGTAAAGAATTGGAACAAATTACACGAGCAATCACAGCAGTGCATCGACGAATGGCCAGAAGACGGCATTGGATATCGTTACAGAAGCATCGCAAAAAATGAACTAGGCCAACATGAAGAGGCAATAAAAGATTTTGATAAATCCATCGATTTGGACCCCACTAACTCTTCTGCCTTCAACAATCGAGGCAACGCAAAACACAATCTTGGCCAATATGACGCGGCCATAAGAGATTTTAATGAAGCTATCGAATTAGCCCCAAATGATTCTTCAGCCTTCAACAACCGCGGTGCGGCAAAAATTAAACTTGGGCAATATGAAGAGGCTATAAAAGATTTTAATACAGCGATCGATTTCAACCCCTCTTTTTCTTCTGCCTTCAACAATCGAGGCGTCGCAAGAAGTGCGATTGGCCAAGATGACGAGGCAATCAAGGATTACAACAAAGCTATCGAAATAGACCCTGAATATAGTAATGCCTATGGCAATCGCGCAACGGCAAAAAGTTTCCTTGGAAAATTTGAAGAGGCAATTAGGGATTATGACCGAGCCATCAAATTAGGCCAGTCGAATTCTTCTATCTTTCAAAATCGAGGTGCTGCATATCTAGCACTAAGCCGTTATCAAGAAGCTATAAGCGATCTTGATAGAGCAATTGAAATAGATGACTTTAATGAGAATGCTCTCGACATGAGGGGCAGTGCAAAGACTGGTCTTGGTTTATATAAAGAGGCAATTGAAGACTTTGATAAAGCAATCAAATTAAACCCCCAGAGTGCAAATAGTTATAGCAATCGAGCTGTGGCCTACGGACTTCAGTCGGCGCAAGAAACCACAGAACAACTTGACCAAACCAGAAGAGACGAACTCCAAAAGATAACTGATTCTGATAAAATCATAGCTTTCTATGAGGATGAAATACGCCGAACAAGATTTCGTATTTATGGAGAGGCTAAACATTCAAACACAGAATTCAGAGATCAAGAAAATATAAGCACTGAGGTAAACAATAATGGAGACAAAAGTAATCAAACTACAGACCAGCCTACTGTCATAAAACAAATACTTTCTTACACAACTATAGTTCCAGTTATTCTTTTCTCTGTATTGTGGTTTGTAACGATTTTGGTCATTTGGCTTTGCTATAAACCAGAAGAATGCAGAGAGGCTGGCACCGTATACTGCGATTTACTTTGGTTTCTTCTACCTTCCATTCTTTTATCAATTCCCTTATTGCTTTGGATTTTCCTACCCACATGTCTAAAACAGCAAAGTAGCGATAAAGCTGACCGGGCTTCAAGCTTCTATCGGCTTGCTACCATTTTGATTTGGCTTGTGGTAGTTTATCTGTTTTACTTTTATTATTTTGACCCCACCATCGCTCTTTCCGAACAGGCGCAGTTCGACGATGTTTTATCGTTTGCCGCATCTATATTATTTCTGACCACACCTCTTTTCCTTCATGTGCGTCATATTACCAGAAGAACTGATGAAACTATAGTTCGACTTCACTCGCTGATGAGAGAACGAAATCAAATTCTATTCTGGCAAGCTCAGCCAGAAAATGAGAAAGTTAAACTTTCTCAAACGATGTTAAAATATATGAGTACAAAAAGCACTGCTGATATGTCGTTTTGGATGTTGCGCATGCGTGGCTTTAGGAGAAAAAACAGCAAGGAAGAGCCAGACTTAGCCGAAGCCCTTAAAGATATCGCAAAAGCAATCAAAGACATCAGTCCCCTAAAACCTGACTAACCCACCCTATCCTTTCGGTTAGCCTTCGTTCAAATCGTTAATGCCATTAGGCTAGCGGTTTGGGCGAGATAAATAGCAGAGGGAGCTAGCGCGATGATGAGTCCATTTTCGGCAAAAGATTGGAAATCTAAATTTGACACTTTGGAAAAGGATGAGAATTGGGACGAGCTTGAAAAACAAGCCACCGATGCCATCGCCTTAAATCCAAATGAGACATTGGCGTTTTATTATCGCGGCATAGCAAGAAAAGAGCTCGGCAGGGCGAAGGAAGCGACGATAGATTTTAATGAGGCTATCAGGCTTGATGATACGCATGCCGATTTTTACTTTCATCGCGCCGAGGCCAAGATGGCGTTGGACCGTCATAGAACCGCTATCAAAGATTATGACGAGGCGATTAAACGCCAGCCAGATGATGCCGCCTCCTATTATCTGCGTGCCAAGGCCAAGCAAAAAGGCGGGCGCTATGCAGATGCCGTTGATGATTATGATAAAGCAATTAAAGAAGCGCTGAAATATGACAAGGGCGCAAAGCATGTCGAGTATCATTATAACCGCGCCATCGCTATCGGCATGGATGAGGCGAAAAAGAGCTCAGCAGTCATCACTGAACAGCTGGAAAACATCACCAAGCCAGGGCAGATTATCAAGAATTTTGATAAGGAAATTATCGAAACGCGGTTTCGGCTTTATGGCAAAAACCTGCACCTTTCGGCGACCGAAGATAAAGCTTTGCTGGAACAGCTAGACCTTCAAAAGAAAGACCTTGGTGATGGGTGGATTAAACAAGCCGAGAAGACCACTAACAAGTCTCGCATCATTCTATGCTTCATCGCCATCGTGGCAAGCGCCGCCTTTTATGGCATCCACAAAGACCCGAAATCATTGGCTATTGAAGGTGTCAATTTCCTAGACATCCTGCAACTAACCACCTTTACGATTCTTCTCTATTACCCTTTCCTCCTCTTCAACAGGCACCTAACAAGGCGTGCGGATCAAGAGGTCACGCGGCTTCATGCGCTGATGCGTGACCGTGACAGGCTGTTATTCTGGACAGCGCAAACCAATGACCTTGAAGAGACCAATAAATCACGCCTCGCAAGGTTCGTGCTTGAGAGCATTGAGAAAAATAGCACGGCCGATATCTCGATGCGGATTATGCAAAGCAACCTGCTAAAAGGAAAAGAACCACAGCCCGCTATGGTGCCCTCTTATTATGAGCGCGGCTCCAAATATGAAGAGCTATTAGCGGCCATAAAAAACCTCACCCTGAATAAATCAGAGTGAGGCTTTTCGTCCTATCATTCCCCCCCGGAAAGGATAGGGCAACTTTGTGCGCAGTCAGGCCCTAGAAATGAGCAGATTGCGTTGTGCCTGGCTTGGCGATTGGCGGGGCAAATTTGGTCAGGTCAATGCCGACAACCGCTTGCTTATATTCCTCAATCGTTGGCGTGCGGCCCAAAATGGCTGAGAGCACAACAACCGGTGTTGAGGCAAGCAATGATTCACCCTTCTTCTCGTCTGAATCTTCCACAACACGGCCCTTAAACAGGCGTGTAGAGGTTGCCATCACCGTATCACCCTTGGCGGCCTTTTCTTGGTTACCCATACATAGGTTACAACCAGGACGCTCTAGATACAGGATGTTTTCATATTCGGTACGAGACGCCTCTTTTGGCGCGCTATCATCAAATTCAAAGCCTGAATATTTCTGCAAGATAGACCAGTCGCCTTCTGCTTTCAGCTCATCAATGATGTTATAGGTCGGTGCCGCCACAACAAGCGGCGCGTTGAACGAAACCTTGCCTTGTGAGGCTTCCAAATTACGCAACATTTGCGCGACAATCTTCACATCGCCCTTATGCACCATACATGAACCAACAAAGCCCAAATCGACCTTTTTCTCTGCCATATAAAAAGAGATAGGGCGGATGGTATCATGCGTATAACGCTTTGAGACATCTGAATTATTGACATCAGGGTCAGCGATCATCGGCTCATTAATCGCGTCAAGATCAACCACAACCTCTGCCGCATAATCAGCGTTCGCATCAGGCGCAAGCGCTGGCTTCTCGCCAGATTTAATCTGGGCAATGCGTGTATCGGCAATATCAATCAGGCGATGCAGCATCTTATTTTCATGCTCCATGCCCTTATCGATCATGATCTGGATACGGCTCTTGGCGATTTCCAAAGATTCAATCAAAGTCGCATCTTCTGAAATACAGATAGAGGCCTTCGCCTTCATCTCAGCTGTCCAATCGGTAAAGGTAAAGGCTTGGTCAGCCAATAATGTGCCGATATGAACTTCGATAACGCGGCCTTGGAAGATGTTATCGCCAAACTGCTCAAGCATCTGTGCTTGGGTTGCGTGAACGACATCACGGAAATCCATATGGTCGGCCATCTTGCCCTTAAAGGTCACCTTCACAGATTGCGGGATTGGCATGGTTGCCTCACCTGTCGCAAGGGCCAAAGCCACTGTGCCAGAATCTGCACCAAAGGCGATGCCTTTTGACATTCTTGTATGCGAATCACCGCCGATGATAATCGCGTGATCATCCACTGTGATATCATTCAAAACCTTGTGAATCACATCTGTCATTGAATGATAGCTTTCTTTCGGGTCACGCGCTGTGACAAGGCCGAAATCATTCATGAATTTCATCAAGCGCGGGGTGTTATCCTGCGCCTTGAAATCCCAGACAGAGGCCGTGTGACAGCCAGACTGATACGCGCCATCCAATGTTGGCGAGATAGTCGTCGCCGCCATCGCCTCAAGCTCTTGGGCGGTCATCAGGCCCGTTGTATCTTGCGAGCCAACAATATTGACCTTCACACGCACATCTGAGCCAGCAAGCAAGGCTTCTTCAGAGGCAACACCCACGGCATTTGCGTTAAAGATTTTCTCAACCGCTGTCAGGCCTTGGCCGTCTTTGGTGACTTCCTTTGATGCTGCAAAGGCTGATTTCAATGGCAGACCCAATGTCTCACAAGCAAATGTCTGAAGCTTCTTACCAAAGACGATCGCATAAGAGCCACCTGCCTTGATAAATTCAGTTTTTTGCGGTGTGAATGAATCAGATACATCGACCAACTCTTCAGACCCATCGGCATCAAGCAGCTTCTTTGTCTTTGTATCAATGGTCAAAATAGTGCCTGTCTCAACAGAGAATTTCTGTTCCAAAACAGGGTTGCCGTCATTATTCAAAATCGGCTTACCATCTTCATCTAGCTTCTTGACCCAATTTTGCAGATCAAGGCCGATACCGCCTGTCACGCCAACAGTTGTCAAAAAGATAGGTGAAATGCCGTTCGTACCTGCCACAATCGGCGCGATATTCACAAATGGCACATAAGGGCTTGCTTGCGTGCCTGTCCAAAGCGCCACATTATTAACGCCAGACATGCGTGATGAGCCCACACCCATTGTGCCTTTTTCTGCCACCAGCATCACACGCTTATCAGGGTGCTGTGCTTGCAAGGCTTGGATTTCTTTTTGCGCCTGTTCTGAGATCATGCATTTACCATGCAATTCGCGGTCAGCACGTGAATGCGCTTGATTACCAGGCGATAGCAAATCTGTTGAAATATCACCTTCTGCGGCGATGTAAGAGACGACTTTAACCTTCTCTTCCATATCAGGCAGTTTGGTGAAGAATTCAGCCTCTGCATAGCTTTTCAAGATATCAGTCGCAAGCGCATTACCAGCCTCATGGGCGGCCTTTAGGCGGTCTGTATCTGCGTCATATAAAAAGACCTGTGTTTTCAGAACTTCTGCGGCTTTGCTTGCTTGGCTCGCATCATCACCCAACGCCAAATCCAACAGCACCTCGACAGACGGGCCGCCGCGCATATGCGATAATAGCTCATAGGCAAAATCAGCTGAGATTTCATCAAGAACCGTTTGGCCTTGGATGATTTCTTTCAAGAATTGCGCCTTCACACCTGCCGCACTTGTTGTGCCTGGCAATGTGTTATAGATGAAATATTCCAGAGAACCGGCTCTATGCTCATGGCCTGTATCTTTGATTTGCGCGATAATTTCACTCAACAGCGCGGCATCATCAATTGGCTTGGCGGCAAGGCCTTCGGCACTACGTTTGGCAACTTCTTCAAGATAAGCAGCATATAAACTCATCACTATCCCCCTTAGACGGTTAATTTCATTTTGATAATAACGCACCCGTTACGCTTACCTAGCACAGCGCCTCATAAGAAAGACGCTGGCGCAAGATCATCTTGAGCCGATTATCATAAATTCTGGCATCGTAAAATGTCGCATTGGCCGTGTTGAGGTGCGCCAGCAACCGGTCGCCGACAGTATAGACAATTCATCCCCGCATAGCCAGTTTTTTTATGCGCTAGCCCTGTCCAAAACAACCGCGAAAGGCTATAGAGTTAACCAGAAACAATGATAAGATGACGCATGACAGATAAACAGATGGTAATCGCGTGCCAAGCACTCTGCGCCTCTCGCAATGATAATGTCCTGACAGCGCCTGTCTCTTGCACAGTGGCAAAGGGGGATTATATCCAATTGCGCGGCCCCAATGGTTGCGGCAAATCAACATTTCTGCGCCATCTTGCCGGCCTATTACCTGCCATCAAAGGCACTATCATCATTGCGGGCGAACCGTGCCCCGCACAAGATATCCCGGCCCTCCGCACCATCAGCTATCTTGGTCATGATGATGCGATGCAAGCAGATTTAACAGGCTATGAGAATTACGAATTACTCACAGGGCAAAGCCGCAACATGCTTGTGCAATCAAGCCTCTATGAGCGCCAAATCGCCACCTATTCTGCTGGTCAGCGTCAGAAATTGAGCTTGCATATATTGGATGACAGCCATGATATTTGGCTATTAGATGAGCCATCTGCCAGCCTTGATGCCGCCAATCTTGCCTATTTAGAAGAACGTATCGCCGGCTATCTTGCGCTTGGCGGTGCGGTGATTGCCAGCACCCATACACCGCTTGCCCAAAGCCTTATCAGCCAGATAATCACCCTCACCCCTGCTGCGCCAGATGCCGCGCCAGATGCCGCGCAAGAGGCCGCAGAAGAGGCCCGCCTATGATTAGCGCCATCTTCAAAAGAGACATGCTATTGGCCATAAGGCGCCCTGGTGATGTGCTAACCTCGGTTGGGTTTTTCTTGATGATATCCACCCTATTCCCGCTTGCCATTGGCCCCAACCCTGAGACCTTATCACTGGTCACAAGCTCAATTGTTTGGATAGCCGTCTTATTGGCAAGCTTGCCATCCTTTGACCGTCTATTCATTGATGATTTTGAAAGTGGCTTCCTTGACAGGCTTATCATGCGCCGTGTTGCTTTGTGGGAATATGCGCTCGTGCGCGTTATCAGCCATTTTTGCCTTATGGGCCTGCCTCTTATTGCCTCTCTGCCTATTTTGGCATTATTCTTTGCGATCGAGCTTGCAAGCCTACCTCTTCTAGCCGCCATCATTGCCATCGGCCTGTTGGGCCTGACGCTTCTTGGCGCGATTGCCGCCTCTTTAACATTGGGGGCAAGACGCTCGTCCATCCTATCGGCTATTTTAATTCTGCCCTTGGCTTTCCCGATTGTTATTTTCGGCACGCTGGCAAGCCAAGCTGTGCTTGATGGTGCGGCCTATGGCGCGCATTTATCGCTTTTGGGCGCCTTATGTTTGGCCTTGCTAGTCCTCAGCCCAGCCGCGACATTCTATGCCTTGCGCACCGCAATTGAAGAGCGGTAAAAGAGGGGGAATAAGGAAGCTTCTATCATGTTTGATTTTTTCGCAAACCCAACCCGCTTTGCCCGTCTTGCAAGGGCGATATTACCAGTGGCTAAAGCTGTCACCTTGGTGTGTTTTGCCTTGGGGCTTTATTGGGGGCTTGTCACCTCACCGGCTGATTATCAGCAAGGCGACACGGTGCGCATTATGTATATTCATGTGCCCGTCGCATGGCTCGCCTCTTCCAGCTATTTTATCCTAGCTCTCTGCGCCTTATTCTTCCTTGTTTGGCGCCATCCCCTAGCAGACATTGGCGCGCGTGCTGTGGCACCTGTGGGCGCGATGTTTGCCGCTTTGACGCTTATCACAGGCGCGCTTTGGGGTAAGCCTACTTGGGGCACCTATTGGGTATGGGATGCGCGCTTGACCTCGATGCTTGTGCTATTTTTCTTCTTTATTGGCTATATGGCTTTGGCAGGCGGGTTTGAGAACCGCAGGCGCGGCGCACGCCCTGCCGCGATATTAGCCCTTGTTGGCGCGATCAATCTGCCTATCGTCAAATTCTCCGTTGATTGGTGGAACACCCTGCACCAGCCAGCCAGCCTTTTGCGTTCAGGCGGCGTGTCAATTGACGCCTCGATGCTATGGCCCTTATTGACGATGTTTATCGGCTTCCAAGCCTTTTTTATCACCATTGTCTTAATGCGGATGGTGCGGTTTTTGAATGAGATGAAAAAATCAGCGACCGCAAGGAGTGCCTCATGAGTGCGTTTTTTGCGATGGGCGGTTATGGCGCCTTTGTCTGGCCTTGCTATATCCTCGCAATTTTGCTGGTTGTCGGGCTTTATTGGCACAGTCAAAAAAAGCTAGCCTCTTCGGAAAAAGACTAGCCTTTAAATCAGTTACCTATCACCAAGAGACCTAGCCTCTGCGGCGGCGTCTGCCTGAGCGTGCTGGTTCTGCCGCATCGCCTGCATTATCGCGCAATGTGCGCACCGGCAATTTCACCGCCTTGGTTAGCTCCTCATAAGGGTCTGTCTTGTGCGGCATCGCCATGGCCCGCACAAAGTGATCTTGGAATGACGGCTCAACCGCTGTTTCAATCTTTTCGATATCACGCACGACTGATTCAATCTCAGCCCGCTTATCAATATTCAACAGCGCCATGCGCGCGCCTGCCCCAGCAGAGTTACCAGCGGCAATCACATTATCAAGCAAGCAATCAGGCACCATGCCCAAAATCATTGCATATTTAGGATCAATATGCGTGCCAAACGCCCCTGCCAGCACCACGCGGTCAACCCGCCCTATCTCCATCTTATCCATCAGAAGCTTGAAGCCTGCATGAAGCGCGGCCTTGGCAAGCTGGATAGCGCGCACATCATTTTGCGTCACACTTACCGTATCGCTAATCCGATAGCTAAAGGTGCGACCATCTTCAAAAATACGGTCGGTCTTTGCCGCCATTGCGCCATCGATGACGCCATCTTCTGAGATAATGCCAGATAGATACATCTCGCCCAGCACCTCGATAATGCCAGAGCCGCAAATGCCTGTAATGCCGGTTGCCTCAACCGCCGCCCCAAAGCCTTCCTCATCTGACCAGATATCAGAGCCGATGACCGCAAAGCGTGGCTCCAATGTTTCGGCATCAATGCGGATACGCTCAATCGCGCCGGGGGCCGCACGCTGACCTGATGAGATTTGCGCGCCTTCAAAGGCAGGGCCTGTCGGTGATGAGGCCGCCAAGAGACGCTCTTTATTACCAAGCACAATCTCTGCATTTGTACCAACATCGACAAGCAAGCTTATCTTATCAGATGTTTGCGGCGCTTCTGCCAAGACCACCCCTGCCGCATCTGCGCCAACATGGCCTGCGATACATGGCAAAACATAAACGCGGCTGCCATCATGAAGCGCAAGGTTAATTTCATGCGCGCGCACTTGTGTGGCTGTATCAACCGCCAGCGCAAAAGGCGCACCGCCAAGCTCAATCGGGTCAATCCCCAAAAGCAAATGATGCATCACAGGGTTGCCAACAAGCACCACCTCAAGCACATCATCTGCTCTCATACCAGCTTGCTCTGCCCCGCCTTGGATAAGCTGTTGCAAGCCATCTTGCACAGCCTTTGTCATTTCCTCAGCACCGCCGGGGTTCATCAAGCCATAAGAGACACGGCTCATCAAATCTTCGCCAAAGCGAATTTGCGGGTTCATAATCCCTGTTGAGGCAAGTACTTCGCCTGAATTCATATCACATAGATGGGCCGACATAGTGGTTGAGCCAACATCAACCGCCGCGCCCAAAATACGCTCTTTAAGGCCCGGCCAGACAGCGATGATCTCATGACCTTCACGCAACGCCACCGTGATTTGCCACTTGCCCTTGCGCAAGGCTGGCTGGAGGGTGCGCAACACATGCATATCACAAATAATCGTGCCCGTGATGCGGTCTGCCCATTGCGCCTCAAGCGCTTCGATAACGCGGCGCAAATCACCAGATGGCTCATGCATATCAGGCTCGCGCACCTCGATAAAACATAAGCGCACAGGCGGGTTTAGGGTAATGGTGCGATTATCCGCTTCTTTTCTGACCAGCTGGTTATGAACCTGACTTTCCGCCGGCACATCAATCACAAGATCGCCTTCGATTGTGCATTGGCACGCAAGGCGTCTATCAGCGGCAAGCTTGCGCTTTTCAGCATAGCGCGCCTCAGAGGCAGATGCCTCAGATAGATGGTCTTTTGATGTAACAATGCCATGTTTCGCAAAAGAGCCATCACCCACATTCACTTGGCAACGACCACACATCGCTCTGCCACCACAGACAGAATCAACATCCACACCAAGCTGGCGTGCAGCTTGCAAAAGATTGGTTCCGCGCGCCACCTGACCTTGGCGGCCAGACGGGGTGAAAACGATTTTTACATCATCTGATTGTGTCATGATCTATGGCTCTTTTCTCTATACCATAAGGCTCTTAGGCACGGCGGCGACGGTTTGAGCGGCGCTCTCTGCCTTCACCCTCAGCAGGGGCTTCACGGAATTTGGCAATCCATTTACGGCATTCAGGGTCAACACCATTCATCACATTGGCGCCCATAATACCAGTCATTTCTTCGGCATGAAGCGGATTCATAATCGCAGATGTCATGCCCGCACCAGCTGCCATAGACAAAAAGGCCGCATTCATACCATGACGGTTCGGCAAGCCAAATGAGATGTTTGACGCACCACAAGTTGTGTTCACCTTCAGCTCTGTGCGAAGGCGGATAATCAAATCAAGCGCTGAACGCCCGGCCATATTAATCGCGCCAACAGGCATAATCAGCGGGTCAACCACCACATCTTCGCGCGGAATACCATAATCTTCTGCACGTTCGACAATCTTCTTGGCGACCTTATAACGCTCATTGGGATCTTCAGAGATGCCAGTCTCATCATTAGAGATAGCCACCACAGCCGCGCCATATTTCTTGACCAGCGGCAAAACAACTTCCAAACGCTCTTCTTCGCCGGTAACAGAGTTCACAAGCGCCTTGCCCTGATAGACAGATAGGCCCGCTTCAAGCGCTTCAACAATAGAGCTATCAATCGCCAAAGGCACATCCACGATAGACTGAACCAATTTGATTGATTCTGCCAAAATCGCTGGCTCATCTGCCATTGGGATGCCCGCATTTACATCAAGCATCGTCGCACCAGCGGCCACCTGTGCCAACGCATCAGCTTCGACACGGCTATAATCACCTGCGGCCATTTCAGCGGCCAAAAGCTTGCGGCCGGTGGGGTTAATACGCTCACCAATCACACAAAATGGCTGGTCAAAGCCGATGGTGATTTCCTGTTTTGCAGACGATATAAGTGTCTTTGTCATGATCGTGATCTCTCTGTTTTTAACGTCAAGTTAGGGGGGACGACCTCTATTTATCGAGGACGGCAAAACCACCTTTTGTTTTCAATTCAATATTCCCTGCCGCAACCGCGCTTGCATAGCTCGCTGTCTTCGCAAAACCACCAAAAGGGTAATAATGGAAATGCGCCAACAAACAGCCCTCATCATTCGCCATGCCTTCAGCCAGCTCAGATAACAGCACGTCAGGTGCTTGGACGGTCAGCAATTTAGCCACATTCTTTGCCTGCTTTTGGATGAAACGCATCGATGGGCCAATGCCTGAAATCTGGGCAAAACGGAACAAAGTCTTAATCGTCGCTGGGCCAGGGATACCAATGCGAATTGGCAACTCATTGCCCGCCGCTCTGATATCACGCTCCCATGCCAGCACCTGTTCTGCCTCGAAACAAAATTGCGTTTCTATATACAGATCAAGGCCTTCTTTTTTCGCAAACTCATTCTTCCAAGCCAACGCATGCGCCAGAGCATCTGTCGGGATATCAGGGCTACCTTCAGGGTGGCCAGAGACACCAATCTTGCCAATGCCGTTACCTTGAATAAGGCCTGTTTCAAGGATATCCATCGAGCTAGCAAAATCACCAACAGGCTTATCAACACCCCCGCCAATGATCAAAACCTCATCAACCGAAGCCTCTGCCTTCAACGCTTTTAAGATGCTATCAAGCTGTGCTTTATCATGGATAGAGCGCGCGGCAATATGCGGGATAGGGTGCATGCCTTCATCGCGAAGACGCGCCGCAACCTTGGCAGTATCAGCCGGGTCAGACCCTGGCAGGAACGTCACATTCACATCTGTACCAGCGGCAAGCGCATCACCAAATGACTCAACCTTCGTCGCACCAGCTGGTGTTACCTCGATTGACCAATTCGCCCCTGCGCGCGCAATCTGCTCTCTTGTTGCTACCATCTTCTTTATCCTTACTAAGCTGATTTGCACGCGCCTATTCAGGCTGTCACAAACCAGTTACGCTTAATCATATTGTTAGTTTTGACCCAAACGTCATGCCCCTAATCGCCTTGCATCGCCTCTCATCTGTCAATGAGCGACATCTTGACGGAAAGTCGCTAGCGCATCGGCACACAACGAAAACCAGCCTTTTTAAGAAGCGCCCTTCTCAAAGCCACCATTCTCAACCAATTCTTTGACCCGTGATGACGGGTAATCAGCCTCAAGCGTCTCAGATAATGTTTTTGCTTCTGCTTCCAGCTCATCTGAACATGCCACAGGCTCACCTTTGCGCCAATCAGCGAGGTAGTCATCTGTTGATTCTGCCCCGCCACGCATGGCCGCCTCATCAATCGCCAGCGCAAAGCGGCGGTGAAGTTCAATTTTTGCCTGTTCACGCTTACGGCCGCGGCCTTTTTCAGCGATTACCTGTGCGGGAATATCACGCCAATATAAGGTGGTAATTTGTGCCATCAGATCTATCCCTATTCATTCTCTCATTTTAAATGCTACGCGCTAAATCTCGCCCGCAACGATACTTATCTATGCGCGGCTTATTTATGCACGGCTGCCTGTCGCAAAAATGTGTTAAATTCGCCATAGCCTGTCAAACGATACTCAAAGCGCAAGCCCAATTCAGCCGCACAATCTATCGCCTTGGCTTTTAATTTATCATCCTCAACCTGCGCCAAATATAAAAAACGCGTATAATGTTGGAAATACATATCACGCAATTCAGGATGCGCACGCAGGCCCATGCCTTTCATCACGATGCGTTCAAAATGGCGCACCATATAGTCTGTGACAAAAAACGTGCCTAATTCTGCTTCCATCTCATCATCAAATTGCGCCTTGCCCATATACATCTCATAACAATGCGGGCCCGCAATGCGTTCAACGTCTTCTTCGGCAAGCAGAACGTCAATATCGCCGCCTGTGCCACAATCGCCATAGGCCACAATGATGGTGCGGTTTTTCTTTTTCAGATTTTTGATTTTTGTGCGCAGACCTGGCACGATTTTCTCTGGCGTATTATGCCAAGACGCAGGAAGGCAGGTTAGCTCAACCTGCCCTTCTGGAAATTGTTCAATAAGCTCGACAAGCTCTTTGGCTAGCGCACCGCAACCTAAAATCGTAAGGCCCGCAGACGCTGCCATCAATCGGCCTAGCCAGCTGCCTGTGCAGCAAATTTCTTTGCGATAAGCTCTTTAGCTGTCTCAACAGCGACCGCCGCATCACGGCAATAAGCATCCGCGCCAACTGATTCGCCAAAGGCTTCGTTCAATGGCGCACCACCGACAAGCACGATATAATCATCGCGAATACCTTTTTCGATCATCGCATCAACAACGACCTTCATATAAGGCATGGTTGTTGTCAGCAAAGCGGACATGCCAAGGATATCTGGCTTATGCTCTTCAATCGCATCAAGGTAGTTTTCGACAGGGTTGTTGATACCAATATCAATCACATCGAAACCAGCCCCTTCAAGCATCATTGAGACAAGATTCTTGCCAATATCATGGATATCGCCTTTGACTGTGCCAATAACGACCGTGCCAACACGCGGCGCACCTGTCTCAGCCAATAGCGGGCGCAGAACCGTCATGCCTGACTTCATCGCATTCGCCGCCATCAACACTTCTGGCACAAACAGGATACCATCGCGGAAATCAATCCCGACAATCGTCATACCTTCAACAAGCGCCTTTGTTAGGACCTCATAAGGTGTCCACTTACGCTCAAGCAAGATATTCACGCCTTCAACGACTTCTTCTTGCATGCCATCATACAGATCATCATGCATCTGTTGCACAAGCTCTTCATCGTCCAATTCAGCTAGGATGATATCATCTTCGTCAGCCATGTTTAGCTCCCATCATGCAGGTCTTAACTTACCCAATATAACGGCCCTGTTCTTAACGCTCGCAATCTCTTACCAGCAGCAGTATCAGAAGGACCCCAATAAAACTCTTATCCCTCACCTAAATCATTTGTAAGGAGATGGCAAATCCCACCTTTCGACTGATTCTAGTTTATCAGCGACATTTCCGCCCTATGGGATGAAAAAATGACCTATTTTTCGGTCTCATCTATTTGATATTTCGTCAAAATAGGCACAGTGGCGACGGCGAATAAAAGCGATAGACCTGTGAGGCCAAAGACTTTGAAATTCACCCACGCATCTGTCGATAATGTGCGCCACGCAATCTCATTGGCAATCGCAGAGCTTGTGAACATAGCCATCCAAATATAAGTCATCTTGCGCCAGCCTTCATCATGCATCTTCATCGATTGCCCAAGCATCGCCTTTAGCGGGTTACGCCCCAAAAGCTGGCCCGCGCCAAGCACGATGGCAAATAAGGCCGAGATAACGGTTGGCTTGATTTTGATAAAGAACTCATCCTCGGTGACCAGCGTCAAAGTGCCAAAGAACACGACCGCCACACATCCCAAAGCAGGGACAAGCGGAATGCGCTTATCTAATTGCCATGATAGGCCAAGCGCGATAATCGTCGCCACCACAAGCACCGCTGTGCCATAGAAAATACCCGCGGTATAATTGGTGACGAAAAACAAAATCAATGGCCCAAATTCAAGCAATGGGCGTGATTTTCTAGCTGATTCCTGTGTCATGATGTGACTTTCTGCTTTTGGTCAAATTAAGTCTATTTATCTTAGGCGGCCTGCCATTTGGCAATACGCTCTTCTATTTGATAGGCGGCGGCGGCCAATTTACGCGCATCTGTCTCGCCCCGCAACTCTTCGCCTAGCACACGTCGCCACTGTCTTGCGCCGCTATTGCCATTATAAAGGCCCAACATATGGCGCGTTATGGCATGCATTTTCACCCCATCAGCGATTTGCGCGGCCGCATAATCCGCCATCTTTTCCATGACATCCACGCGGCTGACAGGCGCACGACCAAAGGCTGCCTCGCCAATCTCTGAGAGGATATAGGGCGTTTTATAAGCCGCGCGGCCTATCATCACCCCATCAAAGCGCGCCATCTCGGCGCAGGCGGTGTCTGTTGTGACAATACCGCCATTCAGATAAATCTCTAAATCAGGGCGTCTTTGCTTCAAGCGGTAAGCACGTTCATAATCAAGCGGCGGGATATCACGATTTTCCTTTGGGCTCAGGCCAGAGAGCCACGCTTTACGCGCATGCAGATAGATGATTTTCACCCCGCTATCAGCAACCGCATCGACAAAGGTATCAAGCCCTGCCTCTTCATCCATATCATCAATACCAATGCGGCATTTCACTGTCATAGGGATATCACTTGCGCCCATCATCGCCGTCATACAGCGCGCCACAAGCTCTGGTTCTGCCATCAGGCAGGCACCAAACCGCCCTGATTGCACCCTATCCGAAGGACAGCCGACATTCAGGTTAATCTCATCAAAATGATAAGGTGCCACCGCCTCAACCGCGCGCGCCAATTTATCAGGGTGAGAGCTACCAAGCTGAAGCGCTAGCGGGTGTTCGCTTTCATCATGCGCACAAAACCGCTCAGCGCCGGCATGGATAATCGCATCTGCTGTGACCATCTCGGTAAAAAGCAACGCATCAGGGCTCAGCAAGCGGTGAAAGACCCGGCAGTGCCTATCCGTCCAATCCATCATCGGTGCCACAGACAGACGGCGGTCTATGCCATCTGCTGAGATGCCTTTGATTTTGTTGGATTCTTCCACTTATACGCTCCGCAATATCGAAGTTCATAATATTACTAGCATTTCCTATAGCTTGCTTATTGTCAAATGTCTGCAAAATTAGCAAAAACTCATATAATTCTTGCACTCATCCTGTGCGCGCTCTAGCTTCGTGCGGGATTAATAAACGCTATCTTCGAGGAGACCACATGATGAAGCGCTTTGGCATTTTGGCATTACCCCTATTAATGAGCTTTGAGGCACATGCCCTCACATTTAAATCTGGCGGGTCTATTTCTGGCGGTGATAATGTTAAAATCACAGAAGACGTCATTGCCGCTTGTGCCAGTGATGCCTTCACCGCGCCTGTGACCGATACCATCCAAGCGATGTCTTTTAACATCCGCTATGACAATTCAGGTGATGGCAAAAATAAATGGGAATATCGCATCCCAAAGGTCACCGCGATGTTTGATAAGCATGATGTCGATTTGGGCGGCCTGCAAGAAGTCTTGCACAACCAATTCACCACCCTGCAAGCGCTTATGCCGCAATATGAATTTGTCGGCGTTGGCCGCGATGATGGCAAGACAGAGGGCGAATATGCGCCGATTTTCTATCGCAAATCAGCGTTTGATCTCATCGACACAAAGACCGTGTGGCTAAGTGAGACGCCTGACGAGGTTGGCTCGCGTGGCTGGGATGCCGCCCTGCCGCGCATTACCACCTTTGCCACTTTGCGCCACAAATCATCAGATAAGCTTATCCTGTTAGGAAGCGCCCATTATGACCATCGCGGCAAAGGCGCGCGTGTCAAAAGCGGGGCCGTCATCCATGATTACATCACCAAGGCGCGTGAAGCCAATGACATTGAAATGGTCATCCTTACAGGTGATTTTAATGATATCCCGAATTCACAAACAACCAAGGCGATTGAAAATAAGAACTGCCTGTTTGATGCCAGACGTATGGCAAAGGAAAAGACAGGGCCTAATTCAACATGGAATGGCTTCCGTTCAGTCGCCGCCTATGAGCGCTGGGACTATGTCTTCACAAACCCGGCGACGCCTATTGTCAAACATGTGATTGATGACAGCAAAATTGATGGGCGCTTCCCGTCTGACCATCTGCCTGTGATTGTCTCACTAGGCGCGCCTCAATAAGCGCCTGTCAGATAAAGAGATAAAGGGTGCCGGATAAATAATCGCGGCACCTTTTTTATTTACCCATCTTCATCCAAGATTTTTTGGCGCAGGGACGAGGCCGCATTCGCATGCGCATCAAAGCCTTCATAACGCGCAAATATCTCAGTCTTTGGGCCCATCTCAGCAAAGCCTTGCTTATTGACCATGCCAACAGAGCTCATCTTCATGAAATCCATCACGCCAAGCGGTGAGTGAATATGCGCCGCCGCAGATGTTGGCAGAACGCAATTCGGCCCCATCATGTAATTAGCCAATGAGCCCGCGGCATATTCGCCAAGCAACACTTCTGAGGCATGCAAGATATGCGGCAAATGCGCCTCGGCATCTTTGGACAAAATCTGGCAATGTTCCGGCGCGTAATCATTGATAAATTGATAGGCCTGCTCTTTATCTTTGGTCAAAACGATGCCGCCCCGTGGGCCCGCAAGCACCGCAGAGGCATAATCAACACGCTCTTCACTCATCTGCTCATAGAATGTCGGAATGGCTTTTCTTGCCTCTTCTGCCAGCTCTTTTGACCATGTGACCAAAAAGCCTGAACTGTCGGCGCCATGTTCTGACTCAATCAAAATATCAAGCGCGGCAAGACGCGGCGAGACACTCTCATCTGCCAGCACAATCACCTCTGATGGGCCCGCCGGCAAGCGTGAGCCAATCTCATCTGCCAACACTTTTTTGGCCGCGACAAACCAAGGGCTACCGGGCCCTTCGATTTTCAAACATTTCGGAATTGATTGCGTACCAAAGGCCGCCGCGGCAACCGCTAAGGGGCCGCCTGCACGGGCAACTTTTTTCACACCTGCCAGACGCGCGGCAACCAAAGTCGCGGGGTCAATTTCACCATCAGGGCCGGGCGGCGTTAGGATAATTGGCTCAATGACACCTGCGACAACCGCCGGAATAGCTGTCATCAAAGTGACAGACGGAAAAGAGCCCTTACCACGCGGCGAATAAAGCGCGACAGACTGCAGTGGCGTGGCGCGCTCCCCAACCTTGACGCCGTCTCTTATCTCGGTCCACCAAATATCTTGCGGCTTTTGCATCTCATGAAAGCGGCGAATATTATCGGCCGCATAGCGCAAGACCTCAATAAATTCATCATCCAGCGTCTCAAAAGCGGCCTCAAATTCAGCCTCAGTTGCAAGCAAAGCGGCAGGGTCAATATCTGCGCCGTCAAATTGCTTGATAAAGCGCGCAATGGCCGCATCACCTTCTTGGCGCACAGCCTCGATAACGGGGGTGACTTTCTCGATATAATCGGACAGATCATCCTCAGCACGCAGGCATAATTTTGCACGCTCAGACCTGCTAAGGGCGTCATAATCATAAAGGGCGATGTCTCTCATCAGCGCATACCTGCTAGTAAGGGGGTGTTTGTTTGGCTCTTGCTACTTGTCGCTCTATTTAAGCCATTTGCGTGAAAAGTTGTAGCCCCTTTTCACCTGTTGTTGAAATAACCCAACAATCATCATCACGGTCAATCTCTCTTGCGACCATGGCTGAGATCTCATCATTGGGCAATGGTTCCTCGCCGCTAATCGCCCGATATTCATAGATGCCGTCAAAATTAATCGCTCTGGTATAAAGGCGCGCATGCGTCATAGTGTCTTCGACTTCGATAAAGATGATGCCTGAATCAGGGTCACCTTTTTTCATCACATAAAACGGAATGACCTGTTGGTCTGCCAAGCGCATGGCGGCGTTGACAAGCAATTGTGATTTTAACTTTGCCATCAAAGACGCCCTTTAAAAATCGGTGCAACGACCGCCAGATTCCCAATCACCAAACCGTGTTGGCTCAGGCCCTTTCGGCCCGCCGCGCTCAGTGGGATCTTTTGACGGCTGTGCTTGAGGCTTATCTGCTGTTACTTGGGCCCCAGACTGGCTCGCAGAGGTGTCTTTTTCGTCTGTTTTTGTTATTTTCGTCATAATAACCATTATATGGCATCAAATCAGGGATAGACAAGGGATACTCATCTGGTTGATAACAGGCACATGACAAAATTTAGTGATAAACCAACCTTATCTTTGGCAAAGCCCGTTAAGATAAAGGCCAAAAAGCCAAAGGGCCCGCGCAAAATCAAAGCCGGCACTTTGCGTGACCCGAAAAAAGACCGCCAAGATAAGGGTGGGGCTTTTCATAAAGATAAATCGTCCAACAAGCCTATCAGGCTAGAGCGTGTTCATAATCTGCCTGCCAACCGGATGGCCGCTTATGAGGTCGCGGCGCTTGTGGTTTTGCATGATCATTATCTTGATAAGGCATTGGCAGAAAATGACCGGTTGCAAGAGCTATACGCCTCTGACAGGCAATTTGTGCGCCTGCTGGTCACAAGCCTGCTTCGTCATCACAGGCAATTATCTGAACTGCTAGATGGCTATGTGCAACGCACCCCGCCGGCGGATGCGATGCTTATCTTAATGATGGGTGCGGCGCAGCTTTTAATCCTTAAGACCCCCACACATGCCGCGCTTAGCACCTCGGTTGATTTGATGCGCGCGGCCGGGTTTGAACATATGACAGGCATGACAAATGCGGTCTTACGCAAAGTCGCGCAAGCCTCTGTCAATTTCAAAGACCCTGCCTCATTGGCTTTGAATATTGAGCCGCAAATCCTCAAAGGCTGGCATAAGGCCTATGGCAAAGAGCGCACAAATGCCTTTTTGCCGACCTTATTTAGCACGCCTAAGATTGACCTTACCTTTGCCGATGCAAGCAAGGCCAAAGCAATGGCTGAGAAGGTTGAAGGCACCCTTATCTCTGATTTGATTGTGCGCGCGCCTTTGGGCGGCAATGTCACCGAATGGGAAGGCTTTAAAGAGGGTCATTGGTGGGTACAAGATGTGGCCGCCTCTCTGCCTGTCAGCTTGCTAGGCGATTTGCAAGATAAGCGTGTCATTGATATGTGCGCGGCCCCCGGTGGCAAAACGGCGCAATTTATCGCTGGCGGGGCAAAAGTAACCGCGCTTGAGATTGACCCGAAACGCGCCAACCGCCTCTCAACCAACCTATCTCGCTTGAAGATGAGCTGTGTTATCGAGGTTGCTGATGCGCTTGACTATACGCCAGAGGGCAAGTTTGACGCTGTGTTGCTTGATGCGCCTTGCTCTGCTACGGGCACTATTCGCAAGCGCCCTGATGTGATGCGCAAAGATATCTCAGATGATCTCGCCCTCTTGCCTGATATGCAAAAGCAAATGGCACGAAGAGCGCTTAGCTGGCTAAACCGCGACGGCACCTTGTTATATGCCACCTGCTCTTTGCAACCAGAAGAAGGCGAAGAGGTGATTGAGGCACTGACGACCGGCCCACGCGCTGTGGCACGCATTATGCCGATTACGCCAGACGAAGCCGGTCCTTTTGCTGAGGCGCTTCTTGAAAATGGCACCTTGCGTCTTCTGCCTGATTCGTATCGCGCGCCAGAATTGGCCTCTGATAGCACGGAAGAGCCTCATTCTAGCGATGGTAATGACGGCTTTTTCATTGCCAGATTGCAACGTATTTGACCATACTTGTCACAAAAGTCACCTCAATAACAGACTGAACGATTACCAGACTGACCACATAAAGGGCGAATGAGCAAGAGATGAAGCCGCAAGATAGGAAAGCGGAATGGCGCATCACGCCGACCGAGAGATTGTTGCGGCAATCAGCGCTTTTCAAATGGCAATTGCGTGGCCCTGCGCCTGACTGGCCCACTGGCAAATTGATGGATCCTTGGCAAGGACGCGCGATGCGTGGCAGTCAGCTTGTCCAAGGCGGCCTTGCCCAAATGCTCAAAGATGATGCCTATCACAATTTCAGCTGGCTAAGAGATATACGCGATTATGGCGGCGCGGCTGGCCGAAGCTTGGCACGTGACCATGTGGAACGCTGGTGCAAAACAAACACAAATTGGCAAGAAACCCTCTATCGCCCCGATAGGCTTGGCTCAAGATTGGCTAATTTATTCTTCACCCTTAGCTGGTTCGGCGAATCTGCGACCGAAGAATTTCAGCAATTATTGCTAAAATCTCTGCTCTTCCAGACCAAGTCCCTATCACTTGACTGGCAACGCCTTGACAGTGTGACACAGCAAATCCCCGCCCTAAAAGGCTTGTTCATCGCCCAAGTGATGTTGCGCCGTGATGATAAGGATTTAGCGGGCCTGCTTGATATGATTTTGCAAAAGGCGAAATCTTTGCTGATGCCTGATTGGGGGCATAAATCACGCGCCCCAGAACAGCATATGCAGCTGTTGCGCCATCTGATTGAATTGCGCCAAGCCGCCATACTCCATGATAGCACCCCCTCTCAGCCCCTTGATGAGATGGTCACAAATATGGGCAATTTGATGAAGCTATGGCGTCATAATAATGGGGAATTTGCCCATTTCCAACGCGCCGGCAAAAGCAGTGCCAGCGACATTGAAGATGTCCTAAAACGATGCGGCCCCAAAGGTAAGATTACCCCGCAAGCCCCTCATACCGGCTATTTGCGCCTATCAGCAGCGCGCAATACACTTATCATGGATGCTGGCACACCAGCGCCCCCCACAGATGGTGAGACCCTGTCTTGTGCCAGCACATTGGCGTTTGAATTTTCAGTTGCCAATGCCCGCTTTATTGTTGGCGCGGGACAATATGCCGCCGACCCAAGGCTTGCCAAAGCGTTGAGTAAAACAGCCGCCCATTCCGCGCTCACATTAGACGGGCTTGATTCCTCGAACTTTGATGAGGCCCGCATCGCTGAGATATCAAATGTCGAAGCCGGGCCAGCAGATGGCGGCATGTTGGCAATCGGCACACATAATGGCTATCAGAAAAGCCACGGCATCTTGCATCACAGACAAATCTATTTAACCAGCAATGGCAGTAATTTGCGCGGCGCTGATAGGCTTGAATATACAGGCGATCCCGGCGAAATCCCGAGCTTTGCCGAATTACGCTTTCACCTGCACCCACGTGTTTCAGCCGCGCTTCTTGGTGATAACCGTATTTTGCTTAAGATTCATGGCCAAAAGGCTGGTTGGATTTTCAAATCAGCCGGCGGCACCCCGCAATTAGAGCCGTCTTTGTATTTTGATAATGGCAGACGCACCTCATGCCAGCAGATTGTCTTAATGACGCCTGTCTCGCAAATTCGCACGATTGGGGAAATTGAAGCACGGTGGGCCTTTATCAAAAGTGCGCCTTAAAAACAGGCATAGCGTTGATGGCCATGACGTGCCAATAGACAAAAACGACCCCTTATGCCATATAGGCGGCAGTTTGATTGAGGCTCATTAGACACCAGTCTTTTGCGTCATAATCTTTTGCGTCATAAAAATTTTGGCTCACTAATATAAGGACTTGCTCTTCTATGTCTGCTATCACGCCCATTCGCCGCGCCCTTTTGTCTGTCTCTGATAAAACAGGCCTTATCGACCTTGGCAAAGCGCTCGCCGCTAAGGGGGTTGATATCATCTCGACAGGCGGTTCTGCCAAAGCGTTGCGTGAGGCTGGCATTGCGGTAACAGACGTCAGCGATGTCACAGGCTTTCCAGAGATTATGGATGGCCGTGTGAAGACCTTGAACCCGCTTATCCATGGCGGTCTTTTGGCAAGGCGCGACCATGAGGGCGACCGTCAAGCCATGCAAGAACATAACATCACAGGCATCGATTTGGTGGTTGTAAACCTCTATCCTTTCGAAGCCACAGTCGCGGCGGGGGCTGATTTTGATACTTGTGTTGAGAATATCGATATTGGCGGGCCAGCGATGATCCGTGCCAGTGCGAAAAACCATGCTTATGTCACAATTATCACACAGCCATCTGATTATGAGACTTTGCTTGCCCAGCTTGATGAGATGAATGGCACAGATGAAGCCTTCCGCCGCGCCATGGCCTATAAAGCCTTTAGCCGCACAGCCGCCTATGATAGCGCGGTCCATAGCTGGCTTGCCGGTCATGCAGGCGAAGATGCCGTTTTTGGCAGTCAATTCTCACTCAATGGTCAAAAAGTCAGCACCTTGCGCTATGGCGAAAACCCGCACCAATCAGCCGCATCATATGCGCTTGGCGATAAGGTGCCGAGCGTTCTTCATGCCACGCAAATACAAGGCAAAGAGCTGTCTTATAACAATCTCAATGACACAGATGCGGCCTTTAATTTGGCCAGCGAGTTTGACGCGCCAACCATCGCAATTATCAAGCACGCAAATCCCTGCGGTGTCGCAACAGCCGCCACATTGGATGAAGCATGGGACAAAGCGTTGGCCTGTGATTCTGTCTCAGCCTTTGGCGGCATTGTTGCCATGAACCGCCCGCTTGATGCGCCGACAGCTGAAAAAATCACCCATATCTTTACCGAAGTTGTTATCGCCCCTGATGCCGATGAAGATGCCAAACAGATCATGGCAAAAAAGCCGAATCTGCGCCTTCTGACAACAGGCGGCATGGCAGATACCGCCGCCTCTGGCACAAAATTCAAAGCCATCACAGGCGGCATGCTGGTACAGTCGGTTGATAATGGCCAAGTAACCAAAGATGATTTGGAAATCGTCACCAAAATCGCGCCAACCGCCGCACAGCTAGATGATATGCTCTTTGCGTGGAAGATTGCCAAGCACGTCAAATCAAATGCGATTATCTATGTCAAAGATAAGGTCACACTTGGTGTCGGGGCTGGCCAGATGAGCCGTGTCGATTCATGCAAAATCGCGGCTGAAAAAGCCCGCCGCATGGCCGCTATGCAAGGGCAAGACACATTGCCAACCATTGGCTCAGTTGTTGCCTCAGACGCCTTTTTCCCCTTTGCAGATGGCCTGCTTGAGGCGATTGAAGCAGGGGCAACCGCGGTTATCCAGCCGGGCGGCTCTATGCGTGATACCGAAGTTATCGAAGCGGCTGATAAGGCTGGTATCGCGATGGTCTTCACAAAGATGCGCCATTTCAATCACTAATTTG
>OBNQ01000016.1_pt1 | contig 35142 bp, 31 predicted proteins | sample 1494201 | NCBI WGS metagenome assembly OBNQ01 (sample SAMEA3275557, study PRJEB22092) | marine metagenome | biome: ENVO 01000043; feature: ENVO 00000569; material: ENVO 00002150 | collected 2014-06-21T11:00:00+00 | depth 2 m
TGATTCACAGAAATTCTGCATGCCAAAATCAATTGGCTTATCATGCGCCATTGGCATTGTCGTCGTCACCACACCTGATTTCAGGCGCGGGCCCAAATAAGGATGCATGATAACCTCACCAATACGGCTGACCTCACCAAGACCACTGAGCAATAATAAAGGCGGTTGCAGCACATCGCCATCCATGACCGTATGCGCTTTTGCCTCATAGCCGAGATGCCTGATTTGTGCGGCGATAACACCGCCAAGTAAGGAAAACCGCAAATAAGCGCGCATTGATTGGGCAACCGAAATCCAATCATCACCAGACGCGCCTTCCATAGTCTCAAACCCTTGGTCAATCACCATCGAGATGGCGTTATCATGCGGCGGTTCAACCTCTTCACCTCTGGCATTATGCGAATACCATGTCCAGTCAGGACAACGCGAGAGACCGACCGCATCAACACCCAAAAAATAGCTAGCAGCCTTAATCAAATCAGCGTTCCGAGCCTTGCTTGCCTCATCCACATCAGGGCTAGGAGGCACCTCAGCCACCCCATCTTGCAGTAGGACAAAGGCCCCAAGCGCGCGTCTTTGTGCAAAGGCGGTTGGCGATTTGCGGGCATAATAGCCACCTGTCGCATTTTTCTGATTTGCCTCGCCCATATCGCCAAACTGCGCTCTGGCAAACATATCTGTGCGCTTTGGCACACGCGGAATATTTGCCTCATCAATATAGGTGGTCGGTGTATCGACACGCTTTAATGTCTCAAGCGGCATCGGGCTATCTTTATAGTCTCTTTTACGGAACGGGTCTTTATTACCAGCGTTCTTGGCACTATGGCGACCAAGGCGCCAATTAAAGCCAGATAGATCTGATTGCGGCTGTTCTGCCAGCGGTGCCAGCGGCAAATCAGTCTCCATCTGCATCGTGGTTGTCACCACACTCATCCCAAAGCGGCGCCCAAACCACGGCGCTTCTATCTCATCACCTTCTGGCCCACGAGACATATCAGGGACAGCCACCCCGCTCGCCACAGCCGCGCGTTTCAGGCAAATATCAGAGGCGGCCATCGTATGAGCCTTGGCATCATAGCCAAGCAAGCGGATATAATTCGCAATCACAATCGCTGTCTCAGCCGATAGCAAACAGGCACGGTGCGCTTGTGCATCACTCAGCCAATCAGCCCCTGCCTCCCCCTCATAAGGGTCGCGGCGATACTCATAAATAAAGGTGAGCGCATGGTCATGATGAAGCACATTTCGCTCAGGCGATTCGACCGAATCTTTCAAATCCGCCATGATCATATCAATACCAGCCGCCAGCGTCTTGGTCTGGCGTGAGCGCAACATATCTGTCAGCCCATCCACATCTTGATTGCGGGTTGGCTTATCCAGAAAATCGGCCGCTTTTATCTGCCCCACACCCACCAAAGCCGCATCACAAAAATAGCCAAACGCCTTTAGGTGATTGGCGCGTTCTTGCAAATCATCAGGCATGTCTGCCTGTGCCTTATTGATCAAGCCATCACGAATAGCATCAAGCATCGCTTGGTGATCTGCCATCGCATTGACGATATTATCAGGCATTAACGGGCGATGAAATGACAGCGCCTCAAAAGGCGATAGCCCTGCCACATCATAGCTGTTATCGCGGCCAAGTCTCTTGAGACGGTGCAGCGGGTATAGCCCCTCATGCACAGGCCGTGATTTGCTTGAAAAGAACCTGTTCGTTTGCATAAAACTCTCTTAATCAGTGACCTTAAAACATACTCTCATGAGGATAGAGCGCGCGCACGAAAAATCTAATGTTTACGCAACTCATAAATGCGAATAGCGGTAATAAACGGGTTGCCTGAGGCGATTTTAGTGGCCTCTTCCATCGTCTCAGCCTCAATCACAGAATAGCCTGTCAGGCAGTTTTCATCCCAGCCAAGCTCAGCCACCCCGTCGCTTGTTACTTCTTGGCCACCCATAAAGCCGCCCATATCAACCGTGCAAGATTTTGTGTCAGCAAACCATTGGTTCCATTTTTCCATCACCTCAGGCGATGGTTTTTTAAACCCAACATGCAGAAGCATAAATTGTTTCATTTTAGCCGTTCCTTTATTTTTATAATACCTTTGGCTACTATGATGCCAGCAATGTTATAGTGCAAGGCACTAAGCAGATTTGAGAGTATCCCTATGAGCCATTTCACCATCGATCCCCTTATCGCTTCGACCTCATGGTCGCTCTGCCAGATGGATGATTTTGAGGTCCGCCTTGTCAATGATGCGCGTTATCACTGGCTGTTATTAATCCCCCGCCTTCAAGGTATCACAGAGTTGCATGACCTTAGCCCCGCCATGCGCCACCAAATGATGGAGCTTGCCACCTCAATAGGCGAAATTCTCTCAACTAAAACAAACGCTGATAAAATGAACATTGCGACAATTGGGAATATTGTGCCTGCCATGCATTTGCATATAATCGCGCGTCACAAGACAGATAGCGCTTGGCCAAATCCTGTATGGGGGCACGGCGCGCCTGTGCCAATGGATGAGGCCGCCGCCTTGCAAAAACAAACGGAAACAAAAAGCTGGCTTGACCCTGTCTTGTCTGGTGGTACGGCGCCTCATAGCGATAATAAAGAAGAGTAAAAAAGATGGCCATTTTGCGTGTTATATTACTGAGTTTTAATTGGCTAGTGATTGCCCTTGGCGAGATATTATTGCTCACCGCGGGCCTAATTTCACCTGGCCATGATAAGGGGCGCCTTATTCCCATCGCCTTTTTTGTCATTATTCTGCCCGTTATTGGCTATGGCATTCATCGCCTTATCATCTGGCTAATGACGCCAAAATCAAGCCATTAAACAAATGCCTAAGCCTCTTACCTATGACGTTGCGATTATCGGCGCTGGCGCTGCGGGCCTATTTTGTGCCAGCCAAGCCGCCGCAAAAAACAAGCAGGTCGCGCTGATTGATCATCGCACAAAGGTCGCAGAAAAAATCCGTATCTCAGGCGGCGGCCGTTGTAATTTCACCAATTACTATGCCGGGCCAGAGACCTTTTTATCGCAAAATCCGCATTTCCCAAAATCAGCGCTCGCCGGCTATAGCCCCTATGATTTCATCGATTTGGTTGAACGCTATAACATCCCCTATCATGAGAAAAAGCTCGGCCAATTATTCTGTGATCATAGCGCCCAAGATATCATTGATATGTTGCTCCAAGAATGTGCGCGCACCGGTGTTGAAACCCATTTTGGCAAAGAGGTTCACAGCGTTGCCAAAAAGGGCGCGCGCTTTATCATCGCGACAAACGCCGGCACGATTGAAGCTGACAAGCTGGTTATCGCAACTGGCGGCCTGTCTATTCCCAAGATTGGAGCCACTGGTTTTGGCTATGATATTGCGCGGCAATTTGGGCTGAATATTATTGAGCCACGCGCCGCCCTTGTCCCTTTAACTTTCACAGATCGCCTCAAAGCCTATTGCGCAGAGCTAGCCGGCTTGTCCGTTGAGGCAGATGTGCGCTTTGGCAAAACGCTTTTCTCCGAAGGCTTACTCTTCACCCATCGCGGCCTCTCAGGGCCTTCAATTTTGCAGATATCTTCCTATTGGCAAGAAGGCCAAGCGGTGAGTGTCAATCTTGCGCCAAGCTATGATGTGTCTGATTATTTGCGCAGTCAAAAGAAAGACGCACCCCGCACAGACTTGCTCCAAGCCCTTTCACGCCTTGTGCCAAAACGTCTGGCAGGACAAATCTGCGAGGGCGCAGAAATCACAGGCAGGCTTGCTGATCTCAGTGATAAAAAACTAGACCACATCGCCAGCCTCACCAATGGCTGGGAGATGATACCGGCGGGTACCGAAGGGTATCGGACAGCCGAGGTGACAATTGGCGGCGTTGATACAGATGAGCTTTCCTCAAAAGATATGCAGGCCAAAAAATGTGACGGTCTCTATTTCATTGGCGAGGTGATGGATGTGACAGGCCATTTAGGCGGCCATAATTTCCAATGGGCATGGGCCTCTGCTTTTGCCATGGCCGCCAGCTTAGAGGCATAGAGCCCCACATATATCAGATCCCGATAGTCATGAAGATGCGTAAAACGGTTATTTGTCAGCGACACCATCTTGCCATCTAGCCACGCAAACCCTAAAGATAGAGCCATGGAAATTGTTGTCATCTCATTACCGTCAGCTAGCGCGCGCCGTGAGCGTCTCGCCGCCAATCTTGCGAGCCACGGCCTATCTTGCCATTGGATAGACGCCGTCGATGCCAGAGGCTGGCAAGCAGATGAGGTCAGCCGCCACACCGATAGCACAAGCGTCATGCGCAACATGTCCTATTACCCAAACCCCGGCGCGATTGGCTGTCACCTCTCGCATATTAAGGCATGTGAATATCTGATAAATAGCGACGAGGAGGCTATCATCATCCTAGAAGATGATGTGTTGGCGAATGAGAAACTGCCAAAGCATATGGCGTGCCTATCAGATGCGATGGGGTGTTTGGACATTATCTTTTTATGTGATTCACGCGCCAACCGGCCCTCTGCCTTAATTGGCACGTCTGACAAGGGCCTAGAATTTCGGTTCAAGCGTTTTTCAAATATTGGGTCATTTGGCTATGTGATCAACCGCAAAGCGGCGCGCCATATCCTGAACAACCATGCAAAATTCGGCCTTGAAATCGATATGATGCTCAATAGATGGTGGCACTCAGGCTTATATATCGCCACCACCAATAGTGACCTTGTCGTCCATGAAGATATGGGCTCATCAATTGGCTATGATAATAAACAGCGCGCCACTAACCCTGTTCGCCGTATCACAACCACCCTTGTGCGAAGCTATTATTCGCTTGTCAAAAGACGGCGTTATAAAGCCCACCACAAAGCAATGAAAACCGCGTTTGAAAAGGCACGCCACTCATGACAAATGCTATCACTGATTTTTTGCAAATCCGCCGTTCAACCCTTATCAGTAAGATGACCTCAGAGCCTCTGCCAGAGGCTGATATTGAGACGATATTGGCGTGCGGTGTGCGTGTGCCAGACCATGCGGTGCTTGGCCCTTGGCAGATACAAGTTATCCAAGGCGAGGGGCGGGCCTATCTTGGCACGCATATTTTGCGCCCTGAATTTGCCGCCAATAACCAAGATGCGACGCCAGAAGGCCTTGCCTTTGAAGAAGAGCGCTTTCTTCGTGCAGGCGCGATTTTCGCTGTGCTATTCACTCCAAAAGAGCACCCAAAGATCCCTGAATGGGAAATGGTGTTATCCGCAGGGGCGGTGGCAATGAATATCACAACCGCCGCCCAAGCGCTTGGCTATGGCGCGCAATGGGTGACCGAATGGTATTCATATAATGACAAGATGCTAGCCGCTCTTGGCGGCACTGTTGGCAGTGATAAAATCGCTGGCTTTATCTATGTTGGCGAGAAATCAGAAGCCCCAACAGAGCGCCGCAGACCGCCGCGCGAAAATGTGATAGGCTTTTACACCCCGCCTGTGGCATAATAGCCCCTTATGAATTAGTCGCGATACGCAAAGTGAACGCCGCAAAATATGCTTAATCATAAGGGCGGCGAGAGACGAGATGTTAAAATGACCAACACACTTTATCATGATGATTTGCCTGATGGGCTAGATCTCGGCAAATCTGTTGCCATTGATACAGAGACACTTGGCCTGAACCTCACAAGAGATAGGCTATGTGTTGTGCAATTATCATCGGGGGATGGACATGCGCATTTGGTGCAAATCAAAGCTGATCAAGCTGATTGCCCCAACCTTAAGGCGCTTATCAGAGATGAGAGCATCGAGAAGCTGTTTCACTTTGGCCGCTTTGATATTGCCCAATTGCAAAAATTAGCGGGCGAGATGAGAGGCCCTGTTTTCTGTACGAAGATCGCCTCTAAATTAGTGCGCACCTATACTGACAGGCATGGGCTAGCTGAATTATGCCGCGAGCTTTTATCGGTCGAGCTCTCAAAACAGCAACAATCATCTGATTGGGGCAGAGATACCCTCACCCAACAACAAATTGATTATGCCGCAAGTGACGTTTTGTATTTGCACCGCCTGAAAGATGAATTGCTTTCTCGCCTTGAACGTGAAGGCAGGCGCGGTGATGCCGAAGCATGCTTTGCCTATCTGCCCCATCGTGCCAAACTAGATTTGGCTGGCTTTGATGCGGTTGATATTTTTCACCATTAATAAACGGCCTAACCACCCGCCTATTCTGAGATATCACAAAGATAACGAGCTGATACAGTGTCTGAAAAACAAACTCAAAAAGCCGCTATTTTCGCGCCGAAGGTTAAATTGGCGCCAAATAGAGACGGACGCTCTTTTCGCCCCTCTTTCGTGATCGGCGGCTTTGCGGCCGCCATCTCTGCTTTATTGGTTATCTGGGTGCTATTCTTCCAATCAGATAATAATATTGAGATTGAACTTAACACGATAAGCACCACCCAAGAAGGGCGTCTTGAACTGCAAGGCCTAACCTATAGGGGGCAGACGCAAAGCGGTGATGATTACGTGCTTAACGCGCAAAAAGCGTCAGAAGATGCCAGCAATGCAAACCTTGTAAACTTGACCATCATTGATGGCGAACTTACCAATCAAGAAAATGGCGCGGTGACCCTATCATCGAATAAGGGACAGTTTGATCAGGTGGCAAATTATGTCAGCCTCACAGGCGATGTTGTCATTACCCAGAGCGCACGCCAGGTTATTTTCAACACACACCACCTCACAGGCGATCTTAATCAAGGTCAATTTGAGGCACCAGAGCATGTCTTAGTCACCAGCCCAACAGCGCAGATCACAGCAGAAGCGATGAGCGTGAGGGACTTTGGGGACAAGGTCATCTTTAAGGGACAAAGTAAGGCAATTATTGGAGAGGATGATAAATCATGAGACAGATGATACGCGGCGCATTAATGATGGGCGTGCTTGCTGCCTTTAGTTTGGGTGCTTCGGCAAATCAGCTTGAAATATCAGCTTCTAGGGAATTGGTATGGGATCAGACCAAAGGCCTTTATGAGGCAAATGGCGATGCCAAAGCGGTGAGAGGCACACAAGCGATATCAGCTGATATCCTAACCGCCTTTTATGAGACCGCGTCCGATAATCAAGATGTCACGCGCGTCATCGCCACCAATAATGTCTCATTCAGTGACGCTGACCTCAGCGGTACTGGCACGCGCCTTGATTATAATGTCATTGAAAATTTCTATGAATTAGAAGGCCCGAACGCCCGCATCATCTCAAAAGATGGCAATGCACAAGCAGAAAACCGCCTCACCTTTGATAGAGCGAACGGCATCATCATTGCCGATGATGAGGGGGAGATCACCTTGCAAGATGGCCGCCTATTAAAAGGCGATTATATCGAAATCACCCTGAGCGAAACCGAAGAAATTGAGACAGTAAATGCACGTGGCAATGTCTATGTGCGCCAGCAAGATGGCAAGGAAGCCTTTAGCCAAGAAGGCACTTATGATGCCCAAACAGGCAAAGCCTTGCTAACAGGGACGGTAAAAATTATCGATGGCGAGAGCGTTTTAAATGGACAAAAGGCCGAAATTGATTTTAATAAAGGAATCAGTAAGTTAATTGCCGGCGAAGGTAGCGGGCGCGTTTCGGGTATTCTTACCACCTCAGAATAGCGGCGCATGACGGCAAAAATTATCAATAACTAAGGTCACATGATGCGTGATATGTCACCAAAAACTGCCACAAATACGGGCCAAAATACCGGGCAAAATAATGTGAAAATCGTCAGTGAACGTCGCGGTCTTCAAGCATCTGGCCTTGGCAAGAGTTTTGCCAAAAGACGTGTTGTGCGCAATGTCACCTTAAATGTCAGACGCGGTGAAGCAGTAGGCCTGCTTGGCCCAAACGGTGCTGGCAAGACAACCACCTTTTATATGTTATCTGGCCTGATTAACGCCGATGAGGGCTCTGTGATGCTTGATGGCAAGGATGTCACACAGCTGCCGCTTTATGAGCGCGCGCGTCGTGGTATCGGCTATCTGCCCCAAGAATCAAGTGTCTTTAGAGGCCTAACAGTTGAGCAAAATATCCGCGCGGTTCTCGAAATATTCGAGACAGATGAGAATGTGCGCAAGATGATGCTTGAAGATTTAATGGCCGAATTTGGCATCACACATTTGCGCAATACCTCATCGCTGAGCCTTTCAGGTGGCGAGCGTCGCCGCCTTGAAATCGCCCGAGCCTTGGCCGCACGTCCAACATTCCTTCTGCTAGATGAGCCGCTAGCCGGCATTGATCCTATCTCAATCTCAGAGATTAGAGAGCTTATCGCGCAATTAAAAGAACATGGGCTAGGCGTGCTTATCACCGACCATAATGTCAGAGAGACGCTCGATTTAGTTGACCGCACCTATATCATCCATGATGGCGCGGTCATGATGTCAGGGCGCCCGGATGAGGTTGTTGAGCATCAAGGAGTGCGCGAGGTCTATCTTGGTGAGGGCTTTAAACGCTAAAAAAACAAACCACCGATAAAAACAACAAAAGGCCCTCAGTGATGAGAGCCTTTTTTGTTTTGTATCTTTGTTGCGAATGGTGGAGCCAGACGGGATCGAACCGACGACCTCTACAATGCCATTGTAGCGCTCTCCCAGCTGAGCTATGGCCCCACGATACTCGCAGTATCAGTGATTTAGCGATACCTACTTCGAAAAGCAAGCCCTATTTGTAATTTTATAGGCCTTCTTCATTATCGGCATCATCTGCTTCATCTTCGATCTCATCGATGAAATCTTCATCGACGCTTTCATCTAGAATCGCATTGCTTTCATCATCATCGCTTTCTTTTGGCGCGATAGTGACCAAGGCTTCATCACCGCCAAGCTCATCTGTTTCTTCTTCGGCATTATCATCGCTGATTAAAGCTGTCTCTTCGATTGCCACGGCAGCATCGGCCGCTGGCTCAGCCTTCGCTGAACGACCACGACGGCTTTTTAGCAGCTGGTCGGGATTAAAAGCTGTATGACAGCTTGGGCATTCAATATTTGTCTTATTAAAATCGTAAAACTTCATGCCGCAAGAGGCACAGCGACGCTTCTTACCAAGTTCCTGTTTTGCCATTATTCAAACCCTCATCTCTCTAGCACAATGCGCATGTCTATGATCGCATAGTGGCGATTTCACCCAAAAAATCAAATAAGTCAAAACAAAAAATCAGTTTTTCACTGATTAAGACTATTTTCTAGACAAACCGCGCTCTATACTGTCACCCAAAAGCTATGCCTGCGCCCCATTTGTAAATAGGCTTAATAGATAGGCTGCATAGTCTGTAACAAAGGATATAACATGTCATTATCGCTTGTCTCTCATAAGTCAGCTAACCTTGCGGGTACATTTGATGTGCCGGGTGATAAATCTATCTCGCACCGCTCAATGATTTTAAGTGCGATTGCCGTCGGGCAAACACGCGTGCAGGGCCTTCTTGAAGGTGATGATGTGATGGCCACAAAGCAGGCGATGATTGATTGCGGCGCGAAAATCGAAAAGCATGGCGATGAGTATATCATTGATGGCGTTGGCATGGGCGGTCTGACCGCGCCAGATGCGCCGCTTGATTTGGGCAATGCTGGCACAGGTGTGCGCTTGCTGATGGGGCTCATCGCGGGCCAATCTTTGCGCGCGACCTTTATTGGCGATGCGTCCTTATCAAAGCGCCCAATGCGCCGTATCACTGAACCGCTCGAAGAGATGGGCGCGTCTGTGACCACCAATGACGGCAAATTGCCCGTCACCGTCACAGGGCTAGAGATACCTTTGCCTGTCTCCTATACACCGAAGGTTGCCTCTGCACAGATTAAATCAGCTATCCTATTGGCAGGCTTGCGCGCACGAGGCGCGACCATCGTCACAGAGCCACATATCTCGCGCGATCATACAGAGGCAATGTTGCGCCATTTTGGCGTCAGCGTCACCCAAGAGATCCTTGAAGATGGCCAGCATCGCGTGACCATGACAGGCGGCACTGATTTGATCGCCAAGGATATTTTGGTCCCGCGCGATCCCTCATCTGCCGCCTTTGTGATTGTCGCGGCCCTCATCACAAAGGGCTCAGATGTCACGATTCCCGCTGTTGGCATGAACCCGCAACGCACGGGCCTTATCACAACCCTCATCGAGATGGGCGGCGATATCACCCTGTCTAATCAACGCCTTGAAGGCGGCGAGGAAGTGGCTGATATCCGTGTTCGCTCCTCACAATTACAAGGCATTGATGTGCCACCTGCCAGAGCGGCCTCGATGATTGATGAATACCCTATCTTATCGGTTGCGGCGAGCATGGCAAAAGGCACAACCATGATGTCTGGCGTCGCTGAATTGCGCGTCAAGGAAACAGATCGTATCGCTGTGATGGCACAAGGACTGAAAGAATGCGGTGTATCTGTCCAAGAAGGCGAAGATTTCATGTCTGTGACAGGCGCTGATACCCCGCCCGCAGGTGGTGCGACCATCAACAGCCAGCATGATCACCGAATCGGCATGTCATTTTTGGTGCTAGGCATGATCGCAAGCCAGCCAATTCAGGTCGATGACGTTGAGACCATCAATACATCTTTCCCACAATTCGCCGATAAGATGAATGCTATTGGCGCCTCTATCACTGCGTAAGCTGACAAGATATAAGGGCAAAAGCTCATGAGTTTTAAAATCGCTGTTGACGGCCCTGCCGCTTCTGGAAAAGGCACATTGGCAAAGACACTTGCGATGGCGCTATCCTATGATTATCTCGATACAGGCACCCTTTATCGCGCTGTCGCCCTTGGCGTCCAACAGGCAGAATTGACGGTTAATAATACGCCCGAAGCCGTGGCAGAGATTGTAAAAATAGCGACGCACTTAGCGCTTCCTATCATGGCCGACGATGCTTTGCGTACCTCTGAAATTGCCCAGATAGCCTCAAAAATCGCTGCTATGCCAGAGGTAAGACAAGCCCTTGTCGACAAGCAACGCGATTTTGCCAACAGCCCGCCATCAGGCAAGGGCGCCATTCTTGATGGGCGTGATATTGGCTCTGTTATCCTGCCTGATGCGGATGTGAAACTATATATTGATGCCGATATTAATGTCCGTGCCAAGCGTCGGTTTCTTGAATTATTCGCCAAGGATGACAGCGTCACACAGGCGCAAATTTTGGCCGATTTAACCGAACGAGATGCCAGAGATAAAACACGCGAAACAGCGCCGTTAAAACCAGCCGCAGATGCCTTTATCATCGACACCACACAATTAAGCGCCCAAGAAGTTTTGCAAGCCGCATTAAATCGCGTGAAAAGCTTGTAGTTTCTGAAAAATTCATTATAAAAGCGGCACTAATGATTTGCTCTTAATTTGCTGCGAGCAAATCTTGATTAACAAAAATGCTGGATGAAAGACTATTCGCCATATCGTCCAGCGGCGTTTGATAGGAAAGCCCCTCTCATAAGAGGCCTGCTTATCCCATCTATGCAGCAAATAAATGCCGCAGCCTTATCCAGCAAAGGCAGTATGATCAAAGCACAGCTTTTGAGATCATCATATGGCACCAAACGGAGAACGTAATTGTCAAATAACCAAGACGCGTCAGCAATGGCTGGCATGGAAAATTTTGCTGATCTGCTAGCTGAAAGCTTTGCAGAGAACATCTCAGTCGAAGGCAGTGTTGTAAAAGGCTATGTCATCGAAGTCGCAGGCGACTATGCCGTGATTGATGTTGGTTTGAAATCAGAAGGCCGCGTGCCGCTAAAAGAATTTGGCGCACCAGGTCAAGAAGCTGAGATCAAATCAGGCGATACAGTTGAAGTTTATGTTGAGCGCATGGAAGACCGTGATGGTCAAGCCGTCCTCAGCCGTGAAAAAGCAAGACGCGAAGAAGCATGGATCATGCTAGAAAGCGCCTTTGAAGCACAAGAACGTGTGACAGGTGTTATCTTTGGCCGCGTAAAAGGTGGCTTTACCGTCGACCTATCAGGCGCCACAGCCTTCTTGCCAGGCTCACAAGTTGATATCCGCCCTGTGCATGACATTGCCCCATTGATGGGTACACCACAGCCATTCCAAATCTTGAAAATTGACAGACGCCGCGGCAACATTGTTGTCTCAAGAAGAGCTGTCCTCGAAGAATCAAGAGCCGAAGCAAGAACAGAGCTTGTCTCTAGCCTTGAAGAAGGTCAGGTTCTACAGGGTGTTGTTAAGAACATCACAGATTACGGCGCGTTCGTTGATTTGGGCGGTGTTGACGGTCTATTGCACGTCACAGACATTGCGTGGAAGCGTATCAACCACCCATCAGAAGCTTTGAGCGTTGGTCAAACTGTTGATGTACAGGTTATCCGTTTCAACCAAGAAACACAGCGTATCTCGCTTGGCATGAAGCAGTTGATGTCAGATCCATGGGAAGCCGCTTCTGAGAAGTTCCCAATTGGCACAAAGCTAACTGGCCGTGTTACAAACATCACTGACTATGGCGCATTCGTTGAATTGGACGAAGGCATCGAGGGTCTTGTTCACGTCTCTGAGATGAGCTGGACAAAGAAGAATGTACACCCAGGCAAAATCGTATCAACCAGCCAAGAAATCGAAGTCATGGTGCTTGATATCGACCTTGCAAAGCGTCGTATCTCACTTGGCCTGAAGCAAGTTCAGGGCAACCCATGGGAAGATTTCGCAGCTGCTAACCCTGCTGGTACAGAAATCGAAGGCGAAATTCGCAACATCACTGAGTTCGGTCTATTCGTAGGCTTGAGCGCAGAGATTGACGGCCTTGTACACCTATCTGACATTTCTTGGGAAGTGACAGGCGAGCAAGCTCTTGAAGGCTTCGAAAAAGGTGCGATGGTCAAAGCGAAGGTGCTTGATATCGATATCACAAAAGAACGTATCTCACTTGGCATCAAACAGATGAGCGAAGATCCATATGCGGGTCTTGTTGATCAGGTGCGCAAGGGCGAGACTGTTACATGTACAATCACAGAAGTAACAGACAACGGTCTTGAAGTACGTGTCGGTGAAGGCCTATTTGGCTTCATCCGCAGAGCAGACTTGGCGCGTGAAAGAGCAGAGCAACGCACAGAGCGTTTCGCTGTTGAAGAGAAGTTGGATGCGGTTATCACATCTATCGACTCAAAATCACGCAAGCTAACATTGTCTGTGAAGGCACGTGAAATTAACGAAGAAAAGCAAGCGATGGAAACATTCGGCTCATCTGATTCAGGTGCAAGCTTGGGTGATATCCTTGGCGCGGCTTTGGCAAAGAAAGACGGTGGCGACGAGTAAATCTCGCCCCTTCTCGCTTCGTTAAGCGCTGATACTTAAAATCAAAGGCCCTTGCATGATTATGCGGGGCCTTTTTTTATCCAGCAGCCTGTAAGATTGGCAAAATACCTATTTTTGCCTGTTTCGTGATAGTTTTACCTCTTTTGTAATAGTTTTTATTGACGCTTTATCGATAGATGGCCATGATTTAAAAGGTTTTTTTGAAGTGTGGATTATAAATAATGACAAAATCTGAATTGATTGCTCGTCTCGCTGCACAAAACCCGACATTGTATCATCGTGATATTGAACGACTTGTCAGCACAGTGTTTGATACAATCATTGGGGCTCTTGAAGATGGCGATAGGGTTGAATTGCGCGGGTTTGGTGCGTTTTCCGTGCGCCAAAGAGACGCGCGCGTCGGTCGCAATCCCCGCACAGGCGAATCTGTTAGTGTCGAAGCCAAAACTGTGCCGTTTTTTAAAATGGGCAAAGGCATGAAAGAGCGCTTAAACAAATAGGCTGATTTTGCCTGTTGCACGCGCCTATTGCTCTCGCCTTTGGCTCTATAGCCTATTGCCCCCTCAATAAAAGGAACCCTTGCTGTTATGGCCGCCATTGCCAAGCTATTCGGGACCATTCTCACCCTTATGATTCTAGGCTATGTCGCCTTTTTTGCTGTGGTGAATGATGCGGTAATACAGCTAACCCTATGGCCGCAAAGCGCGCCTATCGAAGCCCCTATTTGGCTTATCACCCTATGCGCCTTTTGCGCGGGCCTCTTACTCATTGCCCTATTGGCAAGCATGCGGATCTCAGCCTTGCGCCTCTCTCTTTATCGCACGGAAAAAAAGCTGACACGCAAAACAGACGCGCTCGCACAAGCATCACAGATATCTAGCACAAAGGACGCACCGCACTCTGCCAGCGAAAGACTTTCTTTTCATGACAAATAACGCGCACCAAACCTTCCCCCACCTTGCGCCAAAAGGGGCTAAGATTTGCGGGATTCGTACCAAAGCTGACTATGATCATTGCGCTGATGCTGGTGCCGCCTTTGTTGGCATGGTGTTTTTTGAAAAATCACCGCGCCACCTGACCTTTGATGAAGCAAAGCGTCTGGCACATGCCGCGCGCCCTGATGGGCCGGTGCGTGTTGCCTTAACCGTTGATGCGACCGACACCTTCATTGATGATATTAATGCGGCGTGCCAGCCTGATATGTTTCAGCTTCATGGCAATGAGAGCCCCGCACGCGCCGCCGCGATAAAGGCGCGCACGAATAAGCCTGTTATGAAGGCCTTTCGCGTCAAATCCCCCAGCGATATCACACAGGCTGAGGCCTATTATGATGTCGTGGATTGGCTGTTATTTGACGCTGATTCAGGCAATCCTGATATGCCGGGTGGGACAGGTCATCAATTTGACTGGTCACTGGTCAAAGACTTGGCCCCGCCGCTTCCTTGGATGCTCGCAGGCGGGCTTAAGGCTGAGACGCTGCCACTTGCCTTGGCGCAAACACCAGCTTGCTATTTTGATGTATCCTCGGCCGTAGAGGCAACAAAAGGCGTCAAAGACCATGGGCTTATCACAAACTTTATCAATGCGATAAAATAATGGCACTTTGGGCTGTCTTTTAGCGTCAAAAGTCACTATTTTAACACATATATTTAGGAATCACGAAGGGTAGCAGCCACATGGATCAAGCTGTGTTAAATTCATTTCAAATTGGACCTGATGAAGATGGTCGTTTTGGCATTCATGGCGGGCGCTTTGTTGCCGAAACTTTGATGCCGCTTATTCTGTCAGTTGAGCAGGCCTATCGCGATGCACAAAATGACCCTGAATTTGAGCGTCAATTGCGCTATTACCAAACGCATTATATTGGCCGCCCTTCACCGCTTTATTTTGCTGAACGCCTGACCAAATATTTTGGCGGTGCAAAATTATATTTCAAACGTGATGAGTTGAACCATACAGGCGCGCATAAAATCAATAATGTGCTTGGCCAAGCCCTATTGGCAAAGCGTATGGGCAAGACCAAAATCATCGCAGAGACAGGCGCCGGCCAGCATGGTGTCGCAACTGCCACAGCCTGTGCGCTGTTTGATCTTGAATGTGAAGTCTTTATGGGCGCCGAAGATGTTGTACGCCAAAAGCCAAATGTTGACCGTATGCGTCTGCTTGGTGCCAAGGTGCACCCTGTGACGTCTGGCACATCTACCTTGAAAGATGCGATGAACGAAGCTTTGCGCTATTGGGTGGCAAATCCTGAGACGCATTTCTATATTATCGGCACAGTCGCCGGCCCGCACCCCTACCCTGAGATGGTGCGCGATTTCCAAGCTGTTATCGGCAAGGAAGCCAAAGAGCAAATGATGGAAGCCGAAGGCAGATTGCCTGACGCGCTTATCGCTTGTATTGGTGGCGGTTCAAACGCGATGGGCCTATTCTATCCCTTCTTGGATGATAAATCAGTTGATATTTACGGCGTTGAAGCCGCAGGTCATGGCATTGATTCAGGCCTGCATGCCGCCAGCCTGACAGGTGGTGAGCCAGGTGTCTTGCATGGCAACCGCACCTATTTGCTGCAAAGCAAAGAAGGCCAAATCGCAGATGCGCATTCAATCTCAGCGGGGCTTGATTATCCGGGCATTGGCCCTGAACATGCGTGGCTTCATGATGTGGGGCGCGTCAATTACGTCAGCGCAACTGACGAAGAAGCGCTTGTCGCATTCCAGCTTTGTTCACGCCAAGAAGGCATCATCCCAGCACTTGAGCCATCTCACGCGCTTGGCTTTGCTTCGACGATGATCCCAGAGATGGATAAGGATAAGGTCGTGATTTTGAACATGTGCGGCAGAGGCGATAAAGACCTTGGCGCTGTGTTGCCAAAATTGGATGAACGCGGCCTGCTTTAGGTCATAAGATAGACTGACAAAATATAAGATAAGGTATGAGAATTATGACCGGCCGTATTACAAAAACATTTGAGCAAGCAAAATCAAATGGCAGAGGCATCCTAGGGGTGTTCGTATCAGCAGGTGACCCTTCCGAAGAGATTTGCGCCGCCACCTTGGATGCGCTTGTTGAGGCTGGCGCGGATATGATTGAGCTTGGCATGCCATTCTCTGATCCGATGGCTGATGGCCCGGCTATTCAGGCCGCTAGCTTGCGTGCGATTGCCGCTGGCATGACGCTTGAGAAGACCTTGAAAATGGCCGCTGAATTCAGAGAGCGTCACCCTGATACGCCGCTTATCTTGATGGGCTATTTTAACCCGATTTACATGTATGGCCGTGATGCGTTTCTTGCGCGCGCTGTGGCGGCGGGTGTTGATGGTCTTATCATTGTTGACCTGCCACCTGAAGAAGATGTGGAATTATGCGACCCCGCGATTGCCGCAGGTCTTGATTTCATCCGCCTGACAACACCAACCACCAAAGGCACCCGCCTGACACGTGTTCTGGAAAAAGCCGGCGGCTTTGTCTATTATGTCTCTATTGCGGGCATCACCGGCACCAAAAGCGCCGGGGCAGATAGCATCAAAGCGGCGATCGCTGATATCAGAGGCGCAACAGACTTACCCGTTGTCACAGGCTTTGGCATTCGCACACCAGAACAGGCCGCCGAGGCCTCTATCCTATCTGATGGGGCGATTGTGGGCTCTGCTGTGGTTGAGATTATCGCCAATAACATTGATGAGGCTGGCACGCCTTCGCCAGAGATTCCGCAAAAGATCGGCCAATATGTCTCATCACTCGCAAAGGCGATTGCCGCAAAGTAGCATTCAAGGTATCTTAACGATACCGCATCCTATCGCCTGCCCAATAAAGGGATGCTGATATAGGCGCTGTCATGACCGAAAGGGAGCTTGTCTTATGAACTGGATTACAAACGCTGTCCTGCCAAAAATCAAAGCCTTTGTGCAATCAAATGATGTGCCTGATACGCTATGGGTAAAATGCAAGCCATGCGGTCAGATGATCTTTCACAAAGAATATGAAGCCGCGCATAATACCTGTCAGGCTTGTGGCTATCATGGGGCGTTGGCGCCAAAATCACGCTTTGATATGTTGTTTGATGGGGCCGCGTGGCAGGCGATTGCTTTGGCAAAGACCACTGATGACCCGCTCAAATTCAGAGACACAAAGAAATATACAGACCGCCTTAAAGACACACGTGGCAAGCTTGGTGAAGAAGATGCCATCGCCGTCGGCGCCGGCAAGATTGACGGGCTAGACGTTGTTATCGCCGCCTTTGATTTCCGCTTTATGGGCGGCTCTATGGGCCGCGCGGTCGGCAATGCGCTTCTTGTCGCGGCCGAAGAAGCTGTCTCACGCGGTGCGGCGCTTATCACTGTGCCATCAACCGGCGGTGCCCGCATGCAAGAAGGCATCTTATCTTTGATGCAATTGCCGCGCTCTATCATCGCCACTGACAAGCTAGCCGAAGCAGGCTTGCCTTATATCGTTCTATTGGCGCACCCAACAACAGGCGGTGTCACTGCTTCTTTTGCGATGCTTGGTGATGTGCAAATCGCTGAACCTGGCGCGATTATCGGCTTTGCTGGTCGCCGCGTTATCGAAGAGACCGTGCGTGAAAAGCTGCCAGAAGATTTCCAAACAGCTGAATATCTGCAAGATCATGGTATGGTTGATGCAGTGATACCGCGTCATGAACAGCGCACAAAAATTGCGCAAATCATCTCATTACTGACGCATAAGCCACGTGTGAGCGCGGCCGAATAAGCAGGCGCACATCGCGCTTACCACACGCATATGATAGGCCTTTTTTATGGTGACGATTGATGATGTGCTAGGGCAACTTGCGGCCTTGCACCCAAAGCTGATTGATTTAGGCCTAGACCGCACATTCGAAATCCTAGAGGTTCTTGGCAATCCGCATGAGGCCTTGCCGCCGGTTATTCATATTGCCGGCACAAATGGCAAGGGCTCCACAGCCGCCTTTTTGCGGGCCATGGCAAATGCGGCAGGCCTGCGCTGTCATGTCTATACCTCGCCTCATCTCTGCCGCTTTCATGAACGTATCCGCATCGCCGATAGGCTGATAGATGATGCGGCGCTCATCGCCCTTCTTGATGAGGTCAAAGAGCGTAATGCCGGCCGGCCCATCACCTTTTTTGAGGTCACAACTGCCGCCGCTTTCCTTGCCTTCTCGCGCCATGATGCAGACCTTGTGATCCTAGAGACAGGCCTTGGCGGCTTGCTTGATTCAACAAATGTGCTGGCACGGCCTGCCGCCACAGTGATTACGCCTATTGCCCAAGATCATGAACATTTCCTTGGCAATGATATCACCGAAATTGGCCGTCAAAAGGCAGGCATTTTCAAAACAGGCACACCTGCCATTATCGCGCGTCAAACCACAGATGCGGCCGCTGGCATCCAAGATATTGCCGATAAAAAGCACATAGACACCTATTGGATGGGCGACGCATTTGATTATCAGATAACCGATGAGGGCCTCTCGCTGACCATTGAGGGCACAAGCTATCATGCGCCTGCCCCGTCGCTTGCTGGTGCGCATCAATATGAAAATGCCGCCCTTGCCGCCGCCGCGCTTCATTATAGCGGCATCATTTCTGTCTCTGCCGCTCTTTCTGGCACAGATAAGGCTGTCTGGCCCGGGCGTGTCCAAAGGCTGGATAAAGGTCATCTTGTTGAGGGTGCCGGCGGTATCCCGATTTGGCTTGATGGGGCGCATAATGCGCATGGGGCCAATGCGTTGGTAAAGGCGATGGCAACACGCGGCAAGGCAGGTGAGAAATGGGCGCTGATTATTGGCGCGCTTGATACACGCCCTATCGCTGATTTCCTTGCACAAATACAGCCGATTGCCGCCCAAGTAGTGGCAATCACAATCCCTGACCAAGATGCGGCCCTCTCAGCAGATGAGATAAAGCAAGCCGCCGATACGCTTGGCATAGAATGCAAAACAGCGCCTGATATTCACCATGCGCTGTCTTTGATAAAAGACAAGCCGCAAAGATTAATCTGCGGCTCCCTCTATTTAGCGGGTCATATATTGACCGAAAATGGCACCCTACCCGACTAGCGCGCCAAAAGACCCTTACAGGTTTTGTTCAATCCATTGCTGAAGCGCTGATTTTGGCATCGCGCCAACTTTCTCAGCCACAACTTCACCTGATTTAAAGATCAGCAAAGTTGGAATACCGCGCACACCATATTGTGTTGGTGTATTTGGGTTTTCATCGATATTCACCTTAGCGATTGTCATTTTATCGCCGATATCTTCTGAAATCTCTTCAAGAGCTGGGCCAATTGCCTTACAAGGCCCGCACCATTCTGCCCAAAAATCAACAAGCACAGGCTTATCTGATCCAAGAACATCTGCTTCAAAACCAGCATCGGTGGTTGTCATAGTCGCCATTTTTATCCCCTATTTTAGTATCACGCTTGTCTGCTTTGAATGTAGGAACTGCGCTATGTTTGGTCAAGGTGCAAGAGATCAATTCTTTCTAGTGTGATCCCACATCTGTTTGTTTCAGCGCATTTGCGAGGCTCTCCTGCGATAGGTGCGAGCGCGAGAAATCACGAAGCCAAATAATCTCAGCTTTTATCGGCTTATCTGGATAAATATCGCGCAAAAGCGCGGCATAAAGCGCCATTTGCAGCTGATATGTGTGCGGTACATCTGCGCCATAAGGGCGACCTGATTTGAAATCCACCAGCCATAGCTCATCTTGCTTGATAACTAATTTATCTATCTGGCCGACAATTGTGCGGTCTCCGACAATGCCTGAAATACCAAATTCGGACAAAGCTTCAGGGGCAAAAAGAGGCGCAAATTCTGGCTTGGCCATGAAATCCACCATATGTGTTGCCAACTCTATCAGGCGTGCCTCACCAATTGGGGCCTCTTTTGGATAGCGCACCAGATGCGAGATTTGCGCCAACCGCCGCGCCGTATCAGCGCGCGCCTCTGGCGGGGTTGCCTGCAAACGCTCTAGCAATTCATGCATGAAAATACCCTCAAGACGCGGATGGGCAGACATATTTGCACGGGGATTAGGACCGGCTCTCGATACATCGCTAGGGATAGGCTTATTTTGCCCAAGCGCTTCTGGCAGGTCACTTTCATCTGGCGCAGATGGCACAAGCGGCCGCAGGGGCACAGTCTCTTTTGGCGGCGCACAAAACGCCCAAGGATAGCGTTGCGCGACATCCCCAATCTGCTGTGCTAGCGCCGCCTCATCGCCCTTTTTCGTGTCATTATCATCTGTCCCTTTATGGATATAACGGCGCACCCCTTCCTCATCAGGCTCAATCGCCGCCGCCGCAAATCCGGCTTTTAGCAGGCTATCCCACGTGACACCTTCAAGCTTTCGGTCAACACCGCCAAGGAACAAACATTCACTTGCTCTTGTCATCGCAACATATAGCAAGCGTTGATGCTCAGCCGCCCGCACTTGTTTATCTGTTTCTTTAAAATGCGCCACAGCCTCTGGCAAAAAGGTGCTATCGGCAGGCCAATAAAATGCCTCATCACTTGCCACCAGCGGTTCAGCCTTATTTCGGCCTTTGACAATATCAGGCACATAGACGACGGGCGATTCCAGCCCTTTTGAGCCATGAATCGTCATGATACGCACTTGGTTTTCTTTGATATTGCCAAAATCACGCTTTATTTCGGTATCATTCGCACGCTGATGGGCAAGGAAATCAGCGAGGCTTGCCCCGCCTTGTTTTTCAAACTCATAGGCTTGGTCGATAAAGGCGTTAAGACTGTCAGTCACGCCTGTACCAAGACGGGCATGGAAGGCTTCTCTGCCACCTTGGGCAAGCACTGTCTCATAAAAACTCGCCGGTGACAGGCCTGTTGCAAGCGCAAAATAATGCTCAAGCTTGGCATTGGCTTTGCCCAGCCTGTCCGTGCCCCCTGCATGAGATTTCAGCGCGGCCATCACAGTTTGGCCGCCGCGTCGCCCTGCCGCAAGATACATTAAATCATCCTCACCCAGCCCAATCAGTGGTGATTTCAAAAAGGCCGCAAGTTGCAAATCATCTTCTTGCAGAATACAGATATCCCCAAGGGCCAGCAAATCAGCGATCTCAATCTGCTGGTTCAAATGCAGCCTATCAGCGCCTGCGACAGGGATATTGTGCCGCAGTAACGCCCCGCGCAACAAGGTAAACAGCGCATCACGCTTATTCACCAAAATCATAATATCGCGCGGCTGATAGCTTTTGCCATCAAGCCCCTTTGCCGTGCCATCAAGCATCGTCTCAATATGACAGGCAATCTGTTCTGCCAATTGCGCCGCGCCGCCCTTGGCGCTCACCGCGCCATCAGGCACAAAATCAGCCACATCAAAATAGGGCAAATCATCTTTTTTATCGGCCATATCAACAAGCGGCCATAATTCGACCATGCCAAATTTATCCGCAAAGAAAGCCTCATGCGCCATATAAGCGCCGCCCAACCCCTCGACCTCAGCGCCTGTCATGACATGGTTCACCATATCAAGAACCGCCTTTGAGGATCTAAAACTCATCGCCAGCTTTACATCTTCAAATAGGTGATTACCTGTTTGCGCTCTGGCGTTAAACTCTGCGCCTTTTTGAATGAAAATATGCGGGTTCGCGCCTTGGAAGCTATAGATAGATTGTTTGAAATCACCCACCGAGAATAAGGTGCGCGCATTATCTTCATCTGCCTCATGGGCAAAGAACTCATCTGCCAGAGATGTCAGCAATTCCCATTGCGCGGGGTTGGTATCTTGCGCCTCATCAACCAACATATGATGAATGCCAAAATCTAATTTCCAGCGCACCCACGCCATCGCATCCGCAGATGATAGCAACTTATCAGCCTTGATAATCAAATCATCATAATCAAGCACCGCTTGGCGCAATTTTGCCTGCTCATAATGCAACGCCACATGACGTCCCACCACATAAAGCGCGCGCGTGCGCTCAATCGTGTCAAACGCTGAAACCACTTTTCTATAGGCAATCATCGCCTGCGCGATACGCATAAAAACATCTTCAATCGCCGGGTTGGCTTCTCTTATTTTCTTGGTCACAAACTGCGAATTTGGCTTCCCGCTCGTCGTAACAAACCCGCTTATAATGGTCGGGAATTTTGAAATGCGCTCTGCTTCTGGCAGGCTATGCCATGCGATAAATTTAGCCATCCTGTCTGGCCGCGCTTCGGCAAGCTCAGCAAAAGGCATGGCGGCAATAAGACCTGCATAATAAAGCTGTGCCTCCTGCTTATTCGCCGCCTGCTCAGGCGTTATCGCCTTCATCGCACGCTCAAACGCAGGCACCATGCCCAATGGCATTGCGGCGGCGGCATCTGATAATTTGCGCATAGAGACAAAAGATTTCACAAGGTCAAACAGACTTTGATGCGCGCTAATCTCAATCAGATAAGAAAGCGCCTGCTTCATCTCTGCGCCCGGCTCTTTAAAGCAAGAGGCAAAACTAGCGCGTAACAGGCTCTCTTTTTGGCCATCTGTTATCAGCTGGAAATGGGGCGGCAGACCTGCCTCAATCGGAAAGCGCGATAACAAAGATTGGCAGAATGAGTGGGTGGTCTCAATGCGCGGGCCTTGGTCATTATCGATGACTTGCGCAAACAGGCGCCTTGCCACCTCGATAACCTCTTGGGCTGGCACTGTGCCTGTCATTTTCTTGATATCATCTATCAGATCAGTTGGCTGGGCCACTGCCCATGTCGCCAGCTTGCTATGCAGACGCGCTTCAATCTCAGCGGCCGCCGCATTGGTGAAAGTCACGCATAAAATCGTCTCTGGCACCTCACCTGATAGCAACAGCCGCAAGACGCGTTCAATCAAAACCTTGGTCTTACCCGTGCCAGCATTGGCAGAGACAAAAACCGATTGCACAGGGTTAGAGGCATGTCTTTGCAATAAATCAGTCATTGCTCACCTCCAACACACGCCATTCTTTTATCCGCGCCAGATGGCGATAGTCTGAATAATCTTGCTTGCCTTTGGGGTCTGGCTCAGCGTGATAGGGCATCGCCTCATCCTCAAAGCGCGTCAATAGCCCTGTAATCGCATCCATCAGCGGCGCTGCATCAAACTCCTTTGGCGTCACATCCTTCTTTTTGCCAACATCCTTATTGCGCCCCTTTAATTCCCAATAAGCCAATTGGCGCACCTTTGCCCCTGTCGTAATCGTCTGATAGCCGCCATTGGCAATCAGCCCTGCCTCGACAAGCATCTGTGCTGAACGCCCGCCTTCGACACGCTTCTTGGCCGGTGCGTCGCCTGTCTTATAATCGATGATAGACACGGTGCCATCATCATGGCGGACAATCCTATCTGCTTTGGCCGTGACAGTAAATTGCCGGTCGCCGATGGTAATGTCGACCACCCCTTGCGCTTCGGCAAAGCTGATATCACCGTCTTGGCGCAAGTCATTATCCGCCTCAACAAACCAGCGTGCGACCGCGATAAATTGCGGCCACCAGAAATAGCGCACCTCATAATGATGCTCCCAAGGCGCAAACAGTGGTGTCGCGATCTCAATCAATTGGTCCAGATGCTGAGGCCCAATGGCACCGTCCTTATGGCTTTGCGTGAAGAGTTGCAGCGCTTTGTGAAAAATCGTGCCTTTGAGGGCCGCATTTGGTGCCTCATTCACAGGCGCAAGCGCGCGCAATCCCAAAATCTGCCGCGCATAAACCGCGTAAGGGTCACCAATCAGCTTGTCAAATTGCGTCGCTGAAAATTTCACCGGGCGCATCGCAACAGGCGGCGTTGGCGCAGGCGGGGCAATCGGCGTCACCTCTTGCGATGTCCGGTATGCCAAAATATCTTGCAAATCAGCAGGCAATTTTGGCGCTATCAAATCCTCAATTTTGAGCGCACCCATCACCGCATCCATGCGCGTCAACCACCTGCTTGGCAGGGTGGGGGTATCATTACTGCGCTTCGCCCTTGTTAAGATCACCTTGCTCATAGAGGCCGCCATCATGAAATCATGCGCCGATAGCGCGATACGCCATTGGCGATGCGGCAGGCCCATCGCCTCTGCCATCGTCTGATTCATCCATAAATCTTTCGACGCCCTTGGCGGCCATACGCCTTCATTCAAGCCTGATAATATGACGAGATCAGCCGATATCATACGTGATTCAACCGCGCCCAAAATCGCAAGACGAGACTGTTTTTGGAACGGCACTCTTATGTCGATGCCGCTCATAATTACATGCAATATGTCGGCAAAAGCGGCATAAGAGAGCGTGAAATCAGTGGCATAAAGCGCCAATTCTTGCAGGGCTGTTGCCGCCGCACCTCCCTCTGGCCCCTCCCACAGGCGCAACACAGCCTCAGCCTCATTTGCCTTTTGCGTCGCCGTGAACGCCTCTGCCACACTGCCAAGCAAGCTGGCACAATCACTAAGCGCGGCCGTACCATCTGCCTCCAGCAAAGGCGCAAGCGGGGCTATCAAATGCGTCTTCACAAAATCCTGCATCTCAGGGTCTTTTGCCAAATGCGCGACTAGCCCTTCACAATCATCAAACGGCAAGGCGCCGCGCAAATATTTGCGGTTTAACTGGTTAATTTTTTGCCGAAAGACAATGCGATCACATTGACCAGCCGCCAGCGGGTGAGAGGCAAGCGCGATCAAGTCACTTATCACATTTTGCGAGTGAATAAGCCGCGCCAACAGCATCAAATATGTGCCAAGGCTTGTTTGGGCCAGCGGCTCACCAGCTGAATCATCAATTTCAATATCAAAGCGCCGCAATTCAGCCTGCACCATCCGCGCCAATTGCCTATCAGCTGTCACCAAAATAGCTGTCTTCTCCGGCTCCTCTAGCACACGGCGCATAGCAAGCGCGATGATTGCCGCCTCTTCATGACTATCTTGTGCCTCAAGTCGCGAAAAGCCCTTATAGGTCTCTTCGTCCATCAGCGCATCATCATCAGCCCCGCCGAGATTACGCCATTTCTCCGTCTGGCTAGCCGGCCTCATGACCTCTTGCAAGAACCGAATGCGCGGCGCGTTTTCTTCAAAAAGCGGGCTTGATATAGGCCATAGGTCCACCTCTTTTGGCGCTATCTCAAGCGCCCCTAATGTCACTGATAGCGGGTGAAGCGGATGCACCTTATCAGCCTTAATGGCCTGCCAGTCTTCTTCGCCAATTGACGGGATCATGCCGGGAAAGACAACCATCCCTTGCGGCAGGCTGGCGACAATTTTCATCATCTTTTGTGTCGCTGGCAGTGTGCCTGTCGAGCCGGCAATAATAATCGGATGGCTTGGTTGTTCTGCCTGCCAAATCTCTGTTTGGCGCGCCATCATCGCAATGCGTCTCGCGACCGGATCCATCGCCCCTTCTAGGGTCAGGATCTGCGGCCAATATTGCCACATAATCGAGAGAAATTGCGCGATATCCTCCCAATGAGAGGCCAGCTCTTTTGGCCAAAGAGACGCCATCTCTGCAATATCAAACTCAGCATTCTGCACCTGATCAAGCAATTGCACCAACGCTCTGGCAAGCGCAAAGGCCTGTGCTTCGGATGGTCTATGCCCACCAATCGGAAAGGATTGCACTTGGCGCGCAATCAGGCAAAGCCGGCGCATCACTGGCATAGCAGGCGGCAAGGCCCCATCATCGAGACCGGCAAAGCCATGCGCGCTCGGCAAATCATCATCAATATCGCCAATGGCATGTAATTTCGGCAATAAGAGCGCCTTGCCCTTGCTTTCTTGCAAGAAAGCGGCCGAAAGCTGTCTCAAGCCACGGCGTGTTGGCAGATAGATCTGCGCGCGCGCCAATTCATCAGGCGAAAAACGCGCCAACAGGCCACGCGCTAACTCACTGGCAAAGGCACATCCGGGCGGGATGGTGTAATAAGACGGCTTATGCATAGCCCCCATAATAGAGGGGTTTCATAATGAAATTCTATCAAAATATTTGTAAAAATTTAGCGGCTGAATAAGGCCCGCATCTAGGCAGGCCTGACAAGCGCAAGCCCGGCTTTTTGCGCCAATTCCCGAAGCGGCCCTATCAGGCTCTCATCGCCCGCAATCTCAAATAAGCGTGCATCCTCATCAGCGAACGAAATCTCGATACTAGCCGCATCTGCGGGCCAAAAACCGCCCATCTTGCTTGGCCATTCCACCAGATTAGCCGCCTCATAAAAGCTGTCCTCAACACCAAGCTCAAAGGCTTCTTCGGGCGCTTCCAGACGGTATAAATCCATATGCATCACAGGCAAGCCAGCTTGTGTCTCATAGCTTTGGACAAGCGTAAAGGTCGGGCTTGGCACCTCTTGCGCTTCACCGCACGAGCGTTGTATCACATAGCGGGCAAAAGCAGATTTACCGACGCCTAGCGGCCCCTGAAGACCCACCACCAAACCAGCACGCAACAGCAAAGCAAAACAGCCTGCCAGAGATTTTGTCTCTGACAGGCTGTGGCATTTTATCGTGAGACTATCTCTCATCACAATAGTCTTATACTAGTAGCGATATTGCTCAGACTTGAACGGCCCTTGCTGTTCAACACCGATATAATCAGCCTGATCTTCGCGTAATTGTGACAAGGTTGCGCCGACTTTTTCCAAATGCAAAGCGGCCACTTTCTCATCCAAATGGCGCGGCAATGTATAGACTTGGCGGTCATATTTTGCGCCATCTTGCCATAGCTCAATCTGTGCTAGCACCTGATTGGTGAAAGAGGCTGACATCACAAATGATGGGTGACCCGTGGCACAACCAAGATTAACAAGGCGGCCCTTCGCAAGCAAAATCATGCGCTTGCCATCTGGGAATTCAACCTCATCAACTTGTGGCTTTACTTCATGCCATTTCATGTTTGATAGCGAGGCAACCTGAATTTCATTATCGAAATGGCCGATGTTACAAACAATCGCGCGGTCTTTCATCTCACGCATATGGTCGATGGTGATGACGTCCTTATTGCCTGTTGCGGTCACAAAGATATCAGCCTTTGGCGCGGCCTGCTCCATTGTCACAACTTCATAGCCTTCCATCGCCGCTTGAAGCGCGCAAATCGGGTCAACTTCTGTGACCATCACACGCGCACCACCTTGACGAAGAGACGCAGCAGAGCCTTTGCCCACATCACCATAACCAGCGACAACCGCAACCTTACCCGCAAGCATCACATCTGTTGCGCGGCGGATACCATCTACCAATGATTCACGGCACCCATATAGATTGTCAAATTTTGACTTGGTCACTGAATCATTCACATTAATTGCCGGGAATGGCAGAAGGCCTTTTTCGGCCAATTGATACAAACGAAGCACGCCTGTTGTAGTCTCTTCAGAGACGCCCACAATCGCATCACGCTGCATCGTGAACCAGCCAGGGCTTGACGCCAGACGCTTTTCCATCTGTGCTTTGAGATATTCTTCTTCCTCAGAGGCAGGGTGCGTTAAGATAGCTTCCCCTGCTTCGGCTCTTGCACCGAGCAAGATATACATGGTCGCATCACCGCCATCATCTAGGATGATGTTTGACGGCTTGCCATCTGGCCAATCGAATGTGCGGTCAACATATTCCCAATATTCAGCCAGTGTCTCGCCCTTCTTGGCAAAGACAGGCACACCTGAATCAGCGATAGCCGCAGCCGCTTGGTCTTGTGTTGAGAAGATATTACAAGATGACCAGCGAATATCCGCGCCAAGCTTTGAGAGCGTTTGAATAAGCACGGCTGTTTGAATGGTCATATGAAGACAACCTGTCAGGCGCGCGCCCTTCAAAGGTGATTGCCCCTTATACTCGTCGCGCAAAGCCATAAGGCCTGGCATCTCGCTCTCAGCAATTGAAATCTCTTTATGACCCCAATCAGCGAGACTGATATCGGAGATAATATAATCTTGTGACATGTTTTTATCCTTTTTATATGACCGCTTCACCCTGAGATGTTCAAGATGAGTTATTCAAGATGGGTCATATCAATTTCCGGCCCCTTGTAGCACAAGTTGGGGCATAATTAGAAGCAAAATAGCACCCTGTGTTACGAAGCGGGTCGCTCACTAGCTTTCTTGTGCTTGGATTTTTTGCAATTCACGATGCAAGATAGAGACATTATGGCCTTCTGCTTTTGCCCAAGCGGCGAAATAAACCGCCATTGCAACAGAGCGATGCTTGCCACCGGTACAGCCAAAGGCAAAGGTGATTTGCGGGCGATTATCGCGCAATGCACCTTTAAAAATTGGCACGCTGAGGCGTTTTAGGTCTCGGCAAAAGCTCTCAAAATGCTCATCTGCGGCGACATAATTAGCAACCTCTTCTGCCTCACCTGTCATCACTCGCAAGTCTGGCGCCCAATGCGGATTGCGCAAGAAACGCATATCAAACACATAATCCGCCCCTTCCGGCAGGCCTTCCTTATAGGCAAAGCTGAGGACGCGTATTTGTGCGCTATTCACCTGTTCAATCTCAAGCCCATTTAACAAGGCTCGGCGCAAAGCATTTGGCGAGGTCGCCGTTGAATTAATTGTGACATCCGCCAGCGTGCGCAATTCTGACATACGCTCATAATCAAGGGCGATCGCTTCTTCCAATTGATGCTCACCCGCAAGCGGATGGTTGCGTCTTGTGGATTGGAACCGGCGCAAAATCTCTAAGGGGGTTGCCGATAGATGCACAACTTTAAACGCCGTATCAAATTTCTGGCGCAAATTTTCTATCAGACGCTGCAGGGCTTGGATATCAAACCCTGAGGTTCTGGCATCAACACAGAATACAAGGTCATTGCCTTCTGTTTCCACCTCAAGCGCGACAAGCTGATCAACAAGGGCGAGCGGCATATTATCAACCGACATAAACCCTTCATCTTCAAGGATTTTCACAGCCGTCGAATGCCCGGCACCCGCTTGGCCAAGCACAAGAATAACAGATGGCTGTTTATCACGCATAGAGATAACCCTCATTCTTTATCCAGATTTACCTAGCTACAGATTATCATGAGAAAGCGGCAAGCTTAAACAAAAAGATGCGCCAGATGGTTTCAAATTAGCCGCACGAAGTGTGCCATTATGCGCTTCTGCGATTTGACGTGAGATAGACAAGCCTAGACCTGAATGATTGCCAAACCCTTCAGAGGTTGGACGCTCTGTATAAAAGCGCTCAAAAATAGCCTCTAATTTTGCCTCAGGGATACCCGGGCCTTCATCATTAATGATAATCTGAACCATGGCCGCATCATGCTTCATCGCAATGGTGATAACACTATTTGGCGGCGAGAAGCTGACGGCGTTTTGTATTAGATTATCCAAAATCTGGGCAATGCGCCCTTGGAACATCCGCACCTTTAGCGGCCCAGCCGCGCCATCTTCACCAGCCCCATCCATGTCCCATTTTAGCGTTACATCTTGCAAGCGTTGCTGTGTTGCCATCACCCAGCTGTCCAAAAATAGGCTGATATCAGACGGCGCAGGCAAGGCGCGATTTAATTCAACATCAATACGGCTTGCCAGCGATATATCCGTGATAAGCCTATCAAGACGCCCCACATCAGCCAGAATAATATCCATCAATTTTCGCTGCTGCACAGGATCATCAATGCGAGACACCGTCTCCACCGCTGAGCGCAGGGAGGTGAGCGGGTTTTTCAATTCATGCGAGACATCTGCCGCAAAGCCGGCTGTTGCTTGAATACGGCGTTGCAATTCAGCCGTCATACCAGACAGCGCTTGCGAGAGATCGCCAATCTCATCACGGCGATTTGGCAATCTTGCGAGCGGCTTATCATCATGGCTATTGCGCAAAGCATCTGCGGCCCCTGCCAGCTTTGAGATAGGCGTCGTGATAGATCGCGCAAGATACAGACCAAGGCCAATCGTCACCAATAGCACAAAGCCAAATAGTTGCAGAAAGACCCATTGCACAGCTTTGATTTCATTTTCAATATGGCCACCACTTGTCGTCAGCAACAGCGCGCCACGCACCATCCGCACATCTTGCACGGGCACAGCGACCGACAAGACCATCTGTCTGCGGCCATTCAAAAAGACATTGCGATGCACACCGCCATCAAGGGCTTTGGCGACATCTTCAAATTGTGAGGCATTGCGCAATCGTCTATGCCTGATGATGCGCAACGGCCTGTCATCGCCAAAATAGGCGGTCAGGCTCGTCAGCCAGCTTGAGATTTGTTGGCCAAATTTATTGCGCATATCGCTCGGCCGGCGGACATTCAAACGCACCACACCTTGCGAGAGGCCATCACGCGCTGTATCAGCGGCAAGCGCGCCATTTGGCTGGAACACACGCGCCCGCAATAACGAGCCATAACCAACCAGCGGCAATAATTGCTTCATCGTCTCAGGCGATAAATAGCGCCCCGGCTGTTGCAAGACGTCTGTGGCACTCGCCTCTGCCAATGCAAGAGAGCGCGCAAGCACCACCCCTTGACGTTCAAGCGCATCAAGTTCTGCTCTAATCAAGACGCTTTTATATTGCCCAACCGAAAACAGACCAATCATAAACAGCACCAATGGCAACAGCATGATAGCCATGATCCGCGCCGATAGACGCGAGAATAGACGCGGAAAACGAAGGCGTCTCAATGGGGCAAATAAAGCTGGTCTCATCACAAATTATGCGGTCTCATCATGGTCTGATTTATAGCGATACCCAATGCCATAAAGTGTTTCAATCCTGTCAAAACTATCATCAACCACTTTGAATTTACGGCGCAATCTTTTGATATGGCTGTCAATCGTGCGGTCATCCAAAAAGACCGAATCGCCATAGGCAGAATCCATCAGCTGGTCACGATTTTTCACATGGCCCGGGCGCACAGCCAGCGATTGAAGAAGCAAAAATTCTGTCACTGTCAATTTTACATCACGCTCTTTCCACGTCACCAAATGGCGGTCTGGGTCGAGCATCAAATCACCATAACGAATGGCTTGTGCGGACACATCTTCGCTATCGGCCAGCTGGGCACGGCGCAAGACAGCTTGAATACGCGCCAATAACAGACGTTGCGAGAACGGCTTGGTGATATAATCATCCGCGCCAAGCCCAAGGCCCAAAGCCTCATCTAACTCATCATCTTTGCTGGTCAAAAAGATCACGGGCACAGATGATTTCGCGCGCAATTTTTCCAGCAATTCAGTGCCCGTCATGCGCGGCATTTTGATATCAAGCACCGCCAAATCCACAGGCCGACGCATCAGCCCTTGCAAGGCCTGCTCACCATCGGCATAGGTATCAATCTCATACCCCTCAGCCTCAAGCGCCAGAGAGACGGATGTTAAAATATTTTGGTCATCATCAACTAAGGCAAGTCGCTTTTTCATCTCATCACTCCTGTTAAAAAGAACGCGCCCCTATCAGGCTAGCTGTTTGTCGAGCCTTTAAACTCATACTTTAAGCTAATATAAGGCTGTGTAAAAATCATGACGCAATCTTGTCATAAAAAAGGCACATCCCTATTTGCCTCGCAAGTAATGGCCTGCCTAACATCTAATGCGCCAGATATCTAATGCGCCACATGTCTAATGAGCAAGGGCCCAATTCTTGGCAATGCCTGCCTCTGCGACCAATGGCACATCTAATTCAAGCACCCCGTCATGGGCGGTTTCCATTTCATGACGAATAAGCTTGGACGCCGCCTCTGCATGCGCATCAGGCACTTCGAAGATTAATTCATCATGCACTTGTAACAGCATTGAGATACCCAAATCAGCCTTCGCAATCACCGCTGGCAAAGCAATCATTGCCCGCTTGATGATATCAGCCGCACTGCCTTGGATAGGCGCGTTAATCGCTTGGCGTTCAGCAAAATTCCGCATGTTCGGATTAGAAGACGCTATATCGCCAATATGAATGCGTCTGCCGAATAAGGTTTCCACATATTTATCTTCACGCGCCTTGATTTTGGTTTCTTCCATATAGGATTGGATGCCTGGAAAGCGTGCGAAATAGGCCTTGATATAATCTTGTGCCTCACCGCGCGGGATCGATAGCTGGCGTGCCAGACCAAAGCCTGAAATGCCATAGATAATGCCAAAATTAATCGCTTTTGCCTTGCGCCTTGTCTCGCCATCCATCTCTGATAGCGGCACACCAAACACCTCAGCGGCGGTCTGGCTGTGAATATCCACCTCATCACGGAACGCTTGCAACATCGTCTCTTCTTGGGCGACATGCGCGACCAGCCGCAATTCAATCTGACTATAATCAGCCGAGATAAGACTATGGCCATCGCGCGCGATAAAGGCCTCTCTTATTTGCCGTCCCTCGGCTGTGCGAATAGGGATATTCTGCAAATTCGGATCTGATGATGAGAGGCGCCCTGTCGATGCGCCGACCATTGAATAGGATGTGTGAACACGCTTTGTATGCGGGTTCAAACTTGCCACCAACGCATCTGTATAGGTTGATTTCAATTTCGATAATTGTCTGAAATCAAGCACCTTTTGCGCGATTGGCACATCATTTGCCGCCAAATCTTCTAAGATCTCAGCGCCTGTTGCATAGGCCCCTGTCTTTGATTTTTTGCCGCCTTCAAGACCAAGCGTCTCAAACAACACCTCACCTAATTGCTTGGGAGAGGCCACATTGAAACTCGTGCCTGCAAGCTCATGAACCTGCCCTTCAAGCGCGGCGATACGTGTTGCGAAATCATTCGACAGACGGCGCAAAAAGCCATCATCAATCGCAATACCGGCCGCTTCCATATCAGCCAGCACAGGGATAAGCGGTCGCTCTAGGCGCTCATAAACAGATGAGACACCCTCTCTTGCCAAGCGCGGCTTTAACATACCCCACAGGCGCAATGTGATATCCGCATCTTCGGCCGCATATTCCAACGCCGCCTCTGGCAATAGCGCATCAAAGGTAATCTGGTTTTTGCCCTTGCCGCACACATCTTCATATTTCACCGTCTTATGCGACAGCCAATAATCGGCCAGCACATCCATGCTATGGCGCGGCACACGCCCGGTATCCAGCACATAAGACATACACATCGTATCATCGACAGGCGATAGGCGCGCCCCGCCATTCTCAGCGCGTGCCAAAACATGAAAATCATATTTCAGATTATGACCGATTTTAAGCACAGATGGATTTTCAAATAATGGCTTTAACAGCCCCATTGCCTCATCAAAATCAAGCTGGGCAAAATCAGGCGTCTCTTCTTCAAATCCAAGCAGATCCCCTTGCGCCGCCGCCGGCCCCTTATGGCGCAAAGGCACATAGCAAGCACGCCCCGGCGCGGTTGCCAATGAGACACCGACCAATGACGCAATGCTTGAATCAAGGCTGGTTGTCTCTGTATCTACCGCCACAAACCCGCTATGCGTGGCCTCAGCGACCCAAGCCGCCAGCCTGTCTTTGCTGGTTACAAGCTCATAGTCGGTCGCCTCAACCACAGGCGGCACAATCTCTTGTGCGCCATTTAGATTATTACCAGTCTGATTACCGGCCTGATTACCGGCGCCCGTACCATGCGGCGCAGACACACCCGAAGATGGCGCCCCCAACATCGTCATCAAAGACTTAAAGCCTTGTTCTGTGACAAAGGAGACCAGTCTTTCTTGATCGCGCACAGGCGTCACCAGCGCATCAACGGCCATCGGCACATCGACATCATTGGCAAGCGTCACAAGCTGGCGCGAAATACGTGCCATCTCTGCATGTTCAATCAAATTCTGGCGACGCTTTGGTTGCTTGATGGTCTCTGCGCCCGCAAGCAACGCATCTAAATCGCCAAATTGCGTGATAAGATCAGCGGCAGTTTTAATACCAATCCCCGGCACGCCCGGCACATTATCGGTGCTATCACCAGCCAGCGATTGCACATCAATCACCCGGTTCGGCGCGACACCAAATTTCTCAAACACCTCATCAGCGCCAATGCGTCTTTGCTTCATCGGATCGAGCATTTCGACATCATCATTGACCAGCTGCATCAAATCCTTATCGGACGAGACAATGATAGATTTCCGCCCTTGCGCCTTGGCAAGCTTGGCATAGGTTGCGATCACGTCATCTGCCTCAAAGCCCGGCATTTCAATCACCGGCAAGCTCATCGCATGGGCGGCGTCTCTGACAAGCGCAAATTGCGGGACAAGCTCTTCTGGCGGGTCTGTGCGATTGGCCTTATAGGCATCATAAATCTCGTTACGAAAGGTCACGCGCCCGGCATCAAAAATCACGGCCACAGAATGCGGCTGCAGATCATCTATCAGCTTTAACAGCATCTTGGTAAAGCCAAAGACCGCATTGACCGGCACCCCATCAGGGCGCGTCATAGGCGGCAGGGCATGAAAGGCTCTGAAAATATAGCCAGAGCCATCAATCAGCAGTAATTTATCCGAGGCATCAATCGCCATAGCCGCTTATGCTTCCTCGCTGTTCTTGATAAATTCGCGTGAACAATAAGGGCATGCCACACGATTATCTGCGCCGATATTCAGCCAAATCTGTGGATGCCCCAGCGCACCGCCGCCGCCATTACAAGACACGCGCGCCGCCTGTGTATGGATTATCATCTCATCATTTTGTGAAGCATTAGACTGATTATCGGCCATCGCTAAGAAACCTTTTAAGTAGAGTGGACTGAAACAATATCGCCCTGATAGGGCGCTTGAAATTAGAAGCCCGATTATAAGCGATAATCCGCCTAGCTGGCAAAGGGTTTTGCATCGCTCCAGCAAGGGCGGGGCAAGACGCACGGCAAGGGCGGTATTTGCGCCAAATAGGCACAGGCAGAAGATTGCGCAAGACGAATGATTGCCATTCAGTCTTTAAGTTGTGTATAAGCGTAATGGTAAGACGCACCCGTAGCTCAGCTGGATAGAGCGCTGCCCTCCGAAGGCAGAGGTCGTGAGTTCGAATCTCGCCGGGTGCGCCATT
>OBNQ01000017.1_pt1 | contig 32261 bp, 24 predicted proteins | sample 1494201 | NCBI WGS metagenome assembly OBNQ01 (sample SAMEA3275557, study PRJEB22092) | marine metagenome | biome: ENVO 01000043; feature: ENVO 00000569; material: ENVO 00002150 | collected 2014-06-21T11:00:00+00 | depth 2 m
CTCAATTTTCACTGGCCTCAATTTTAGCTGGCACATTAGAAATGGGTATGACAGGCTAAATCAAATCGTTCATAAGGGGGGCATTTGATGGATTTTATCGAAGAGACAAGAGGCAGGCACTATACAGGCTCATGTCATTGCGGGGCCGTGAAGATTGCCATGGTGGGCCCTTTGCGCCCGTTTGTTGTGTGCCATTGCACAGATTGTTTGCGCACCGCTGGCTATACATGGGCGGCCGCGCAATTGCCGCATGAACAGCTTGAGATCACGCAAGGCAATGAGAATGTTGACTGGTACGCCTCGTCAAATTTTGCCAAGCGCGGTTTTTGCAAAACATGCCATGCGCAGATGTTCTTCAAAGATAATGACAGTGATTTTGCCTCTGTCTCTGTTGGCATGTTTGATAATTTTGAGGGGATGAAGACCGCGGGTCATATCTTCCGCAATTCCATGCCTGATTGCTGTCATAAGATTGATGATTTATCAGATATGGATGTTGAATTTTATGCCACCTCAGATGGCGGCGCACAGACCTAGCCTGTCGGAAGGGCGATGCAGGCTTTGCCAGATAAAAATAGAGCCGCACAAGCCGCGCGTGCTTGGGTTTCTTCTAAATCACCAAAGCGCACTCGCCATAAGGGCATCTCGCCGCGCATAACGACCGATAATTGGGCCGGCACAAGGCCAAGTTCTGTTTGCGCATTACGGCGCGCTTCAAGGGCTGCTTTATGCGCATTCACGCGGCGTGAAAAACTGCCAACCTGAATGGCCCACCCTTGCGGGTCTTGCAATATGTCGGCCTGTGGGATGGTGTCATCAACGGCAAATAGGCTGGCCAATTCGGTTTGCGATTGCTTTGTCTGCGGCCTGTTTGGCAATTCTGGACGACGCGGCGGCGCGCTTGGTGCCGCAATTTGACGAACGGCAAACGGCTTCACGCGTCTGAATTGTGTCGCCAAAATCTTCATCATATGCGCATCACGGCTGGCCCCTGTACGCCCGCCAAAGACCACCCCAATAAGGCGCACACCATTGCGCTGTGTGGCCGCGACAAGGTTAAAGCCAGAGGCGTTTGTAAAGCCTGTTTTGATGCCGTCTGTGCCATCAAATTGGCGCAACAGCTTGTTGTGATTGCCATAATTACGGCCATTAAACTGGAATTTTGTGCGCGAGAAATAGTGATAATATTGCGGGAAATCGCGTCTGATAGCAACGCCTAGGCGCGCCATATCGCGGGCGGTGGAATGCTGGGCACGATTAGGCAGGCCAGAGGCATTCTTAAACACCGTGTTTACCATCCCAAGTGAGCGCGCTTTTCGTGTCATCTTGCCAGCAAAGGCCCGCTCTGTGCCTGAGATTTTTTCCCCCACGGCGGTGGCCACGTCATTGGCTGATTTTGTGACAAGCGCGAGGATAGCGTTTTCAGCCGAAATACTAGCACCCGGGGCGAGATATAATTTTGAAGGCGAGCGGCTGGCGGCAACACGGCTAATGGGCAGGCGGCTCTGCAAGGTGAGCCTGCCAGCATCTAACTCTTCAAACAGCATATAAAGCGTCATGATTTTGGTCAAAGAGGCCGGGTAGAGCTTTTTATCGGCATTGCGCGAGAATAAAACGCGCCCTGTTTTTTCCTCGATAACAATCGCAGCATAGCGATTTGATGCCTCTGCAGGGGGGGCAAGGGTGCTTATGATTGTGAAAGACAGGCACGCAACCATAAAACAAGCGAGCGCATAGTGTTTAATTTGTTGCCATTTAAATAGCTGAGCCACGTCGAAAGACACCTTAAATCCTACACCCCATAAAAAGAGACACAAAAAGGATATTTTGCGTATCTATTGCGTATGCATGTTGTGAATCATACTAAATCTTGTGTTATTGTCCATCCTCCGATGAGGTAATTTAAAAAAAAGATGCCAAATTGTCGCTTGCCTCTTTTCATCTGCACAAAAATGCCAATATCATAGGTATACACTTGTATGATCGTAACAAGGGTACGAATAGCAGTAAGACTGTTATCGGCAACACAGGTGCAAGAGTAGAGATAATGGCTGATAAAAAAACTGATAATGATAATAATGATGGCAATGTCGTCCTTGATGAGAGGGTGAAAACAAAAAAACCGTCACTTTATCGTGTGTTGATGTTGAATGATGATTACACGCCAATGGAATTCGTTGTGATGGTCTTGCAACGTTATTTTGGCCATAACACTGAATCAGCCCAACGGATTATGCTTCACGTCCACCAGCGTGGTGTTGGGGTTTGCGGTATATTCACCTACGAAATCGCAGAAACGAAGGCTTCGCAAGTGATGAATTTCGCGCGCCAAAATGAACATCCCCTACAATTGCAACTTGAGAAAGAATAAAAATGCTTTCAAAAGATCTAGAACAAACCATCACGAAGGCCATGCATATTGCCGCAGAACATGCGCATGAATTTGCCACGCTAGAGCATTTGCTGATGGCGATGACAGAAGACCCTGATGCGCTTGATGTGATGCGCGCCTGTCAGGTGGATGTCGAAGAATTAAAGATGATGCTGCAGGTTCATATCCAAGATGAGCTTGAGAATATCGTCTCTGCTGAGCCGAATTCAGAAGTGCAACCAACCGCTGGTTTTCAGCGTGTTATTCAGCGTGCCATCATCCATACACAATCCTCAAATCGTGATGTCGCAACAGGGGCAAATGTCCTTGTCGCCATGTTCTCAGAACGTGATAGCCATGCTGTCTGGTATTTGAAGACGCTTGAGATGAGCCGCCTTGATGCGGTCAGCTATATTGCGCATGGCAAGGGTGATGCGCCGCGCGGTGCGGATGAGACAGACGGCGAGAGTGCAGGCGGTGACGCTGAGCAAAGCGCGCTGACACAATATGCGGTGAATTTGAATGACAAGGCCGCCGCTGATAAGATTGACCCGCTTATTGGGCGTGATAGCGAGGTTGATAGAACCATTCAGATCCTCTGCCGTCGCTCAAAGAATAACCCGCTTTATGTGGGAGATCCGGGCGTTGGTAAGACAGCGATTGCCGAAGGTCTGGCAAAGCGCATTCATGATGGCGCGGTGCCAGATGTCTTGAAAGAGGCGGTTATCTATTCACTTGATATGGGCCAGCTTTTGGCAGGTACGCGGTACCGCGGTGATTTTGAAGAACGCTTGAAAGCGGTGATGAAACAGGTCGCACAGAATGATCAAGCTGTTTTGTTCATTGATGAGATCCACACCATCATCGGCGCAGGGTCAACGTCTGGCGGGGCGATGGATGCGTCAAACTTGCTGAAGCCTGCTTTGCAAGATGGCACATTGCGCTGCATCGGCTCGACAACCTATAAGGAATATCGCGGTTATTTTGAAAAAGACCGTGCCTTGGTGCGCCGCTTCCAAAAGATTGATGTGAATGAGCCAAGCGTCAGTGATGCGATTAAGATCCTCACAGGGCTAAAGCCGCGCTATGAGGCGCATCATGGTGTGAAATATACCAATGCGGCGATTAAGACGGCTGTGGAATTAGCCTCGCGCTATATTAACGATCGCAAATTGCCTGATAAGGCGATTGATGTGATTGATGAGGCCGCCGCCGCACAGAATTTGCTGGCCCCGTCGCGCCGCAAGACATCTATCGGCCAAAGGGAAATTGAAGCGACCATCGCAACAATGGCGCGTATCCCGTCAAAGCATGTCAGCCGTGATGATAAGCAAGCTTTGGCGAATTTGGATACAGATCTGAAACGGATGGTATTTGGCCAAGATCAAGCGATTACCGCGCTTTCATCGGCGATTAAATTATCGCGTGCGGGCTTGCGTGAGCCTGAAAAGCCGATTGGCAATTATCTATTCTCAGGCCCAACAGGTGTCGGTAAGACAGAGGTGGCAAAACAGCTATCAGAGACTTTGGGCGTCAAGCTTGTGCGCTTTGATATGTCAGAATATATGGAACGCCATACCGTATCGCGCCTAATTGGGGCGCCTCCGGGCTATGTTGGGTTTGACCAAGGCGGTCTGTTAACAGATGCGATTGACCAGAATCCGCATGCTGTCTTGTTGCTAGATGAGATTGAAAAGGCGCATCCTGATCTGTTTAATCTGCTTTTGCAGGTGATGGATCATGGCAGGCTGACAGATTCAAATGGTAAGTCGGTTGATTTCCGTAATGTGATTTTGATTATGACCACCAATGCCGGCGCGCAGGAAATGTCAAAACAGGCCATCGGCTTTGGCAGAGGCAATAAGATTGATGCCGACCAAGAGGCAATTGAACGCGCCTTTACGCCTGAATTCCGGAACCGTCTTGATGCGATTATCCCGTTTGGTGCCTTGCCAAGTGATGTTGTACGCATGGTTGTTGATAAATTTATCATGCAGCTAGAGATGCAATTGGCCGACCGGTCTGTTGAAATTGAGCTTGATGATAAGGCGCGTGATTGGCTGGCAATGAAGGGGTATGATGCGGCCTATGGGGCGCGTCCTTTGGCACGTGTTGTCCAAGAACATATCAAAAAGCCGCTCGCGGAAATGATGCTATTTGGTGATTTGGTCAATGGCGGGATCGCCTATGTATCATGCCAAGAAGATGGGCTGATGGTGACCGCAAAGCCGGCACCGCAAAAGCCGAAATCAAAGAAGGCTGAAAAGGTCTAGCGCGTTAATCAGCCCTGATTGCGATAGGGGGTGTAATGCATGATCTCTTCAGCTTCTTGTGTGACCGCGTGATTTTCAGCCTTAAGGAAACGCGCAATGGCATCGCTAAAGCCTTCATGCGCAATATGGTGCGCTGAATAGGTCAGGACGGGCACATAACCGCGCTGTACCTTATGCATGCCTTGTGCGCCTGCCTCAACGCGGCTTCGCTTTGTTTCAATCGCATGGTCAATCGCCTGATAATAGCATGTCTCAAAATGCAAATTAGGGATGTCTTCTCGTGCCCCCCAATTGCGCCCAAACAGGCATTTATCATTCATAAGGTTAAGCGCGCCAGCGATCATCTGGCCATCTTGGATAGCAAGTACCAGCATGATCTTATCACGCAGATTCTGGCCAATGGCTTCAAAAAAGCCGCGTGTCAGATAGGCCCCGCCCCATTTTTTTTCAATCGTCGCCAAATAGAAATCATAAAAACAATCCCAATGGTGCGGTTTAATATCATCACCTGATAGGCGCGCAAAGGTGATGTTATGGGCGCTAAGGCTTTGTCTTTCTTTGCGAATATTCTTGCGCTTTCGCGAAGATAGCGCGCCAAGAAAATCATCAAATGTCTGATAGCCATCATTGTGCCAATGAAATTGAACGCCTTGCCTGATGTGCCAACCTGCGCGCTCAAAGGCGGCTTTGTCTTCTGTGCTGATGAAATTCACATGGGCAGATGAAAGTGATAATCTGTCCGACAGCTCTTTTGTGCCAGCTATCAGCGCGTCTCTTGCTTGGGCATCATCTGATGGGGCAAGAAGGCGCGCGCCGGGGACAGGGGTGAAAGGTACGGCGGATAAAAATTTCGGATAGTAAGAGCCGCCCGCACGTTCAAACCCATTCGCCCAGCTATGGTCGAAGACATATTCGCCATAGGAATGGCTTTTGATATAGCCTGGCATCGCACCGCGCAGTTTTTTGTCACTATCATGCAATAAGAGGTGAAACGGCTCCCATCCTGTGCCCTCACCAACAGAGCCGCTCGTCTCTAGCGCTCCTAGGAAGCCATGTGAGAGGAAGGGATTTTGATCAGGGATAAGGCTGTCCCACTCAGCGGCATTAAGGGTGTGAATATCACGGCATGGTTCAAGATACATAATGCGTCATCACCCTTACATCATTTGGCCAAATATCATAAAAAAACCCTCACCCTTAACATCAGATATGGGGTGAGGGGGCATAGGGGTCAAGCGCGTAGAGGTGTTTTAGTGAAGTTCGATCACCGCATCAATTTCAACACAGACACCGCGTGGCAGGGCGTTTGTGCCAACCGCAAAACGCGCATGTTGGCCAGCTGTGCCAAACACATCCGCCATCAAATTAGAGGCGCCGTTAATGACCTCTGGCTGGTTGCTGAAATCATTTGTGCAAGCAACAAACCCGCCAAGCTTGACGATTTGTTTGACCTTTGAGAGATCGCCCCCTGTTGCGGCATTTGCTTGTGCCAGAATATTTATCGCACAGATGCGTGCTTGATCTTGGGCCACCTCAAGGCTGACATCATCGCCCACCGTGCCTGTGACTTCAATCGCGCCATTCACAAGTGGCACTTGGCCAGAGATAAATAGTAATTTGCCTGTTTGAATATAAGGCACGTAATTGGCGGCAGGGGCAGGGGCCTCTGGCAAAGTGATGCCAAGGGCGGCTAGGCGGTCATAAATAGTTTCAGACATGAGAGGCTCCTTATTAAGAGGGGGTATTATCATCCTAACAGTGCCGCTATTGGCTCTGTTATGTCTAGTTGTTTTGTCTAAAGGGGGGGCATCAAAAACCATTAAAAAAAGCCCCAAACATACATTTGGGGCTTTGATAGATGTTAGAACGTAAGCTTACAGCCTAGCTACAGCCCGTTGTTGAGCCGCAAGTGTTGCATTTCAAACAAGTGCCATTACGCACAAGTGTGAAGTTTTGGCATTCAGGGCATGATTCCCCTTCATAGCCTTGCATCTTTGCTTGCTGAACTTGCGTGTTCTTTGTTGGTGCCGCTTGCGGTGCTGTCACGGTTGTTGTGGCGGCTGTTTGCACAGCGGCTTCAACTGAGACAGACGGTGCGAGCGATGTTGTCTGTGGTGCTTCTGCAACAGCCGCCGCGGCGTTGTTGTTTGAATAGACAACCAGACCTTGCTTACGGATAAAGCCACGGCTTGTGACCTTATTCAATAGCTCAGACTGTGCTTCACCTGTGCCTGTTGTGCTTGTGTCCAAATCTTCTTTTGACACATGACCTAGATCATGGCGGTCAAGATAAGAGACAGCTAGCTCGCGGAATGTGTAGTCGAGGATAGATGTTGCCATCTTAATCGCATCATTTCCTGTCACAATGCCTTGCGGCTCAAAGCGTGTGAATGTGAAGGCTTCGACATATTCTTCGAGCGGCACACCATATTGCAGGCCAATTGATACTGCGATGGCAAAGTTATTCATCAATGAGCGGAAGGCGGCGCCTTCTTTATGCATATCGATGAAAATCTCACCCAAGCGACCATCTTCATATTCGCCTGTACGCAGATAGACCTTATGACCACCAACGGTTGCCTTTTGTGTGTAGCCCTTGCGGCGTTGTGGTAGCTTATCACGCTCTGTTTGCGCAATGACACGTTCCACAATCTTCTCAACAATTTGCGGCACAGCGGCGGCTTGTGGTGCGGCTGATAGCTCTTCTGCCTCGTCATCTTCATCTTCAACCAATGATGATGATAGTGGCTGGCTAAGCTTTGAGCCGTCACGATAAAGCGCGTTTGCCTTAAGACCTAGGCGCCATGACAGCATATAGGCCTCGCCACATTCATGCACTTCGGCATTATTTGGCATGTTGATTGTCTTTGAAATCGCACCAGAGATAAATGGCTGTGATGCGGCCATCATTGTGATGTGGCTATCAACTGACAAGAAACGCTTGCCGATACGGCCACAGACATTGGCACAATCAAAGATTGGCAGATGCGCGTCTTTCAAGTGCGGCGCACCTTCAAGGGTCATCGCACCACAAACATGGATGTTTGCGGCTTCAATCTCATCTTTGCTAAAGCCAAGCGCTTCTAGCATGTTGAAGTTAAAGTCATTCAACTGCTCATCGGTAAAGCCAAGCTCATCACGACAGAAATCAGCACCCAATGTGAAGTGATTGAAAGCAAATTTGATATCAAACGCATTTTCCAATGCCACTTTCAATACATCCAACTGCTTGTCACCAAAGCCCTTATCACGAAGCGCGTTTAGCGAGACGGCCTGACATGATTCAAGGCTGCCATGACCAACCGCATAACGAGTGATGTCTTGCAATTGATCCGCTGTGTAGCCAAGGCGTGTTAGGGCCTCTGGTACGACGCGGTTGATGATTTTGAAGTAACCACCACCAGCAAGCTTTTTGAACTTCACAATCGCGAAATCTGGCTCAATACCTGTGGTATCACAATCCATCACAAGACCGATTGTGCCTGTTGGCGCAACCACAGTTGACTGGGCGTTGCGATAGCCATGCTTCTCACCAAGGGCAAGCGCATCATCCCATGCCGCCTTGGCCGCATCGACAAGACCTGCCTCTGGGCAGTTTTCAGCGTCAAGTGGCACAGGCAATACAGACAGACCTTCATAACCCTTATTCTGTGAATGAGCGGCTAGGCGGTGGTTGCGGATAACACGCAACATATTGTCAGCATTTTCCTCATAGCGTGGGAAGGCGCCAACTTCTGAGGCAATCTCAGCTGATGTGGCGTATGAGCGGCCAGTCATCACAGCGGTGATAGCCCCACAAAGCGCGCGGCCTTCTGGTGAGTCATAAGAAAAGCCTGAAGCCATTAATAGGCCGCCAATATTGGCAAAACCAAGACCCAATGTGCGGTAATCATAAGAGCCTTGTGCGATCTCTTTTGATGGGAATTGGGCCATCATCACAGAGACTTCCAAAGCCAATGTCCATAGGCGCACAGCATATTCAAAGCGCTCAATATCAAATGAGCCATCTTCAAAGCGGAACTGCATCAAGTTTAGCGATGCCAAGTTACAAGCTGTATCATCCAAGAACATATATTCTGAACATGGGTTTGAGGCGTTAATACGACCACCGGCTGGGCATGTGTGCCATTCGTTGATTGTCGTATCATATTGCAAGCCAGGGTCAGCACAGGCCCATGCGGCATGGGCAATCTTATCCCATAGCTCAGAGGCGTTAACGCGCTTGGCAACCTTGCCGTCAATACGCTGGATCAAATCCCAATCCTTGCCTGCTTCAACCGCATTCAAGAAGTCGTTTGTGACACGCACAGAGTTGTTTGAGTTCTGGCCTGCGACTGTCAAATAGGCATCTGAATCCCAATCTGTGTCATAGGTTTTGAAATCAATTTCTGTGAAGCCTTGCTTGGCGAATTGAATCACACGCTGGATATAGTTTTCTGGCACCATATCACGGCGACCTGCGATAATCGCTTTTTTCAAAGCTTTGTTTTCGCGCGGGTTAAAGGCATCTTCGCCTTCGGCTTCTGTGCAAGCGGCCATTACAGCATTCATGTGCTTTTGCGTGATTTTTGAGCCTGCCACAAGCGCGGCAACCTTTTGCTCTTCGACCACTTTCCAATCGATATATTCTTCGATATCCGGGTGATCAATATCAACTGTGACCATCTTAGCCGCGCGGCGTGTTGTGCCGCCTGACTTAATGGCACCTGCGGCTCTATCGCCGATTTTCAAGAAGCTCATCAAGCCTGATGATCTGCCGCCGCCTGATAGGCCTTCACCTGACCCACGCAAGCGTGAGAAGTTTGAGCCAGTTCCTGAACCATATTTGAACAAACGTGCTTCACGAACCCACAGATCCATGATGCCACCCTCATTCACAAGGTCATCATCCACTGACTGAATGAAGCAAGCATGTGGCTGTGGATGCTCATAAGATGATTTTGAACGTGTTAATTTGCCTGTTTCAAAATCAACATAATGGTGGCCTTGGCTTGGGCCATCAATGCCATAGGCCCAGTGTAGGCCCGTATTAAACCATTGTGGTGAGTTGGGTGCCGCCATTTGCAAGGCAAGCATCGCACACATCTCGTCATAATAAACGCGCGCATCTTCCTCAGAGCTGAAATATCCACCCTTCCAGCCCCAATAGGTCCATGTGCCAGCCAAGCGGTGATAGACCTGCTTTGCTGATGTCTCGCCCGCATAACGCTCTTCTTCAGGCAGCTTTTTCAGCGCCTTTTCATCTGGTGCAGAGCGCCATAAGAACGATGGCACGTCATTTTCTTCAACTTTAACAAGCTTTGCCGGCACGCCTGCTTTTCTGAAATATTTTTGCGCAAGAATATCTGCGGCTACTTGTGAAAACTGTTCTGGAACTTCAATATTCTCAGCGCGGAATACGATGGTGCCATCTGGGTTTTTGATTTCGCTTGTCGCAGAACGAAAGGCAATTGAATCAAAAGGGCCTTGACCATCTTTTGTGTGCCGTCTTTCAAATTGCATGTTAGACCTCGTGGATAATTATTATGAACCGTTTATTCTCTGATAGTTAGCCCACTATGTTAAAGTGTTGGTACACCATATGTAGTGGTACAGACTTAAAAAGCTACACAATATAGTGGGTATTTGCAAACCTGTTTGCCTTATTTTTGTCAAATTTTTGTAATTATTTTTATTGACAAAAATAAGTTCAAGGAAGGGCTTAAAAAACTAATTTATTCTTTGTTTGATACTTGTCGGCGCCCTGTTTTGCACTATGCGCAATCTGCGGGGGCGATGACTTGCATTTCATGCGCATAACGGATAAAAAGACGACTATCATTTGCCGGCTTTAATGTGGGCGATAATTGGGGTGCTAATAGGATGCTAGGCGTTTCGGCGCGTTAGTGATGCGAGGACGATATGAAGGTGATTTCAACCTTACTCATCAAAATGTCTGCTAAGAAGGTTGGCGAAGATGAATTCGGCAATAGCTATTATGAGAAGAAGGCAGCCAAAAATGCGCGCCGTCCAAAACGCTTTGTCATCTATAGCGGCTCTGTTGAAGCCACCAAAGTGCCAGCTGATTGGCATGGCTGGTTGCATTATACAGAAGACACACCGCCGCCAGTGGGTGGGTATAACAAAGCTGAGTGGCAGTCTGAACATTTGCCTAACCTGACAGGCACAAAACATGCACATCGCCCAAAAGGCCATGTGCTAAGTGGTGGCAAGCGTGCCGCCTCAACAGGTGATTATGAGGCATGGACCCCTTAAGGTTCAGCCGAGCGGCCTTTATAGGAAACGTAACGCCAATAAGGGTGAAGGCCAAATAAGGTAGAGGATTTGTTTATATGCAACGTAATATGATTGAAACCGTGATGGGCGCTGTCGTGCTAGCTGGCGCGGCCTTCTTTGGTTATGTTGCCTATAAAGCGGCCGATATCTCGACAAGCGCTGGCTATTTGATCGAAGCTGAATTCGGCAATGTCGCTGGTCTGTCGGTTGGTGATGATGTCATTCTATCAGGCATTAAAATCGGCTCTGTTGCCAGCCAAGCACTTGACCCTGACACCTATTCAGCACGCGTGAGCCTATCGATTGAAGAGGGCATAGCCTTGCCGGAAGATTCATCCGCGCGTATCACAGCCTCTTCTCTGCTAGGCGGCAATTATCTTGAGATTATGCCAGGTTTCTCAGATGATATGCTGGCTGTTGGGGATGTTATTTATGATACAAGAGACCCTGTAAGCCTGACTGATTTGCTTGGCAAGGTCGTCTTCTCGCAAGATAGTGATGCGCAGTAAGCGGCTTATCTCTTATCTCATCGGCGCCTGGCTTATTGGCAGTGCCTCTGCCTCTATGGCCGATAGCTGGCTTGAAGCATCGCAAGCAAAATTACAAACATTAGACAAAATCACGGCGCGTATCTCCTCTGTTGATGTCGCGCTGAATATCCCTGAGCGCTTTGGCACGCTAGAGATTACGGTATCACGTTGCGCCTATCGCCCGCCTGAAGAGCCGCCTGAAAATGCGGCCTTTTTGCTGGTGCGTGATGTCGGGCATGACCCAAATCTGCCACCTGTGAAGGTGTTTGAAGGGTGGGTGTTCTCGTCTAGCCCGGCGATATCTGGGCTAGAGCATGCGGTCTATGATGTGACTTTGATCGCTTGCAATAGGTGATTGATCATATCGCCTTCGGTTTTCTCAAAGTGAAAATCAGCCCGGCCCTTTTTGGCCTCTTCCAGCTTTTCTTGAAAATCCGCCTTTGGTATTTCAATCAGCCCAAATTGCGTTAAATGATCATTGCCAAATTGCGCATCTAGCAAGGTAAAGTCGCCATGATGAAGGCGTGCCATCAGATGGGTGAGGGCAATCTTTGAGGCGTTCGGCACGCGTGAGAACATTGATTCGCCAAAAAAGATGCGGCCTAATTTTATCCCATAAAGCCCGCCAATAAGCTTATCGCGTTCAAAGACTTCGACAGAATGAGCAAAGCCCATCGCATGCAGGGCTGTATATAATTCAATGATGGTCTGATTTATCCAGCTATCATCTCTTGTCGCGGTGATCTCTGCGCATTGTGTAATCACATCGTGAAAGGCGGTATTATAGCGCACCTCATAGGGGCGTTGTTTGACAAGCCGCAGTAAGCGCCGTGGTATATGGGGCGGCAGGATAGGGATGATGCCGCGCATATCAGGTTCGAAAAAATGTATCTCCGAATCATCACGCGCCAGAGCCATGGGAAAGACACCTAATGAATAGGCCTTTATCACGGTCTCTGGCGCGTAAATAAACTGGTCTGTCATGATGCAAAGCTCATGAGCGTTAGTCAGACTTCAAGAACTCTTCTTCCAGCCAACGGATGGTATAGCTGCCATCATGGATAGCCGGCGCATCAACAAGGCGGCGGTGCAAATCCAATGTTGTTGGAATAGGTTCAATCACAAACTCTTCCAAAGCAAGCTTGAGACGCGCCAGACAATGGGCGCGGTCTCTGCCATGAACGATCAATTTGGCAACCAAGCTATCATAATAAGGTGGCACGCTATAGCCGCTATAAAGAGGCGATTCAATGCGAATGCCAGGCCCACCTGATGGGTGGAAGCTTGTCACCTTGCCAGGTGTTGGCATGAATGTCTCAGGATGCTCAGCATTGATACGACACTCAATCGCATGCCCTTTGAAGGTGACATCCTTTTGGCTAAAGCTCAGCTTTTCGCCTGCCGCAATCTTGATTTGCTCTTGGACAAGGTCAATGCCTGTGATGGCTTCGGTGATAGGATGCTCAACCTGCAATCTTGTGTTCATCTCGATAAAGAAGAACTCACCATCTTGGTACAAAAATTCCATCGTACCAACGCCAAGATAGCCCATATCTCTGGTCGCCTTTGCCGCAATCTCGCCAATATCAGCGCGCGCGGCATCATCTAGGACAGGGGACGGGGCTTCTTCAAACAGCTTTTGGTGACGACGCTGGATAGAACATTCACGTTCGCCCAAATGCGCTGTGTTGCCAAAAGAATCGCCGATGACCTGAATTTCAATATGGCGCGGATTATCAAGATAGCGTTCAAGATAGACCGTATCATCGCCAAAGGCCGCTTTGGCTTCTGAGCGCGCTGATGAGAAAGCTTCACTTAAATCAGCTTCGGTCTCAGCCACTTTCATACCACGGCCACCGCCGCCTGAGGCCGCTTTGACAAGCAAAGGAAAGCCGACATCTTTGGCAACGCGTGTGGCTTCTTCGATGGTATGAACCGCACCAGGTGAGCCTGGCACAAGTGGCAGGCCTGCTTTGGCGGCTGTGATTTTGGCCTCAACCTTGTCACCCATCGCACGAATATGCGGCGTGTCAGGGCCAATGAAGGTCAAGCCATGCGCTTTGACCATCTCAGCAAAATCAGCATTTTCAGACAAGAAACCAACGCCCGGATGCAACGCATCACAGCCTGTAATGGCCGCCGCTGATAGGATAGCAGGGATGTTCAGATATGAATCAGCCGCCGCAGGGCCACCGATACACACAGATTCATCTGCCAAGCGCACAGGCATTGATGTGGCATCGGCGGTTGAGTGAACAACCACACTGCCAATGCCCATTTCCTTACAAGCACGCAACACACGAAGCGCGACATCGCCTCTATTTGCAATAAGAATTTTCTTAAACATGAGCTGATTTCACCAACCTATTCAATCACAATCAATAGCTGGTCAAATTCAATTGGTTGACCATTTTCACATGCCACATGTTTGACTGTGCCAGCTTGCGGGGCTGTGATTGTGTTCATCACCTTCATCGCCTCGATGATACAGATAGTCTGGCCTTTAGAGACGCTGTCACCTTCTTTGACGAACGGTGCGGCACCAGGCTCAGCGCTTTCATAATAAGTGCCAACCATTGGTGATTTCACAGCGCCGGCATGGCTTGCCATATCAGTCGCAGCATCAGCGGCAGGTGCGGCTTCTGGTGCGGCTGGTGCAGTGGCAGGCGCGGCGGCCATTGGCGCGGTGGCCATAGCAGGCGCACCGCCCGCAATCACATGTTGTGCGGCTGGTGTGCGCGAGATGCGCAAGGACATTGTTTCTGTTTCCAACTCGATATCTGTGAGATCGCGTTCATCAAGAATAGCTGCCAGCTCGCTTGTTAGTTTGGCTTCTTTTGACAGGCTTGTTTTTGACTTATCTGCGCTCATACCATCGTCTCCTTTAAATGGTCTTATTCAAACTCTTCACTTAACCCTAGCGCATAGATGAGGTATCCCCATCCATGACCCTGATAATAGTTTTGATGAGGCTATTGCGATAATAGCTCATCTACCACGCTAATCGCGGCATAATAGCTTGAAGCACCAAAGCCAGCGATAACACCTGTTACAACAGGGGCTAATAAGGACTTATGGCGAAACTCTTCGCGCTTATAAACATTTGATAGATGCACCTCGACACTCACGCCATCGTAATTTGATAGCGCGTCACGAAGGGCCACTGATGTGTGCGTATAGGCACCAGCATTGAAAATAATGGCATCATGCACATTGATGGCTTGCTGAATTTGGGTGACTAACTCACCTTCATGGTTTGACTGGAAGAAGGCGCATTCATAGCCATTGGCACTGGCAAGGGTTGCGCAGGCTTCTTCTATCATCGCCAAGGTCGTCGTGCCATAATGCTCAGGCTCTCTTGTGCCGAGCATGTTCAAATTCGGGCCATTTAATATCAAGATAGATTTATTCTCACTCATGGCTCTTACCTTACTAAGTCACTATCATAATTGCTAATAAAAAAACTCATAAACGCAATGGTGATAGTGTCTATGCCAATTGAAAAATTTAAGAGTTTGCGGCTCTTTGTTCTGCGATAACTTGCTTAATCTCAGCCGCGCTAATCGCGCCGCCAATAAATTCAGTGCCAATCATCAGCGCGGGTGTGCCTGATATCTCAAGCGCTCTTGCTGTCTCTTGGGTGCGCGCGAGGATGAGGTCAATTTGAGGGCTCCTCATATCAGCTTCTAGCTGGTCTAGATCAAGGCCTGCCTCAGCGGCAATTGACAAGATGCTGTTGGTCGAAATAGCCCCGCGCCAAGTCATCATGCCGATATGGAAGGCTTCAAATTTGCCCTGCATCTGGGCCGCGATTGCCGCACGTGCCGCCTCAATCGATGATTCAGCCAGAATAGGATATTCTTTTAATGTCAGGCGCACCTTTGGATCTTCGGCTAGGACGTCTTGCAATTGGGTGAAGATGCGTTTGCAATAGCCGCAATTATAATCTGAAAATTCATAAATAACGATATCAGCTTCAGCGCCTGCGCCAATGTAAGGGTCGCCCGCATCATCATATAGCATCGACATGGCTTGCGCGCGCTGGGCATCAGCCTCTTTGACGGCAAGATTGTACAAGGTCTGGCGCACAATTTCTGGATTTGCAAGCACATAAGCCTCAATCATCGCATTAAGCTCTTTTTTCTCTGCGGCTGAAAAGTCTGCGCGCGCGGCTGTTGTGCCGATTGATAAGAGGCAAAGGCCCATGAGCATATTGGTTGCCATGCTGGTTAGGTTTTTTAACATGAAAAAATCTCGTCTAAATATCTGGTGCGATGGTGAAGCGTTAACGCGCAAAATATAACTAAGGTGCCAGCGATACGCCTTGTTCATGAGCGGGCTTATAATTATGTGTCTTATAAATACCGTGCTATTGCGCCCCTTGCAAAGAAAATAGAATATCATTCGCAAAGTTTGTCGTTTCTTGAGATGTATTATCACGGTTTAGGACGCGCTGTGCCATTTGCTTGGCGCGCGCTTTGTTGCCATAGAGTAAGGCCTCATTGGCGAGCGCTAAATCTGCTTCGGCTAATTGTCCGTTCCTGCCTAGTGCTATCGCAAGCTGGCGTTGCAGGGCAGGCCAGCGGCGCTCTGTTTTGGCCGCGCGGCTAAAGGCGTCAGCCGCCAATTGATAAGAGGCATCATCGCCCCTATCAGCGCGTGCCAATAGCGCACGGCCAAGGCCAAATTCAATCAAAGGCGCGGCGCCAACAGATAGCGCCTCATCATAGGCTGTAATCGCGCCTTCTATATCCAATCGTGATAAGAGAACATCACCGCCAAATTCATGAAAATAGGGATCATCAGGATAGGCGTCACGCAAGCCTGTCATAATCTCATCGGCTTGTGCGAGCGCGCCTCTGCGATAATGGGCGATTGCCTCACGATAGAGAAGGTCTGTCTCGCCAAAGCTTGGCCAATGGCGCGTGCCTCTTTGTGCCTTGCCATTGCGCGCGCGCTTAATCTCACCAATGGTTTGAGAGGGGCTGTCGGTAAAAGCCCGTATCTTGCCAATCAGACGCGTCATCAAGGCCTCATCTTCTGCCAAGATGCCGGGGCTCTCTTTGCCGTGATCTCTGATATGATCCTCAAACACAAGCAATCTGGCACCAGCCCCCGGGTGAGACAGATAGTAATCTGATTGCCGCGTCTCTGGCAGGGCACGCTCTCCGGCAATGCGCCGCATAAAATCAGACAGGCCAGCGGCAGAGATTTGCTGGCTCTCCAACAGGCGCAAGGCCCATTCATCTGCCACAGATTCATCTTGCCGCGATAATTGCAAATAATTGCGATTGGCCCTATCAAAGCCGCCCAAGGCAACGCCAATCGCCGCATCACCAGATGCCCCTGAGGCGGCGATAGCGGCGGCGGCGAGTGTCGCAAGTGTGGTCGTTAAATTTGCCTCTTGAATGGCCTCAATACGGCGCGGCGCATGGCCTGCCGCCAAATGGCCAATCTCATGCGCAAAGACGCCGAGAATTTCTGATGTAGATTGCGCCTTTATTAACAGGCCTGTATGCACATAAACCGTGTTACCGCCGACAACAAACGCATTATAGCTGTCATTGGGCACGATGCGAATGCGCAGAGATGAGAGGCCAGCCTCTTCAGCAAATGGCCAAGCAAGCGCTTCAAGGCCACGCTCTAATTCTGTGTCACGAATAAGACCGGCTGAGGCTTGTTGCGGCGGCATTGTTAAAAAAAAGGCGATCGCTAAAAAAAGATAGAAGATGCCGCAATGTTTGGATTTAGGTTTCAATTCAAGCGGCCTTTTCATTATATTCGCATAAAATTCTAAATAACTGGCAAATAAATTATATAAATTCAAAAACTAGGTGTTTGACATAGATAAAAAAGAATGATGTTTAACATAAAGGTTATGTCATATGATAAAAGCTTACCTATGATATAATCGTTCTTTGCCGTTGTGTATAGCACATGTGAATATACCACATGGAAGAAAGCAAACCATTGGCGGTTGCAAGAGATTAGTAAAACAGCCGATACGCTGTTCGTGATAAGAAAATATAAAGGCCGTGGGCGCATGTTAAAACAATCCAAAAGATCAAATATCCCGACATTCTTGGCACTTGAGGGCTTGGTCAAAGCACGCGCGCTTGAAGCGGATGGGGCAGATATCATCCATTTGGAAATTGGTCAGCCGTCAAGCGCCGCACCTGCTATGGTGACACAAGCGCTGATTGAGGCTGTGGGCGAGAATGATACGCATGGCTATTCTGTGTCTTTGGGCGTGCCTGAATTGCGCGATGCCATTGCTGACCATTATAAGCGCAGCTATGATTATGATTGTGGCCGCGGCGATGTGGCGGTCACTGTTGGCTCTTCAACGGCTTTTGCGCTGTCTTTCATGGCGGCCTTTGATGTGGGTGACAAGGTGGCTTTGCCGACGCCGGGCTATCCTGCCTATCGCAATTTGATGATGGCGATGGGGATTGAGCCTGTGGCACTGCCAGCACGTTCGTCTGAGGGCTGGATGCCGTCATTGGCGGAAATGGATAGCTGGGATGAATTGCCAGATGGTCTTATTATCGCAAGCCCGCATAACCCAACAGGTGTTGTGCTGTCTGATGAGGAGCTTAAAGAGATTTGTGACTGGTGTGAGGCGCGCGGTGTGCGTCTTATCTCAGATGAGATTTATCACGGCCTGTCTTATGGCAAGCCAACAAGCACTGCCGCGCATCATAGTAAAAGCGCGATTATCATTTCAGGCTTTTCGAAATATTTTTCAATGACAGGCTGGCGTCTAGGCTGGATGCTTATGCCAGAAGATTTGGCTGGCCCTATCCAGCAATTGACAGAGAATTTATATATCTCTGCGCCAACGCCTAACCAGATGGGGGCGATTAAAGCGTTTGAAGCGCATGATGAGCTGAATGAGAATATTAAACGTTATGAGGCAAATCGCCAAATTTTGCTAGAGGGGCTATTGCCTGAATTCCTCGGCGATTACGCGCCATGTGACGGGGCGTTTTATCTCTATGCCGATATTAGTGCGATTTCCGATGATAGCCTGCAACTAGCAGATGAGCTTTTGCACCAAGCAGGGGTCGCGGTTACCTCTGGGGTTGATTTTGATGTGGCGCAAGGACACAAGCATTTGCGCTTGTCGTTTGCGGGCTCAACAAGTGATATGCACGAGGCGGTGACGCGTATTAACCGCTTTGTTGTCGAGAAATGTCATTTAAAATCAACTGCCTAAAATCAGGGGCCTAAAATCAGGACACAAAAAAGGCGCCATATCAGGCGCCTTTTTTATTTATCCGCTGATAAGGCTAGCGTGACCACCAGCCTTTTTTAGCCTTCTTCGGCGCGTCTGAACTGCCGACCTCAACCACATCTGCTGGCGCAGAAGAAATAGGCGCTCTGGCGTCTGTTTTGGCATCTGTTTTGGCATCTGTATCAGCTGTCTTAGCCGCGTTCTTCTTCACGGCCTTTTTGGCCGCTTTCTTGGCTGCTTTTTTAGCCGCCTTTTTGGCAACAGGCTTATCATCTTTGGCATCTGTTGCATCTGGGGCATTATCCCCATCTGCTTCAGAGGCTGTTTTGGCTTTGGCTTTTTTGGCCGCCTTTTTAGCTGTTTTCTTTTTGGCTTTTGCTTTGGTTGCCGGTGCCTTGTTTGCCGGTGCTTTGTCTGTAGGCGCTTTTTCTTTCACCTCTTCCACAGCTTCTGGCTGAGCGGCTGGCGCATCTGCACTTACCTCAGATGTTGGTGCCACCTCTTGTGCGACACCGTCTTGTTTTTGGCCACGGCCACGACCGCGTGAACGACGACGCTTTGGCTTATTCTCGCCATCAGCCGATGTATCGCCTGCTTCATTTGGCGCGCTGTCATCATTCGGGGCCTGATTTTGCACCTGATTTGGCGCTTCAGCCGCATTTTGCACGCCTTCTGCTAGACCCTCACCATCTGGGTTACGCTTTTTACGGCGTCTGCCACCGCGTCTGCCACGGCGGCGCTTCTTGCCACCATCTTCTTTGTCTTCCTCACCCTCAGAGGCGGCCGCAGAATTTGGCGCGCTATTATCAGGGGCCGCTTGCTTTTGGCCATTCTGATTATTTTGGTTATTCTTTGGTTTTTGATTGCGCTGGTTATTTTGCGGCTTATTGCCAGCTTGTTTTTGGCCAGCCGTCTTTAGCTGGTTGTTCAAGCTATATTCTAGGGCCGCCAAATGCCTATCTGCCTCGATGATGATGGTCATCTTATAAAGCTCTTCAATCTCAGCAATAGAGGCGCGCTTGTGATTGAGAATATAAATCGCAATCTCGCTATTCATCTTAATCTCAAGCGTACGCTCCTTATGAGCGGCCGCTTCTTGTTCGATGATGCGCAACATTTGAAGCGCTGATGAATGCACAGAGCGCACACGCCCTGTCCCTTCGCAATGCGGACAGGCTTGGCTAACCGTCTCAACCAGCGATGGACGCAAGCGTTGACGCGACATCTCAAGCAGGCCGAAATGACTGATATTGCCCACTTGGATACGCGCTCTATCATTGCGCACGGCATCTTTAAGGCGGCGTTCAACCGCATGTTGATTGCGATTTTCTTCCATATCGATGAAATCAATCACAATCAGGCCAGAGAGGTCGCGCAATTTTAATTGGCGACCAACCTCTTCGGCGGCTTCAAGATTTGTCTTAAGCGCGGTCTCTTCGATATTGCGTTCTTTGGTCGCCTTACCAGAGTTCACATCAACGGCCACAAGTGCTTCTGTTTGGTTTAGCACCAAATAGCCGCCTGACTTTAATGTCACCTCATTATTATAGACCGTATCAAGCTGTTCTTCGATTCCATAGGATTGGAACAGATGCGGCTGGTCTTCGTATTTCACGACCTTCTTTGCATGAGACGGAATAAGCATCTTCATCTGTGATTTGGCTTGCTTATAGGCTTCCTCACCCTCGACAAGTACCTCGTCAATATCATTGGTATAGATATCGCGGATGGCTTTTTTCACCAAAGCACCTTCTTCATGAATAAGGTTAGGCGCTTCTGATTCCAATGTTTTGGTGCGGATATCATCCCATAATTTTGCGAGGTAGGAATAATCGCGCTTAATCTCTGCCTTGGTGCGCTTGGCACCTGCGGTACGTGCGATAATGGCCATGCCCTGCGGCACTTCAAGACCTTCGATAATCGCCTTTAGGCGCTTGCGGTCAGCCGAATTAACGATTTTGCGAGACACACCGCCGCCACGATTGGCATTTGGCATTAGCACACAATAACGACCTGCCAATGATAGGTAGGTTGTAAGCGCCGCGCCCTTATTGCCGCGCTCTTCCTTGACCACTTGGATCAACAGGATTTGCTTGCGCGCAATGACTTCTTGGATTTTGTAGCGCTTTGAGAAAGCACGGTGCGAGCGACGTGGCTGGTCTACCTCGTCTTCGCCGCCCAATGTTTCAGGACCAGATGGCTCTGCGCCGTCTTCATTATCGCCATTTTGCGCCTCATCAGATGCGTCGGTATTATCCGCCGCTTCTTCTGCCTCAATCTCTTCTCTGTCTTCAACAGGAATGCGATAATAATCAGGGTGAATCTCGCTAAAGGCCAAAAAGCCTTGGCGATTGCCGCCATATTCAACGAATGCCGCTTGCAACGATGGCTCAACTCTGGTGACCCTTGCAAGATAGACATTGCCTTTTAATTGGCGCTGAAAGCTGCTCTCGTAATCAAACTCTTCAATGCGATTATTGTTGAGTAACGCAACCCGTGTTTCCTCGGGCTGATGTGCGTCTATAAGTAATTTCTTTGTCATGTAAAACTAATCCCAAACCATCAATCTTGTGGCGCGATTGCGCAGAAGATGAGGTGCTTTGTGTCAACGAAGCTGATGGGCATGGATTTAAGGATGGTCGCGGTCGCACAGATAGGAACACATCGCAAGGCGGTGCGTTCATCATGTCTCGTCTTTGACTTGTGGTGGTAAGCAACAAGGCTAACCCCTTTATTAAAATCTTTTGCCAGCAAGGTGGCTGCGCCTTTTGGGCGTCTAGCAATGCACCATGCCTTTTTCATCAAACCATTTATATTCAAAGTGCTGAGCCTGTTTATTTTCGACAACAAGCCTGCTCACTTCATTTTTAAAGCTTGTCACATGGTCGATAGCATCTTGTGCTTGTACCTATGAGATAAGACTATAAATCTGTAAATACACAATAGCCTGCTCGAGACGCTTTCAGCAAGCTTTTTTGCAACGGCACAATGGTTTGTCTGGTGCTTTTTGCCATTGTTGCTAGATTAGCAGCGAGCCATGAGGTAGGATGTGCCTCAAAAAGGGCCGTTTCTTTTGCGCCTGAATGCAATTTAATAAAAACAAACAATTGGTTACAAGGTGTCTAGGATGAGCTTTATAAAGTGCCTAAATGTGCAAGGAGGGATGATTTATCGGCATTTTCTTGCGGTCATTTTGCCGCTTATTTCTGTCCTATTGGCGCTTGGTGCGGGCCCTGTAAAGGCGGCGGATGGCAATGCCTTTACCGCTATTCGCACGGGCAGTGTGCTGGTGGGTGATGTGCCTGCGACACGCCTTGTTATCGAGATGGCAGAGCCGATTAACGCGACCTTATTCTTGCTTGATGAGCCTTATCGATTGGTGCTTGATGTGGCAGGCGCGAATTGGGATGCGGGCCAATTATTGCCGCTAGGCCAGCTTGATGAGGCAGGGTTGAAGTCCTATCGCTATGGGCGCCCAAACCCTGAGACAGGTCGTTTGGTATTTGAGATGAGTGGCCCATCAGCGCCGGTGCAGGCCTTTTTATTGCCGCCTCGTGACAATGGCGGGCATCGGTTGGTCATAGATGTCCAAGATAATGGCAAGACGGCCTTTTCGGTGGCAAAGGCGGCCTTGAAAAAACAGCCCTATATCGCTGAGGTCACAGATGCGCGCATTGCAAGCACCGCCACACAAGCGGTTAGCACAGCCGCGCCCGCAGATGACGCGGCCATGCCGCAAGGGCGCGTGGTTGATATTACGGGCCCGGCGCCGCGACCAAAAAGATGGGTCGTGATGATTGATGCCGGTCATGGCGGCAAGGATTCAGGCGCCCTTGGGGCAACAGGCTTGGTTGAAAAGCAGGTCACATTGAAGGCGGCACGCCTCTTGGCGAGCAAGCTGAACCAAACAGGTTTGGTGATAGCAAAGCTCACCAGAGATGATGATACATACCTTAAATTGCGACAGCGCATTGATGTGGCGCGCCGTGCTAAGGCTGATCTCTTTATCTCTCTTCATGCCGATGCGTTTCACAAAGCAAGCGCAAGAGGCATGAGTGTGTTCTCACTCTCTGATAGCGCGTCTGATAAGGAAGCGGCTTATATTGCGCAACAAGAAAATAAGGCTGATTTGATAGGTGGGCCTGATTTGGTGGGGGAAGATCCCGTCGCGGCGAATGAATTACTGCGTATGTTCCAACGTGAATCGATGAATGAATCAGCCTATTTGGCCGATTCAATTTTGTTGCAGATTAAGGATTTGCCGGGCGGTGATAAACGCGGTCATCGCTTTGCTGGCTTTGCGGTTCTGAAATCCCCTGACATTCCGTCAGTGTTGGTTGAGATGGGGTTCTTGACCAATAAGATTGATGAATCAAATCTGCGCAAAACAGCCTATCTTGACAAATTAACAGGGCGGCTCAATCGCGCGATTATCAGCTATTTGCAACAATCTGGCAGATAGGGGCTGGTGCCTAATCTTCTGCAATGAGCGCGTATTTTGCTAAATAATAGAAGCCTCATCTTTGCCATAATTTTATGATGTGTTACCAAGGCTATGATGAAGAAATTAATTGCTCTTTTTAGTCTGCTGATTATTGGCGTGGCAGCGATGCTTGTTGGCTTACTATGGGTCTTTTGGACCTATGGGCGCGATTTGCCTGATTATCGTCAATTGGCTAAATATGAGCCTGATGTGGTCAGCCGTGTCTATGCAGGCAATGGCGCTTTATTAGAAGAATTTGCTACACAAAAAAGGCTGTTTGTGCCCACAAAAGCAATGCCGCCTCAATTAATTAACGCGTTTCTGTCAGCCGAAGATAAGGGCTTTTATGAGCATTTTGGCGTTGATTTAAAGGCGCTTGGCCGGGCGGTCTATACCAATATCATCAATTATGGCACAGGCAGGCGCCCGATTGGCGCATCAACCATATCACAGCAAATTGCCAAGAATTTCCTGCTGACCAATGAGGTCTCAATTGATCGTAAAATCAAAGAGGCGATTTTGGCCATTCGCATGGAACGTGCCTTTGATAAGGAGCAGTTGCTCGCGCTATATCTGAACGAGATTTATCTTGGCTGGTCAAGCTATGGGGTGGCGGCGGCGTCTTTGAATTATTTTGATAAGGCGCTTGATCAGCTTGAATTGCATGAGATGGCCTATTTGGCCGCTTTGCCCAAAGCGCCAAGCAATTATCACCCCTACCGCAAGACCAAGGCGGCGGTATCGCGGCGAAATTGGGTCTTGGGCCAAATGGCAGAGAATGGCTTTATTTCAAAAGAAGCCGCGGCAGAGGCAAAGTCAAAGCCCCTTGCCGTGAAGCCTCTATCAGGGTTTGATGCGGCAAGCGCGCCTTATTTTACCGAAACGGTGCGGCGCTCGCTGGCTGAGCGTTACGGAACTGAGGGGCTTTATGGCGGCGGGCTATCTGTGCGCACGACCCTTGATCCTATCATCCAAGAAAAGGCTGAGCGGGCATTGCGCGAGGGGCTAGAGGCGCTTGATAAGCGTCAAGGCTGGCGCGGGCCATTAGGGCGCGTTGATGCTGAGAGCGATCTGGATGAACAATTAGCCGCCTATAGTGCCAAGATGCCGTTGAAACGCTTTGCCGCGCTTGTCACTGAGGTAGAGCCAAAGATGGCCTATATCTATGTGAATGGCCAATCTGCCAGAGTGCCTTTTGAGCTGGCAAATTGGGCCTATCCGCCGCGCGATGAAAACGGTATTCGCCCCCCACAAATCCGCTCTCTGCATGAGGCGTTAAAAGTGGGCGATATCATCATGGTGCAACCGCCTGAAGAGGCAAAAGAGCGTATTCGTGATTATAAGGTGCAAGAGGGCGATTTTGCGCTTGGCCAAATTCCGGCCGTGAATGGCGCGATTGTGGCGCTTGACCCGCACACCGGGCGTATCTTGGCGATGAGTGGCGGCTATGATTATCGCGCCTCTGAATTTAACCGCGCGACCCAAGCGCGCCGGCAACCAGGGTCAGCCTTTAAGCCCTTTGTGTATCTTGCCGCGCTAGATGCCGGCTATTTGCCGACAACGCGTATTTTGGATGCGCCGCTTGTGGTTGACCAAGGCCGCAATAAAAAGAAATGGAAGCCGGCAAACTATACCAAGAAATTCTATGGCCCGTCGATTATGCGTGTTGGGATTGAACAATCACGCAATTTGATGACCGCGCGCCTTGCGATGTCTTTGGGCATGGAGCGTGTGCAAGATTATGCCAAGCGCTTTGGTATTGATGATGATTTGCCGCCTCTTTTATCCATGTCGCTTGGGGCAGGGGAGACTGATTTGCTGTCACTTACGGCGGCCTATGGTATTTTGGTGAATGGCGGTCATAAGATTGAGCCATCGCTGATTGACCGTGTGCAAGACCGCTTTGGTAAGACCATCTATCGCCATGATAAAAGAGATTGTGGGGGCTGTCAGACGGCGGATATTGGCAAGATACCCATGCTGGCTGATGAGCGTCCTATCATCACCGACCCTGCCTCTGCCTATCAGATGGTCTCTATGCTAGAAGGGGTGGTGGAGCGTGGTACAGGGCGCAAAATCAGGGATGATAGCCTTGTGCTTGCGGGCAAGACTGGCACCACCAATGATAACACGAACGCATGGTTTATCGGCTTTGCGCCTGATTTGGTTGCGGGTGTTTATGTTGGTTATGATACGCCGCGTCCCTTGGGTAAAAGAGAGACAGGCTCGACCGCCGCTGTGCCAATTTTTGGGCAATTTATCAAAGACGCGCTGGCTGATGCGCCGGTCATTCCGTTTAGACGCCCGAATGGGGTGAATATCATTCCAGTGAATGTGGAAACAGGCTTGCGTGCCAATATTGATGGTGACAAGACCGTGATGGAAACCTTTAAGCCCGGGCAATTCCCACAAAGCACAGGCGAGGGCGCGCGTATCATCGATGGGCAGTTTAATGATGCAAAGCAGGTTGCACCAAGCGCGCCTGCCCTGTATTAAAGCCCTGTAGTAAGGCCCTGTAGTAAGGCCCTGTATTAAAGCCCGGTATTAAAGCGCTAGATTAAGGTGCCTTTCCCCGCGTTCATTATATTTTCTAAGCAAGCGAGTGATAATCATGCAAGCCGAAACACAACATGCCATTGACGCGATAAGGGCTGCGATTTCCTTGCTGAGAACGCATAGTGATGTGGATGCTTCGCGCGCGCGCCTTGATGCGCTAATGAGCGAGATTGGCGCGGCTGATTTCTGGAATAATCAAGAAAACGCCCAAGCGGTTATGCAGGAAAAAAACCGTCTTGAGACAGCCTTGTCAAATTTGGCGGAAATTGAAGATGGCCTTGAAGAGCAGCTTGAAATGATGGCGCTTGGCGAAGAAGAAAATGATGCTGATATTGTCGCAGAGGCTGAAGGTGAGATTCTAAAGCTTGCTGAAATAGCCGGCAAAAGACAGCTTGAAAGCCTGTTATCTGGCGAGGCTGATGGCAATAATTGCTTTATCGAAATTCACCCCGGTGCGGGTGGCACTGAGGCCCAAGATTGGGCGGCGATGCTCATGCGCATGTATTCGCGCTGGGCAGAACGCCGTCAATTTAAGCTTGAGGTGATGGAAGAGCTTGGCGGTGATGAGGCAGGTATCAAATCTGTGACAATGCGCATTAGCGGTATCAACGCCTATGGCTGGCTGAAGACTGAATCAGGTGTGCATCGTCTTGTGCGGATATCGCCGTTTGATTCATCGGCGCGCCGGCACACCTCTTTTGCGTCTGTTTGGATTTATCCTGAGGTTGATGACAATATTGATATTGAGATTGTCGAGAGTGATTTGCGCGTTGATACTTACCGTGCCTCTGGTGCGGGGGGTCAGCATGTGAACACAACTGACTCAGCCATTCGCATCACGCATGTGCCGACCAATATTGTGGTGCAATGCCAGTCAGATAGATCGCAGCATCGCAACCGTGCGACAGCCCTATCTATGCTAAAAGCGCGTCTTTATGAGCTGGAATTGCAAAAGCGTGAAGAGGCGGCGAATGATACCAATGCGACCAAGTCAGATATTGGTTGGGGCTCGCAAATTCGTTCTTATGTTCTGCACCCATACCAGATGGTCAAGGATTTGCGCACGCAAGCCGAGACAGGCAATAGCCAAGCGGTGCTAGATGGTGATTTGGACCAATTTATCGAGGCAAGTCTTGCCGCGCGTGTGGGCCATAAGGGGATTTAAGCTTTCTGCGCAATTGGCTGATAAAACGCGGCTGAGAAACGTGCAGCTTTTCGGGCGGAAATATTAAAAGGCGGTTTTAATTGGCCATGGAAATATTTCCCGACTAAGCCTTGCCATGTGCTGATGGGGTCAAGGCGCACCATACCGCATTGATAGTCAAACCATCTCTTGCCAGTCGCCACATGACCAACCTCATCATGCATAATAATCTCAAGAATTTCGGCTGATGCCTCATCTTCTGCCGCTTTGAATTTCTCAAGCAAGATAGGAGTGACATCAAGGCCTCTTGCCTCTAGCACCAAGGGCGCGATGGCAAGGCGGCCAAGCAAATCATCCTTGGTCTCTTCTGCCGCTTGCCAAAGCCCATCATGCGCAGGCAGAGCGCCATAAAAACTATCAAGGCTTACCAAGCGTTCTTGCAAAAGGGTGAAATGACGCGCCTCATCATCTGCCACCGATAGCCAGTCTTTGGTGAAATCAAGCGGCAAGCGGTGATGTTGATAGCGCACCGCCATATCAAGTGATAAATCAATCGCATTTAACTCAATATGTGCCAGCGCATGAAGCAAGGCCACGCGCCCTGTTACGCCTCTGGAAATGCGCCTTTTGGGCACAAAGCGCGGCGCCATAAGATCAGGCTTGTCAGGGCGCCCGGGCCTTATTGGCACGTCGACTTCTGAGACATGATTATGGCTACCATCACAGATAGCGGCATAGGCGATACGCGCTTTGCGGGCTTTTTCAAGCGGGTCCGCACAGGCAAGCGCCTCTAGGATAAGGGGGGCGGCATCAGCCATTTGATATTAGCCGCCTGAGCGAATATGGCTTAACACATCTTCGGCATGGCCCGGCACTTTGACCTTTGGCCAGCTATGCAAGATTGTGCCGTCAGGGCCGATAAGGAAGGTTGCGCGCTGGATACCCATATAGCTGCGGCCATACATTGACTTTTCAGTCCACACGCCAAAATCTTCACAGACGCTGGTCTCATGATCCGCGCCTAGCAAGCAGGTTAGCTCATGTTTGGCTCTGAATTTTGCTTGCTTTTGCGGTGTGTCTTTTGAGATGCCAATGACGACCGTATTGGCGGCATCAAATTCGGTTTGTAATTGCGAGAAGGCAATCGCCTCTTTGGTGCAACCAGATGTGTCTGCTTTTGGGAAAAAGAAGACGACCACATTTTTGCCCGAATAATCACTTAAATTGAAATGACCATCATCTGTGGCAAGGCTGATGGCAGGTGATGCGTGTCCAATTTCGACCATGAGGATATCCTTTGAGGTGCGTTTGTTATATTGCTCTATAAGGTAGTCATTAGCATCTGTTTTGGCAAGCATCTGAAGCTTTGTATAAAGACGATAAAATCTGTTAAAATACGCTAGGAATCAAAGCTTAAAAGGCGCATGAAGATTTTGGATTTTAGATGCGGGCGCTTTTGTCGCAACAGATGTGAGCATAAAAGGCAGAGTTTAACGTGGCAATAGATGCGGGGCCTCCCCCGAATAAGGCAGACAAACAGCCCATCACAGGTGGAACTGTTGAGGTGGCTAGCCATGCCCATTGGCTGAGGCCCGTTGGTCTATTTATCGCCAAGTTGCTGTTTTTGCTTGGTCTGTTAGGCGCCATTATCGCAATTGCTGTGGGGATCTATATCGCCCAAGCAGGCGGGCTGAAACGCCTTATTGAGACAGAATTTTCACTGCCAGACGATGATGTTGAAACGCGCCTTGGGGCGGTGCATCTGCGCCTGTTTGATAGGGGCGCGTTGGCGGCGCTTGAATTGTCAGATGTTGTGGTGATGGGGGGCGGGCAGGCCTTGCGCTTGCCACAGGTGCGTGTTGATACAAGACCGGCCGCGTGGCTTGAGGGGCAATTTTGGCAAGTGGAATTATCCGCTTTGACGCTGGATTTGGTGCAACAAGGCGATATGTTCCAGCTATCAGGCGCGCTTGCCGATAGCTTTGCCCAATTCAAAAAACAGGCAGATAGCCAGAATAACAACCGAACTGGCACGGGTCAGGCAAAGACGGGGCAGGCATATGCCGGGCAAAGCCGTATACCATCATCACTTGCCTTGCTGGCTAATCGGCAATTGAAATTATCGAACAGCATTGTGCGTCTGCGCAACGCAGATAATAACGCACAGGTGCAATTAGATGATTTAACACTATCGCTTATTTATGATGAGCAGGAAAATCTTATCCTGTCAGGTGCCGCGTTTCTTCAAGGGCATAAGCCACAAAGTGAGGGGCCAAATGCTACCTTGTCCTTTGATGCGCTTAGCAATCTGTCCTCAGGTCTGACAGAGGTATCTTTGCGCACAATGGCGGCGCCTCTTAATGCGTTTTCGCCCTTTGTGCCAAGCACTGTTCAGCCCTTCACAGATTTAGGCGATTTAGATAGCACGCTGACTTTGGTGTTTGACGGCGCACAATTGCAAACAGGGTCTGGCAGCCTGTCATCATCGGGGGGCACCTTGCCGAACGGGGCGCCGCTTGAGGTGCTTGAGAGCCAATTTCGCTATAGTCGCCAAGATGATTATCTAAGCATCTCTCATTTAAGGCTGTCTTTGCCTGATGGTCAGGCGATCACATTTAAGGGCGATGTGGTGAGCCTATCAAAGCCGCAAATTGGTTTTGGCGGGACTTTATCTCTCACCGATATTCCGATTGATGCCCTCTTGTCGGAATGGCCAACACAGGCTTTGCCAGATGTACGCGCCTATATGATCGCAAGCTTTTCTGGCGGAGATTTTCAGCGCATGTCTCTTGATTTCACGGGACAATATCAGCCGCAAACAAGCGCGCTATCCTTGTCTGATTTATCCTTTATGGGTGAGGTTGATAATGTGCGCCTAGAGACTGATTTGGGGGATTATGCACAGATTGTGGGGACGGCCAATGGCCAACTAGCCCTTGAAGTTATGTCTGGCGGTTTGTTGAAAAACGCGACGGCTTCTTTGCAATTAAAGGATGGGTATATTACGCCAAAAGGGGCAAAAGAGGCCTTGCGCTTTAGCGAGATGCGCGGCGATATTTTCTATCAGCCGGGCCAGCTAGCGCTGTCTGATCTGACTGCCAGCTTTATCGATAGTGGCACGTTGAACAGCGATATTACCGTGGCCTTTACTGCCGCAAGGACGCTTGAGAGCGTTGATTTCAACCTTGCGAGTGATGAGATTTTATTAGATACGATACGCGCACTTATCCCGTCTGTTATGATGCCGACCACCACCGCCTATATGGATAAGACGCTGTCAGGCGGCTTGCTCTCACAGGCCAATATCAATCTCTCTCTGACAGTTGATGAGGGCAGGTTTGCTATCAATGCCCTAACAGGTCATGCCCTGCTTGAAGGGGTCGATTATCGTTATTTAGACGACCAAGAGGCGCTTGATAATCTATCGGCAGAGCTGGCGTTTCACGATAATGAATTTGTGATTGATCTCCTCACCCCAGAGGGCGGCTATCAAGCGCCCGCCTTTGAATTAGCATCAGCTAATCTGGTGATAGCGCCGCTGATTAGCGATGATGTGCGCGCGAGGCGTGATATCAAAATCAGGCTTGATGCGCAGGCTGACATTCCCAAAATTCTGCCATTATTAGACGCGCCGCAAATAGCGCTGCTTGATAAATTGCCCGTCAATTTTGCCAATGCCACAGGCGCGGTGCGCGCGCGTATCAATATGGGCGGGCCTTTGCAGCAAAATGAGGGCTTGCGTCTATTGCCTGATAGGGTCGATGGCGTGCTAACAAATATGGCGGCTGAGGGGCTTTATGAGGGGTATGATCTAACAGATGCTGAGATTGTGTTTGGCTATGATGGTAAGCGTTTTGATGCCTCGGGATCTGCGAGCCTGAATGACATTGCGGGGACTTTTTCATTCGTCCAGCAAGATGATGTGATTAACATAAGCGCACAATCCCCGCCACAAGATACGCTCGCAAAGCTGGCAACAGACCTATCTGGTCAAGCGATTACGGGCGCGATAGGCGGGCGGTTATCTGTTGAAACAAAAGATAAGGGCCAGACAGTCACAGCCATCATATCTGCGGATGTGACGGGCGCGTCTATCCATGTGCCGGCGTTGAATTGGACGAAATTACAACGCGAGACAGGGCGCGCGGTTGCCACATTTGAAATAGCTGATGGCATGCTTCAAGGCGTCGATAATATCACCATAGAAGCAGGCGATCTGGTCGCCTCTGGTCAAATTGCGATGACGCAAGATGGCCAATTACAATCCGCCTCTTTTGCTAATATGTCATGGGCCGGTAATCAGATAGATGAGGCCATCATTCTAAGACAGCCAGACGCAGATGGTGAGGATAGCTGGTCTGTCATCGCCCAAGGGCCTGTGATTGATTTGCGTAATTTGCGCGCAGATGATCAAGATGATGACCAAAATGAAGATCAAAATATGGGCGAGGTTAATCTGGTGTTTGATGTGACCTCTGAGCGCTTGATGATTGATGATAAGGTCGCGCTGTTTGGCCAGCTAACAGGGGCGGTGAACACCAATGGCAATGGTGAGGCACTGTTGCAAGGCGCCTTGCTTTATGATGGCACGCCGCTATTGGAAGAAGGCACAATCGAAGCTGTCTTTGGCACAGGGGGCGAGTATCTGTCTGCGGTTGGCCTGATTGGCGGGGCAGAGGCGCGGCTTGAATTTAGCCCTGATGAGGTGGGGGGATCTATTCTTATCATCAACACGCAAAATGCCGGGCGTGTGCTATCGGGGCTCAATATCACTGATACGATTCGCCAAGGGCGGATGGTGCTGACAAATCAGTTCAAATCAGATGGGTTTGAAAATTATGATACGACGATACAGCTAGAAGATTTTAATGTCATCGAAGCACCTGCCGCGGTGCGTGCTTTTTCAGTGCTTGGTCTAGCGGGTCTCTATGCGCTGGTCGAGGGCGATGGCACGCGCTTTAGCACAGGTGAGGCGCGTATCGAGACCAGAGGCAGTGCGCATAAAATCACCAACCTTGTGGCAAGTGGCGGTGCGGTTGGCCTGTCGATGGTCGGGGAATATAATAGCGAGACACGAAAGGTTGATGTCAGTGGTAACCTTGTGCCTGTTAATCAATTCTCAAAAATCATTGGGGCTGTGCCTCTGCTAGGTGATTTATTGGCAGGTGTGGATAATGCCGGTATCTTTGCCACGCAATTTAATGTCACAGGCGATATTGATGAGCCGGTGACAAATGTGAATGCCGCCTCATTAGTGCCGGGTGTCTTGCGTGATATCTTTAGCCCTGATTGGTTGGGGCGTGAAGCTGATAGGTTGTTTGGACCAGATAATAAGACAGATGATGAGGCACAATAAAAGGCGCCCAAATTGAGCGCCTTTTGCTTCGTTTC
>OBNQ01000018.1_pt1 | contig 31847 bp, 29 predicted proteins | sample 1494201 | NCBI WGS metagenome assembly OBNQ01 (sample SAMEA3275557, study PRJEB22092) | marine metagenome | biome: ENVO 01000043; feature: ENVO 00000569; material: ENVO 00002150 | collected 2014-06-21T11:00:00+00 | depth 2 m
AGCCTCCTTAACCAGCCCCTATCTTGCCATCATAACAACTTGCCAGTATGTTGGGGCTGAAATGGGACGGGGCCATAGGGCACCACAGCTAATTGACGCTAGAATTTGGGTAAATGGCAAGGCAGATGAGCAACCACACAGATATGGTTCAAGACATTCCGCAACCAACAGAGGCAACAGACTATGTTGTTGCGGCGCTTTATAAATTCGTCGTTCTTGAAGATTTGCCAGACTTTCAAGCGCAATTGCGGGCGATTTGCACCGAATGCGAGATGATGGGCACCTTGCTTATCGCAGGCGAAGGTCTGAACGGCACTGTATCAGCCGCCTATGATGATATGGTGGTGTTCGTTAAATGGCTGCGCGCGCGCCCTGCTTTTGATGATATCGCGATTAAATATGCGCTTTATAAAGAACGCCCCTTTAACCGCATGAAAGTGCGCTTGAAAAAAGAAATCGTCACAATGGGGCGCGAAGATATCTATCCGTCACAAAATGCCGGCACCTATGTTGAGCCGCAAGATTGGAACGCGCTGATATCAGACCCTGATACGATGGTGGTCGATACGCGCAATAATTACGAGACCGCGATTGGCACCTTCAAAGGCGCGGTTGACCCCAACACAACCAATTTCCGTGATTTTCCAGATTGGGCCGAAAAGCTATCTGCCTTGCCAGCTGACAAGAAGCCAAAAAAATTAGCCATGTTCTGTACAGGCGGCATCAGATGCGAGAAATCAACCGCGCTTATGCGCCAATATGGCTTTGATGATGTCTATCACCTCAAGGGCGGGATTTTGAAATATTTCGAAGAGGTGCCTGTTGAGGAGTCTCTCTGGCAGGGTGAGTGCTTTGTCTTTGATAATCGTGTATCGGTCGACCATGCGTTAAATAAGGGTGATTATGAGCTTTGCTTTGCCTGCCGCATGCCGCTGACCCCTGAAGAGCGTGAGGCAGAGACCTATCTTCCCGGCATGTCTTGCCCGCATTGCATCGACACCAAAACAGATGAGCAAATGGCACGCTATGAAATGCGACAAAAGCAGGTTTCACTCGCAAAAGAACGCGGCGAGACGCATATCGGCAAGATAAAGAGCTAACTGATTTCTTTATCGCAAAATTTTTCCCCGCAAAAATGAATTTTTTTGATTTTCTTTTATAAAAATACAGCTAGGGTCAATATGTTGAACTAACAATTGGCCAGCCACGCATATATAGGCGGCCTAACATCGGATGGGGGCGCATTATATGGCACCAGAGCAGGCTCGTTCAGGACGCGGCGCAGGTCGCGCGGCAAGACATAAACAGAGACAAACAGCCGGGGCCATTCCCCATCCTTGTCCGCCGGGTCAGCAAGGGGGCGCCTATCAGCCGCTCACCCAGCAAGAAATTATCACCATCACCGATAATGCCTTTCGCCTGCTAGAGAATCTTGGCATGGGGGAAGTGCCAGATTATCTGGAAGAAGCCGCCCTTGCTTTGGGGGGCCATCTCAATAGCGATGGACGCCTCTGTTTTAAACGAGCGCTCGTCGAAGAGATTATCGAAGGCACACCCAAGGAATTTACCCTTCACGGGCGCGATCCAAAACATGACCTGCATGTTGGTGGCAGGCGCGTTTATTATGGCACCGCCGGCGCCGCTGTTCAGACCTTGGATATAGAGACAGAATTATATCGCGCTTCCACAGTCGAAGATTGCTATAATTTCGCCAAATTAGGTGACAAGCTTGAAAATCTTGCTTGGTTCTCGCGCACCTGTGTTGGCACAGATATTGAAGATATCATCGAGGCTGATATTAATCAGGCCTATGCGCTAACCAGCGGCACAAGCAAGCATATTGGCACCAGCTTTAATGTCGCAGAATCTGTCGCGCCTTGTATGGAGCTGTTTGATATTGTCGCAGGTGGGCCCGGTAAATTTGCCGAAAAGCCGTTTTGCAAATGTCATCTGACCTCTATCTTATCGCCGATGCGTTATGGCGAGGATGCGGTCGCAATCGCGCGTGAAATTGTCAAATATAACATGCCGATTAATGCCATTGTCGCCGCCCAAGCAGGCGCGACGGCCCCTGCCCCTCTGGCTGGCATGTTGGTGCAAACAACTGCCGAAGCTCTGGCCGCTTTGATGATGATTAACTCCTTTAGCCGCGGCCATCAGGTGATTTTCTCTAATTGGCCTTTTGTGGTTGATTTGCGCACCGGCTCTTTCACAGGCTCAGGTGGTGAGATTTCTGTCTTGAACGCAGGCGCCGCCCAAATTGCCAATCATCTTGGCCTTGTCGGCGGTGTTGCCACCTCGATGGCAGATGCCAAGGCTGTGGACGCGCAAATGGGCGCTGAAAAGACCCTCTCCGCCGCCGCCGCAGGTCTTGCCGGCGCCAATATGGTCTATGAATCAGCTGGCATGATGGCCAGCCTGTTAGGCGTTTCTTTTGAGGCGATGACGCTTGATAATGAGATGCTCGCCAATATTCAGCGCACCATCAGAGGCTTTGAGGTCAATGACGATACGCTTGGCTATGATGCGATTGTCAAACATGTGATGAATGAAGGTCACTTCCTTGGCGGTGAGCAAACTATGGGGGCGATGCTTCGTGATTATTATTACCCCAAACTAGCCAACCGTGATAATCCGACAATTTGGGCAGAATCAGGCGCACCAGATGCGTGGGGCACGGCCAAAATTAAGGTCAAAGAGATCCTCAGCGCGCCAAGAGAAGATTATGTCTCAGCCGAAGCAGATGCCGCTATCAGGGAACGCTTTAACATTTATCTATCGCCAGAGGTCATGTAGGTTAGATTTAGGTCATCTAGATTTATATTAGGATACATTATGCGCCATTTTGATAAGCCCTTTACCCAGCAAGAAGCTATCCCAGAAGAGGGGATAGAGCGGGCGATTGAAATTTTGCGCTCAGGGCGCCTGCATCGCTATAATCTTGTCCCAGAAGAGGCCGGCGAGACAGCCTTGCTAGAGGCAGACTACGCCGCTTATCAAGAGCAAGATTACTGCATTGCGACCACCTCAGGCGGCACCGCCATTCAACTAGCCTTGCGTGCGGCAGGCGTTACGCATGGTGATTTGGTGCTTGCCAATGCCTATACGCTTGCCCCTGTACCGGGGGCGATTTTCAATGTTGGTGGCAAGCCTGTCTTGGTGGAAATTGACCATGATTATCACATAGATATTGATGATTTGGCCGCCAAAGCAGAGGCCACAGGGGCAAAATATTTACTACTCTCTCATATGCGTGGTCACATTGCGGATATGGAAGCGATTATGGCAGTCGCAGACAGGCACGCCATAGTGGTTATCGAAGATTGTGCGCATACGATGGGCGCGCGTTGGAACGGGGTGCGGTCGGGTAATTTTGGCCATGTCGCCGCCTTTTCAACACAGACCTATAAGCATATGAATTCAGGCGAAGGCGGCCTTTTGACCACCAATGATCCCCTGATAGCCGCCAAGGCAACCATCATGTCAGGCTCTTACATGCTATATGAGCGTCATGGCGCGGGCCCTGCCCCTGAGGTGTTTGAGCAAATTCGCACCAAAATGCCGAATTTTTCTTGCCGTCTTGATCATTTACGCGCGGCGATTATTCGCGCCCAAATGGCCCATCTTGATAACAATATCGCCCGCTGGAACAAGCTCTATCACGCGCTTGATAGCGGGCTTCGCTCCATAGAGGGCGCCTCATTACCCCAGCGCCCGCAACAAGAATTTTATGTCGGCTCGTCTATTCAATTCCGCGTTGATTGCCTCGATAAGGGTGCCATTCCAGACTTCCTTGCAAGATGCGCTAGGCGCGGTGTTGAATTGAAATGGTTTGGCGCAGATAGGCCAGCCGCTTTTACCAGCCGCTATGATTCATGGGAATATCTTGATGATATCCCTGACCTGCCCGCCACAAAGGCCGCGCTTGATAAGACGATTGATATGCGCGTGCCTCTGACCTTTGATACCGATGACTGCCAGCTTATCACCAGCATCATCCAAGAAGAGCTTGCCTAGATAGGTAACAGCGGCTCAGCGTCAAAGCGATCTCTATCATGCGGGCTGTCTAGATCTTGGACAGGGCCCATTGGCACGATGCGCGTCGGGTTAATCGTCTCATGGCTGGCATAATAATGATATTTGATATGGTCAAAAAAGACCGTCTCAGCAACCGCTTCTAGCTGGTAGATCTCTTTCATATAATTATACAGATTTGGATAATCAAATAGCCGCTTTAGGTTGCATTTAAAATGACCCACATAAACAGGGTCAAAACGGATAAGGGTCGTGAAGAGACGAATATCAGCCTCGGTCAGCTTTGCGCCCATCAAATAGCGGTGCGCCGCCAAGCGCGCCTCTAGCATATCAAGCCCTTCAAACAGGCCGCTCACAGCCTCTTCATAGGCCTCAACACTGGTTGCAAAGCCTGATTTATAGACCCCATTATTGACCTTATCATAGACCATCTCATTAACAGCCTCGATGTCATCACGCATCGCTTCTGGCCAAAAATCGCGCTCATTACCTGTGAGGTGATTAAAGGCTGAATTCATCATCCGAATAATCTCAGATGATTCATTAGAGACAATGCAATTTTGCTTTTTATCCCACAAAATAGGCACAGTCACGCGCCCTGTCGCCTTATCATAAGAGGCGGTGTAGATATCACGCAAAAACGAAACACCCATCAGCCTATCGCCTGTCGCGCCGTCAAAATCTGTCTCAAACGTCCAGCCATCGCCTGCCATAAAAGGATGCACGACAGAGATATCTATCAGCCCCTCAAGACCTTTTAGATGACGCATGATCAAGGTGCGGTGCGCCCATGGGCAAGCATGCGAGACATATAGATGATAGCGCCCCGCCTCTGCCTCAAAGCCGCCCTCACCAGATGGGCCTTTGGCACCATCTTTTGTGACCCAATTGCGGAAGCGTGCAACATCGCGCACGAACTTACCCTTAGAGGCTTTGGTGTCATACCATTGGTCTGACCAGACCCCATCAATCAGTAGTCCCATGACGCATTTATCCCTTATATGAATGCCCTATATGAATGAGCCGTTTTATAGCTTATTCACTTACGAGGCATGCTCTGCAATAGACTTATCGTGAACCAACTTTTTTGGAGAGACGAGAGGCGCCTAGCTGTTACGCCCTAGCGATTACGCCCTAACGATTACGTAGGGTGGCAATATTATCGGCATAGCAAGATGGCCCGCCTTTAAACGCGGCAGACCCTGCGACAAGCACATTTGCACCCGCGGCTTTGACCTCTGCCACATTGTCAGCCGTGACACCGCCATCAACTTGGATATCAATATCACGCGTCCCAATCATCTCTTTGATAGCGGCGATTTTATCAAGCTGTGAGCGGATAAAAGACTGCCCGCCAAAGCCAGGATTAACACTCATCACCAAGATCAGATCAAGGCGGTCAAGCACATAGCCAAGCCCCTCAATTGAGGTATGCGGGTTAAGGGAAACACCTGCCTTCGCACCCTTTTCACGAATGGCCGAAAGCGTTCTATCAAGGTGGGTTGCCGCCTCAATATGCACCGTCACACCATCACAGCCTGCCGCGATATAATCATCAAGCAGCACATCAGGGTTTGAGACCATCAAATGCGCATCAAAAAACTTATCTGAGGTTTTGCGCAAAGCTTTGATAATCGGCGGGCCGAATGTCAGGTTAGGGACAAAATGCCCATCCATCACATCTAGATGAATCCAATCAGCACCTGCCTTATCAATCGCGCCAATCTCTTCGCCAAGCTTTGAGAAATCTGCTGATAAAATGGAAGGAGCGATAATAATATCCCGCGTCATCTGCTTAATCCTAACCGCCTAAAATATGTTTCGCTTTGAAGTAAGGTAAATTATCTTGAGATGAACAACCCATCACTGCCAAGCGTTCAATGATTTGCAAAGCACGCTGATATTTGCGCTCAAGCTCATCTGAATCGCCCTCTTGGAATAACTCCCCACACAGCAAAATGCCATGATTGGCTTGCAAGGCTCTAATTTTGCGGCCATGCATCAGCCCATCAACCAAAATAGCATGGTTCATTTCTTCCGCTTTGACAATCTGCAAACGATTTTCAACCAAGAAGGCACGCACCGCCGCCTCGCCTTCTAGCGTATATTGCCAGAATTCTGAATCAGAATTTGACGGCGCACCAGAGACCAGCGCAAAGGCTTTACAAAAGGCCAAGAAGATCAATTCTGGCTTCTCACTACCTGTCCAAGCTGTCTGGCCAAGCGTCTGCCAAATATGGTGGTTCATCTCATCATAAATGGCGGGAATACGCTCAAAGAACAGACGGTGCAGGCCAATATCATTGACCGAGCTATCCATCTTTTGCTCTTTGTGAATATCAATCGCCGATAGCGAGCCACAAGCAGGACAACCGCCATCTTCAAATTTATTCTTGAGATACACATGCGAGCACCGCAAGCCACTCTCTTGTTTTTGATCACACAGATAATAGCTTTTTTGCTCATCAACCGGCTGTTGGGCAATCCACTCAAACCTGTTTTTAAAGCGCATGTAAGAGCCGCGATGCGACCAAAGCGACCATTGTAATTGTTCCACCGGCCCAAAAGTTGACCAGTTAGATGACACATCAATCACCACGCAAGTATCTTTATTTGGCGCCGAGCGAAGGCCACGACCCACCGACTGGCCCCATAGAACCTTCGAGAGTGTCGGGCGCATATGGACGATGATATTACAATGCGGATTATCCCAGCCTTCGGCCAAAACACCGACAGAGACAATCGCCTCAACCGCGCCATCCTCATGCGCCTTTAGCATGGCCATACGCTCTTTAATCGGCGTCTGTGCGGTGATTAATTCAACCGACAAGCCCAACTCTTTTATCGCTTCAACCGTTGTCTCAGCAACCGTCACATCAGGACAGAACCACGCAGAGACCGGCTGTGGCTTCATATTCTGACGCTCTTCTAAATAGATAGAACAAGCATGGCTGATCATCGATGATTTGATAATCGCCGGCGCCAATTTTGCCACCGGAAAATCACCGCATGAGACATCAATATGACCCAAATCAAGATCGTGAATAAAGTGCGGACGATAGCGTGGACGCACCAAAATACCATCATCAAACAGCTGATTCATATCCGCGCCATCAATAATCGCATCAAAGGCAAGCGATAGCTGGTCACGCTGATCAGCTGTCCGGCGTTCTGGCGAGGCGGTAAGGCCAAGCATATGTGCTGTATCTTTGCCATGCTCATTAAAGCAATCCAAAATACGCTTATAGCCCGTGCCATTTGGCGAGACGCGGTGCGCCTCATCAATGATCAGCAAATCAGCTTCTTTAATCGCATCATCCAAAATATCTTTGGCTCTGGTGCTGGTTGATAATAGCACCTCATAATCAGTAAAAGGCTTTTCATTCTTGGTCAGATTCAGCTTTTGGACACGATGCTCCCTGCCAAGCGCGCGCTCCAATTGCTCAAGCAAAACTAGCCTGTGACAAAGCACAATCACCTTTTTACCTTCATAGAATTGCGAAATAATCTCTGAGGCAAGAACCGTCTTACCAGCGCCTGTTGGGGCTTTGACGATAAACCGCCTATGCGCTTTTAGGATCTCGGGAAGACCATCAATAATTTCCTGCTGCCAACGCCGCAAATTCATAGTGCACCAACTTTAATATTAGAGACTGCTCAATTAAGTGACAGACAGTATAAACGAGATTAACAAAATAAGCCCCTCTTTTTTTGATCAATTGACAAAATAAAAAGGCACCCTTTCATTGGATGCCTTTTTTAAAAAAGTGACGCGCTAGATGAGCGCCTATTTGGGCGCTTTATGCCGACAGGCCTTTGACCGTCTCAATCAGCGCAGAATTGACCTCTCTTGTGCCTTCATCTTGGCGGTTTACATGACGGCGCGCACCCGGCAGGCGGACACCTTCAAGCGCGCCCATCTCATCAAAAAAGCCATTTGCGTGGCTATCCCAGCCCTCACCCGCGACAAGCTCAGGTGAGATTGCGATAATCAGCTCACCACCTCTGGCAGGCCCGCCATCATTATTATCTTGCGCCTGTGCTTCATAAGAGAATTGATCCCCTGTCAGCGCCGCTGATAGCAATTCAACCATCATCGAAATAGCCGAGCCCTTATAGCCGCCAAATGGCAATAACACGCCCTTTAGCACTTCATTGGGATCATTAGATGGCTGGCCATCAGGGCCAAGGCCTGTGCCATCTGGCAAATCATGACCATCACGCGCCGCAAGCATCACATCACCCTTTGCTAAGCGTGAGGTCGCCATATCAAACACAACCGGCGTGCTGTCAGGGCGTGGCCATGCAAAGGCCAGCGGGTTGGTGCCAAAAAACGCCTTTGTCGCTCCAGCAGGGGCAACAGATGGCTTGAAACATGTGCAAGCAATGCCAACCAAATTCTGCTCTGCCAGATATTCAACCTCTGGCCATAGGGCGGCAAAATGATAGCTGTTATAAAGGCGCATCACGGCAATACCGGTTGTCTTGGCAGCCTTCGCCAATTCAGGCAGCGCGCATTCAAGCGTATAAGGCGCATAGCCATTCCCGCCATCAACCGACAGAACAGCCGCCAATTTATGCTCAATCACAGGGCTAGCCGCGCCGTTGACCTTGCCAGATTTCATCGATTTGACATAGCCCGGCAGGCGGAACAAGCCATGCGAGGCAGACCCATCACGCTCAGCGCGCACAATGGTATTGGCAATCGCCTTCGCATTCGCCTCATCACAGCCATTTGCCAATAGCGTCTCACGCGCCAAAGCTTCGATTTCACCAAGAGTAAGAGCGGTAGTTGTCGCAATAGTCGTCATGGCACAAGGCCTCCTCGTACAACGTTAATATTAATATTCGTATCAATCATTATCATTTAAACCAGCGCCCGCACCAGCGGCTCTGGATTTTTCGGACGATGGGACATAGGTCTCAAACGCCCTCTTCTTTAGCATTTCATAACAATCATCATCAATGGTAATCCGCGCCGGCCACGCCTCTGGCAAATCTGGCGCAAAGCCGCATCTCACCAAATCAATCTCAGCCTTCGCAGAACCAATAAGCGACGATAGCATCGCCCCCTCATCAAGCGCAAATCGCCCTGTTGGCGGGCTAGCACGCAAGGCTATCAGCGCGCGTGATAAGTTTGGATATAACAGCCCTTTTAGGGAAAAACCCGCCGCCTCAAACGCCTCACAAAAATCAAGTCCTGCCATCACATCAGCGAGACCAACTGCCCCCTCTAGCAAGACATGTTGGCCGTCTATCACAGGGCGCATAGGCTCAGGCTTGCTATCGGCATTCATCAGGGCAAGCAATTCATCAGACGGCACAAATCCATGCGCCGAGAGCCATTGTGCGGCGCGTGCAATATCGTCTGCCACCCCAAAATGATAGCCCGTGCCAAGCATGGCTTTTCTTGTCTCAGAGACAAGCTGGTTAACCGATAAATGCGCCATCACTAGCCTCTATCAGAGAGGCCACCATCAGATGACGCCTCATCACGAACCACCCAAAAGGCCCAATCATCCGCCCCTGTCTCATGCAAATCAAGCGCCGTTGGCGCCCCTTGATAGAGCGTAATGCGCGTCCATCTATCAGAACGCGGGTCAAATTTGGACGCGCCAAAGAACGATAATTTACAGCGCAACAAATCAATCGGACGACAAGCTTCGCCCACCAAATTGCCATGCACTTCGGCATAGGGGAAATGGTTCACATTCTGGATACGCCGGACAATGTAACGCAAATCAGGCCGCTTCATCAGCAATTCTGCGACCATCATATCGCCTGCTTCATCTGCCATCGCCTGTGTTAGATCCGCGATATAATAGGCCATCGCAAAAGGCATTTCACGGCTCTGCCCGTCTTCTTCATAGGCATTCCCAAGGCGCGGCTCTAGCTTTTCTTCTGAGACATACCAGAATTGCGCACGGCTTGGCTTGGCCGCCAAATCAAGCGCAAGCGCCCATTGATAATGCGCCTCAATCAGCGCCTCCAACTCATCCAGCCTCATCTTTGGCTCTAGCATAGGATCACGCGATTGGGTCATGCACTCTTCCAGACCATCAATCTCATCGCCGGTATATTCCATCACAAAAGACGCCATCAGCGCGGCCATATCATCGCCCTTGCCCATTGCCCAGACCATCAGCCCCTCAAAGGGCCTATCTTGGCCTAGCAGGCTGGCAATTTTTGCGCCTAGCTCTGCCCAATCGGCCCGCAATTGGGCGATTGTCACCTGATAGCCCTTATCATCCACCTGCCATTGTGCCAGATGCGCGGTGATGCGCTGATAAAGGGCGTGATAGCGGTCTTGGTCCTCTGGCACAAGCGCGGCGATTTGACGACAGCGTGCCAGCGCCGTCTCGCGCACCATAATCCAGCTGTGAAACAGGTTCGGGTGATGGATCAAAAACGGCGCCATGCCAAGGCCGGTCGAATTGCCAACGCCTAAATTGCGCCGCATCAAGGGTGCCAAAGAGACCGCCTCATCACCGCCGCGCATACGCGCACAATGATCCGCAAGCTGGAAGGTAAATTCCCTGATTAAAAACACAGTTAGCATCTCGGCACGGAACGGCCCTGCTAGCCCCTCATGCACCTTGATAAAATCCCTGTCAGCAATACCAAATTTCCCATTCCCATACACAGCCGTTGTGCGCATTAAATAGCCGATTTTGGCAATCATCTCATGGCGCGGCTGCGTGCCTTGTGCCAAGGCCTCAACCACATGTTGGAACAGGCGCACAGATTTATTCGCGCGTGATAAGGTCATCACCTTTTCATGATAAATCCCGGCCTCTTGATGGGTCACCTCATCTGCCAAATAGGCGATATCATCATCATTTGGCACGCCGTCAAACAAACAGAAACTCGCATCCCAAGCGGTCGCAATCACACGGTCTGTGCGATCTTCATCCGCCAAAGCGCGGCTATAGCCGATAAGCGAATAAACGCGGCCACAAAAGGGCATACTCAAAACAATATGGCCAAAGCCGTTCTCATCCAGCCTATTTTGCGCGACAGATAGCTGTGCGCCTTGTTCATGTAATTTGCGAATAAGCGTGCGTTTAAAAGAAAGACGATGCGGAAAGCTTGCGCCCAATGCCTCAAGGCGCATCACATCTTGCGGCGCCCGCAAATCAAGCGCGTCTTCTTGCCTACATAATGGCGCCTCATGCATCTGAGGCTCTGTTATATCACGCATAACAACACCCTTTAACCCTACGCGTTACCGATCACAATTTGGGCCCAAAATTCTCATCATAAAACCGCAGCCAATTGCCGCCCATCACAGCCGCGACATCCTTATCACTAAACCCATAAGAAGATAGGCCATTTGCGATATTTGGAAAGTCTTTAATTGTCTCGAACCAGCTTGGCTGGGCCGGGAAGCCGGCATTATCAGCCGAGCCTTCGCCATAATCCATGACCTTTGACCAGCGCCCATTGCGCATCCATTCGACCACACTATCAGGCTGGTCTTGGCAGAGATCTGAGCCTATCCCCAGCGATTCAATCCCATATTTATCAGCCGCTCTTGCGATCATCTCACAAAATTGATCCATCGTGCAATCGAAGGCGTCTTTAAGATGGTGCGGATAAATCGAAAACCCTATCATCCCGCCAGCATCTGTTAGCGCCTTTATGACCTCATCTGTTTTATTGCGCCTTGCCGGATGCCACCAATGCGGATTGGCATGTGTAATCGCAATCGGCCGCTCAGATATCTCAATCGCCTCAAGAGTTGAACGGTCGGCAGAATGGCTCATATCAACCACCAGCCCGACCCGGTTCATCTCTTTGATGGCCTGCTTGCCAAAGCGCGTAATGCCCGGATCCTCATCCTCATAACAGCCCGTCGCCAGCAATGATTGGTTATTATAAGACAGCTGCATAAAGCGCGCGCCAAGCTGGTGGCAAATCTCAATCAGGCCGATATCATCTTCGATGGGCGAACAATTTTGAAAGCCGAAAACAAGCGCTGTCTTGCCCGTGCGATGCGCTTCACGCACATCATCGCCCGTCAGCCCACGCATCAGCCTGTCTGGATAGGCCTCAAACCATTTATTAAAGGTCGAAAAATTTGTGACCGTCTCGCGAAAGCTTTCATGATAGCAAATTGTGATATGCACAGCCGATAGCTGGCCGTCTGCCATTTCTTGAAAATGGTGCGGTTGCCAATTCACATATTGCAAATTATCAATATAAAGCGGCTTATCAGACATAAGATTTCTTTTCCTTAAGGGGCATAATCACCGACCACTCTGCTATCTAGCCACTATTTTGACAAGTCACGATGCGACAGTTTTTCACAAATTTTACGACCTTCATATAGGGGCTTATCAATTGGGACTTATTAATTGGGGCTTATCAATTTGGACTTGCCAGCATGGTCAAAATTCGCAATCACTTGCAAAGAAGATAATTTGAAACAAAAAGAGGCAGCATCATGGATGATAAATTATTTGAAACAGGCCTAGCCCAGCGCAAAGCCACCCTTGGCGCAGACTATGTTGAGAAAAACTTGGCCGCCGCAGATGATTTCACGCGCCCATTCCAAGAGGCAATGACCGCTTGGTGTTGGGGTTTTGGCTGGGGTGATGAGACGATTGACGCCAAAACACGCTCTATGATGAACCTATCGATGATTGGCGCGTTGGGCAAAATGCATGAATGGGAAATCCATTGTAACGGGGCTATCCAAAATGGCGTAAGCGTCGAGGAAATCCGCGCCATTATCCATGTAATCGGCATTTATTGCGGCGTCCCACAATCACTAGACTGCTTCCGCGTTGCCAGAAAAGTCCTAAATGAGCATGGGCTATTAGACGAATAGACGCCTAAAAAACCTAAAAACGATAGAATGAGGCGGCGGTTTTGCCAAAGATCTGGTCCTGCATATCTTGCGGGATCAGTGCCTCATAGGCGGCCATCAACCTGTGATAATCAGAGGTCAGCGAACAGACAGGAAAGTTTGAGCCATACATCACACGCTGGGGGCCAAACTGGTCAATAATTGTCTCGACTATCGGTGCAAAATCATCTGCCTGCCAGCCATGCGCGAACATGCCAAGGCCTGATAATTTGGCGCTTACTTGCTCCATCGAAGACAGAGATTGCAATGATTTGGCCCATGCGGCAATCCCCGCCGCGCTTCTATCATAGGGTGAGCCTGCATGACACAAAGCCACCGGCAAATCTGGCACCTCTGATAGCACCTCTGCCATTGGCACCATTAATTCGGGCAATAATTGCAAATCAAAGGACAGCCCATGGCGTGCCAGCAAGGCAAGACCATCACGAAAGGCTGATGATGTGATAAGCTCTCTTGTCCCTGTCAGCGCATCTTCGCCTGGCGCGCGGCCGATAATCTGGCGCACCCCTGCCACAGATGACAAAGATGTAAGGGCCTGCAGGTCAGCCGCTAAATTTGGTGAGGCGAGATCACAAAACGCCACTTGGCGCATATGCCAATTCATTTGCCGGCTGGTGGATTGCGCAATCCCATCAACCCAGCGCGCCTCTGCCAGACCATCTTGCGCGCCAACCTGAATATGCACAGAGCCTTCAAAGCCATGGGCCCGCGCATCATGGGTAAATTCATCAAGCAGATAATCACGCGCAATCGGCGCAGGATCACCAAAAAACCGCACCTCTCCCTTGGCCATCAACCACGGGTAATGAACCGCTTTTAAATCCCATAAATGATGATGCGCATCTAATCTCATAGACTCATACGTCCCTATTCTTGCCCCTTGCCGCTACCCAGCGCCCTATTACAGCGCCCTATTACAGCGCCCTAGTCCATTGCCTGATGTGCGGCGAAAATATCAAAGCCCATCTGGTCAAATAATTGGCCATAATCAAGCAACACCCAATTCTCCATAATCTTGCCATCTGCGATACGGTAAAAATCCATCACGCGCAAAGTCATCGCCTTGCCTGTGGCTTTGACGCCCAGATAATCACCTTGATGCGTCATCGTCATAGATGGCCAGCCAGAGACGGCGGCATAATTCCCCTCACCTATGCGGCAATAATGATTGCCCCCCTTACGGTCGGGGAAGGCGCGCAGGAATGATTCGCGGTGATCTTTGACAAACCCTTCCCAGCGATAATTAGAGCCAATACCGCAAGGGCCATACCACATCATATCATCATGCCAATAGCCATCATCACCTGTTTGCGACTTTGACTCAAAGCTGTCGGGATCAAAGACATGCAAATCACCCAGCATCCCCTCAACCACATCCAAAGAAGCCGCGCCATCGCCGATATTTGGCATCACCCCATCATGCGTCGCAGGGCCGGGGAATAGGATTTCAGTCCCGAGCTCTTCTGCGATTGGCAGGCGGCGTGCTTGACGCATTAAATCGATAAAATCGGGGATAAGACGCGCCAAGGTAATCTTGCCATCTGCCACTTGATAAAATTCACCTGACCGCAAAAAGGCCAGCGAATCATGCGGGCGCACACCACATAGGGGCGCTTTGAAATTACCAACATAATGCACAACGGCGCTAATCCATTGACCGCCAAAATCACGGCGATTATCGGCCGCGATAAATATCTCATCACGCCGACGTGTCGCATCAAGGGCGGCGCGCAAGGGGCGATAAAACCCGTCAAGCACAGCGTCTCTGCCGACAAGCTGGTTAATCGGATGGGCAACGTCAAACACCACATCCTCTGCCAGAATCTCAGCCGCCACTGCCTCAAGACCCTCATCAGGCACAGATACCAGCCGTTGCAGGCCATCATATATTTTATTCACGCTCGCCTTATTCATGGGGAACCCCTTACCAGCCATCCAGTTTATAACCATCTCATTTATTAATGGCATTTTGAAATAATTTACCCTTTTGCAAAAAGAGCTTGCCAAGCCAAATGAGAATTGTCTAGCATTTTTGAATAGGTATGCAAAAACGCATTTCTTGAGGATGTTTCGTGCGCCAAGTGCCATAGAAACAAGGATATAAAACAGTATAATTGGTGGCTTATGTCTGAAATTCAGTTACGTCATATTTCAAAACGCTGGGGTGATTTTGTTGGGGTGGATGATTTCAACCTCACAATCGCTGATCAAGAATTTCTGGTGCTTCTTGGCCCATCAGGCTGTGGCAAGACGACTACTATGCGGATGATTGCCGGCCTTGAGAGCATCACCGATGGTGAGATCGCCATCGATAATAAAGTCATTAATGATTTGGAGCCAAAAGACCGTGATGTGGCGATGGTCTTCCAATCCTATGGCCTGTATCCCAACATGAATGTGTATGAGAATATTCGCTTTCCGTTGAAGGTTCGCAAAATTGATGAGGCAAGCCATGATGAGCGGGTGCGCCGTGCCGCTGATATGGTGGAGCTTGGTGAATTTTTGCACCGCAAGCCAGCTGAATTATCAGGCGGCCAACGCCAGCGTGTCGCCCTTGCAAGAGCGATTGTAAGAGAGCCGAACGTCTTCTTGATGGATGAGCCTCTGTCAAACCTTGATGCCAAATTGCGCGTCTCTACCAGAGCCCAGATTAAGCATCTTCAGCATGAATTAAAGGTCACCACCATCTATGTGACGCATGATCAGATTGAGGCAATGACGCTTGCTGACCGTGTGGTCGTGATGAATAAGGGCATCGTCCAACAGGTCGGATCGCCCACCGAAATATATGACCGCCCCGCCAATATTTTTGTCGCAGGCTTCATTGGCAACCCTGCCATGAATTTGGTCAAAGGCACATTAAAGGGCGGCAATTTTACCGCCGAAAATATATCTATAAAGGGCCTAGACGGGCCTGATGGCCCTGTCATGCTTGGCTTTAGGGCTGAAGATGTCAGCCTTGCGACCAGCGCGGCCAAAGCCAAAACAGCTGAGATTAACGCGCCTCTTTATACCCAAGAATTATTGGGGGAGGCTGTGATGCTAAACCTGACGGTTGGCGGCGGCATTATCTCGGTCAAAACAGATAAAGAGTTTCGGGCAAAAATCGCAGATGAGATCTGTGTCAACGTGCCCGCAAAATTATGTCACCTGTTTGATACAAAAACAGGGACACGGCTTGATGATACCGCATAGGCCTTCGGCTTTGGTGTCAATCATGACCATCACCGCCTCTGGCACCTCTTAATAAGGGGGCGCCAGAGTTTAAATGACAAAGTGGCAAACAGGGAGAAACCAAAAATGCGTACCATTTTGAAAACAGCACTATTTGCAGGGGCAATGTCACTATTGAGTGGCGGCGCATCTGCGGCTTGTGATTTCAACAACACATCGACTGTGAAATCACTTTCAGCTGGCTTTGAAGCTTGGAAAGCTGTGACATCTGCCATGGCAGAATGTGGCAATGTCGAAGCTGAGCTAGATCAAGAATTCCGTAAAAAGCAACCAGATGCTTTTGCAGCTAGCCCCTCATTATATCATGTTGGTGGTGTCGCAAACTCAACAGCTGTGCCTCTCATCGATGCTGGCACAATCCGCCCGCTAGACGATTTGGTCGCCAAGCATGGTGGCCAGCTAAAGCCGAACCAGCTTGTGCGTATTGACGGCAAAATCATGGCGATCGCGATGATGGTTAACGCCCAGCATCTGATGTATCGCAATGACATCTTGTCTGATTTAGGCATCGCAGAACCACAAACATATGAGCAAGTTTTGGCAGCGGCCGAAAAGATCAAAGCCGCAGGCGTTGTTGACTACCCGCTAGGTGGTACGTTCAAATCAGGCTGGAACTTGGCAGAAGAATTCGTCAACATGTATATGGGTTATGATGGTGAGTTCTTTAATTCAGACCTGTCACCATCAATCAACAATGCCAACGGTGTTGCCGCATTGGAAATGATGAAGGCGCTTAGTGCCTATATGGATCCAGAATATCTTGTGTCTGATTCAACCTATGTGCAGCAGCAATTCCAGCAAGGTAAAATTGCGATGGCAAACCTGTGGGCATCACGTGCCGCCGCTATGGATAATGCGGATGAGTCACAAGTTGTTGGCAAGGTCACAATGTCAGCCGCCCCAACCGTTGCAGGTGGCTCAACCCCTGCCTCAACATTATGGTGGGATGGTATCGTGATTGCGTCAAACATCTCAGACGCAGATGCTGAAAACGCCTTTAAGGTAGCGATGGAAGGCATTGATACAGAAATGGTCAAGGCCAATAATGACGCCGCTGTTTGGCTGGTTGACGGCTATGAGCCAACAGCCACAGCCGCAGGTGCTTTTGCAACCGCGTCAAACGGTGCCAAGCCATACCCAGCATCAAAGCAGATGAGCCTGATGCACACAGCTTTGGGTAATGGTATTGCCGCCTTCTTGACAGGTGAGAAAGGTGCTGCACAAGCCCTTGCTGATATCGAAGCTGATTATACAACAGCTGCAAAAGAAGCAGGCGTGCTATAGCACCCATCAACCTATATCTTTGCAAAGGGCAGTCATTTGCCCTTTGCGTTTTTCTTAATAACTTTTTTAATGCTTCTTAAGTTCAGATGGTGAGCATAGATGAATAAAAAGACCTTTGCGGCCTTTGTGGGCCCGTCTGTTGCGATGATGCTTCTGTTCATTGCGCTGCCATTGGCAACAGTCTTTATGCAGAGCTTCCATGTGACTATCCCTGTGACAGACACGGTGGAGATTGAGACCTGCACGCCTGGTTTTGCGGGCCAGACATGTGTGACCAAAATTGAAACACGCCCTGTTTTTGATGCGGCGGGCAACCCCACAACCACGACTAAATTTGTTGGCTTTGGCTCTTACCAAAAAGTCCTGCGCCTTGGCGATGCGGCGGCGGCGCTTGCCAAATCAAGCTGGCATGATTTGATGCTGATTGATTTCTGGAAGGCCTTGCGCTTTACGGTCACCTTCACGCTTATCACCTTGCCGCTTGTCCTTGGGGTCGGGCTTGCCATCGCATTGGCGGTGAATAATGCGACCAAGGCGATGAAAGGGCCAATTATCTTTGTCTCCTTACTGCCCTTTATCATCACCCCTGTGATTGGCGCTTTATCTATTCGCTGGCTTTTTATTGGGGATGGGATTTTGACCGCGGGCCTTGAATGGTATTTAGAACGCGATCTCTCCTTATTCGCGCAAGCATGGACGCTTGAGATTTTGATGCTTTTCTATCGTGTCTGGCATGTCGCGCCCTTTGCGTTTGTGGTGTTCTATGCTGGCCTTCAGACGGTTAATCAGGACACGATTGAATCAGCTATCATTGATGGTGCCTCGCGCTTTGAGCGTCTGCGCTTTGTGATTATCCCGCATATTATGCCGCTTGTTGTGTTTGTCAGCTTGATTCATCTGATGGATAGCTACCGAGTCTTTGAAGAGATTGTTGGCTTCTCATCCCAAGCGCATGTGATCTCATTGCAATGGCTGACCTATGATTTGCTCTCGCCCGATGATTCAGGCAACCGCTCTATCAGCCGTGCCTCGGCAAGTGCGATGCTCACCATGCTTGGCATTGTGCTTATCCTTGCCCCTCTATTGCGCCGCACATGGCAAGATTTCACGAAAGGCCGCATTTAATGTCTGATGCATTATTCAAACAACCTTTGCGCTTACGCCTCGCCTCTGCTGGCTTCCTTAGCCTGTGGTGCCTCATCGCGGCTTTTCCGATTGTCTGGATTGCGGTTCTCAGCTTTAAAGAGCCGATTGATAGTTTTGCGCAAAACCCCCTCAACGTCATTATGGGGCCGACGACTTTATCAAATGGCAAGGGCCTGTCGCTGATTGATGTGGTGTTTGGCATCGCGACCTTATTTGGCGCTTATCGTTTTGCGACAAACATCCTAAGCCCGCGCGTTAAGGCCTATAGCCCGCAAGGCTATTTGGCTTTTGGCTGGATTGTTGGCGCGGCGACATTCGCACTTGGCTTTGTCTTTATCTTTACGATTATCTTGCCCGCTATTACGGGCTTTTTGAACAATATATTAGGCCCGCTTGGCACCCCAATTATCGGCCATACACTCCAGCATTATTACGCGGTATGGGTGGATAATGCCTTTTATGAGAATTTCATTAATTCGCTGATTGTGACCGCAGGTGTGACGACTATATCGCTGACTGTCGGCACGCTCGCAGGCTATGGGCTGGCGCGTGCTGGTACGATGTTAGCCTTTTGGATTTTGATCATCGCACTTGTATTTCGCGCATTGCCGCATTCGGTTTTGGTCGCAGGCTATCTGCCTTTCTTCATCAATTCGCGCGAGATCCTAGAGCCGTTATTTGGCACCTCAGCCCCCACCCTTTATGGCCAGCCTTGGGCGGTCATTGCGGTGCTTGTAGCGATTAACCAGCCTTTCACGATTTGGATGCTGCGTTCGTTCTTCCAGAATATTCCAGCAGAGCTTGATGAGGCGGCGCGGGTTGATGGTTGCACGCATTTCCAAGCCTTTCGGTGGGTGATTATGCCTGTCATGTGGCCGGGCGTTATCACGACAGGTCTGTTTTCATTCTTGCTTGCCTATAATGATTTCTTGGTCACCAGCCTTTTGCTTGATGCCCAAAACCAGACGATGGTGCCAGCGATCACCGGCTATTTTAACCGCGAGACCACAACCACAGATCAAGTCGAAGCCGTGGCGGCGGCTGTCTCTATCACCGCGCCGCTATTCTTGCTTGTGATGATTTTCCAACGCCAGATTGTCTCTGGCCTAACCGCAGGAGCTGTCAAAGGATGAAGGGTTCACGTCCCGAACAAGCTGTCTTATCAAAGGACACTGATCTTAGCAAAACCGCCGAGACAAAGGCCGTCATTGAGGGCATGGTGGATGGTCTGAATGATCATCGTATTGCCGATATTGGTGACTTCTTTTCTGAGAGCTTCCGCTGGATGGGCAATCAGGGATGCGGCACAAAAGAGGGCTTGCGCGCGTTTCAAGAGAATTGGCAAAAGCCGTTCCAAGCCGCTTTTTCAGATAAGGTCTGCATTGATGAGGCGCGGCTTTATATGGGCGAATGGGCGGCCGCCTTTGGGCGCCAAGAAGCCACGCATTCAGGCACATTCATGGGCGTTGCGCCAACTGGCAAGACGGTTGAAATTCGCTATATGGATTTCTGGAAAGTCGTCGATGGCAAGATTGTTGATAATTGGGTGATGGTCGATTTCCCCTACGTCCTCTCACAGCTTGGTGTTGATTGCTTTAATGGCGAGGGATGGGAAGCGTTTGATGATGGCACAAAGACCCCACCCGCCCCTTAAACAAACCTAATGATAGATATAAACGAGACATTTTGATGACAGTTCGATTTCTAAAGACAAGCAAACCGCAAACAGAGCGCGCAGAAGATGATGCGAAAGTGCGCCAAATTGTCGAGACCACCCTTGCTGATATTGAGGCAAGAGGCGATGAGGCTGTGCGCGAGTTGGCCGAGAAATTTGACAATTATTCGCCGGCCTCTTACCGCCTCTCACAAGATGAGATTGACGCGCTGATAGCCGAGGTTAGCCCGCGCGATATGGAAGATATCCAATTTGCGCATGATCAGGTCAAAGCCTTTGCTAAGGCCCAACGCGCCTCTATGACAGATATCGAAGTTGAGACCATGCCGGGGGTTATTTTGGGGCATAAGAATATCCCTGTGCAATCTGTTGGCTGTTATGTGCCGGCGGGCAAATTCCCGATGGTTGCCTCTGCGCATATGTCTGTTCTGACTGCCTCTGTTGCGGGCGTGCCGCGCATTGTTGCCGCCACCCCGCCTTTCCAAGGCAAGCCAAATCCGGCTGTTATCGCGGCGATGCATCTTGGCGGCGCGCATGAGATCTATGTCCTTGGCGGCATGCAAGCCATTGGCGCCATGGCCCTTGGCACACAGACGATTGAGCCTGTGCATATGCTTGTTGGCCCGGGTAATGCCTTTGTCGCCGAAGCCAAACGCCAGCTATTTGGCCGTGTCGGCATTGACCTATTTGCTGGCCCGACAGAGACCATGGTTATCGCAGATGAAAGCGTCGATGCTGAGATGTGCGCAACCGACCTTTTGGGCCAAGCAGAGCATGGCTATAACTCGCCCGCCGTCTTGCTGACAAATTCAGAAAAATTGGCAAAGGAAACCTTGCAGGAAATTGACCGTCTATTAAAAATCCTGCCAACCGCTGATACCGCCTCTGTCTCATGGGCGGAATATGGCGAGGTGATTGTCTGTGATGATTATGATGAAATGCTGGCGGTCGCTGATGATATCGCCTCAGAACATGTGCAGGTGATGACTGACAGAGATGATTGGTTCCTTGAGCATATGACCTGCTATGGCGCGCTGTTTTTGGGGCCGCGCACGAATGTCGCGAATGGCGATAAGGTCATTGGCACCAATCACACATTGCCGACCAAAAAAGCCGGTCGCTATACGGGCGGTCTTTGGGTTGGCAAATATCTAAAGACGCATTCCTATCAGAAGATCACAACAGATGAGGCGGCGACAAAAATCGGCGCCTATGCCTCGCGCCTTTGTATGCTTGAGGGCTTTGTTGGCCATGCAGAACAGGCCAATGTGCGCGTGCGCCGTTATGGGGGCCGCAATGTGCCCTATGGCGAGGGGGCTGAATAATGCCATCACACCCTAACCAGCATAAAGCCCTGTTCGCCCCGTTCAAAGAGGCCTTTTATGAGGGGGATAAAACGGCCGTCAAAGCCGCCATGGCAGACTTATTTGCGCCAGATTGCCTGTTTCATATGTGTCATCCCTTTGGCGATCTCATTGGCCCTGATGCCTATTATGAGGCGGTGATAGCACCTTTATTTGCGGCCATGCCAGATCTTGAGCGTCGTGATTTTATCATCATGGCAGGCACGACAGAACATGGCGGCAATTGGCTTGGCTGTGGTGGTAATTTTATCGGCACATTTGCGACGCCCTTTTTGGATATCCCGCCCACAGGCCATCTTGCGCATATGCGCTTTCATGAATTCTATAAATTTGAAGATGATCAAATCACTGAAATGCAGACAATTTGGGATATCCCTGAATTGATGATGCAGGCCGATGCGTGGCCGCTTGCCCCCTCATTGGGCCGTGAATGGGCTATCCCGGGGCCAGCCTCGCAAGATGGCTTGAGCCTAACAGACGCAGACCCTGCTTTGTCTGCCGCCTCATGCCAGCATATTGTTGATATGCTAACCGCGATGAAGCGCCACCCCGCAGAAGGTGGCCCAGAGGTTATGGAGCTAGACCGCTATTGGCATCCGCGCATGACATGGTATGGGCCAGCTGGCATTGGCACAGGGCGCGGCCAAAATGGCTTTCGCAATTGGCACCAGATCCCGTTTTTGAACGGCATGCCTGACAGGGGCCAATATGTGGGCGATATCACCTATCATTTCTTTGGTGAGGGAAATTACGCCGCTGTCACAGGCTGGCCAGATATGTTGCAAACACATACCCATGATGGCTGGCTTGGTCTGCCACCAACTGGCAAGAAGCTCGAGATGCGGTCACTTGATTTCTGGCGCATGGAAGATGGCAAGATTCGCGAAAATTGGGTCACAGTCGATTTATTACATGTCTATGACCAACTAGGCTTAGATGTCTTTGCCCGCATGCGAGAATTTAACAAAGCACGGCACGGCATGGCGAATTACTCGCCGCTATTAGCTGATTAACCGGGTATCTGATTAAACGGCCCAATAAAACAAGGAACAGGCGCAATGCTAGAGACACATAAAACCCCGTCATTTCGTTTAGATGGCAAAAAGGCGCTTGTGCCGGGTGGCTCATCTGGCATTGGCTTTGGCTGTGCTTGTGCCTTGGCAGAAGCAGGGGCTGAGGTGGTCATTGGCGCGCGCACATCTTCTGCCGTTGATGAGGCAGTAGAGGCACTTCAATCAGAGGGGTATAAAGCCACAGGTGCGGTCATGGATGTCGCAGATATCGCCGGCACCAAAGCCTTGCTAGCGGCGCATGGCCCGTTTGATATTGTCCTTAATTGTGCTGGTATTGCGCGTCATAAACCAGCCCTAGACAGCCAAGATGATGAGGTTTCAGCGGTCTTTGATATCAACCTTAAGGGCGCTTTTTTCTTGCTTATCAATGCCGCACAAATGCTGATTGATGCTGGCAAGCCGGGCTCGCTTATCACCATGTCCTCACAGATGGGCCATGTCAGCGGTGTTGACCGCTCGGTCTATAGCGCGACGAAATTTGGCGTTGAAGGCTTTACCAAAGGCATGGCGATTGAATGGGGCCCGCATAAAATTAGGGTCAACACCATCGCGCCTACCTTTGTGCTAACGGCCCTTACGCAATCAACCTTTGACAGGCCAGAGCGCGCGAAATGGATCCTAGAGAAAATCAAATTAGGCGAGGTGGCACAAATCGAAGATATTATGGGCGGGGCTGTCTATTTGGCGTCAGATGCCAGCCGCATGGTAACAGGCACATCCTTGTTGATTGATGGCGGTTGGACAGCTGATTAGATGTCACGATGAAAGGGGCAGATAAAAGATTATGAAGACAGAACGCATCACATCCATAGATGTCGCAAGAGAAGCGGGGGTCAGCCAATCTGCGGTGAGCCGTGTCTTCTCTGATGGCGGTTCTGCCTCAGCCTCAACCGTGCGCAAAGTCCAAGAGGCGGCGATTAAATTAGGCTATCGCCCGAACGTTCTTGCGCGCTCTCTTATCACGGGCAAGAGTCGGATCATTGGCGTCATTGTTGCCTATCTTGAGAATCAATTTTATCCAGAAACGCTTGAAAAACTCTCTCACAAATTACAAGAGCAAGGCTATCACGTGCTTGTCTTTCTTGCCTCTAACAGCAAGAGTGAGATTGATGATGTGGTGCGTGAAATTCTTGATTATCAGGTTGATGGCATCATCGTTGCCTCTGCCTCACTATCCTCCAGCCTGTCTGCTAGGTGCCAGCGGGCGAATATACCAATTGTGATGTTCAACCGTGTTGATGATATCGCCTCGGCGCATTCTGTGACATCTGATAATTACAAGGGCGGGTTTGAAATTGCCGAATATCTCGTTAAATGTGGCCACCAGAAAATCAGCTATATAGCCGGCTGGGAAGGTGCCTCTACACAAAGAGATCGTGAAGGCGGCTTTCTTGATGGGCTTGCCAAACATAAACGAAAGCTGCATTCACGCGCGGTTGGCAATTATAATCAAAATGAAGCCGCAGACGCCGCGCGTACGATTTGTGCAAGCGATGATAGGCCAGATGCGCTGTTTGTCTGTAACGACCATATGGCCTTTGCGGCGATGGATGTCATCCGCTTTGAGCTAGGCCTATCGATACCAGATGATATCGCGATTATCGGCTATGATGATGTGCCGCCCGCCGGATGGCCATCTTATGATCTGACCACCATGCGCCAGCCGACAAATAAAATGGTTGAGGCATGTGTGACCACCTTGATAAGGCACATAGAAGGTAGCCATAGCGATACCGTAAACACGGTGATCGAAAGCCCCTTCATCATCCGCAACAGCACCCGCAAACACCCTGATTTAAACCACGCATCTAATGAGGAATAAACATGAAAGGCTTTGATCCAAAATTTACAGATTTCCCTGATTATATTATCGGGATCACCAAAGAGATTTGGGAAGATCGTCAAATCGCGACCCTGCATCATTATTACACAGATGATATTATTGTCCGCTCACCTGCCTCGCTTGTGGTTGGCAATAAGGGCGTGATTGCCGCCACGATGGCGACATTGGCAGAATTTCCAGACCGCACCTTGTTTGGCGAAGATGTGATCTGGTCAGGCACGCCTGAGGAAGGCATGCTGTCATCGCACCGTATCATCACCACCGCCACCCATTCAGGCGACGGCGTCTATGGCAAGGCAAGCGGCACCAAATTGCGCTATCGCATTATCGCTGATTGTCATGCGATTAATAATGCGATTAATGATGAATGGCTTATCAGAGACCAAGGCGCGATTGTCCGCCAGCTTGGCTATGAGCCGCTTGATTATGCAAGAGAGATGATAGCAAAAGAAGGCGGCGCAGAGCATGCAAGCCGCCCCTTCCATCCAAAAGATGACCAGCAAGGCCCCTATAAGGGCACGGGCAATGACAATGAATTTGGCGCCCAATATGCCGATATCCTAACCCGTATTATGGGCGCTGATATGGCGGCTATCCCTGATTGTTATGACAGGGCGTGTCATCTTGAATATGCGGGCGGCATCACAGGTCACAGCCATGATTTCGCCGATAAATTCTGGATGGGCCTCCGCGCAAGCTTCCCCTCTGCGACATTTAAAATTCATCATCAAATTGGCCGTGATGATCCCCTGATGCCGCCACGCGCGGCCTTGCGTTGGTCACTCACAGGCAAGCATGATGGCTGGGGCAGCTTTGGTGCGCCAACAGGGGCAGAGGTACATATTATGGGCGCCTCACACGCTGAATTTGGCCCTTGGGGTCTGCGGCGCGAATATGTGCTGTTTGATGAGACGGCTGTCTGGAAACAAATCGCCCTTACGACTGGCTAGACGGCGATAGGCGCAATCACACTTCAAGCATAGGGGGGAGGAGCAAGATGAGCCAACAAATATCACTGACAAAAGACGAGATGGAAGCACGTATCGTGCGCTATGGCGAACTTGTGCCTTGCCGCACGGCCTTTATTGATGCCCATACGCCGGGCTCTGATAAAAAGGAGAATTTCACCATCATTGGCGGCGGTGTCTCTGAAGCAGCTGATCAGCATGTTCATATCACTGAGACGCCCGGCTTTAATATTGGCGCCGCGGGCCAGCCACCCTTTTGCCGTAACTCGCTTCATACGCACCGCACGGCTGAGGTGTTTTTTGTGCTATCAGGCACTTGGCGTTTTTTCTGGGGCCGACATGGTGATGCGGGCGAGGTCACTTTGACCAGCGGAGATATCATTAATATCCCGACAGGCATCTTTCGCGGTTTTGAGAATATTGGCACTGACTATGGTATGATCATGGCTATCTTAGGCGGTGATGATGCCGGCGGCGGTGTGCTATGGGCCCCGGAGGTCATCATTGATGCGCGCGATCATGGCCTTATCTTGGGCGAAAATGGCAGCCTCTATGATACCAAAAAAGGACAGGCTTTGCCCGATAATATCGCGCCCATGCCGCTGATGGATGACGCAGCGCTTGCCCGTATCAAAGAGCCGAGCGTTCAAGAGTTTATCCCCCATTATGTCGCCCGCTATTTAGATTTGATGGCCTATGCCAAACAGGGGCCTGTGGATGTGATATCACCAGATGGTCTGCTTCGTGATAAGCCCGGTTTTGCGATAGATTTCATCGCCAGAGGATCTCTTGGTGATGAGATGTATCAAATAGACGCGCATGAGATTATCATGGTCGCCAAGGGGCATTGGACGCTTGCCTATGAGGGCGGCTCAACCGTTCTTGCCACAGGTGATGTCGCCGCTATCCCGCCAAATTTACCGCATAGGCTTGTCCCGTCTATGTCAGGCGAGGCAGCCTTATATCGTGTGACATCAAATGACGATCCCGCAGGGCCGACTTGGACAGAGGGCCCTTAAACCCCTTAACGCCAATAGGCCTCATCTTTGATAAGGAAACAGATAGCTATGACGAAAATCAGAACAACGCATGTCGGCTCATTGCCCCGCGCACAAGAGGTGGTTGACCTTATCTTTGCACGTGAAAAAGGCGCTGATTATGACAAGGCACTCTTCGATAAAACCATGACCGCCCATGTAGATGCGAGCGTCAAAAAACAGGTTGATGCAGGCATTTCGATTGTCTCTGATGGCGAGACCTCAAAGATCTCTTACGCGACCTATGTTAAAGATCGCTATCATGGTTTTTCAGGCGATAGCCCGCGCAAAGCGCCAGCCGATTTGCTCGCCTTCCCAAGTTTTTTGCAAAGACAGGCCGATTCAGGTGGCACGCCAACCTATGCGCGCCCGATGTGTACCTCGGCTGTCAGCGTCAAAGACCAGAGCGATCTGCATAAGGATATTGCCAACCTCAAAGCGGCGATGGCCAATCATGGGGCCGAACGCGGCTTTATGAACGCCGCATCACCGGGGGTTATCTCGCTGTTTTTGGCGAATGATTTTTACCCAACCAGAGAGGCCTATCTTGAAGCCTTGGCAGAGGCGATGCGCGAAGAATATCGCACCATCATCGAAGCAGGGCTAGACCTCCAGCTTGATTGCCCAGACTTGGCGCTATCGCGTCATATGCTGTTTACCGAGCTATCTGATGATGAATTTGTGAAGGTTGCCAATATGCATGTCGAAGCCTTGAATTATGCGCTATCAGGCCTGCCAAAGGATCAAATTCGTGTCCATATTTGTTGGGGTAATTATGAAGGGCCGCATATTTGTGATATCGCGATGGATAAGGTGTTTGACACCTTAATGAGCACCCATGCGGGCTATGTGCTGTTTGAGACCTCTAACCCCCGCCACGCGCATGAATGGACGGTCTTTGCCGATCGCAAATCAGAGATACCGGACGATAAAATCCTTGTGCCAGGCGTCGTTGATACCACCACTAATTTTGTCGAACACCCTGAATTAGTCGCCCAGCGCATCCAGCGTTTTGTCGATATCATCGGCGCAGATCGCGTGATTGCTGGCTCTGATTGTGGGTTTGGTACATTCGCAGGCTATGGGGCTGTTGACCCTGAAATTGCCTATGCCAAATTGACAAGCCTTGCCGAAGGGGCCGCAAAAATCTCTTAAAGCATAAACCTATTTAACGCCAAATTAACGTTGACCTCTTGTCACCGAATAATTGAGCAATATCACAGGAATAAGGCCTGTCAGCACAATCATCAAAGCTGGCAAGGCCGCCTGTTCTATCATCTCATCCTTGGCATATTGATAGGTAAAGGTCGCGAAGGTCTCAAAATTAAACGGCCGCAATAATAAGGTCATGGGCAATTCTTTCATCACATCCACAAAGACCAGCAATAGGCCTGCCCCCACAGATGGTGAGATAATCGGCACGACAATTTTTGCCAGACTTTCAGACGCATTTTTGCCAAGCAATGTGCTTGCTTCAAACAGATGTTTTGGCACCCGCCCAAGGCCTGTTTCAACCGCGCCATAGCCCACCGCATGAAAGCGCACCATATAGCCGATGGTCAACGCCAAGAGACCGCCGCTAAGGTAAGGCGCCCCAATCATGGCCATAAGCTGGTTAAGCCAACCCATAAACCCCAAAACGCCAATCGCCAAAATTGTTCCCGGGATCGCATAGCCTGTCGCCGCTAGCAGGGCCAGAAGGCGGGCGCCCCTGCCAAGACGATAATGGGTCAGCAGGGCGATGATTAAGCACACCCCCATAATGGCAAGCGCCGCTAGCCCCGCAACTTTGAGGTTATTGGCAAGCATCGGCCAGAAGTTAGCACTGACATCTGCGCTGATACCCTTGGTCAAAAAGCTGGCCAAAATAACGAGCGGGATCACAAAGCCAATCAGCACAGGCACAAGGCAGATAAAATAAACACGCACCCTTCGGCTAGCTGGCAGGGCAATGCGTGGCACGCCTCGTTTGGTGTTTGACAGGTTGGTAAAAGACCGCCGTGATCGCGCATAAAGCTCTGTGCCCAAAAGGCCGATAATCACCACCAGCGCAATCAGCGATAATTGTGCCGCCGCTGGCATATTATTCATGCCAAGCCAGACATTAAAAATACCCAAGGTGAGCGTATCTACCGCGAAATATTCGACTGTGCCAAAATCAGAAATCACTTCCATCAAGACAAGTGATAGGCCGGCAATGATCGCAGGACGCGCCAAAGGAAGCGCGACATCATAGAAAATATCCCGCCCCGATACCATCGCCGCTTCGAACAAGGTGCGCGAGGTTTGACGAAAGGCGGTGCGCGCCATGATATAAATATAAGGGTATAAAACCGCCGCCATCATCACGACCGCCCCGCCAAGCGAACGTATCTCAAAAAACCAATAATCGCGTGCCGAGCTGACGCCTAGCAGAGACCGCAAAGCTGTTTGTACAGGCCCCGCAAATTCAAGAAAATCAGTATAGGCATAAGCGATAATATAGGCAGGAATAGCGGCGGGAAGCACAAGCATCCAGTCAAAGATACGGCGCCCTTTAAATTCATAGCGACTAACAACCCATGCCGCCGAGACGCCAAATAAGCTTGCCAGAAGGCCGACACCGCCCATCAGCAAAATCGTATTCACAAAATAGCGGCCAAGAACCGTCTCAACCAGATGGCCTAGCAACGAAGGCGCCGGCCGCGCGGCCACAAAGAACAGCGCCAGCATAGGGCTTATCAAAAGCAAACATAAGCTTGCTTGTAAGAGCGACCATCTTGTGACAGGGCGAGCAATCATTGCGCATTTTTCCTGAATAATCCCGTTGATAGGCCGCCGCATTTGCGCCCTACCCTGCCCCTATATAGGCCTTTGGGGGATATGATGACAACTGATAATGCGAATTAGTTGCAATTGGTCGCAGGCAAAATAGCGCTCTTACCACCATAAAAAAAATCGCCAGAAAACTGACGATTTTTTAAAATATAAATATCTTAAACTGCACATGATCGTGCTAGCTTTGTACCGCTTTCATAAAGCGGTCTTTGATCACCACAGGATCATGCTCAATCACGGGCACAGGAATATTGCCTGACTCACATTTTGAGATGATGATGGTCATCTTATCATCCGCAAAAGCTGCTTTGACAACACCGGCGGTCTCTTCGGCGGAACATTCAATCACATTCTCACAACCACAAGCGCGCGCGACCTCAGATAGGCTTGTGCGCTTGCCCGTATAAGTGACCTGATCGCCTGTTGAGCCATAAGAGCCATTATCGATAATCAGCAAAATATAATTCGCCGCAGGGTTATTCGCGATGGTTGGCAAGGTGCCAAAATTCATCAAAACAGACCCATCACCATCAACAACCAGCACCTTTTTATCTTGTGCCAACGCAAGGCCAAGACCGATAGATGAGGCAAGGCCCATTGTGCCAAGCATGTAAAAGTTCGATGGCTGATCATCAATCAAATGCATTTCTTGCGATGGCAGACCAATATTTGTGACGACAAGCTTGTCTGAAATAAACGGCACAAGTGTCTTTAAAACATCAGAGCGAATCATTAGTTGACCCCTTTCCAGAAGCTAGCATCAGTTAGAATAGCCACAGGCTTACGCGCCATGTAGCAATGCTTCAAAATACCATCCAACTCATTCACATCCTCATGCGCATGGAAATGATATGTCGGGATATTCAGCTGGTTCAAAAGCGCCTTTGTATGGACGGCCATTTCCACCTGACAGGCCACAGGCTCACCCACCTCACCGCGATAGCTGATAAGCATCGGCAATGGCATGCGATAAAATTGTGTCAATGTCACCAGCGCGTTAATGGTCACACCAATCGCCGTATTTTGCATGATAATCGCAGAACGCTTGCCACCCATCGTCGCACCAGCGCATAGGCCGATACCTTCATCTTCTTTATTAGATGGCACGTGAATGATTGATTTTTCTTGATCTATTTTATCAAGCACACCTGCCAGCTGTTTACATGGCACCGATGTGACAAACTGAATTTCGTTACGCACAAAATCAGCGATAATTTGGTCATTGATTGACATATATCACCCATAATTTGAATTAATAATTGAGCCATAGTGAAACATATTTTTGCATTCCATGTATCACTTATTTTCGCGATTTCAGGAAATTTTGCGCAATTTTATCAAAAACATGAGGTTAAATTATCAAAAATTGCGTATTATGTATATATTTTGCTGTTATCTTGGTGAGGTACGCTTAAATCTCTCTTAGCGCATATCCGGCACCGCGCACGGTACGAAGTAAATCATCTTGCCCCTCAGATGCTTGGCGAAGCGCTTTGCGCAGACGGCTTAGATGCACATCGACGGTGCGATCTTCGACATAGATGCCATGGCCCCAAATTTTGTCCAACAGCTGTTGGCGGCTAAATACTTGACCGGGGCGTTCCATCAATAGCGACAGAATCTTATATTCCTTTGGCCCCAGCACTATCTCTACCCCTGCTTTGCTCACAATCATCTGGCCATGATCAATCATAAGGTCGCCAAGCGTTTGCACCACCCCTTCTTGTGCCGGCGTAGAGCGGCGCAAGACGGCCTTAATCCGTGCGATCAATTCGCGTGGTGAGAACGGCTTGGTAATATAATCATCTGCGCCAATATCAAGGCCGAAGGTTTTATCGCCTTCTTCTCCGCGCGCTGAGAGCATAATCACAGGGGTTGATTTAAGCTCATCTGATTTGCGCACTAATTTGCAGACATCAATGCCTGACATTTCAGGCATCATCCAATCAAGGATAACCAGATCAGGCCGCAGCTCTTCAATCATCTCAGCCGCCTGCCTGCCATCATAGGCCTTATGCACAATATAGCCGGCTTTCGCGAGGTTAAACGATAATAGCTCAACCTGATTAGGTTCATCATCTGCGATTAAAATAGATGCGCTCATAAAGCCACTCTTATCATCATTTCAGCGCCAATAACGGCAGGGTAATGGCAAAGCAGGTTGTTTTGCCTAATTCGCTTGTTATTGTCATATCACCTCTGTGACGATTGACAATATGTTTTACGATCGCAAGCCCAAGGCCCGTGCCACCCTTTTGGCGCGAGCGTGCTTTATCGACACGGTAAAACCGCTCTGTTAAGCGCGGGATATGCCGCTCTTCAATCCCATCACCTTGGTTGGTCACAACCGCCACAGCCTTATTATTTTCAACAGATAGGCTCACATCAATCACCGAATCCGCAAAGCCATATTTAATAGCATTCTCAATCAAATTATGGAACACCTCAACGATTTCATCCACTTCCCCTTGGATGATGACACCCTTATCACCAGAACTA
>OBNQ01000019.1_pt1 | contig 31382 bp, 27 predicted proteins | sample 1494201 | NCBI WGS metagenome assembly OBNQ01 (sample SAMEA3275557, study PRJEB22092) | marine metagenome | biome: ENVO 01000043; feature: ENVO 00000569; material: ENVO 00002150 | collected 2014-06-21T11:00:00+00 | depth 2 m
TTACCTGTAGAACCAGGCGTCCAGTTTGTTGAGTGTGTCCAAGTGTACGTGTCGTAAGGAGCAATGCTCAAACCTGTTAAGTTAGTAGTCACTGCAGTACCACCGTTAACAGAATAGTTGATAGTTGCTGAAGTAATCGTCGTACCACCGTAGTTTTTCAAAGTTCCTTCCAAAGTGAAAGGTGCGTTGTTCAAACCAATTGTAGAAGGCATGTCCAAAGACTCTACTGCTACGTCAAAGTTGTATGGTGCGAATACTGCGAAGTCTTCGATACCCAAACCGTACAACCAGCCACCACCGTCTTGGTAGTTGAATGCGAACTGTACGTTCGCATTACCACAAGCAGCACTTACATCAATCCACTGGCTTACCCAATCACCTGCTGGATCAAGAGTAGCAAGAGTAGTCCAGTTAGAACCACCGTCCGTAGTGTACAAGAATTCAGCTGTTTCGGTAGCACCGCTGTAGGTTGCGCCGAAGTAGAACGACTTAAATGTAGCGTGCATTACCGAATAGTTGCTCAAATCAATAGTATCTGTAATGAGGTACTCGTCTGCTTTGTTACAGTTACAACCGTCGTCGTTTGTAGCAACGAAGTTTGAACCTGGATCTGTGATAGTAAAGTAGCTCGAGCTTAAAGTTGAAGCCGAACCAGAAAGGAAACCACCGTCTGTGGCTTGTGTCGATTGCGTCCATCCCGTTGGGATACCGCTGTTGAAATCAGTAGAATAGATAACGCTTTGTCCTTGCGCCATCGCTACTGTTGCAGTACAAACTGCAAATAGGGATAGTAAAATTTTTTTCATGTAATTGAAATTTGAATGCGGGAATTTAACAAAAAAAGAGGCACGAAACACCATGCTTGTGTTGGATAACATTGGTTATCTTTGAGCAAAGAATTGTATTAGAAATGAAAAGAACCCTATTACTCCTATCGTTCGTCTTGACTACTGCTGGTCTAAACGCTCAATCGCTCGCCGTCCACGAGATGGATACAGTGCTTGAGGTAAATTCCACGGCCATGGCAGATTATGGATTTTCTATTGATATCAAGAACGTAAGTGCCACCGATGTAGACGTCTATGTTCGTCGCGCCTATCACGAGATGGATTGTGCATTCGACAGCGGTTATTTCTGTTGGGACTACTGTTACGGCAGTGATATCGACAGCTCGATCGGTTACATCAATATCCAGCCGGGTGTTGTTAAAGGAGACTTTTCAGGTCACGTATACTCACCAACAACGGGAAGCTCTTGTTCAGACAGCACGCGCTACGTGTTCTACAATGGTAAAGACAACAATGATTCGCTAAGCGTTTGGGTCACCATTTCTGCGGGTCCTACGGTTGGAACAATCGAGTTAAGTGTGACTGAAAGCAAGGTTTATCCTAATCCAGCCGTGAACGTGCTTCATATTGAAACCCAGAAAGCAGGAACATTTACTTTATTCAATACCTTGGGCGAGGAGGTAAAACGTACCTATTTGGTGCCCGGCCAGAATGCAGTTTCTGTGGCGGATTGCTCCAACGGTATTTATCTCTACAGCATCGACGGCTCTACCTTTAAGAGAGTGGTCATTAATCACTAGTTTTTTTTGAATTTTTGAAACTGCCGCGCTGCTAGCGCGGCTTTTTCATTTTAGGCGTACGAAATACCATTTCAAGACGTTATCCTTAGATTGAAATACCGATTATGATTTACTACGTAAAAGGCAATTTTGTTGAGAAGACCGCAACCAATGTGATTGTGGACTGCGCCGGGGTTGGTTACGATGTTCAGATCTCTTTGAATACCTACGCGGATATTGAGCCGTTGGCTGAAGGCTTGCTTTTCACTTACCATTTGGTACGTGAGGATGTAGAAATGCTCTTCGGCTTTTCTACAAAACGAGAAAAGGCACTTTTTGAACTACTCATTTCAGTGAGTGGCGTAGGTGCAAATACAGCAAGAGTCATTTTAAGTTCACTTGCCCCCGCTGAGGTAGAGCAAGCCATTATGTCTGAAGACGCTGTGACCTTGCAAGGGGTCAAAGGCATTGGTGCGAAAACTGCACAACGTATAGTGATTGATCTTCGAGATAAAGTGGCCAAGGTAGCTGCAGCCGGCGACTCGCCAATGCTTGCAAGGGCAGGGGGTGCACGCGCAGAAGCACATGCAGCACTTACAACACTCGGTATTTCTGCTAAACAAGCCGAAGGCGCGCTGAACAAACTGCTCAAGCAAGATCCTGCGATGAGTACAGAAGAATTAGTAAGAAAAGCTTTGCAACTGCTGTAAATGCCAAGAAATTGGAAAAAATATGTAAGTAGGTCGATTCTCGCTCTGCTATTTATTCCAGTGATGAGCTACGGACAAGAAAGCTCGGACACTACAGGAACAGGTGGTGTGACGGTTTCATTGCCTGAACCTTCGAATTACGCGAAGGAAATCATTTATGACCCTACCACGGGCAACTACTTGGTGTACAAAAAGATTGGCGACATTCGGCTTCCTATTCCCGAGGTATGGACCGTTGATCAATACCGCCAATACATGTACGACATGGCGGAACAGGATTACATGGCCGATAAAGCTGCGTTGTACAATCCTACAGGCGATAATCCGCGCGACGGTGAAGGTTTAGTTCCCCAGATTCAAACGGGCAACGAAGCTCTTGGTAAGGTATTCGGGAGTGATCTTGTGGAAATTCGTCCTCAGGGTATGGCTGAAATACGATTTGGAGGCCGTTACCAGTACGTAGAGAATCCTGGAATTCCAGTCCGCAATCAGAAGACCTTTGCCTTTGATTTCGGTCAGCGCATTCAGATGAATGTCAAGGGTAAGATTGGAGATCGTTTGGAACTCGGTGTGAATTACGATACCGAGGCATCTTTTGCGTTCGACAATCAAATGAAATTGGATTTTGAGGGCGAAGAAGACGATATCATCAAGCGTCTAGAGATGGGTAACATTAATATGCCGCTCAACAGCTCGTTAATTACTGGTGCCCAGAGCCTTTTCGGTTTAAAGGGCCAATTCCAATTTGGGAACACAACCGTTACTACCGTCTTCTCAGAGCAACGCTCACAAAGTCAGAGCATCAATGTACAGGGTGGAGGAACTACCACAGAGTTCTACATCCAAGGCGACCAATACGAGGCTAACCGCCACTACTTCTTGGCGCAATTTTTCCGAGAGCATTATGAAGAATACCTGGAGAATATGCCGCTGGTTACTTCACCTGTTCAAATTACCAAGGTGGAGGTATGGGTAACGAACGAACGTAGTTCTACGCAAAACCTTCGCAACATTGTCGCATTCTTGGATCTTGGTGCAGATGCAAAGTATGCGTATCGCGGCCCAAATTCCACCTTACCCGGCGTGAGCATCTTCCCAGGTTCGAACGTAAATATCGAAGGCTACCCGAACAATGCAAACAACCAGCTGGATCCTTTGGCCTTGGAGGCAAACATCCCTGGGGTTAGAGATATTGCCACAGCGAATCAAGATCTAAGTACTTCCGGATATTTGGAGGCTCGAGAGTATGTAGAGTTGGCCAATGCTCGAAAGCTGGAGCAGAATCAATACAAATTCCATCCACAGCTCGGTTACATCACCTTGAATCAAGCGCTGAACCAAGATGAGGTGCTTGCGGTAGCTTTCCAATATACCGCTGGAGGCCGCACGTACCAGGTTGGGGAATTTTCGAACGACGGTGTTACTCCTCCAAAGACTCTGATCCTCAAACTTTTGAAGAGCACGGTGCTTGATGTACGTATGCCAACTTGGGATTTGATGATGAAGAACATCTATGCATTGAACGCCTTTCAGTTGGACCGTGAAGATTTCTACATGGACGTGTTGTACATGAACGACGAGACCGGCGTTCCTATTCCGTTCCTTCCAGATGGCAATTTGAGCGACACATTGCTCGTTGGGGTGATGGAGTTGGACCGATTGAACAACAACAATGACCCATTCCCGGACGGGATATTTGACTTTGTTCCCGGTGTGACCATCGACCAGCAGCGCGGTCGAATTATTTTCCCGGTCATTGAGCCCTTTGGTTCGAATCTTGAAGAAAAATTGGATACGGAACAGGCAAGAGATAAGTACGTCTACAACGCGCTTTACGACAGTACTCGCTTTCGTGCTCAAGAGCAGACTCAAAAAAACAAATTCATCCTCCGCGGCCAGTACAAGAGCGCCTCGGGGTCTGAAATTTCCCTCGGTGCCTTCAACATCCCCCGAGGCTCCGTCACCGTAACAGCGGGCGGGCGTACTTTGACCGAAAACCAGGACTACACAGTAGATTACTCCTTGGGCCGGGTGCGCATCATCAACGAAGGGGTGATGAATTCCGGTTCTCCAATCAAGGTGAACTTTGAAAACAATACCTTATTTAACGTTCAGACCAAGACGTTCTATGGAACGAATATCGACCATAAAGTCAACGACCATTTGAATGTCGGCGGTACGTGGTTGCATTTGACCGAACGCCCTTTGACCCAAAAGGTGAACATCGGTGACGAACCTATTTCGAATACGATTTGGGGGATGAACACCAACTACAGCAATGAGGCACCTTACCTCACGCGTTTGATGGATGCACTGCCATTTATTGATACCAAGGAAAAGAGTCAGCTCCAATTCCGTGGTGAATTTGCCCAGCTCATTCCAGGCTCTCCTCGTGGAATTCGAATTACAGGTTCGGAGACCACCTACCTCGATGATTTTGAAAGTTCACAGACAACCATTGACCTGCGTAGCTTGAATGCTTGGAATTTAGCGTCCACCCCAGGCAACCAAGACGACTTGTTCCCAGAGAGTGCACTCAACAATGATTTGGCTTACGGATATAACCGTGCAAAATTGGCTTGGTACATCATTGATCCATCCTTGTATACCGGAGGTAGTGCAGTGCCAGATAATATTCGCAACGATCCCGAGATTACCTCCGACCAACGGATGCGTGAAGTTTTGGTGAAAGAGGTCTTCCCGAACTATTCTTTAGCGCAAAACGAAGCACGAAATTTGGCCATGTTTGATCTGGCGTACTACCCGAGTGAGCCAGGACCCTACAACTTTGATGTGGAAGGAGAACCGGGCATAAGCGCTGGATTAAGTGCTGACGGTGAACTTGCTGATCCATCTTCACGCTGGGCGGGTATCATGCGTCCACTGCAGATTAACAACTTTGAGGAGCAAAACATAGAATTCATCCAGTTCTGGGTGATGGATCCGTTCTACGAGAACGACAATGCTCCAGACGGTGGTGATTTGTACTTCAACCTCGGTAGTGTAAGCGAGGACATTTTAAAGGACGGTCGACAAAGCTTTGAAAACGGTATTCCGGCCAGCGGCGATAAAAGCCAAATGGACAGTACGCGCTGGGGATACTTGAGCGAAATCCAACCCATCACAGAATTCTTCGATAACGCGGCAGGTGCCCGTGATGCTCAGGATGTTGGTTTCGATGCACTGCTCGACAGTGAAGAGCGCACTTGGGCGCCAAGCGGTTCATCGAGCTACTTGAATAGAATTTCCAACGCCTACGGTACGGGTTCAGCAGCCTATCAAAGTGCGTATCCTGATCCGTCTCGCGATAATTTCCATTTCTACCGCAGCGATAGTCTCGATAATGAGAGTGCGGATATTATGGAGCGCTACAAGGCCTTTAATGGAACGCAAGGAAACAGCGCAACTTTAACAGTCAACGGTGCACCAGCATCGGCAACAAACGTACCGGATAAGGAAGATGCGAATCGCGATCAGACGTTGAGTAAAACAGAGAGCTACTTCCAATACCGAGTATCGATGCGCCCAGAGGATTTGGTGGTTGGCCAGAACTACATCACCGACATTTACGAGACGAACAGTCACGATTTGCCAAACGGTTTATCGCGTCCTACCCGTTGGGTCCAATTCAAGATCCCGGTCTTCGAGCCAGAAAAAAAGGTCGGTGGTATAACCGACTTCCGTTCTATTCGATTCCTTAGAATGTTTGTTCGAGATTTTGAGGATCCTATCGTTATGCGATTTGCGCGTTTTGAGCTTGTTCGTGGTGAATGGCGTCGATTCCCATTCTCATTGGACGATATTCGCGACAATGTCCCTATCGACGAGGACGATGAAACGTCCTTCAATGTAAATGCCGTGAACCTCGAGGAGAACGGCGGGCGCACGCCAATTCCTTATGTATTACCTCCGGATATCGAACGTCAGTTGGTGTACGGCGGTACACAAATTATCCAGCAGAACGAGCAAAGTATGTCGCTCGAAATCTGTGATATCCAAGACGGCGATGCGCGCGCGGTGTTCCGCAATTTCAATTTTGACATGCGGATGTACAAGCGTCTACGCATGTTCGTTCACGCCGAGGCTGCTGGCGAGATTGAGGATTTAAATGATGGCGATTTGAGCATTTTTGTGCGCCTCGGTTCCGATTACAATGGCAACTATTACGAATACGAGGTACCGCTAAAGGTTACTCCTTGGGGTGCGTTATTGCCTGAAGATATCTGGCCGAACGACAACAATATTGATGTGGTATTTGAGGATTTGAAAACGCTCAAGCTCACGCGAAATGCCGCGATGGAAAGCGATCCAACCTTGAGTCTAGTCAATAAATACACGGTCACCACACCAGAAGGTCACAAACTTTCTGTCGTCGGTGCACCAAACTTGGGCAACATCCGAACCTTACTTGTAGGTGTACGAAACCCGAAAAAGCGAACGGCTAGTGATGGGGACGACGGCTTGGCAAAATGTGCCGAAATCTGGGTCAATGAATTGCGCTTGAGCGACTTTGACAACCGCGGCGGATGGGCTGCAACAGCCACAGCAAGTGCGAAACTTGCAGACGTTGCCAATGTGAATCTTACAGGCACGATGAGTACCATAGGCTTTGGGTCTATCGACCAGACGGTCAACGAACGAAATAAATTCGCTGAGCGCTCGTACGGGGTTCAAACCAATGTAAATCTAGACAAGTTCTTACCTCAAGAGGCGGGCATCAAGTTCCCGATGTTCTTCAGTTTCAACGAGAGCTTCAAAAACCCACAATTCAACCCACTAGATCCGGATATTAATTTCAAGGAATCCTTAGCTGCAGTAGAAACGCAAGAAGAACGCGATAGCCTTAGGTTTGCGGGTCAGGAGTACCAGATGCGCAAGAGCATCAACTTTACGAATGTTCGCAAAGAAAAGAGCACAGGCCCCCCACGACCGGCAGCACCAAAATCACCTCCTAAGGGAGGCGGCAAAGAAGGAGGCGGGCCGACAAAAGCGAAAGGAATTAACTGGGCCAATTCTCCGTTTGCCATTAGCAACTTCAATACCTCATACGCTTTCACGGAAAGCGACCGTAGAAGCATCAATATTGTGCAAGATCACCGCATCATCCATACCGCGTCGGTGAATTACAACTACCAGACACGTCCGAAGAATATTGCGCCATTTAAAAACAAGATCCAGAGCAAGCAATTGGCTTTGATTCGCGATTTCAACTTCTACTACTTGCCTTCAAAGGTGAGCATGAGAACGGAGTTAAGGAGACAATTGGCGACCATGCAAATGCGCAATACGTTTGATCCTTCCATTGCATTGCCTGTAACGTATAACAAAGCCTTGACCTCGAAACGGATGTACGACGTCGCCTACGATTTATCCAAAGGATTGAAGCTCGATTATAATGCAACTGCGCAGAGCAGGGTGGATGAAATGCCGGGTGATCCTAAAACACAGGCAAACAGAGATACAATAATCGCTGGCCTGTCAAGTTTGGGAAGACCAACCCAATTCCACCAAACGCTCAATGTCAACTGGCAGATCCCGGTGAGTAAGTTGCCGTTTATGGATTGGACATCTGCGAGTGTTCGCTATTCAGGCAACTATGATTGGCAGACGAATTCAACAGCGGCATTGAACCCAAAGGCGAAACCTGAACTATACTTTGGTAATCGTGCACAGAACTCAAACAACATCCAGTTCTCTGCAAATGCCAACTTTATAAACTTCTACAACCAGGTTCCGTTCTTGCGGAAAGCGAATCAAGGCGGAAGACCGCAACCAGTGGCACGACGTGGTGCACCACAGCGAAGAGGTGCGCCTAAAAAAGAGGGTAAGGAAGAAGAAAAAGAAAAAGAAAAGAAAGACAGCAAGATTCTCCTCGGCGCGGCACGCATTGCCATGATGGTGCGCTCGGCCTCGCTGACCTATGCACAAACAAACGGTACATTATTGCCTGGACTTATTACCAACCCGACGTATTTTGGGATGGATCCAAGTGCATTGATGTCGCCCGGTCTGGATTTTGTGTTCGGCCGTCAGAGTGATGTAAAAGCGCTCGCTGCAGCCAATGGATGGCTCACAGAAAATACCAAGCAGCCGAACCAGTTCCAAAAGACCTTTACTGAGAATTTGAACTTCCGTGCCACTGTTGAGCCTTGGCAAGATTTCAGAATACAGATTACGGCATCTAAGGTGGCTGGTCTGAACAGCTCGTCCATTTTCAGGTACCACGATCCGCTGATTGATACCACTTTAGGCTTACCGGCTGGATTCTATAATTTCAACCCGATGGACAATGGGAATTACTCCATCAGTTTCCTTTCTATTGGAAGTGCTTTTGAACCGATTGATTCTTCGAATTCTCCAGTATATGACCTCTTCTTGGCGAATAGAAACACTATTTCTCAACGTCTAAGAGACAATAAGGCTGCCAACGATCCTACATATGTAGGAAACTTCATCACTGCCGCTGATGATAGTACAGGGACTCGAGAAGGGTACGACGGCTACAGTTACAACAGTGCTGAGGTTCTTGTGCCTGCTTTCTTAGCTGCTTATGGTGGTATGGATCCTAGTGAGGTGGTAATGAACGGACGTCCAGATTTACCAATGCCTAATTGGAACGTAAACTTCAATGGACTCATGAAGATCCCATGGTTCAAGAAAAACTTCCAGACGTTCACACTTACCCATACCTACAAGAGCATGTACACAATGAATTCGTACCAGAGCAATATGCTTTTGCAGCAGCGCATACAAAACGGGGAGCCGCCAAATAATATTCGAAACACAAATGGAGACTTCTTGCCATTAGAACAAATTTCTCAGGTGAGTATCGCAGAAAATTTCGGTCCATTTGTCGGTTTGAATATGCGATTGAAAAATCAAGCGAGTCTGCGCTTAGATATCAAGCGCAACAGACAACTAAACCTATCGCTAGTCAATAATCAATTGAGTGATACTCGCGGTATGGAGGTAGTCGTTGGAACCGGATATATTATTAAGGACGTTAGCTTTAATATCGTCAGTGATGGCCGCCCGCAAAAGATTACTTCTAACCTCGATTTGAAATTGGACTTCAGTTTGCGCGACAATCAAACCGTAATTCGTCGTATTCAAGAAGGGGTTGACCAAGTAACAGCAGGACAGCGTATTTGGTCTGTGAAGGCGAGTGCAGATTACATGCTATCGTCAAAATTGACCGCACGCTTGTACTACGATCAAACGGTGAGCAAGTTTAAGACGTCAAATGCCTTCCCAACATTGAACACGAACGCCGGAATTGCGTTTAGATTTAATCTTGCACAATAGACCCCACGGAAATAAAAATCAGTTTACATTTGTCAAAAACATACCCAAATGAACTACCCAGATAACTTAAAGTACTCTAAGGATCACGAATGGATCCGCATTGAAGGTGATGAAGCCTTTGTTGGAATTACAGCATTTGCAGCAAGCGAATTAGGTGATATCGTATTTGTTGATGTCGATACGGAAGGTGAATCTTTAGATCAGGATGAGGTCTTCGGGAGTGTTGAAGCTGTGAAAACAGTTAGTGATTTGTTCTTACCAGTAGCTGGAGAAGTGCTTGAATTCAATGAAGGACTTGAAGATGCTCCTGAGGCTGTGAACGACGATCCATACGGTGAAGGCTGGATGGTGAAAATCAAGATTAATGACGCGTCTCAATTGGACGGTTTAATGGATGCTGCAGCGTACCAAGCAATGCTTGGATAATCATGCGTAATCCTTGGATATATAGAGCCCCTGCCATTGGTTGGGGCTTTTTAATTTTCTATGCTTGCTTAACTCCTGTAAGTAATTTAGATCCCGGTTGGGAATTGAATGTCAGCGATAAGCTGGTTCACTTCATACTGTACTTCTCGTGGACTATTTTACTCTATTTCGCTTCCTCAAGAGGGTACAAGCGATCCATAAAAAAGAGAAAAGCTGCTCTTTATTGGCTCATTGCAATTGCTGTAGGAGGTCTCATAGAATTATTACAGGATTGGATGGGGCTAGGACGCTCTGCAGACCTTTTGGATGCCTTAGCCAACACGGCTGGTGCCGTATCCGGCATGGTCGCTTCTAGAGTACTTCATCGGATTTTGGCATAGTTTTTTGGTTCTAATTCTCATAACCCCTTAAAATGAGAACCTATGAGCCTAAAAATCAGAAAAACAGCAAAAGCCGATTTAGAGAACAAGCGTCCCTTGTTCTTAATTCTAGGATTGGTATTGTCTCTTAGTGCGGCCTATACCGCTTTGGAGTGGACAGTAAGTGAACGCCCTTTAATGGTTGTAGAAGATGATGGTGGCTATTACATCGAAGAAGAGGATTGGGTCGTGCCCATTACCCAAAGAGCGATGCCGGCCAAGCCTATTGCTCAACACAGCGCAAAGGTGAATCCTAACATTATCACCATAGTGCCGAATACAGCAGCGCTACCGGCTATTGACCTTAGTTTGTTTTCAGGCATTATTGACGATGGAATTGTCGAGATTATTGATCCTGATCCCATTGATAATGATATTTATAAGTTCACTGCAGTTGAATCTAGGCCAGTGTTCCAAGGCTGTGAATCTTTGGTAACAGACGATGAGCGTTTCATGTGTTTTCAGCAGCAGTTGTTGAAGTTTGTGGGCAAAAACTTCGAGGTTAGCGAAGCCATGATGATGTTTTCCAACGCAGAAAAGGTATTCGTAGAATTTATTATTGAAAAAGACGGTCATGTACGTCAGGCCAAAGTTGTTCGAGGTGAAGACGAATTGATTTCTGAGGAAGCAATCAGAATGGTGAAAGGCTTGCCAGAATTTACCCCGGCAAAAATCAATGGTAAGCCCGTAAGAATGTCGTACATTTTGCCCGTAAATGTCAAGCTACAGTAATCATGAAATTCAAAGCAGTACTTCTATTTTTCCTTTTAACCGCTATCCCTGCTATGGCGCAAGAAATGGTCGCGCCGACCTTTGAACAGTGCCAGCACATTGAGTTCGGTGAAGAAATGCAGGTTTGTTTCAACAGGACACTCATGGAGCATGTGATGACCACTCTGAAGTATCCTGAAGGATTGAAAGAGGAAGGGAAAGTGTTTATAAAAATCACCTTTAACGAAGAAGGCGTATTGCTGGAGCCTGAAGTGCTGAAAAGCTTTTCGGGATTAGCCTCAGATGAAGCGGTCCAGGTAATGCGCTCTTTGCCACAGATTGTGCGTCCTGCCACAGAAAATGGTGAGCCCGTAAGTATTACCTATACCATACCTGTCCAATTCAAGAAATAACTCTTAAAAACACATTTGTGCTAACGGTAGTTTTGGCTATTTTAGCACCTCAATTATTTCTAACGCATGAAGAATAGAAAAACCTACAATGCAGACGCAGAGAACAAGAAGAATCTCTTCTTGCTTATCGGTCTTACGTTGTCTTTGGCGCTCACGCTCTTCGTATTGGAATACAGATCTTACGAATCAGGTCCTGGTGAGCTGGGTAAGATGAGCTATGACGATGAAGACGAGATTGCGATTATCACAAACAGAACGCCACCTCCACCACCTCCACCACCTCCTCCGGCACCACCAGAGGTTATTCAGATTGTAGAAAACGATTTGGAAATCGAGGAAGTGGAATTTGAATCGACTGAAACTGACGAGAGCGAGGAAATCGAAATCGTTGAGGAAGAGGAAGAGGACGATGAAATCTTCAACTTCGCTGTTGTGGAGAACAAGCCAATCTTCCCAGGTTGTGAAAAGAAAGCTACAGAGAATGACAAATTCATGTGTTTCAATCAGGAAATCATGAAACACATCGGTAAGAACTTTGAATTCCCAGAACTGGCGCGCCAAATGGGTATCCAGGGTAAGGTGTATGTCAACTTCGTAATCGAGAAAAACGGAAAAGTAAGCTCAGTAACGATTGCCCGTGGTGTAGACAAGTTGATTGATGACGAGGCAATGCGCGTTATCAAGAAGCTTCCAACATTTATCCCTGCCAAGCAGCGCGGTAAGCCCGTACGTATGCAGTACACTGTGCCGATCAATGCAAGATTGCAGTAATCGGTAAATCATCCTATAAAAAGCCCGGGCCTTTGGCTCGGGCTTTTCTATTTTTGAACCATCAAAAAATCATTTATGAGCCAGACATTGGATCAACTTACGGTTATCGCTGCACAGGCGGCTTTGCGCGGGGGAATAGAAATCCTTGAAGTCTATAATAATGAAGAGACACAGGTTGAAGTTAAAGGCGACGACAGTCCTCTGACACAGGCTGATACTAGAGCCCATAAAGCAATAATGTCCTTGCTTGAGCCCACAGGGATTCCAATATTAAGTGAAGAGGGTAAACACCTTCCGTTTAATGAGCGTTCTTCGTGGTCGAGACTATGGATAGTAGATCCGCTAGACGGTACAAAAGAATTCATCAAACGCAATGGCGAGTTTACCGTGAATATTGCTTTGGTTGAACAAGGCCGACCAATCATGGGTGTGGTTTACGTGCCTGTTACCGGCGAGCTCTATGTTGGTGCAGGTTCAAAGGGCGCTAAGAAACTCATTTTGCCTCCAACGGCTACGGTACTTAACGAGACATTAGCAACAGGAATTGATTTGCCGGTTGCGCTCGATCGACCATTTACTGCAGTAGGTTCTCGAAGTCACATGAATGAGGAGACCGAAGATTTCTTGAAACAATACCGAGAAAAACACGGAGAGGTTGCCATTCTTTCTAAGGGTTCGTCTCTTAAAATGTGCATGGTGGCAGAGGGATTGGCCGATGTCTACCCGCGTTTTGCGCCGACCATGGAATGGGATACTGCTGCAGGTCAAGCAGTCGTTGAGGCGGCTGGATTTAGCATGGTAGAAAAGGAGGGCAGGACTCCGTTGAGATACAATAAGGAAGACTTATTGAACCCGCACTTTATTGTGCTTTAAGTCTCACATTTTCACAGCGGTGTATCTTATCTTTGCACCGTCAAATTTCTATTAGGTGTCAAACGAAAAGAAACCATCACTTTTTAAAGAAGTCATCCGATTAGGGAAACTTCGGTTGGGAGTATCTGTAGTGTTCAGCTCTATAGCGGGCTATCTTTTAGGATATGAGGTTTTTTCATGGGTTGAACTTTTGCTACTCACTCTTGGAGGATTGCTTGTGGTTGCTGCTTCGAACGCATTCAATCAAATTTATGAGGTGGAGCAGGACGCCTTGATGAACCGGACAAAAAATCGACCGCTTCCAGCCGGAACGATGACCGTTGCTCAAGCATACACGGCAGCTGTTCTTGCACTCTTGGTTGGATTATTTATGCTTTACAGCATCAATGTGCTTTCTGCGTTTTTCGGGGGGTTAAGCGCTTTCTTGTATGCGGTGATTTACACCCCGTTGAAATCACGGACTTCTTTGGCAGTGTTTGTTGGAGCGTTTCCAGGAGCCATACCTTACATGCTCGGTTGGGTAGCAGCCCGAAACGATTTTGATATAGAAACGGGAACTTTGTTTGCACAACAATTTTTCTGGCAGTTTCCGCATTTCTGGGCTATTGCTTGGTTCTCCTTTGAAGATTACAAGCGAGCAGGATATAACTTACTGCCATCAGGTGCAAAAGACCGTCCGAGCCAGCTGTACGTCATTATTTACACGATTTGGATGATCATTGTTGGTATACTCCCTGTATTTGGAATTACAGGGGAACTCACCTTGAGTTACACAGGCGCTGCTCTGGTGTTACTTCTAGGGCTTTGGGTACTTAGCAATGGAATGAAACTCTTGAAGAGCGGTGACGACAAGGTCGCAAGAAAACTAATGCTGAGCAGTATCGGTTATCTAACGGGTATGCAGCTCATTTATGTTATTGATAGATTTATCTAAGAATGGAAACATTAGCACAACAACGAAGAAAAGCATCTAAGCCGCTTCTATGGATCGGAATTGGCTCGATTATCATGGCCTTTGCAGGTTTGACCTCAGGGTATGTGGTAAGTAGAACGACCTTGGTAGAATCTGGAAATTGGCTTGTTTTTGAATTGCCCACAGCCTTTAACTATAGCACTGTAGCAATCATAGCTTCATCCTTGACACTTTGGTTGGGCAAAAAAGCAATTTCTAATGGTGAGGAAGGACGTTTACGACTCTTCTTGTGGTTGACTATTGTTTTTGGCGTAGTCTTCGCTGTTTTGCAGGTTCGAGGCTGGGGAGAGTTGATTAATGAACAAGTATTTTTCACAGGCCCTGGCTCCAACCCCGCAGGTTCGTGGGTCTATGCAATTTCCCTGTTCCACCTTGCTCACCTAGGTGGCGGAATAATCTCATTACTCTACACGACTGTAAGAGCTTACGGAGGTAAGTATTCTCAGGAGGATTATCACGGTGTTCAGTTGGCGTCCATCTACTGGCATTTTGTGGACCTTTTGTGGATATATTTATTCATCTTTTTGACTCTTATTCGTTAGATTTGCACGAATCATAATTCAAAACACTCGTTATGTCTTCTAATGCTGATTTAATCCAAGATACCAACCATTGGGGCGGTGGATCGAGACCTATGGGCGCTCGATACGGTAAGCTCATGATGTGGTTCTTCTTGTTATCAGATGCATTGACCTTCTCGGGCTTCCTAACCGCCTATGGTTTAATGCGCTTCAAGTATGAAAGCACTTGGCCAATTGCTGAAAACGTATTTACTCACTTTCCGGGTTTAGAGGGCGACCAGCCATTGCTCTATGTGGCCTTGATGACGTTCATTCTGATCATGTCTTCAGTGACTATGGTATTGGCAGTAAATGCCGGTGAAAAAATGAACAGAGGTGCCGTTACCAACTGGATGTTATGGACCATTGTAGGTGGTTTCATCTTTGTTGGCTCACAGGCATGGGAGTGGTACCACTTCATCATTGGAGATAGCGGTGCAGTTGAAACAACGCGCCAAGAAATCCTTCACGTGTACAACGCAGAAGGTGAGCGTTTGAGCTTCAGCCAAATTGTACATGGCATGGAAGACGGTCACGCGAGTAACCACGGCGAGACATTTACCAAAGCAGAGGTACTCTCTTCGATGAAAGGAGATGCTTCTCTTTACCTGAAAGAACCAGGAAAAGCAGGACGTGCTTTTACCCACGCGGAGAGTGTTGCGTTCTTAGATGCTGGTGATGTTGTTCAGGGAGCGAATATGATTCACAACGAGTACGGAAGAAAGCAGTTCGCAAACTTCTTCTTCTTTATCACAGGGTTCCACGGATTCCACGTATTCTCTGGGGTAGTCATCAACTTTGTGATTTTCTACAACGTTCTTTTAGGAACCTACGAGAGAAGAGGTCATTATCGCATGGTTGAAAAGGTTGGTTTGTACTGGCACTTTGTAGACCTCGTTTGGGTATTCGTTTTTACATTCTTCTACCTCGTATAAAAAAAAGAAATCATGGCAGAACACAATGGAACATGGTGGATTTGGAAAGTTTTCTGGATCCTTTTAGTGATCACCGGAGTCGAGGTGGTTTTAGGTATTATCAAGCCTGAGTTTTTATTGACTCAAGTAATTGGAACGTCAATCTTGAATATCGTATTCATCCTATTGACGTTGGTAAAAGCAGGATACATCGTACAAATTTTCATGCACGTGAAGTATGAAAAGAAAGCGATGAAGTACGCATTGTACCTCCCTAGCTTGATTCTTATCCCGTATTTGACATTTATCTTATTGACCGAAGGTTCATACCTTTTTAGTTAATGAAAGCGATAACAGTATTTCAACGGGTAGCACTGATCGCCGTATTAGTGCTACCCGCTTTAGTTTATATCATCTTTGTCTACGGACAGAACGAGGTATTTTTTCAGACACTAGATTATGTAGGAGAGAAGGTGTATGATGAGGAAAGTGGAGATACTGTTTACTACGAAATACCAGATTTTGAACTTCTTAGTGCGCAGGGAACACCCGTGAATAAGACTACGATGGATTCCACCATCTATGTAGTGAGTTTCTTCTTTGCAACGTGTCCTACTATTTGTCCAGCAATGAACTTTCATCTCAATGATATTGAGAGTCGTTTCAAGGGATATCCAGACTTTAAGCTGTTAAGTATCACTGTGGATCCCGAAAAAGATTCTGTACAAGCACTGGCAACTTATCAGAAAGAGCGCAATTACAGAGAGGGCAAGTGGCTTTTTGCTACAGGTGAGAAGGAGCCTATCTATGATTTGGCTAAAAGCTTGTTCCTAAATGCCTTTGAAGACCAGACGGCAGAAGGTGGATTCTTACACAGTACTAATGCCATTATTGTGGATTGGAACGGACACATCCGCAGTAGAAAAGATGATTTAGGAAACATTGTTGGCTCTTATGATGTTTTAGATGTAACACAGTTGAACGATTTAGAATCGGACATTAAGGTATTAATCGCTGAATACGAGCGGGACAAACACAATTTGTTAGATGACTAATGTAGCTCAGGACAAGAAGGTCCTCAATTTAATTTACATCGTTAGCGCAGTTATTCCGGTTGCTGTAGGATTATTGATGATCATGCCTACCGAGTGGAAAATGAGCCTAGGTATGACTGAGAATACACCAGTAAGCAGCTTACCGCTGGTACATGCTGTGTTGAATGGTCTGACCTTTCTGTTCTTACTCATGGCGCTCGTAGCGATCAAGAATAAACGTGTTATCATTCACAGAACCTTTATGATATCTGCCTTGGTATTGAGTTCAGTGTTCTTGATCTCCTATGTCATTTACCATACAACCCATCCAAGTGCGAAGTTCCTCGGTGAAGGTACTGTGCGCTATGTTTATTTCTTTATTCTTATCTCTCACATCATTTTGAGTATTCCAGTAATTCCATTGGCTTTGTTGAGCATTTGGAGGGGCTGGACAAATGATATTGTGAAACACAAGAAACTCACAAGGTTCTCATTCCCAATCTGGTTATACGTAAGCCTGACTGGTGTTTTGGTGTACTTATTCATGCAACCGTATTATTGATGAGACGGGCTTTTCTAGCAATTTTCTTTTTTTCATTGCCATTAATCAGTATCGCGCAGTGCAGCATGTGCAAGGCAGTTGCTGAGAGCGCAGATGGTGGCGGATTTGGCGCTGGATTGAACTACGGTATCTTGTATTTAATGATTTTCCCTTACCTAATTATTGGGGGTATTGCCTACCGTTTGTACCGAGCGAAAAAAGCCAACTAAATCCACTATCTTCGAGGTACCACTAACCTTACCGTAGTACTGATGAAGAAATCCTTATTCTTTTTAATACTTCTAGCGTTTACCACCTCTGCTTCTTGGGCGCAGGAAAGCTGGTCGCTTAACCGTTGTATCGAGCATGCACGAACGCATAGTATCGATATTCAGCGCGGTCAGAATGCCTTGGCAAATGCGAAATTGACAGAAGTGCAAAGCAAACTTGCATTCCTTCCTACGGCAAATATTAACGGTGGCTATTATTGGAACTTTGGTTTGACCATTGATCCAATCACCAACACGCGTCAGCCTGGTTCACGACAAACCCTCAGTACGACAGCTTCAGGAAACTGGACCTTGCTATCTGGAGGTAGAAATTTGTACCAGCTTCAACAAGCGCGAATGAGCAGCGTTGCTGCGCTCTACCAGCTCGAAGACGTTAAAAACAATACTTTTCTAAATATTGCGTCGGCTTATTTACAGATCATTGTGAACATGCAGCTTGAAGAGGTTGCTCAGGGCCAGTTGAATACTTCTGTACAAAGCTTGGAAAGAACACAACTGCTCTTTGATAACGGAGCGATTTCTAAGGACAATTACCTACAAAGCGTTGCTCAAACGAAGAGCGATGAAGGAAACCTTACCAGTGCAAGAAATGCGGTGCTCTTAAGTAAACTGCAATTGTACCAGCTCTTACAGCTTGAAGATGATTTTGAAGATTTCACTATTGAAATGCCGGAGGTCAATCTCAGCCAGCTGAGTTTACAGGATTACGGCAGAACTGACTTAAAGGAAGAAGCGATCCGTAAACAACCTTCGGTTCGAGCGGCAGAAGCGAATCTACAAAGTGCCGAATACGGCATTCAGCTAGCGAATGCAGCGAGGTATCCTAGTTTGTTTTTCTTAGCCCAGCTGAATTCTAATTACGTTCAAGGCTTGCCGTATTTTACAGACTACGTTGAGCTCACAACCTACACATTGGTAGAGGATCCGATAACGGGTACTATCCTTCAATTGCCGCAAACGGTTAATGTCCCTGATCCGAACTCACAGATTAAATACACCATAAGCAATCAGCTGGCAGATAATTGGAACCAATTCATTGGTTTTGGATTTCAAGTGCCATTATTTAACGGGGGACAGACACATGCTGCCGTGCAACGTGCTAAGATTCAAGAAAACAATGCTGCCCTTGACAAGCAGGCTAGTGAGCTTGCGGTGCGCCAAACTATAGAAAGAGCACTCGTTGATGCGAAGAATTCGTTGGCCCTATACAATGCAGCCAATGCTTCAGCTGCAGCTGCCGAACTCGCACTCAACAATGCGCAATTAAATTTTGATCAAGGTGTAATTAGCGCTTTTGATCTTGGGCTTTCAAAGAATCAATTTCTAGCTGCTAAAAGCCAAGAGATTCAAACCAAATTTGATTATCTGTTCAAGGTTAAAGTCCTTGAGTTTTATTTATTCAATCAGATCACCCTTTAACCACCACTACCGATGAAAATGAATTATAAAATTATTGTTCCCGTTGTTCTACTAATCATCGTGGCCATAGTAGCAAAAAAGAAGGGTTGGATAGATTCAAACGCCGACGCCATCGAGGTAGAGATGGGTTACGTACACAAGAGAACGGTTGTTGAATCGGTAACTGCTAGTGGAAAGATTCAACCCGAGGTCGAGGTTAAAATGAGTCCCGAAGTAAGTGGTGAAATCATTGAGGTAAATGTTGTCGACGGTCAATATGTTGATGAAGGAACATTGTTGGTGAAGATCAATCCTGATCTTTATGAAAGTGCCATTACAAGATCACGCGCAGCAGTGAACAGCGCAAAAGCTGGATTAGCACAGAGCAAGGCCAGTTTGATAGAGGCGAACAAGCTTTGGGAGAGAAATAAAGTTTTGTTTGAAAAGGGCGCTATTTCTCAGCAAGAGTTTGATGCCGCACAACGTGCAATCACCGTGGCTGAATTGCAGCAGGAAAGTGCACAATATAACCTACAGAGTGCGGAGGCAAATCTGGACGAAGCATACAAGAATTTGAAGCGAACGTCCATTCTTGCACCAATTTCGGGCACCGTTACTCAGTTAAATGTTGAGCTTGGTGAGCGTGTGGTTGGAACCGCTACGATGACAGGAACAGAAATGCTCAGGATTGCAGAGCTGGATACCATGGAGGTTTTGGTTGAGGTTAACGAGAATGACATTGTCAAATTGATGCTTGGTGATACGGCCTATATTGAGTTAGATGCCTTTTTAGGCGAAAAATTCGAGGGTGTAGTTAGTGAGATTGCCAATAGTGCAAACCTTGCTCTTGGAGCTTCTGCGGATCAGGTAACAAACTTCGAGGTGAAGATTCGCATTCTCAACGGCAGCTACCAGCACTTGCGTTCTACCTATGGTGCGAATCCATTCCGTCCTGGCATGACGGCAACGGTTGAGATTATCACAAACAAAGTCAAAGGTGCCCTAGTTGCGCCTATCCAAGCCGTTTCGGTGCGTAAAGACACCAGCACGACTGCGAAGAGATACGGTGCTTCTGACGACTCGGACGAAAGTTTCGAAGTGGTTTTCGTTCCCCAAACAGGTAAGGTGAACGTTCAGGTAGTAAAGAGCGGTATCCAAGACGATGAATACATCATTCTAGAGGGAGTAGAGGATAGTACAGAAATAGTCGTTGGTCCTTACAGCGCTGTATCGAGAGAGCTTAAAAACGGCACATCCATCAAACTCAAAGAAGAAAAATGATCCTTTGTATAGAAACAGCAACCAAGAATTGCAGTGTTGCCATCGTTTCTGACAGTCGGGTGATTGCCCAGAGCGCGGAGCGCTCAGATAAATTTGTTCACGGTGAACGTCTGCACTTAATTGTGCAAGAATGCATGCAAACTGCCGGTCTTGATTTTTCTGATATTCAAGGGGTGTGCGTTGGCAAAGGCCCCGGTTCTTACACAGGTTTACGGATTGGTGTTAGTGCTGCTAAAGGCATCTGCTATGCAGCGAAGTTGCCCTTATACAGTTTACCCACACTCGGTTGCTTTGATATGACCCAGGTCAAAGGGGATGAAGTCATAGCCGTTATTGATGCGCGTAGAGACGAGGTATACGCACAACATTGGGTTCGAAAAGAAGGTTTTTTTCATCCAGCATCAGCTGTTGAAGCAGTCGTCGTAACTGAAAATTCTTGGCAACATTTGGCCAATCAGCAGGTTCAGGTAATTGGCGATGCCGCTGAAAAGGTGAGTCACTTACACGATAATTCCAACTGGATCTATGCTCAGAATGCTTATCCGAGCGCCAAGGATATGGCCAATCTTCTAGAAACACCGGCTATGGTGAAAGAGGATGTAGCTTATTTCGAGCCCTATTATCTGAAGGACTTTGTAGCCCTGAAGTCTACCAAGAAATTACTCTAGACATTCTTCATAAGCGGGACAGCTTACCAAATGATCGTTGACCATACCACTGGCCTGCATATGCGCATACATTGTTGTAGGACCAATAAATTTGAAGCCAAGCTTTTTAAGTTCTTTGGAAATGGTAACTGCTAAGTCCGTTACTGCCGGCACATCTTCCATAGAAGCGCGCTGCATATTCAAGGGTTTTTTGTCGAGATAACTCCAAAGAACATCTACAAGGCGCTCGTCACGGTGGTGCATGACTTTGAGTATTTTGGCATTATGGATAGCAGCTTCGATCTTCTTTCGATTTCTGATGATTCCGGCATTCTGCATCAGAAGGTCTACATCTTCTTCACCCATTTGAGCGATTTTATCTGCATTAAAATCGAAAAAGGCCTCACGAAAATTATCTCGTTTATTCAGGATGGTAATCCAACTAAGTCCAGCTTGGAAAGTTTCAAGAATTAAGTACTCAAACATCTTTTGTTCGTCTCGAACTGGACGTCCCCACTCTAAATCGTGGTATGCTTTGTAGCGATCCGAACCAAGGCACCAAGGGCATCGAGTATCTACGCTTTCCATAGTTGTTCAGCTTCTTCTGTAGATGAGGTAGGCAGGTTGCAAGCGCCATTTTCACATACGTAGATTTTTGAGGTATCACTCTTTCTGTTCAAAGTGAGCGGGAGTGTCCCTTGTTGTTCACTCTGCAAATAGAGTGTGTTCGGTCGGTAATTGGTCTCGGTCAAACTTCCTAATAAAGCTCCTGCCTTTTCACCAACCACGACAAGTTCTTTTGAGCCATAGGATTGCATTAAGGCTAGATTGAGCCAATTCGAAAAGTTTTGTCCGTGCTTAAAAACTTTTCCGTGAATAGATTCCATCATCTGAGTACTGCGATCTATCCAGGTGTGTTCTCCTGTATAGCAGCCAAGCTCATAAAAGAACTGAGCGGTATAAGAATTTGCACTAGGTATGACATTGTCTTCAATTTCGATGACCTCTTCCCATGCGTTATCTCGTCCAGCAGCATACAAGTAGAAGTTACTCTCTTCTTTTGAAAACCGCTCACCAATCATAGCGGCGATATTTTTTGCATCAACTACATACTCCTCGTTGCCCGTTAATGCATACCCTTTTAGAAGTGAAAGTCCGAGGGTTGCATGGTCGTCCAGAAATCCTTGATTACCCCCAAATTCGTGTAAGACCATACCATCCTCTAAGAGGTGCATTCTCATGGCACTAAGTACTTCAACTGCTTTCTCCATGTAGCCTTTCTGCGGTGCAGCAAGGTGTAGTTCGAAGAAACCTAAGACTACGAGTGCATTCCAGGTGCACAATGCTTTATTGTCTCGAACGGGCTCCGTATGCGTTTTAAGACGCTCCTTTGAGGCATTCTTTAAGGCCCGGTGCCAAATATTTTCTAATCGTAGCCCTTCGGCGATGGAAATGCCCCATTCTTTGCAATGAAAGTCCAAGCTATTCGTACGGTGTAAAATATACTTACCTTCCCAAGCGGAATAGGACGTAACATCGAAATAATCGTCAAACAACGTCCTTTGCTCGAGTTTGAGGTTGTCCAGCTCTGCCGAGGTCCAAGTATAATAGCCGCCTTCTTCTCTAGCCGCTTCGGGTGTAGTAGAATCTGCATCTAAAGCGCTTGCGTATAACCCGTTTGAAAGTTTCATCTCAGCTTCTAAAAAGTGTGCAACAGCCTCTGCAGCAGTGAGCAAAGTAACTTTTGCAGAGGCACGAAATGCTTTTGCAAATACGCCCATAATTTGACCATTGTCATAGAGCATTTTTTCAAAATGTGGCACTTTCCAGAATCGGTCTGTACTATACCTAGTTATACCTCCATGTACCCAATCAAAAATACCGCCTAGTGCCATTTTTTCTAGACTGAGCAAACAATAATCAAGCACGTTTGAATCACCAGTATGGCAAGCGTAATCCAATAGGAAAGCATAATTTGAGGGAAGGGGGAACTTAGGCGCACCATTTGGTCCGCCATTTACAGGATCGACAGTTCGCATCCAAAACCCTACAACATCCTCAAAATCTTGTTCGCTAAATGAATTCGGTTTGGTCTTAAGCGTTACTTGAATCATTTGTTGCAACCCTTCTTGCATCTGCGCGCCATAAGAAAGTACCTGCTCTGGTTCCTCTTGCCAGAGATCTGCGACTTGGGTCAAGGCGGCCATCCAATCTTTTCGAGAAAAATAGGTGCCCCCATAAACGGGTGTTCCATCGGGCAGTGCAATGATATTTAATGGCCAACCTCCTGTTCCTGTCATGAGCTGCAGTGCGTTCATATAGCGGGCGTCGATATCTGGGCGCTCCTCTCGATCGACTTTTACGGCGCAATAATGGGTATTCATAAGTTCAGCTACATCAGCATCTTCAAAGCTTTCTTCCTCCATCACATGGCACCAATGGCAGGAAGAATAACCTATAGAGATAATCATCAGCTTATGTTCAGGAGAATTATCGCGCAACAGTTCCTGTGACCACATTTGCCAGTGAACAGGGTTACCGGCATGCTGAAGCAGGTAGAGACTTTTTGATTCTGAGAGCCTATTTGAGGCCATTGGACGTAGTTTTTATGGACGATGGAGTTCATCAAATTTAACCTTAACTTTCCTTACGTCGCAGACGATTACGCTATTTTAGCGCATTAAATTGGCCTCCTGTATGTGGTATCAGATATTAGTATTTGTACTTTTTTGTTTGGCAATCATTGATCTAACCGTAGGGGTTAGCAATGATGCAGCCAACTTCTTGAACTCTGCGATCGGATCAAAGGTTGCTTCGTTCAGAACTATCCTTATTATCGCTTCTATAGGGGTTCTCGCTGGGGCTGTATCCTCAGAAGGCATGATGGAAGTGGCACGAAAAGGAATATTCGTGCCGAGTTTCTTCACCTTCGATAACATCATGTTAGTTTTCGTGGCCGTCATGCTCACGGATATCATCCTACTAGACTTTTACAACAGCATTGGGCTGCCGACTTCAACTACGGTAAGTATCGTATTCGAACTCCTTGGAGCAGGCTTTATCATTGGACTATTGTACAGCTATCAGCAAGGTATGGAAGTCGAATTTGCTGAGTTCATCAACTTTTCTACCGCAACCAAAATCATTTCCGGAATTTTCTTGAGCGTCTTGGTGGCGTTCTCTTCGGGAGCCTTGGTCCAATTCATCACGCGCCTTTTATTCACCTTTAACCTAAAGGAAGGCTTGCGTCGGTATGGGGCAGTCTTTGGAGGTATAGCGATCACTGCGATTACGTATTTCCTGGTAATTAAAGGGTTGAAAGGGGCAAGCTTTATTAGTGCAGATATTCGAACATTTATTGGCGAAAACACTGTGACAATTCTGGGAATTAGCGCAGTAGTCTGGACTATTTTGACCTTCATCATGCAACGTGTTTTGGCACTGAATCCATTGAAGTTTATTGTCTTGGCCGGGACATTTTCCCTAGCAATGGCCTTTGCTGGAAACGATTTGGTGAATTTCATCGGGGTCACTGTCGCTGGATGGCAATCATTGGAAGCCTGGTCGGCTTCTGGTATGGCTCCTGATTTATTCTTCATGGATATCTTAGGTGATAAGGCCAAGGCGCCACTGTTCATGTTATTAGGTGCTGGGGCAATCATGGTCATTACCCTATGGACCTCTAAAAAGGCGAGAAACGTGAGCCAGACGGAGGTAAAATTGGCTCGCCAAGGCGACGGCGACGAGCGTTTCAACTCGAATGCCCTCTCTAGGGGCATAGTGGGTGTTTTTGTGTCTCTAGGCAAGGTACTCGGTGCTATCATAGGGCAGAATGCCGTGAACACCATTAATGGCCGATTCGCCCACGACCGCTCCAAGATGGAAGACAGCACTGCAAGCTTTGATCTCTTGCGTGCATCGGTAAATTTGATGACGGCCTCTATCTTAATTTCTTACGCGACCTCCTTAAAACTACCCCTTTCAACAACCTATGTGAGTTTCATGGTGGCCATGGGAACGTCACTTGCTGATCGTGCTTGGGGCATGGACAGTGCTGTTTATCGTGTAGCTGGTGTATTACAAGTAGTAGGTGGTTGGATCATGACGGCGGTTATAGCCTTCATTGCTTCCGCAACGTTTGGCTTGATTATGTTTTATGGCGGGAAAGCGGGTGTGATTAGTATTGTGCTTGTTGCGGCCATAGCTCTAATTCGATCGCATTTAAAATTCAAAAATGCCGATGCCATTGAATTAGATGTCGAAGCGGTTGAGGTTAAGCCGGAACTTAGCGAGCAGTTTGAAGTACATAAGAGCGAGGTAGGCCGCGATATTCGGAACTTAGATAAGATGGTGACCCTTTCCCTCCGGTCTCTAGTAGGCTCTAACAAAGACATATTGCTGGAGTGTACCAAACGTTTAGAATCGGACTCCAAAAAGTTGTCTAAGAATTTCAAAAAGGCCTTTGCCTCTAACGATTCCTTTAGTCGTGAGGATCAGTTGCTCTATGCTGAGCTACACGTGAACGCACACCATAATATGGTTGAACTCTACCGCGTAGCAACGAAACTAAGCGTCAATTGTTTGAATCACATTACCAACTTTGGCGGTGTACCTCGCAGCGAATATCTCGATTTGATTATAGATGCCGAGGATGAAATCAAGAGATACTTAGACGATGTTCGTCGTCAAATTCTCAGCGGTCGTGATGAAGATAGTGGACAGTTAGGGGAGAAGGCGAAGAAGGTTGTTGCGAAGTTGCATAAAGACCTCAATAACGAATTGTCCTTTTACTCCATGAACAAGGTGAGTAATCGATTGGTGAAATTGCAGGTGAATATCATCCTCGACCTCATAGAGTTGGTAAAGCATGCAGAGAGTATCTATCACATACACAACTCTTTTAACAAGGATACCCTTCAAGGATAAAACACTTTGAATGACCGACATAAAAAAACCACCCGGAATGGGTGGTTTTTTCTTTTATAATCTTCCTGAATCTAGGCTTGAGCGTAGTATTTGTAGAAGTAAGGAATGGTCTCAATTCCTTTAAAATAGTTGAAGACACCGTAGTGTTCGTTTGGACTATGAATAGCGTCTGAATCTAGACCAAAGCCCATGAGAATACTTTTCGCACCCAGTACTTGTTCGAACAGTGCTACAATAGGAATCGAGCCACCAGAACGGACTGGCAAAGCCGGTACCCCGAAGGTAGTTTCATAGGCTTTTGATGCGCTTTGGTAGGCCGGGTCCGACGTATGAGTAACATACGGTAATCCACCGTGGTGCGGCGTGATTTTGACACGCACACTGTCCGGTGCAATGGCGGTAAAGTGCTTCGTGAATTTTTCAGTGATATCGTCAGGATCCTGTCCAGGGACTAATCGCATACTAATCTTTGCGTAAGCTTTAGATGGGATGACTGTTTTTGCGCCTTCTCCAATATAGCCGCCCCAGATTCCATTTACGTCTAACGTTGGACGGATTGAGGTACGCTCAGGTGTTGTGTAACCTTGTTCGCCCCTTTCAGAAGGAATAGCGATAGAAGCATTGAATGCCTCTTGCGAGAATGGCGCTTTTGCCATGAGCGCACGTTCCTCATCACTAACTATTTCAACACCGTCGTAAAATCCTTCCACAGTGATAGCGCCCTTCTCGTCGTGCAGGGAACCAATCATTTGGGCAAGAATGTTAAGCGGATTTGCTACTGCGCCACCATAAAGACCGGAGTGAAGGTCGCGGTTAGGTCCAGTAACTTCAACTTCAACATAGCTCAAGCCTCGTAGTCCTGTTGTGATCGACGGTACATCGTTGGCGATCATTCCTGTATCAGAGATGAGAATGACATCACATGCCAATTTTTCTTTGTGCTCCTTGATAAATGGTTCAAGATTCATCGAACCCACTTCTTCCTCACCTTCAATCATGAATTTGATGTTACAAGGAACATCGCCCTCTGCTTTTAATATTTCAAAGGCTTTCAGGTGCATGAACATTTGACCTTTATCGTCACAAGCACCGCGAGCGAAGATGGCCCCTTCCGGGTGAATGTCGGTCTTTTTGATGACCGGTTCGAACGGGTCTGCATCCCAAAGCTCAATAGGGTCAGCAGGCTGAACGTCATAATGGCCGTACACTAGCACTGTTGGTAGCGAAGGGTCTACCAAGCATTCGCCATACACAATAGGATGTCCTGCTGTTGGGAAGACTTCTACATTCTCTAGACCCAGTGCAGACATGTGGCCTTCAATGGCTGTAGCACATTTTGCAACATCGTCATTGTAGGCTGGATCTGCAGAAATTGAAGGGATTCTTAAAAGCTCAAACAGTTCGTTGAGAAGACGGTCTTTATGATTTTCGATAAAGGATCTAGGGTCCATGTATTCGTAGTTGTTTTGATTGTTCTCCAAAGTTAAACGTGCCGCACGAACTTCGGCTTATAACCGCGGATTTTTCTATATTCGGGCATGCGCAAGACTTTGGTCATCTTTTTGTTGTTTATGGGGTACTTTTTGAGTGCTCAAACCCCAAGTATGACGGTTAGCTCTACAGGGAATTACAATAAACCGTATTGGATGGCGGCCAATATCTTGGTTGACTCTACATTGTCTATTTATAACTCTGGGCAGAACGGATTACCACTGACGCAAGCGGCCACAAATCAGATCGGTTATTTCCAAGCGAACGATACTGCTTTTCCCATTCCAAGTGGGATTGTTATGGTTGCAGCACAGAATGCCAGCGACGTCATCGCTTCGACAAATGGTGCAGGGAACAACGTGACTTTTACAGATTCTGAATTGGCCAGTGTGTTAACACAACTGGGCAGTTCTGGATATGCCATCAAGGATATGGTTGAGATTGAGTTTAGTTTCATCGCTCAATCGGATAGTATTTCTTTTAACTATTGCTTCGGCTCCCACGAATACGACGGATATACCTGTTCAAACTTTAACGACGTGTTTGGCTTCTTCTTGGAGGGAAGTTATATTAACGGGACGACCGCACCTACTGGACAGACGATCGTTCGGAATATTGCTACCATTCCTGGCACAACCATACCTATTGCAGTGAATACAATTAATTCAGGGAGTCCGTCCGGGTCTTATCCTGCATCAAATTGTACCTCTGCCAATCCAAATTTCGTAGCCCACAGTGCGTATTATAATGCCTCAAACGGCTCTATCACGACGCTCGACGGTTATACCGATAAGTTTACTGCTACAGCAGAAGTGGAGTGCGGGGGCTGGTACACTATTCGACTGAAGTTGGCCAATGTCAGTGATAACGCATTGAGCTCAGCGGTATTTTTAGAAGAGAGTTCCTTGAAAGGGCCAGTAATTACAGTAGTTGATACTACGAATGTTGGAAATTCTTTTAATGATTCCTTAGTTGTAGAGGGTTGTAGTGAAAACCATATTATTTTCTCTAGATCGGCAAATCTGAGTGTGGAGATGAAGATTCCTATCGCGGTAGATACTATTTTAAGTACGGCGATTGAAGGGGTTGATTTCTCAACGTTACCCGATACGATTACTTTATCACCTGGTGAAACTTCGGATACATTGACGTTTTGGGCGTACGACGATAACCTCGTTGAAGGGATAGACACCTTAGTCATTATCCAAGATTACGTGTATACGGATTGTTACAATTATCCGGTTCGTCGCTTTCCTTACTACATTCGAGACAAAGACTCCTTGATTGGAGAGTTGATACTTCCTGCGGGAACAGATAGTGTAAGTTGTCCTGGGGACAGTATCGAACTTTCTGTTCTCTTGAGTTCGTACGAAGGAGATTATCACGGATTTTGGCACGGCGATTCGTCCATAGCATTAACTAGATATGTCGAAGTCAATACGGATACTACCGTATTCTTCACCCTCTATGACGAATGTGGGGATACCTTGCTGTTCCAGCAGGATCTCTACGTGAAGCCGTATGATCCTATGGTTTATGAAAAAGATACGGTACGTGTATGTCCGGGAGATTCTGCGATGTTGGTGCCATATTATCTCGGAGGTGAGGAGCCAGTGGTATTTACGTGGTTGGATAACCTAACGAACAATATTCCTAGAACTGTATTGCCGTTCACGGACTCATCGTACTACACATTCTCCTTGGCAGATGGATGTGGTGAGTTGCTGATAGACAGTGCGCTTGCCATCAATATGCCACAGCCAAGCGCTGGTTTCCAGTACTTGAATGATCCGTACGTTCCTCTAAGGGTTCTGTTCAACGAGAAAGCTCAAAATGAGGTAAGCTGGACATGGTACATCGATAGTGTTGTACTCACTGGACAGACGTTTGAATACGATTTTGCGCGTCCAGGCGAATATGAAGTACTACAGGTGGTCACCAGTGACTTTGGCTGTATTGATTCAATCACTATCACCGTTTCTGTGGAAACAGACTTCTACCTTTACATTCCAGATGCTTTCACCCCAGACGGTGATGGACTAAACGAGTGTTTTGAAATCAAGGGTGTTGGTTTTGAGGGCTATGAATTCTCTGTATTCGACCGTTGGGGCAATGAAGTATTCCATACGGAGGATATCAATGAATGTTGGGACGGAACATTTAATGGTCAACCACTACCGGTGGGTGCCTACAGTTACCGACTTATTGCAGATTTGCCGTTTGACGAGATTGAAATCTTTACGGGCACTCTCAACATCCTCCGTTAAGCTACAAGAACGGGAGGGTTAGTATCCCTAAAATCAATATCACTTTATAGGTCAAATGCGCCCAACGCAATCCATGCAGATCTTTTGCCTTGAGTGCAATGAAGTTTGCCGTACTTAGGAGTACGAGAATCACAAATATGCCTGTTGCTGCGTACTCGTTAAAAAGATCCCTAGTGAAGAATGCTGGTATCCATGCAATCATTGCGCTGACTATAAGGGTATTTCTGGTGCTTTCCTCACCGTATTCGCTAGCAACGGTTCTGCGACCAGAAAGTATATCGCCTTTCAGCATCAATAAGTCTTTGAGCAATTCTCTAGAGAAAAGAGTAAGTCCAAGCAGCGCCCCATAGGCGAAGGTGTGTAAGGAACTGTAATTATGGTAAACAGACATACCAAAGAAAGGCGTTAGTGCCAATATGGCCGCGCTGCTATGCGACACGATGGGTATGTTTCTCAATCGGTGACTGTGGTACCAAAGCCCCACAGCGAAAGAACCAAAAAAGATGGCTGCTGCAGTGCTTACGCTCCATGAGAGAAGAAGACCTGTAACTAAGGTGAAAAGCGCGGTATTTAGGCTCGTGCGTTTACTTACAAGTCGCTCAAAGGCACTTTGCATTGGACGATTAATACTATCTGCTTGTTGATCGTAGAAGGAGTTGATCAAAAAGCCAAAAGCCATAATGAAAGCGCCGGCCCAAGCAATACAGTGGGTATTGCTGTCGTAAAACGTATCAATGCGCCCATCCTCAGGGGCAAAGACGAAGATGGCGATGAGGTATTGACCAAGAAGTAAAAGTGCAATGTTGTACCAGCGAATCTGACTAAGGAGTGCCAGAACTTTGACAAATTGAAGGCGGTTTCGGCTTAGTTTTTTCAAAATCTATAGACGACTTCGGGCTGGTATTTTTTTAGCAGTTCGCTTGTTTTATCGTAGTCTCGAGTGAAACCCATAACGAATCCACCGCCACCAGATCCGCATAGTTTAAGAAAGTACTCTTCAGACTCTAATCCTTGCTTCCACAAATCGTGGAAACCTTTCGGGATCATCGGTTCGAAATTCTCTAAGACCAGCTTACTTAACTTCTTAAGGTTGCTGAATAGTGGAGTAGTATCTCCTTCGACAAAGGCTTTGATGCATGCATCGTTGTATTTGACGAATTGGTTCTTAAGCATGTTTCTAAAGAACAAGACCGGCTTCGAGCATGGCGAAACCTGCTGCCATCCACATAACTAGTGCGCCACACACCAAAAAATAAAAGGTGTTTAACGCGTAACTCAATTCAGCTGTAACTTCCATGATGCTTCTCCTATTCGCTTAAAGCGCGTCAACACCGGTCTCACCGGTGCGGATACGAATGGACTGTTCAAGCGACGTGACAAAAATTTTGCCGTCACCGATGTTTCCGGTTTGAGCTGCACTGGAAATTGCTTCAATCGTCTGATCGAGCAACTCCTCTGACACAGCGACCTCTACCTTGGTTTTCGGTAAAAAATCGACCACGTATTCAGCGCCTCGATAAAGCTCGGTGTGACCTTTTTGTCTACCGAAACCCTTTACCTCACTCACGGTGATTCCTTGCACCCCAATCGTAGAGAGTGCTTCTCGCACATCATCTAACTTGAAGGGTTTGATTACTGCGGTGACCATTTTCATTGGGTAATCTCCTTTTAAATGGTTGCCAACGTTCCACGCGACTCAACGATGACCTTGCTGGGTGCCGCAGGGGCAGCTTTGCGGGCGCTTTTGATTCGCATTACTCGACTCCTGTGTTTGACCTCTCGCTAAGCGTGAGACCACGCAGCTTGGGACGCTCTGTGCATTGCGAGCAACGCGCCAACAAGATTAATTTGTTTAAAAACAAATA